>Ga0335082_10009913_pt1 | contig 10343 bp, 12 predicted proteins | sample Lox_Sample_41_FD_206718 | JGI IMG/M metagenome (GOLD analysis project Ga0335082, IMG submission 206718) | Soil microbial communities from Loxahatchee National Wildlife Refuge, Florida, United States - Lox_Sample_4.1 | ecosystem: Environmental > Terrestrial > Soil > Wetlands | place: USA...
ACGGCGATGTCCACGGCGGGAAAATTTGCGTTGGGGGCGTGCGTGGCGAGGCCGACTTTTTCGCCGATGTAGAGCATGGGCGCTTCGTCGCGTTCGCCTTCGCCGATAACGATGGTGCCGTCCATTTGGAGCGAGTCCATGGTTTTGCGCATGGCTTCGACGGCGACTTCGTCGGCTTTGTGGCGGTCACCGAAGCCCATGGTGCGGGCCGCGGCGATTGCGGCGTTTTCAACTACGCGCAAGAATTCGAGGCTGAGCTGAGATTCCATGCGTGCATCTCCGTGAAGTACCAAATGGCAGCGACGGGCCAGTATCGTATTCCAAAGTGGAGTTAGTCACCAGAATTTCTGCTGGCGGGAGCGAAACTGATCCTCATTTTTCCCGTGACCGATTCTTGCCCGGTTGATGTCAAAAGTGGTACCGTGCCGCCACGCAATTTCCTGGATAGAACCACGCAGCGGGAAGATTCTGGGATCTTCGATTGTGCGGACGGGCAAGGGAGCGTTTCGGATAAACGTAGCGGAGTCGTCGGGTAATTGGCTCGTGGTTTCCGATTCGAAAAACCGTTTGCTCATCTACTCGATGAAGACCGGAGAACAGACTGGGATTTTGTTTGGCAGACGGCCGGTGATTTCCGGAGCAATGTCCCTGCTCGCGAGCGAAAACGAGCGCGGCCAGTTGACGATCTACGACTTGAACACGCTGGCGCGGAGCGAACAATATGTGTTTACGAGCCCGATCGCGTACACCTACTTTGCGGCGGACAACCGGCGGCTATTCGTTTTAACGGGAAACCAAACTGCATACTTCATTCTGCTGCCGCAAGTGAAAACAAAAAGCGTGAGTGCCGCGACGACTGCGGAACCTAAGAAAAACTAGTGCGCAGTTGAACGAAACGCGTCGAGTCCAGAATTCGGATAGAATGCCCTCATGATCGATCCACACAAGTTTATATTGTTTCTTGCGGCTGCCTTGATTTTGGCGATTACGCCGGGAGCCGGGATTTTCTATGTTTTGGCTCGGACACTGGCGGGAGGAAAGCGCGAAGGGGTGGAGTCATCGTTGGGCACATTTGTCGGCGGATTGTTTCATGTGTTGGCGGCAGCTTTGGGCGTGTCCGCGATTCTTGCGTCGTCGTCGTCGGCGTTTCATACGGTGAAGTATGCCGGCGCGGCGTATCTGGTCTTTCTCGGGATTCGAATGATTCGTTCTCGGAATGAAGAGATGCCGGAGAAAACGGAAGCGCCTCGCGGCGGAGCTTTCCGGCAGGGGATATTTACGGAAGCGCTGAATCCGAAGACGGCGCTGTTTTTTCTGTCGTTCATTCCGCAATTTATTGCGCCGGAACGCGGGCACATTTTCTGGCAATTTGTGGTACTTGGAATTATTTCCGTGGCCATGAATACGGCGGCGGATTTGGTGGTTGTGTGTCTGGCGACGCCGCTGGAGCGGAAACTCAAGTCGAGTGCGAAGCTCCGGCGCGGACAGCGCGTTGTGTCTGGCGTTGGGATGATTGGGCTAGGCGCGTACGTCGCGTTTGCGGATTCCAAATAATCGAAAAAATCTAGGGCTTGTCAGCCGAAACAGTTTCGACTGGCTGGATGATGGCGTTGACGAGGAACGGATCGTCGAATTCGGTCAGTTCGCCCGGGCCTTTGCCCTTAACGGGCAGGAGTCGGGCGGAGAGCGGCTTTTTCCATTTGACGGCGAGTGTGGCGACGTCGGCGAGAATCATGTCGAGCTGTTCGACGGTGATGTCGCCGGGAAGAGGAATTGTGTCGAGGCCGGTGCCGCAGACGGCGGAATAAGAGAGCAAAGCGGAAAGAGAGACGCGGCCTTCGCTCCAACGCTTGGCGAGGCGCGAGTCTTCGAGAATGGGGAGCATGAGGCCGCTGTAGCCGGTTTGTTTGACGGGGATGTCTCTGATTGCAGCAGTGATTGTGCCGGCGGCGGTGAGTGTGCCAGCCGAGCCGAACGGCTGATCGATGAGATTTTCGATTGCTGCGCCGATGGAGGCGTCTTTGAGCGGGGCGGGCGAAAGATCGATGCCGACGTAAGCCCAACCGGTTTCGCGGTCGATGCGCATTGCGTGGCGTTCGATTTCCATGACGTGGGTTGTGAGCATGTCTGTGAGTTTCTTGCGCGCGTCGTCAATGTTCGTGGAACCGCGGAAAGCTTCGGTGACGATGTTTGCGGATTCCAGGCCGATGGCAAATTGATGGCCGAAGCCGGTGTGATACGCAGCGGTGAAAAAGGGCGAGAGCGGTTTGACGTCGGCGATGGCGCCTAGATTGAAATTCCCCTGACTGTGTTCGGTGGTTTCTTCGAGTTTCTTGATGGCGCGGGCCGCGGCTCCAATGGCACGCCAGCGGACGCCGTCTTCTCCAGCGATGACGATGCTGCCGCGAATGTGCTTTGTGCTGGCGATAATGTCGGCGAGAAGAGCGGCTTGCGATTCAGGATCGTCGGCGTTGAGCATGGCCGGGCCGATGGCGGGCGCGAATTTTTCTTTTTCAGAGAGCGCGTCGTATTCCTTAAAAAACTCGATGACTTCCTTCGGGGTCATTCCTTTTGTGTATTCGGGGAAAGGCTGCGTGGCGATACGAATGGTTTCGACTTCGTAGCCGCGGGATTCGAAAGTGGTTTTTGCGCGGCGCAGCATTTGCAGCGTATCGGCTACTTGCGATTTGTATTGGGCGGGATCGAGATTGATGAAGGCGGTTATCGTGCGGATTTTTGGTTTGACCATTACGGGGACGGAAACGGACGCGGTTTTGGTCTGGGCGAGGCTAGCGGAAGAAAACCCGAGAAGCGTCAGGAGCGCAAGCAGAAAGAAATGCGAAAAAGGAAGCGGTGTGCGGCGAAACATGAAAAATCTCCCTGGGACACGGTACAGCGCGTGCCCACAGAAAGACAAGATTCATCGCGGAGACGAGAGGTTGGATGAAATTTAGACGTAGGCGGCGATGCCGGTAATTTTTTCGCCGATGACGAGCTTGTGGATGTCGTTGGTGCCTTCGTAGGTGTAGACGGATTCGAGATTATTCATGTGACGCATGATGCAGAAGTCGTCGACAATGCCGTTTGCGCCGAGGACGTCGCGGGACTTGCGCGCGATATCGAGCGCGACGCCGACGTTGTTCATTTTCAGCATGGAGATGTGCGCGGGGTCGACTTTGCCGGCATCTTTGAGGCGGCCAACGTGCATGGCGAGGAGCTGCGCTTTCACGATTTCGGTGATCATCCAGGCGAGTTTTTCCTGGACGAGTTGGTGCGAAGCGATGGGCTTGTTGGCGAATTGCTTGCGCGTCTTTGCGTATTGGAGGGCGGTGTCGTAGCAGGCCATGGCTGCTCCGATGGCGCCCCAGCCGATGCCGTAGCGGGCTTGATTTAGGCAGCTGAGCGGGCCGCGGAGGCCAGAGACGCCGGGGAGAAGATTTTCTTCGGGAATTTCACAGTCGGAGAAAGCGAGACCGCTGGTGACGGATGCACGCAGCGACCATTTGCCATGGACGTCCCACGCTTTGAATCCGGGCGTACCTTTTTCTACGAGGAAGCCACGAATTTTTTCGTCTTCACATTTGGCCCAGATGACGGCGACATCCGCGATTGAACCGCTGGTGATCCACATCTTTTCGCCGTTGAGGACGTACTTGTTTCCCTTTTTCATGGCGCGAGTGAGCATGCCGCCCGGGTTTGAGCCGAATTGCGGTTCGGTGAGTCCGAAGCAGCCGATGGCTTTGCCTTGTTGGAGAAGCGGAAGCCATTTGCCTTTTTGCGCGTCGCTGCCGAAGGTGTAGATGGGATACATTACGAGCGCGCTTTGGACGGAGACGAAGCTTCGGATGCCGGAGTCGCCGCGTTCGAGTTCCTGTGTCATGAGGCCATAGGCGACATTGGACATGCCGGCGCAGCCGTAGCCGTGGAGATTGGCGCCGAAGAAGCCGAGTTCACCGAGCTGTGGGACGAGATGCTTCGGAAATTGCGCTTCGCGGCTTTGTTTTTCGATGATGGGAATGATTTCGTTTTCGACAAACTCTCGTGCAGTCTGGCGCACGAGTTTTTCTTCGTCGTTGAGCTGCGAATCGAAATCGATAAAATCCACGCCTGCGTACTTCGCCATGAAATGCTCCTTAAATCGTTGCGTCCATTATGACATTCCCGGTGACTTGACGCATCGTGCGCTGGGCCGCAGAATTTTGCGAGCCCCATTTTGACGAGGAAACGTGCCGACATCCAGCCGCGGTAGCAAGAACCTGGTTTCACCGGAAATCTTGATTTTTGATGTGGACGGCGTGCTGGTGGATGTGCGCGGGACTTATTGGCAGTCGGCACTGGATACGGTGCGGCATCTGACCGGGAAGCGCGTGACCTACGCGGAACTGCAAAAATGGAAGGCGAAGCCCGGGAATAACGACGATTGGGCACTGGTGGCCAGTTGGGTGACGTCGCTGGGCCGGCCGATGAATTACGAAGAGGCAAAAATTGCGTTCAGCCGGTTTTATTGGGGAACGCCATCGCGGCCGGGAAATGTGAAAAATGAAAAGCACATTGTTTCGCCAACACAGATTGAACGTTGGGCGAAGCGTTATGAATTGAATTTGTTTACGGGGCGGACGCGGCAGGAATTTACATATACGTTCAAAAAGTGGCCGGGAACGAAGCGTTTTCGGATGGTTGTGACGATGGACGACGTGGAGAAGATGAAGCCGAGTCCGGAAGGTTTGTACAAGATACTTGGGGAGCGCGATCCGGGGAGTGCACTCTATCTGGGAGACAACATTGATGACGCGCTGGCGGCGCGGGAGGCGGGCGTGCCGTTCATGGCCATTATTGCGCAGGGGGAGCACAACTATCGCGCGCGCGCGAAACGATTTCGCGAATTGGGCGCGTTGGCACTGCTGCCGAGGGCGATGGAACTGAATCACTGGCTGAGTAGCAGCGACTCAAGAGCCTGAGCCAATCTGCAAATGACTTTTGGAAATGAGGGATGGGTGTGCCCACGAGCGGCGACAAGTGCGAGGAGGAAAAATGAAAGAAGAAGCGACGCGACGGGATGTGATGCGGGTTGGCAGTGCGGTTTTCATGAGCGAAACGATGGGTGCCGCCAGCGACGGCATTTTCAATTCCGAAAGCCCGGCGCTAATGGTTGGATTGAGCGGCTCGGCAAGTGCCGGCTATGCGGGAACCGTGTCCATCGGCATTGCGACCGGAACGATTTCGGAGGCTAATCGCCTGGGAACCAATTTATGAAACTGTGGGAAGTCTTATCGGGGAAGATTGCCATGCGACCGATAGGAATAGCGATTGCTTTTTGTCTACTAGCTGGACTTTTTTGGGCCGTTATCTTGGCTGGTGCGCAGGCGCCCGTGGGGCCGATGACGCAGACTACGGCGCCGTCTCCTGCGGCGAACTCGGCCGCGGCGATTCCTTCCCCGGCAAAGACGGCTTCTGTGCCGGATGTGCCGCGGAAGAAGGACCTGACCGGATCTTGGAAACTAAATAAGGACGAGAGCACGCAGCCTAAAAAGCGGAACAACGACAGTTCCGACAACGGTGGCGGTAGGCGCGGCGGCGGTGGTTTGGGAGGAGGCTGGCCAGGCGGCGGAGGGCACGGTGGTTATGGTGGCGGGATGCATCGCGGCGGCGGAATGAGTAGTCAGGAGCGCAGCGAGATGCAGGAGTTGATGCGGCCTTCCGAGACGCTGGAATTTACGCAGGACGGGCCGGCTATCAAGATGGTCGATGATTACGACCGGCACAGGACGTTTTACACGGATGCGCGCAAAATTAAGAAATCCAAAGACACGGACAATCAGGAGTTTGACGCGACCTGGGATGACTACCGGCTTGTTTCAGATTTCAAGGATCCGGGTGGGAATAAGGTCGAGCGAACGTTTGAAGTGCTGGAAGGCAATCAGCAGTTGCGCGAAACGATTCACTTCACAATGGGCCGGAATCAGCGGGAAGTCTATTTGCGGTACGTGTACGACCTGATTTCCGGGTCAAATTCAACGGCGAAATAGCAGCTTTTCCAAGTTTTCCGACAAAAGCCGGCCATGGTTCGATGTCCCTTCGCGTTGACGGAACAGTGCCCCGATGATATAAATCTGTGTTCGGGTCGGTGGTTTTCAGGTCGGCTGTGCACTCCTTCCCGGGTAGGGGTATGGCGAGCTTGCAGACAAGTGTCGCCTCGCGGCCTCCAGTTAACATTGAGGTTCAGGCAAACAATTTAGATGGGTATTTTGGGTCACCAACTAGGCGAACTCTTCCTCGGGGCTGTGCCTACAGTCCTGATCCTCATCGTTCTTTATTTCATTCTCAAATCGTTGTTTTTCAAGCCGTTGCTCGCGGTAATGGCGGAGCGCGAAAAGCGTACTGCGGGAGCGCAAAAAGCCGCGGAAGCCGCGCAGGCCGCTGCTGCGGAAAAAGTGAAGCAGTATCAGGATGCGCTGAAGCAAGAGCGTGCGAAAGTCTACGCTGAGCAGGAAGCCGCGCGAAAGAAACTGCTCGATGAACGAGCGGCTCTGCTGAAGGCTTCGCGGAACCTGGCCGCGACGGAAGTTAGCGCAGCGAAGGACCGTGTAGCAAAAGAAGTTGCTGCGGCGAAGCGCGAACTGGAAGCGGGCATACCACAACTGGCCGCAGAGATTGCCAAGCGCGTGCTGGAAACTTCCTCTCCAAGCGGGGCGCGATGAACCTGCGCCGAATCATTCTTTTTACGATCAGTGTGTGTGCTGCGCTTTTGCTTTGCGCTTCGATAGCCTCGGCCGCGGAAGAAACGAACAAAGCTGCGGAACACGCGACAGAGATTTTCAAGTGGATTAACTTTGCGATCGTCGCGGTCGTGATTTTGTGGGTGTTCGGAAGAGCTTTACCCCCGAAATTCAGGGCGAATGCGGAGACGATTAGTTCGGCGATCACGAGAGCGAATGCAATCAAAGCAGACGCGGACAAGCAGTTGGCCGATGCGGAAGCGCGGTTGGCGCGGCTTGAGCAGGAAGTGGCTGAGTTGCGGGCACAGGCGCAGCAAGAAGCTGTGGCGGATGTGGATCGCATTCGCGAAATGGCCAAGTCCGATTCGGAGAAGATTTCGCTTGCAGCGAAAGCGGAGATTGAAGCCGCGGAGCGTGCTGCACGCATTGAACTGAAATCGCTGACTGCGAAACTGGCTGTGGATGGCGCGGAATCCCTGCTGGCGAAGCAATTAACGGCGCAGGTGCAGGAATCGCTGACGAGTGAGTTTGTGAAGTCGCTCGAAGGGAGGCCGAATTGAAGTCGGCGAGCCTTCAATACGCGAACGCGTTGGCGGACGTGGCTTTGCAACAAGGCGCCGCCGAGCCGGTGCTGAAGCAGTTGAGCGATTTTGCCAGCGCTTATGAGGAATCGGCGGAACTACGGAATTTCCTGGCAAGCCCCGCGGTGACTGTAAACGAAAAGCACGCCGTCGCCGAGCAAATCACTGCGCGAATCGGCGGTAGCAAAATCCTGCGAAATTTTCTGTTTCTGGTGATCGATCATCGCCGGACGCACATGTTGTCTGAAATTGCGGACACGTTTCAGACGGTGATTCGCGAGCGACAGGGGATTGCGGAAGCGCAAGTCGTCTCCGCCGTGGAAATGAACGACGCGCAAAAGAAAGTTCTGGCGCAGTCACTTGAGAAAAAGACCGGAAAAAAGATTGAAGCGAAGTTTGCCGTGGATAAATGGCTTTTGGGCGGTGTTGTGGTGCGAATCGGAGATACGGTATACGACGGTTCGGTGCGGCATCGTTTGAATGAAATGAAGGCCGCGCTGGCGGCAGAGTAATGCGGATTTTTACGGCGGGAATTTTGCCGGCCGAAAACGAAATTGAGTAACGGAGCGGGTATGGCGAATATCAAGGCAGACGAAATCAGCAAAATACTTCGCGAGCAGATCGCGAATTACGAGCAGACCGTTGCGGTCGAAGAAGTCGGCTCGGTTATCAGCGTTGGCGACGGCATTGCGCGCGTTCACGGTCTCGAGAAGGTCATGGCGGGCGAGATGCTCGCGTTTCCGCATGACGTATTCGGGATTGCGCTGAACCTGGAAGAAGATCAGGTCGGCACGGTGTTGCTCGGCGAATACACCGCGATCAAAGAGGGCGACACGGTCAAGCGTACGAACACGATTATGTCCGTGCCGGTAGGAGAAGAGCTGATTGGTCGCGTTGTAAATCCGCTGGGCTTGCCCGTGGATGGCAAGGGGCCGATTGCAGCGAAGCTGCGCAATCCCCTGGAAAAAATTGCACCGGGCGTCTTGGACCGGCAGCCGGTGCGCGAACCGCTGCAGACCGGTATAAAAGCAATCGATTCGATGATCCCAATCGGGCGCGGGCAGCGCGAGCTGATTATCGGCGATCGGCAGACGGGAAAGACCGCCGTCATTCTGGACACGATCATCAACCAGAAGGGCAGCGGCGTGATTTGCATTTATTGCGCAATCGGGCAAAAGCGTTCGACGATTGCTCAGGTCGTAAAAGCGCTGACGGATGCGGGTGCAATGCAGTACACGATCGTTGTGGCATCGTCCGCCGCGGAACCCGCTTCACTGCAGTACATCGCTCCTTACGCTGCCTGCGCAATGGGCGAATACTTCCGCGATACGAAGCGGCATGCAGTGACTTTTTACGACGATCTTTCCAAGCACGCGCAGGCATACCGCGAGATTTCTCTGCTGTTGCGTCGGCCGCCGGGGCGCGAAGCGTTTCCTGGCGACGTGTTTTATCTCCACTCGCGCTTGCTGGAACGCGCAGCGAAGCTGAACGACAAACTGGGCGCCGGTTCTCTGACTTCGTTGCCCGTGATCGAAACGCAGGCAGGCGACGTTTCCGCGTACATTCCTACGAACGTGATTTCGATTACCGACGGGCAGATCTACTTGGAAGCGGACTTATTCAATGGCGGTATTCGTCCCGCGATTAACGTTGGTATTTCGGTGAGCCGCGTCGGCGGCAACGCGCAGATCAAGGCGATGCGCCAGGTTGCGGGCACGCTTCGTTTGGACATGGCGCAGTTCCGCGAACTTGCCGCGTTTGCGCAGTTCGGCGCGGATCAGCTGGACAAGGTGACGCAGGCACAGCTCGCACGCGGGCAGCGCCTGACGGAAGTTCTGAAGCAGGATCAGTTTGTTCCGTTGACCGTGGAGAAACAGGTTTTGGTTCTTTACGTGGCGACGAGCGGCGCGCTTGACTCGATTCCTGTGCCGGAAGTGGGGCGCTTCGAAAAGGAATTTCTACAACACGTTGAGACGAGCCACGGCTCGATCTTGAAGGCGATTGGGGACAAGAAGGCGCTGGATGATGCGATCAAAGCTGACATCAAGGGCGCCTTGGATGCGTTCAAGGAACGGTTTACTGCTTCGGTTGCGGCAGCGAAGTAGGAACTAGAAAAGAGACATGGCTACTCTTCTCGATTTTCGGCGCCGCATTCGCTCGGTGAAGAACACCCAGCAGATTACCCGAGCGATGAAGTTTGTCGCGGCGGCGCGGTTGCGTCGTGCGCAGGAATCGGCGCTTGCGGCACGGCCTTATTCCCAGGAACTGGCGAAGTTGTTGCGCTCGATTATGGGTCGAATTGCCGAACCGCAGCATCCGTTGCTTGCCGTGCGGCCGGAAGAACGGGTGTTGGTGATCGTGTTGACCGGAGAGCGCGGACTGGCCGGTGCATTCAATACGAATATTTTGAAAAAGGCGAACGAAGTCTTTCGAGCCAACAAGGGCAAGAAGCTTTCGGTGATTCCGGTCGGAAAAAAGGGACGCGATTCGCTGAAGCGTGCCGGATTCGCATTCGCGGCGGAGTTCATAAATGTACTGGCCAAAGTGGAGTTTTCCACAGCGCGGGAAATTGCGAACCTGGTGACGGATCTTTACACGAAGGAAGAGATTGACGCGGTTTACATCGTATTCAGCGAATTCAAGAGCGTGATTGCGGCGAATCTCGCGATAGAAAAACTGTTGCCCGTGGAAAAGATGGAAGCGACGGGCGGCGATTCTCAGACGGATTACATTTACGAACAGCCGGTCGAGAAGCTGCTCGATCGTTTGCTTCCGCGCTATGTTGAGACAACTATGCTTCGCGCGATGCTGGAGTCTTCCGCGTCGGAATACGCGGCTCGCATGACGGCGATGGAAGCTGCGACGAAAAACGCCGGCGAAGTAATTCAAGCTTTGACGCTGCATATGAACAAGGTACGGCAGGCAGCAATCACCAGAGAAATTATTGAAATTGTCAGCGGCGCTTCGTCGACCGCGTAGGAGAAAGCATGGCAGAGAAATACGCAAGCATCGGACGCGTAGTACAGGTCATCGGGCCTGTGCTCGA
>Ga0335082_10009915_pt1 | contig 10342 bp, 9 predicted proteins | sample Lox_Sample_41_FD_206718 | JGI IMG/M metagenome (GOLD analysis project Ga0335082, IMG submission 206718) | Soil microbial communities from Loxahatchee National Wildlife Refuge, Florida, United States - Lox_Sample_4.1 | ecosystem: Environmental > Terrestrial > Soil > Wetlands | place: USA: Florida...
CGCCAGCGTCTGGACGAGATCGCCGCGGCCGATGCCGGGCGCGCAGCGGTGCTCGCCGACGCCTTCGTGGCCGGGCTGCAGCGCGCGCCGATCGCCCTGCTGACCCACAAGGCGAACGAACAGCACTACGAGCTGCCGCCGGCCTTCTTCGACGCCGTGCTGGGCCCGCGCCGCAAGTACAGCAGCTGCTGGTGGCCCGCAGGCGTGAACGACCTCGACTCGGCCGAGACCGTCGCGCTGCGAGCCACCTGCGAGCGCGCCGAACTGGCCGACGGTCAGCGCGTGCTCGAGCTGGGATGCGGCTGGGGATCGTTGAGCCTGTGGATGGCCGAGCATTTCCCGGCCAGCCGCATCACCGCCGTGTCGAATTCGCAGGCGCAGCGCGGTTTCATCCTGGCCGAGGCGGCGCGGCGCGGCCTCGCCAACCTGGAGGTCATCACCTGCGACATCAATGAGTTCGCACCCAGCGGGCTCTTCGATCGCGTGGTGTCGGTCGAGATGTTCGAGCACCTGCGCAATTGGCCTGCGGCCTTCGCCCGCGTGCGCCGCTGGCTCATCCCCGAGGGGCGATTCTTCATGCACGTGTTCGTCCATCGCAGCACGCCCTATGCCTTCGAGGCCCGGGACGACAGCGATTGGATGAGCCGTCACTTCTTCTCCGGCGGCATGATGCCGAGCGACGACCTGGCGCTGCGTTGCCAGGACGATCTGCGCGTGCTGCGTCACTGGCGCTGGGACGGCACGCACTACGCGCGCACCGCCGAGGCCTGGCTGGCCAACATGGAGCGCCGGCGTCCGGCGGTGTGGCGCGCGCTGCAGGAGGCCTACGGCCCCGAGCAGGCGGGCCTGTGGTGGGTGCGCTGGCGCCTGTTCTTCCTGTCGTGCGCCGAGTTGTTCGGCTATGACAGGGGGCAGCAGTGGTGGGTGGCGCACTACCTGTTTGGTACGCGGCCGTGACGCTGGCGAGTCGAGTACCGATGCCGCGGGTCGCGCGCGCGCTGAAGCTTGCCGCAGCGGTGGTGGCCTTCCAGGGCGCGTGGTTCGCCTGTGTGCTCGGGGCCGCTCACGGCCGGCCGTGGGCCGGTGCCGCCGTGGCGGCCGGCGTCGCCGCGCTCGCCATCGCGTTCAGCGTCCGTCCTGCCGCGGATGCGCTCATGGTCGCCGCCGCGTTGCTCGTCGGGCTCGCGTGGGACAGTGCGATGGCCCGGCTCGGGTGGATCGCCTACGCCGAGCCGGGGCCGCTGGCGAGCGTGGCACCGGGCTGGATCCTCGCACTGTGGGCCCTGTTCGCGGTGACCCTGCGCGATCCGCTGCGGGCCCTGCACCGCCGGCCGCTGCTGGCCGCGCTGCTCGGTGCGGTGGGCGGACCGCTGTCGTACGCGGCCGCCGCGAGGCTGGGCGCCTGCCGCTTCGACGGCCCGATGGCGCCGGTCGCGCTGGCCATCGGCTGGGCGGTGATCACGCCGCTGCTGTTGACGCTGGCGCGGCGGGTCGACCGGCACGCCGGCCGGGACTCGCGATGAGCCCGATCGCTGTCGGCCCGTTCGCCCAGGTGGCCGCCATCGGCCTGGGCGCGTCGCTCACCGTCGCCGCGCTGACGTGGGCGACCAGCGTCGCGCGGCGCGATGTCAGCATCGTCGACAGCGTGTGGTCGCTGTTGGTGCTGGCGCCGGCGGGCGTGGCGTGGGCGTTGTGGCCGCAGCCCGGCCCACGCGCAGCGATCACGCTCGCGCTCGCCCTGCTGTGGGCGTTGCGACTGGCGGCCTACATCACCTGGCGGCACCGTGGCCAGCCGGAGGACCACCGCTACCGGGCCATCCGCGCGCGCAACGAGCCGCACTTCGCGTGGAAGAGCGCGTACCTCGTGTTCGGCTTGCAGGCGGTGCTGGCCTGGGTGGTGTCGATGCCGCTGGTGGCCGCGCTGGCCAGCGACGCGCCGTGGCGCTGGCTCGACGCGCTGGGGGTCGCGCTCTTCGCGCTCGGCTTCGGCATCGAGGCGGTAGCCGACGCGCAGCTGGCGCGCTTCAAGGCCGACCCCGCCCACCGCGGCCGCGTGATGGCAAGCGGCCTGTGGCGCTACTCGCGCCACCCCAACTACTTCGGCGAGTTCTGTCTCTGGTGGGGGCTGTGGCTGCTGGCTGCGGGCGCCGGCGCGTGGTGGACCGTCGTGTCGCCGCTGTTGATGTCGGTGCTGCTGCTCAAGGTGTCGGGTGTCGCGCTGCTCGAGAAGGACATCGGCGAGCGGCGCCCGAGCTACCGCGTCTACAGCGCACGCACCAACGCCTTCTTTCCGTGGAAGCCGCGCGCATGAGCCACGGCATCGGGGGCCGTCTGCGCAGCGTCGTGGCGTGGTTCGACTCGCACGCCGCGGCGCCGTCGCCCGGCGACCGCCGCATCGACCTGATGCGGCTGCTGCCGTTCATCGCCATCCACCTCGGCTGCGTGGCCGTCTTCTGGGTCGGGGTCAGCACGACGGCGCTGATGGTCGCCGCGACGCTGTACGCGCTGCGCATGTTCGCGATCACCGCCTTCTACCACCGCTATTTCTCGCACAACGCGTATCGCACCAGCCGCGCGGCGCAGTTCCTGTTCGCGCTGCTCGGCGCGTCGGCGGCGCAGCGGGGGCCGCTATGGTGGGCCTCGCACCATCGCCATCATCACGTGCATGCCGACGAGGCCGAGGACAGTCATTCGGCGCTGCGCCACGGCCTGTGGTGGAGCCACGTCGGCTGGTTCATGTCGCGCGCCCACTTCACGCCGCGTGGCGCGCTGGTGGCCTCGCTGGCGCGCTATCCCGAGCTGCGTTTCCTCGATCGCTGGGACGTGCTGGTGCCGCTGGCGCTGTGTGCGCTGCTGTACGCGACCGGCAACTGGGCGGAGTCGCACGCGCCCCAGCTGGGAACGAGCGGCGCGCAACTCCTCGCCTGGGGCTTTTGCGTGTCGACGGTGGCGCTGTACCACGCGACCTTTTCGATCAACTCGCTGGCGCACCGCCACGGCCGGCGGCGCTATGCCACGCGCGACGCGTCGCGCAACAACGCGTGGCTGGCGCTGCTGACCTTCGGCGAGGGGTGGCACAACAACCACCACCACTATCCCGCGGCGGCACGACAGGGCTTCTTCTGGTGGGAGATCGACCTCACCTACTACGGGCTCAAGCTGCTGCAGGTGCTGCGCATCGTGTGGGACCTCCGCGACGTCCCCCCCGCGGCGCGTGACGCGAACCGATGCGCGCATGCGCGGGAGGCCGGCGCATGAGGATCGCGATCATCGGTACCGGCATCGCCGGCAACGTGGCCGCGCACGCGCTCCATCGCGACCACGAGCTGACCGTCTACGAGGCTGCGGATCACGTCGGCGGGCATACCCACACGCACCGCATCGAGCTCGAAGGCGAGGTGCAGCAGATCGACACCGGCTTCATCGTCTACAACCATCGCACCTATCCGCAGTTCACCCGCCTGCTCGGTGAACTGGGCGTCGCCTCGAAGGAGAGCTCGATGAGCTTCTCGGTGCGCGACGAGCGCAGCGACCTGGAGTACAACGGCACGTCGCTGAATCGCCTGTTCGCACAACGGCGCAACTTGGTGCGGCCGTCGTTCCTGCGCATGGTGCGCGACATCGTGCGCTTCAACCGCGAGGCCCCGACGCTGCTCGACGCCGCCGCCGGCGAGACTACGCTCGGCGACTATCTCGTCGAGCAGCGCTACGGCGCGCACTTCGTCGACGACTACCTGGTCCCGATGGGCGCTGCGATCTGGTCGACCGATCCGCAGCGCATGCTGGCCTTCCCGGCGCGATTCTTCGTGCGCTTCCTGCACAACCACGGCATGCTGACGCTGAAGGACCGCCCGCTGTGGCGCGTCGTCGCCGGTGGCTCGGCGCGCTACGTCGAGCGCCTGGTCGCGCCGTGGCGCCACCGCATCCGGCTGAACTGCGCGGTCACGCAGGTGCGGCGGCTGGCCGACGGCGTGCTGGTCGGCGCGCAGGGCGCCCCCACCGAGCGCTACGACCACGTCTTTCTCGCCTGCCATGCCGACCAGGCGCTGCGGCTGTTGGCCGACCCGTCGCCCGCGGAGCGCGAGATCCTCGGCGCGCTGCCGTTCCAGGGCAACGAGGCGGTACTGCACACCGACACCTCGCTGCTGCCCCGGCGACGGTTGGCGTGGGCAGCGTGGAACTCGCACGTGCTGCCGCAGCACGACCAGCGCGTGGCGCTGACCTACAACATGAACATCCTGCAGGGCCTGTGTTCGCGCCACACCTTCTGCGTCACGCTGAACCGCAGCGACGCGATCGACCCGCGCCGCGTGCTGAAGCGGCTGACGTACCACCATCCGCTGTTCACGCCGGAGGGCGTCGCCGCGCAGGGTCGCCACCACGAGATCAGCGGCGTGCGACGCACCCACTACTGCGGCGCTTACTGGCGCTTCGGCTTTCACGAGGACGGCGTGGCCAGCGCGCTGCAGGCGGTGCAGCGCTTCGAGCAGGGCCTTCATCACCATGCACAGCGCGCTCTACAGCGGGTGGCTTGAGCATCGGCGCATGGCGCCGCGGCGGCATGCGTTCCGCCGCCGGCTGTTCATGGTGTACCTCGACCTGGCCGAACTCGACGGCGTGTTCGCCGGCCGCTGGCTGTGGTCGACGCGGCGGCCGGCGCTGGTGCGCTTCGACCGCCGCGACCACTTCGGCGACCCGGCACTGCCGCTGGATCGCGCCGTGCGCGAGCTGGTCGCCGAGCGCACCGGCCGCCAGCTCCAGGGGCCGATCCGTTTGCTGACGCATCTGCGCCATGCCGGCTACGTGTTCAATCCGGTCAGCTTCTTCTATTGCTTCGACGCGGCCGACCGGCGCGTCGAGGCGATCGTCGCCGAGGTCACCAACACGCCATGGGGCGAGCGGCATTGCTACGTGCTCGACCCCGACGCAACGGGCAGCCGCTGGCTGCGCGCCCGCAGCGCCAAGGCGATGCACGTGTCGCCGTTCCATCCGATGGCGCTCGACTACCACTGGGGCTTTCGCATACCGGACGAGCGGCTGGCCGTGCACATGACGCTGACGCCACGTGAGGCTTCCGGCGCGCACGCGCCCCCGCTGTTCGACGCGACCCTGGTGTTGGAGCGCCAGCCGATCGGCGCCGCCACGCTGGCGAAGGCGCTGCTGCGCTTTCCGCTGATGACCCTGCAGGTGATCGCGGCCATCCACTGGCAGGCCCTGCGACTGTGGCTCAAGCGCGTGCCGGTGCACGACCACCCTGTACCGCGGGCCGCGCCCGCATCCGATGCCCTGAGGAACCATCCATGAACAGGACCTCCACCGCGATCGACCCTGCGCACGGCCTGTGGTCGTTGTCGGCCCGGCGACCGCGCCCGTTGGCACGGGGCGTCGCGCGCGCCCTCGAGCGCTGGAGCGAGCGTCTGCTGCGCGCGCAGCTGTCACGTCTGCAGCATGGGGCGTTGACGCTGGTGGACGGCGAGCGGCGTGAGACCTTCGGTCGCCGCACGGAGCAGTGCGACCTCGAAGCCACGCTGTGCGTGCACGACCGCCGGTTCTATGCCGAGGCGGCATTCGGCGGCTCCGTCGGCGCCGGCGAATCGTTCGTGGCCGGCGACTGGGTCTGCGACGACCTGACGGCACTGGTGCGGATCCTGCTGAACAACCGCGCGGTCATCGACGGCGTCGACGGAGGCTGGGCGCGTGTCACCGGGCCGCTGCGCAAGCTGCTGCACGCGGCCGCGCGCAACACGCGCGCGGGCAGCCGGCGCAACATCGTCGCGCACTACGACGTCAGCAACGACTTCTTCGCGCTGTTCCTCGACCCGACGATGATGTACTCGTCAGCCGTCTTCGAGCGGCCCGCGATGTCGCTGCAGGAAGCCTCGCTGGCCAAGCTCGACCGGGTCTGTCGCAAGCTGGCCCTGAAGCCGGGCGACCGCGTGCTCGAGATCGGCACCGGCTGGGGCGGTTTCGCGCTGCATGCGGCGCGCCACCACGGTTGTCATGTCACCACCACCACGATCTCGCGCGAGCAGCATGCCTGGGCGCGCGAGCGCATCGATGCCGCGGGTCTCGGCGACCGCATCACGCTGCTGGCCGACGACTACCGCGACCTCACGGGCACGTTCGACAAGCTGGTGTCGATCGAGATGATCGAGGCGGTCGGCCACCAGTACTTCGACGCCTTCTTCCGTTGCTGCAGCGATCGGCTCACGCCCGGCGGCACGATGCTGCTGCAGGCGATCACCATCGCCGATCAGCAGTACGAGGCGGCGCGTGATTCGGTCGACTTCATCAAGCGCCACATCTTTCCCGGCTGCTGCATCCCGTCCATCGCCGCCATCAGCACCGCGGTGGCACGCGCGTCGCAGCTGCGCATCGTCGGCCTCGAAGACATCGGCGCCCACTACGCCACCACGCTGGCGCACTGGCGGCGCAACCTGCAGCGCAATGCCGAACGCGTGCGCGCGCTCGGCTACGATGACGGCTTCCTGCGGCTGTGGGAGTTCTATTTCAGCTACTGCGAGGGCGGCTTCGTCGAAGGCGCGCTGGGCGACGCACAGATCGTGCTCGTCAAGTCGCACTGAGGCAGGTGCTGCCGACGCAGGCAGCTGGCACGGCTCACGCCAAGGCTGCGTCCGGCGTCACCGCCTCCACCGGCGGCATCGCCGGGCTTCTGAAGTGCGCCGTCTCGTGCGGACCCGGGAGGGTGCGCACGGACGTCGCTCCCCAGGCCAGCAGCCTGTCGCAGACCTCCCGCACCAGGCACTCGGGGGTCGATGCGCCAGCGGTGATGCCCACGCGCTCGACGCCGGCGAGCCATCCGGTGTCGACCTCGCCGACGTGCTCGATCAGGTGCGCGCTGACACCGCACAGCCGCGCCACCTCCTGCAGGCGGCAGCTGTTGGAGCTGTTGCGCGAGCCCACCACCAGCACGAGATCGACCTCACGCGCCAGCGCGCGCACCGCGTTCTGCCGGTTCTGGGTGGCGTAGCAGATGTCGCTCACCTGCGGCCCCGCGATGGTGGGAAAGCGCGCCTGCAGCGCAGCGATCACGGCGCGCGTGTCGTCGACGCTGAGCGTCGTCTGCGTCACGTAGGCCGTGCGGGCGGCGTCGGACAACGGCAGCCTGTCGACGTCGCCGATGTCCGACACGACATGGGTGTCGCCCTCGACGGCGCCCAGCGTGCCCTCGACTTCGTCGTGGCCACGATGCCCGATGATGATCACCGAGCGGCCGTCGCGCGCGTAGCGTTGCGCCTTCAGATGCACCTTGGCCACCAACGGGCAGGTGGCATCGATCACGCGCAGCCGGCGCTGTCGGGCGCGGGCGACCACCGCGTCGGCGACGCCGTGCGCACTGAAGATCGTGACCGATCCCGGCGGTACGGCGTCGATGTCGTCGACGAAGATGGCGCCACGCGAGCGCAGGTCGTCGACCACGTGGCTGTTGTGCACGATCTCGTGAAACACGTGCACCGGCGGACCGAAGCGCTGCAGCGCGTGTTCGACGACGTCGATCGCCCGCACCACGCCGGCACAGAATCCGCGCGGCTGAGCCAGCAGCACCTCCATCGCGGGCTCGCCAGGGTCCTCAGTCGCCGGCGGCCTTCGGCGCGTCGCGTGCAGCCAGCACGCTCGACTCAGCCGCCGCTGCTGCGCTCAGCGCGGGGTGGTCTTTGAGCAGCTTCGCACCGTGCAGCGGCTTGTTGACGCCCTGATGGCAGGTGGCGCACGACACCTTGGGTGAGTCGCCGGTCGGGCCCAGGCGGTCGGCCGGAAAGGTCGTTTTCAGGGGTTCGAGGAAGGTCTTGTTGAGATCGCGCGCCATGCGGATGCCGTGGTAGGCGACTGCGCGGGTCGGCGGGCTCTGCGGCCACTCGGTGAACGAGCGGCTGTTGTGGCAGAACGTGCAGTTGACGCCGAGCGATTGCGAGATGTGCGTCATCAGCGCGTAGGTGGACTCGGTGTCCTTGATGTCGCGTGGATTGGCAGCCTTGAGCGCCTGCTGGCTCACCACGCGGATCGGCTCGTCACCGAGCAAGTGGGGCGTCAGCGGGTCGAATGGCAACGAGCTCAAGCCCGCCTGCCTGGCCGGGTGGTTCTGCCCGGCCGAGTCGGCGGAGGCGCCGCCGGCATGCCTGGGACCGGGGTCGGTGTACCACACCTGGGCCGGCACCGGCTGGCCGCGGTGACAGGTGAAGCAGGTGACACCCGTATCCGCCACGTGGGCCTTCCAGTCGGCGTTGATGTGCCGGGTCATCTGCAGCATGCGGCGCGCAACCACCTTGGTGTAGAGCTTGTCCGCCGAGAGGTCTTCACCGGCGGCGTGGCAGTAGGTGCATCCGTCCTTGGGTGACACCCAGGCCGTGATGGCCAGCATCGTGCGTGTGAACTCGGGCACCGTCAGCTCGCCCAGCACCTGCACGTTCTTGAACACGTCCTTGGCCTTGGGTCCTTCGGGCGACGCCGGCGGCACCGCGTCGGGCAATGGTTGTGCGGCATCGCGGGCCGCAACCAGACGTGGGTTCTGCATCTGGACCATGCCCGTGCCGCGATAACCACCCTGCTCACTGACCACCGGAGGCCGCTCGCAGCCGGCAAGCACGGCGCCCGCCAACAGCACGGCCAGCACAGCGGACATCGTCGAGACGGTTCTCATGTCGTCACCTCCGTCGTGCTTCGAGCGGTCACTTGGTGGGGGCCAGGGCCGGGTCCACACCGGGCGGGAACACCGATGGGTACGACGGTGCGACGCCGTGGTGCACGGCCCACAGGTACCAGTTGTCGACCACGGTGCCGGTCAGCAGGATGCCGATGCCGCCGGTGAGCGGGCACAGCACCGCGAACCACCATGCCCAGCGGTGGATCGATTCCATGGTGGCGTTGAAGCCCATCGTCCAGCGCCAGAACAGCGCACCGCGTTCGGCCGCCGTGCCACGATCGACGATCTGCTCGATCTCGCGTTCGCCGCCGTAGCGGCTGACCGCGAGGATGGTGGCGCCGTGCATCGCGAACAGCAGCGTCGATCCGTACAGGAACGCGATCGACAGCATGTGGAACGGGTTGTAGAACAGGTTGCCGTAGCGGATCGAGAAGGCGGCCGTCCAGTCCAGGTGCGGGAAGATGCCGAACGGCACCGCCTCGCTCCAGTGCCCCATGAGCAAGGGCCGGATGAAGCCGAGCACGAGGAACAGCCAGATCGCTGCCGCGAACGCCCAGGCGACGTGCGTGCCGAGGCCGAGCGCGCGGGCGCGCCGGTACATGCGCACCCACCACAGGAGCACCGACAGCGTGAGGAACATGCCGGCCATCAGCCACCATCCGCCCTGCGCCAGCGGCGGGATCTTCAGGCCGTAGGCGGGGGCGGGCGGCTCGAGTGCGAGCCACGGCAACTGGCGCACGAACTGGATCGGATTCCAGTTCACCGACGCCAGCATGTTCAGGCCGATGATCTCGAACGAGATGAAGCCGCAGATCAACGAGGTCAGTCCGAACCAGCCGAGGTGGATCGGCCCGATCTGCGCGTCGCCGAAGCGGCCCAGCCAGTGCCAGTGGCTCGGCGTGCCGACACGTGCGCCCTTTCCGGTGGCCAGCGGCACCCCCGGATAGGCCGCCGCGTGGGCCTGCACGCGCGTGAAGATGTTCTGGTACTCGGCCATGCGCGTCTCCTCGTTGTTGGGCTGCGCGTTTGTCGTTCGACGTTCAGCGCCAGATCGGCAGGTTCAGCCACCAGCCCCACCACTCGGGCCAGCCGCGGGTCCAGAACGGACCGCTGATCACGATGCACACGGCGCTCCAGAACGCCGCCGACAGGGCCAGGAACAGCCCCAGGCGATGGATGCCCAGCGTGCCGATCGAGTAGCCGATCGTGTCGCGGAAGAACGTGTTCTCGTGCTCCGGCGTCTTCACCGTCTCGTCGCCGCCGGGGTTGGTGGCCGAGAGGATCAGCGAGCCGTGCAGCGCCAGTGCGAAGGTGGTGGCAAAGAAGAAGCTCACCCCCAGCATGTGCGCCGGGTTGTAGTGGAAGTGCAGGTACTGGTAGCCGGTGTTCGACACCCAGTCGAGATGACTGATGATGCCGTAGGGGAAGCCGTGACCCCAGGCGCCGAGCAGCAGCGGGCGGATCACGACGAGCGTGACGTAGGCGAGGATCGCGAACGAGAACGCGATCGGCACGTGGTAGCCGATGCCGAGCTTGCGGCAGATCTCCACCTCGCGCAGCGCCCACGACACGAACGCGCCGATCGCGCAGATCGTGATCAGTTGCCACAGGCCACCCGCGGCCAGCGGTGCGAGCTTCAGGCCGTACTTCAGGTCGGGCGGCGCGATCGAGATCTGCCAC
>Ga0335082_10009917_pt1 | contig 10340 bp, 8 predicted proteins | sample Lox_Sample_41_FD_206718 | JGI IMG/M metagenome (GOLD analysis project Ga0335082, IMG submission 206718) | Soil microbial communities from Loxahatchee National Wildlife Refuge, Florida, United States - Lox_Sample_4.1 | ecosystem: Environmental > Terrestrial > Soil > Wetlands | place: USA: Florida...
CGGCCGCGCGCCCGCGAAGAAGGGCGGGCGGAAGAAATGACACCCGAGATCCAGGCGAGCGCTGCACCGCTCGAGCTGCTTGCGAACGACTCGCGCCAGCCCGAGAACCGGTTCATGGAGCACCCGGTGTGGAAAGCTGCGCTCGCGGGCACGCTGCCGAAAGCGCGGCTCAAGCGGCTGCTGCTCGCGTTCTATCCGGCGCTCGCGGGCCGCGGCCGCTACGCGTTCGCCGCGAAGGTCTCGCAGCTCGAGCCGCAGGACGGGAAGGAGCTGTTCCTGCAGGTCCACGAGGCGCTGAAGCGGCCGGAAGCCGATGCCGACGCCGGCTGGAAACGGGTGCTCGTCGCGCTCGGGGCGAGCGAGCGCGAGCTCGCCGATGTGCTTGCCAATCCGTCCGCCGAAGCGGTCGACTTCGTCGACGTGATCCGCGACCACGGCCTGCGCTCCTCGCCCGTCGCGGCGAGCGTGATCGCGCACATGCTCGAGCGCCATCTGCCGCGGCTCTGGGGCCGGCTCGCCGACAGCCTGGCGAAGCACTATGGCGTCAAGGCGGAGGCGACGGCCTATCTCCGTTACGAGGCCGCGCGCGCGATCGAGGTCGAGAAGTGGGTCAAGCACCTCGTCGAGCGATACGTGATGCCGGCCCCCCCGTACGAGGTCTTCGAGGGGCGTCGCGCGGCGCGCGAGGCACTGTGGGCGTGGACGGTGCTGACCGAGTCGGCGTGATCGGCGAGGGGAGGCCGGGATGAGCTATCCGTTCGAACTGCGCAAGACGTTCGTCGCCGTCGAGGAGATCCTCGCCGAGCAGGGCCGTTCGTCGGGACCCCCGCTCGTGAAGGCCGCGGCGGCCGCGGTGATCGGCAATCCGTTCGCGAAGCGCTTCGGCGACGATCTCGCCGAGCTCATGGCCTGGGGCAAGCCGCTCGCCGAGCTGATCGGCGGGAAAGCTGCGGCGGCGCTCGGCGCGCCGCCACAGAGTTTCGGCAAGGGCTGCATCGTCGGCACCGAGGGATCGCCCGAGCAGGGCATCGCGCTGATCACCACCGCGTTCGGGGACGCGTTCCGCGGGCTGGTCGGCGGCAAAGCCTGGGTGCCGTCCAACGTCAAGCGCGGCGCGCTCGGTGCGGCGATCGACATCCCGCTTGCACACAAGGACGCGCTCTACGTCCGCGACAACTACGATACCGTCGAAGTGAGGGTACCGGACGCGCCGTTCCCGGAGGAGATCGTGGTCATCTGCGTCATGGCTACGCGCGGCCGGATGAACGCGCGGCTCGGCGGGCTGCAAGCGACCGAGATCAAGGGCGACGGACTGCGATGATCCACACGCCGCCGACGGAGAGGCCCGCGCCCGGCCCGGAGTACCTCGCGCGCACCGAGTACTTCGACACCACGAGCGAGGCCATCGGCCGGTTCGCGCGCGAAACCGTCGCGGGCGAGACCTCGGAGACGGGTAGGGCGGTCAAGCTCTTCTACGCCGTGCGCGACGGCTGGCGCTACGACCCGTTCAGGCTGCGGCTAGCCCGCGAGGCGTACGTCGCGAGCAACGTGCACGCCGCCGGTCACGGCTACTGCGTCACGAAGGCGATCCTGCTCACGGCGGCTGCGCGCGCAGCCGGCATTCCGGCCGCGATCGGGCTCGCCGACGTCGTGAACCACCTGACGACCGAGAAGCTGAAGGCGCGGATGGGTGGCAAGACGCGATTCATCGATCACGCTTACGCCATGCTCCACGTAGAGGGGCGCTGGGTCAAGGTGGTGCCCGCGTTCAACATCGAGCTCTGCCGCCGGTTCGGCGTGCGGCCGACGGATTTCGACGGGCGCTCGGACGCGCTGTACCAGGAGTACGACACCCACGACCGGCGGCACATGGAGTACGTGAAGGACCACGGCGTGTGGTCGGATTTCCCGTACGAGAAGGTCGCCGCCGATTTCCGGGCGTTCTACCCGCCGTCGACATACGGCGAGGACGAGCCGGCCGAGCGCTTCGAGGACGGCGCGCCGGTCAGCTGACTCAAGCGACCGCGACGGGGATCTTGAACTCGCGGATCCGCTTCTCCCACTCGGCGGGCCCGGTCTGGTGCACCGAGCTTCCCGTCGCGTCCACCGCGACTGCGACCGGCATGTCCTTCACCTCGAACTCGTAGATCGCTTCCATCCCGAGGTCGTCGAAGGCGAGGACGCGCGACTTCCGGATGGCCTTCGCCACCAGGTAGGCCGCCCCGCCGACGGCGATGAGCGACGCCGCCTGGTGCTTCCGTATCCCTTCGATCGCCGCCGGGCCGCGCTCGCCCTTGCCGATCATCGCGATCAGACCGGTCTTCCCGAGCATGGTCTCGGTGAACTTGTCCATGCGGGTCGCGGTCGTCGGGCCGGCGGGCCCGACCGCTTCGTCGCGCACCGGGTCGACCGGTCCGACGTAGTAGATCACCCGGTTGGTGAAGTCGACCGGCAGCTTCGCCCCCTTCTCCAGCATGTCCTGGATGCGCTTGTGGGCCGCGTCGCGCCCGGTGAGGAGCTTGCCGTTGAGAAGGAGGATGTCGCCGGGCTTCCACGTCATCACCTGCTCGCGCGTGAGCCGGTCGAGATCGACCCGGCGCGCCTGCGCGCTCGGCGTCCAGGTGACCTTCGGCCAGTCGTCGAGCGACGGCGGCTCGAGCTCGGCCGCGCCGGAACCGTCGAGCACGAAGTGCACGTGGCGCGTCGCCGCACAGTTGGGAATCATCGCCACCGGCTTCGATGCGGCATGGGTCGGAAACTGCTGGATCTTCACGTCGAGGACCGTCGACAGCCCGCCCAACCCCTGCGCGCCGATGCCGAGGGCGTTGACCTTCGTGTAGAGCTCGACCCGCAACTCCTCCAGTTTGCTCTGCGGGCCGCGCTCGAGGAGCTCGTGCATGTCGATCGGCTCCATCAGCACTTCCTTCGCCATGAGCATCGCCTTCTCGGCCGTCCCGCCGACGCCGATGCCGAGCATGCCGGGCGGACACCAGCCCGCGCCCATCGTCGGCACGGTCTTCAGGACCCAGTCGACGAGGGAGTCGGACGGGTTGAGCATCGCGAACTTCGATTTGTTCTCCGAACCGCCGCCCTTCGCGGCGACGTTCACGTCGACCGCGTTGCCCGGGACGACCTCCATGTGGATCACCGCCGGAGTGTTGTCGCGGGTGTTCACGCGCGTGAACAGCGGGTCGGCGAGGATCGATGCGCGTAGCTTGTTGTCCGGGTCCTGGTAGCCGCGCCGCACGCCCTCATTCACCATGTCGGCGATCGGCAGCTTCGCCTCCCAGCGGACGTCCATCCCGATCTTGAGGAAGACGTTGACGATCCCGGTGTCCTGGCAGATCGGCCGGTGCCCCTCGGCGCACATGCGCGAGTTGGTGAGGATCTGGGCGATCGCGTCCTTCGCCGCCGGCGACTGCTCGCGCTCGTAGGCGCGCGCAAGGTGGTCGATGTAGTCCTTCGGGTGGTAGTAACTGATGTATTGCAGCGCGTCGGCGATGCTCTGGATGAAATCGTTCTGCCGGATGATCGTCATGGTTGCGCCTTTCGTTCAGGCCTGGCGGGAAGGCGGCGATTCTAGCAACCGCCCGATAACGGCGCCGGCACTCCGGCAGGATCATTTCGTCCCGCGCCGCGACAGCTCGGCGCAGGCAAGGCGGACGACCACCTCGACGAGCGAGCCGGGCGGCGCCGGGCGCGGATTCCACTCCGCACGCGGCCGCGTCGTCTGTTCGATGATCTCGCCGCGCGCGTAGGTGCCGGGGTAGACCGCGACGCCCACGACGGTCGACGCCCCCGCCGCGCAGTCGATCGCGTGCAACTGCAGTTGCGACTGCTGCTTGACGTCGGGCTTGCCCTCGACCGGCTGTGGCACGGTGAACGTGGCCCGCGTGTAGGCCATCGCGAAGTCGCCCTGCGTTCGGACGAGATCGGGATCGATCTCGACCACGAGCTTCTCGGTCGACGCGATCGTCGTCCACTCGGCGGCCGCCCAGCCAGGTGCCGCGACCAGCGCGGCGATGGCGAGCAGGCGTGCGAGCCTCATTGCGCGGAGCGACCGACCGCCAGTCCCGGAGTGATCTCGCGGCGCAGGATCTTGCCGTTCTTGGTGCGCGGAAAGTCCTGCGCGAGGTACACGACCTTGGGCGCCTTGTACGAGGCAAGGTGCGCCTTGCCGAAGGCGAGCAGCTCGTCCGCGTCGAGACTCGCCCCGGGCTGCGGGATCACGTAGGCGACCACGAGCAGCTTGTCGCGCTCGACCGCTTCACCGATGCACGCGCAGTCGGCGACCGACGGATGCGCCTTGAGGACGCGCTCGACCTCGTAGGGCGAGACCCGGTAGCCGAAGCTCTTGATGATGTCGTCCTTGCGGCCGAGGAACCAGATGTAGCCGTCCTCGTCGTAGCGGGCGTAGTCGCCGGTGAAGAACCAGCCCTCATGCCGGAGCTTCGCGGTTTCCTCCGGCAGCTTCCAGTACTCGAGGAACAGACCAGGGTCGCTCTCGGGCACGCAGATCATGCCTTCCTCGCCCGGTGCGACCTCCCGCAACGTCTCGGGGTCGAGGAGGCGAATGTCGTGGCCCGGCTGCGGGAATCCGGCGGAACCTGGCCGGATCGGGCGGCGCCTGCTCTGCGACAGGTAATAGGAGAACTCGCTCATCCCGACCGCCTCGTAGATGTCCATGCCGAAGCGGGCGCGCCACTGCGCCAACACCTCGTCGGAGAGGTGCTCCCCAGCGCTCATACAGTGCCGCAGAGTGGGCACGTCGCACGCCGCGAGGTCGGTCTTCTGGATGATCTGGCGGTAGACGGTCGGCACACCGATGAAGATCGTCGCGCCGTGCTTGGCGATTAGGCGCGGCCAGGTGGTGGCGTCGTTCCGGCCCTCGTACGCGATCACGGTCTCGCCGCGATAGAGCGGGTCCATCATCGCCGAGCCGAGGACATAGGTCCAGTTGAACTTCCCCGAGTGCAGGATCCGGTCACCGTCGGGCGCAAAATCGAACCAGTATTCGGACGCCGGCTGCCGGCCGAGCAGCGAGCGGTGTCCGTGCAGGACGCCCTTCGGATAACCGGTCGTGCCCGACGTGTAGACGAGATAGGCGGGATCGTCGGACCGGGTTGCGTGCGGCGCATCCCACCCGGTGATGCCGGCGAGCGCCGCTTCCAGATCGAGCACCTCGAGGCCGGCGACGGCGGTGGCCGGTCCGTCGCCCGCGAGCAGGACGAACTTGAGCGTCGGGCTCTCCGCGAGCCGCGGCCCGAAGGTGTCCCAGGCCGCCTTGTCGATGACGATCGCGCGCGCCTGCGAGTCCCTGGCGAGGTACAGCACCTCGTCGGCGGTGAGTAGCGTCGAAGTCGGCACGCTGATCGCACCGCGCTTCATCGCGCCGAGGAAGGCGCTCGGGTAAGCAAGCGAGTTGGGCAGCCGGATGAGAACGCGCTCGCCGGCGCCGACGCCGAGATTGCGAAGGAGCTGAGCGAACCGGCTCGTACGGTCGGCGAGCTCGGCGTAAGTGGCCTGCGACGTGCCGCGGGCATCGTCCTCGACGATCATCGCGATACGCGCGGCGAGTGGCGTACCGAGATGCCGGTCGAGGCACGCGACGCCGATGTTGAACCGCTCGGGGATCTCCCAGCGCCAGGCGGGGAAGGGTGGGAAGCTCACGCGTCGCTTAAAGAATCACGCCGTACGGCCAGTTCTCTCGGATCACCTGCGCCGGCAGCTTCTGCAGCACCTGCAGTGCGAACTCGGTGTCGTCGTCGGACAGCGCGTGCAGCGCGTGCGCACGGAGCAGCGTCTGCAGCGCCTTGCCGAACATCGGCGGGTCGAGCATCTCGCCCTCGAACTTGATCGCGCCGCCGAGCAGCGCGTCGGCCTCGATCGCCGCCGCGAGGATCGCGCTCTTGCGCGACGTCGGACGGGGAGGGCGTGTACGCAACCTTGCAGAGGTGGATGTGACCGGGGTGGATCACCTGCTTGCCGGTGAGCCCCATCGAGGCCTCCTCGCAGGCGTGCTGGTACACGATGCGCGACTCGTGGTCGCCGTGGAGATCGAGCCAGCGGCGCACGTCGTGGTTCTCCACGTACTTCTCCGGCATCACCGCCTGGCCGATCAGCGTCTCCACCCCGCCGATGACGCCCTTTCCGGCGATGCGCGCCTCGAACATCACCTGGTTCAGGAAGAACCGGAGCTCCTCGGTCCAGCGCTCGGGGGTGATCTGGATGCCCATCGCCTTGGAGAAGTCGTGGATGCCGAACACGACGTGCTTCACCGTCGCGTACTGCATGATCTCGGGCGCGATCTTGAGCGACTTGGGATGCTCGATGATCGGCTGGATGGTGATGCCGTGGTTGAACGCCGCGAGCAGCCCCGAGAGATCGCGGATCTCGGCCGCGCCGTACGCTTCGCCCGCCTTGGCGAGCATGACCACGTCGACGTGGTCGGACAGGTCGCGGATGAGCGCCATGTCCTTCTCGTACTCGTCGGTGCGGAACGGATTGACGCGCAGCGCGATCTGCAGATTGCGACGCCGCGGCAGCGCGGGCAGCTCGCGGTGCAGGAGATCGCGGCTCATTTCCTTCTGCCGGCAGCCATCCTCGAGGTCGAAGATCAGCGTGTGGGCGAGCGTGTTGTGCGCGTGCTTCTTGAACCGCTGCGCCGCGGCGTCCAGGTCCTCGTAGATGCCGAGCGCGGGGGCGTACTTGACCGGCGGGTAGTAGAGCTGGATCCCGGGCCAGAAGTCCGCCAGGATGGTGGAACGGACGACCTGGCCGAACTCGTCCGCATGCGCGGCCGGGGCAAGGCTCTTCCTGAGCAGCGGGTCGCGAAGCTGGTTCATCCAATGCTCCTCCTCGAGCGGCGTTGAGGTGATTATGCCGCAGCGCACAATCGTGCGCACGCTAGCATCGGCGCGGGGCGGGCGTCAATCGGGAGGCGCCAAGCGTGACCGCCCTCACCTGTCCGGCTTTACAGAGGACGCCAGGAGTGTTGTCATCTACGGGGCTGGGCGTCGGCGCGCCGCAGTAAGGCACCCGTAAGGGTTCCACGCGAGAATCGCACTGCACAAGAACAATTCCCGCCAGGACTTACCGCAACAAGGAGGCTCTTCGCAATGGCTTCGACCATCGAGTCGGTTCTGCAGGAAGACCGCGCGTTCCCGCCGTCCCCGGAGTTCGTCAAGCAGGCGAACGTCTCCGGAGACGCCGCCTACCAGGCACTCTGCGACGAAGCCGAGCGCGACTTCGAGGGATTCTGGGGGCGACTGGCGAACGAGCACCTGCTCTGGTCCAAGCCGTTCAGCAGGGTGCTCGACGAGTCGAACGCGCCGTTCTTCAAGTGGTTCCACGACGGCGATCTGAACGCCTCCTACAACTGCCTCGACCGGCACCTCAAGACCCAGGGCGACAAGGTCGCGATCATCTTCGAGGCCGACGACGGCAAGGTGACCAAGGTCACCTACAAGCAGCTCCATGCCCGGGTCTGCAAGTTCGCCAACGCGCTCAAGGCGCGCGGCATTCAGAAGGGCGACCGCGTGCTCGTCTACCTGCCGATGTCGATCGAGGCAGTGGTGGCGATGCAGGCGTGCGCGCGGATCGGTGCGACGCACTCGGTCGTCTTCGGCGGCTTCTCGGCGAAGAGCGTCCAGGAGCGGATCGTGGACGCCGGCGCGGTGGCGGTGATCACCGCCGACGGCCAGATGCGCGGCGGACGCGAGATCCCGCTCAAGCCCGCAGTCGACGAGGCGCTCGCGATGGGCGGCTGCGAGAAGATCAAGAGCGTGATCGTCTACCGGCGCACCGGGTCGGCGATCGCGATGCAGGCGCCGCGCGACAAGTGGTGGCACGAGATCGTGGAAGGCCAGGCGGAGACTTGCGCGCCCACCTGGGTCAACGCCGAGCATCCGCTGTTCATCCTGTACACCTCCGGATCGACCGGCAAGCCGAAGGGCGTCCAGCACTCGACGGGGGGCTACCTGCTGCAGGCGATCGTCACGATGAAGTGGACGTTCGACTACAAGCCGACCGACGTCTTCTGGTGCACGGCGGACGTCGGCTGGGTCACCGGCCACACCTACATCGCCTACGGCCCGCTTGCGGTGGGGGCGACCGAGATCATCTTCGAGGGCGTTCCCACCTATCCCGACGCCGGCCGGTTCTGGAAGATGATCCAGGACCACAAGGTCACGGTGTTCTACACCGCGCCGACGGCGATTCGCTCGCTGATCAAGGCCGGCGGAGAGCTGCCGAACAAGTACGATCTCTCCAGCTTGCGCATCCTCGGCACCGTCGGCGAGCCGATCAATCCCGAGGCGTGGATCTGGTATTACAAGACGGTCGGCAAATCGCGCTGCCCGATCGTCGACACCTGGTGGCAGACCGAGACCGGCGGCCACATGATCACGCCGCTCCCGGGCGCGACGGCGCTCAAGCCCGGCTCCTGCCAGACGGCGCTGCCGGGGATCATGGCCGAGATCGTCGACGAGACCGGCCAGACCGTCGAGAGGGGGAAGGGCGGGATCCTCGTGATCAAGCGGCCGTGGCCGGGAATGATCCGGACGATCTGGGGCGATCCGGAGCGCTTCCGGAAGAGCTACTACCCGGAGGACTTCAAGGGCAAGTACTACCTCGCCGGGGACGGCGCGAGCCGCGATTTGAGCGGCAACATCACGATCATGGGCCGGATCGACGACGTGCTGAACGTCTCGGGTCACCGGCTCGGCACGATGGAGGTCGAGTCGGCGCTCGTCGCCAACCCGCTCGTCGCCGAGGCGGCGGTCGTCGGTAGGCCCGACGACCTGACCGGCGAGGCGGTGGTGGCGTTCGTCGTCACCAAGGGGCCGCGGCCCGCGGGCGAGGAAGGCAAGAAGGTTGCCCAGCAGCTCCGCGACTGGGTCGCGAAGGAGATCGGCCCGATCGCGAAGCCGAAGGACATCCGCTTCGGCGACAACCTGCCGAAGACGCGCTCCGGCAAGATCATGCGCCGCCTCCTGCGCTCGATTGCGAAGGGCGAGGAGATCACGCAGGACGTCTCGACGCTCGAGAACCCCGGCATCCTCGAGCAGCTCAAGCAGGCGCAGTAGCGGGGCCGGGCGGCGGCGCGCTGCGCGCGCCGCCTTCCCCGCTCATCTCCCGCGTCGAGGCGCGGACGCGGGCGGCTCGTGAATGCCGATCGGGCTATGCTGCGCGCGATGCCGATGACCCTCTCCCGCGCAGAGGAATCGCGCGCCGCGATTCGCGCGGCGCGCCACATCGACGAAGTGGTTCGGGCGGCCGCGCTCGCGCGCTCGCTCGTTCGTCCGATGCTGGACGGCGGGACCGCGCCCGAAGCGATCACCGCGTTCGTTACGGCAGTCAACGACGCGGTGACGGTACGGCTGATCGAGCTCACCGGACTCGACGGCGCGCTTCGGGACGCCGGGGCAGCCTGGATCGTGCTCGGATCGGCGGGGCGCGCCGAGCAGACGCTGGCGACCGACCAGGACAATGCGATCGTGTTCGCCGATGGGACCGAGTCGGAGCCACGGCGGCGCGAGCTGCTGCCGCTCGCCGAACGCGTCAACGCGGCGCTGGACCGGAGCGGATATCCCCTGTGCCGCGGCGAGGTGATGGCGGGGAACCCGCGCTGGTGCCTCACGCGCTCGGAGTGGCGGGAGCGCTTCGCGGCGTGGATCGAGCGGCCCGAGCCGGAGGCGCTCCTGAATGCCGCGATCTTCTTCGATTTCCGCGCTGTCCACGGCGAAGGCGAGCTCGTCTCGGCGCTCCGCGAGTGGCTCGCCGCGTACGCCCGGGACCGCGGCCGGTTCCTGTTCCTGATGGCGCGGAACGCGCTCGGGAATCAGCCCCCGCTCGGACTCATTCGTGACTTTGCGGTCGCGCGGGGAGGTGAGCATCCGGGAACGATCGACCTCAAGGTCAACGGCGTGCAGCTCTTCGTGGAGGCGGCGCGGATCTACAGCCTGGCGGATGGCATTGCCGCAACCAACACGCTGGAACGGCTGGCAGGTGTCGCGGCCGCGCGGCGAGTTCCCGCCGCCGAGATCGATGCCTGGGTCGACGCCTTCCGCCTCATCCAGCGGCTGCGATTGGGGCTGAACGGCGTCCAGCATGCGCGCGGCGAGGCGCTCCACAATCACCTCGACCCGACGACGCTGGACGCCGATGAACGGCGAGTGCTCAAGCACGCGTTGCGGCAGGCGCGGAACTTGCAGGCCCGACTCGCTCGCGACTTCTCGGTGCCCGGAGCCGGCTTCGGCGTTTGATCCAGCGCAAGTCCGTTCCGCACTCGTCGCCTAGGCTTGCCAGCTACGGCCGATCCGGCCTAACCTGATCGCGCG
>Ga0335082_10009920_pt1 | contig 10339 bp, 9 predicted proteins | sample Lox_Sample_41_FD_206718 | JGI IMG/M metagenome (GOLD analysis project Ga0335082, IMG submission 206718) | Soil microbial communities from Loxahatchee National Wildlife Refuge, Florida, United States - Lox_Sample_4.1 | ecosystem: Environmental > Terrestrial > Soil > Wetlands | place: USA: Florida...
AACCCACTGCGCAATTCCAAAAGAAATGAGGATGGCCATGAGAATTCGTGTGTCTACCAGAGCCAACCTGTACGACCAACGCAAACAAGAGCATGTGGAACGGGGCTACCGAATTGAAGACGAGCGGCCGATTCCAGTGAATGGGTTGTGCTCGTTTGTGGCGGTACGCGAGGAGTCCCACTCCGATGCAGTGGATGAGATGGTCGCGCAGGCACTTGGAGGCAAGACGCGATGAGACCCCACGGAAAGACCAAGCTGGGATTTTTCCCGTTACCGGTTCCGGAAGCCAAGCGCCTGCGGAATTGTTTGGTTGCAGATTCCGAGTTCTCTGCACTCGATCCATGCGTGGGAGATGGAGTCGCCTTTGTTCACTTGGTTGAGGGAACGCAAGTACGCCGCTACGGAATCGAAATAGACGCGCACCGCACAGAGCAGGCCCGAAGCCTGGGCATCGAAACCGTGCAGGCGAGCGCCTTCGACGTGCGCAGTCCGGCAGATGCCTTCTCACTGCTTTACCTCAATCCTCCGTATGATCTCGAAACTGGCACCACCAATAACCAGAGACTGGAACTGGTTTTTCTGGAGTATGCATACCGCTGGCTGAAGCCAGGGGGAGTGCTGGTGTTCATCATTCCTCAGCCTCAATTACAGGTCTGCGCGCGGATTCTGAGTGAACACTTCACAGATCTGTCGGCATACAGGCTCACCGAACCAGCCAGTGTGCAATACAAACAGATTGCAATTCTGGGAGTGCGGCGAAAGCGGCACCAGCACGTCAAGGACTCGCAATTGCTTGAGGCTGTCCGATGGCTCGAACAGTTGGCGGTGAAGCCCGACCTTGAACCTCTGGGTGAGACGCCATCCGTCCGCTATGAAGTCCCCGCTTCAGGCCCAGTCACGCTCGTCCACACTGGAATTCCACTCGATGAAGTCGAAGACCTGCTGCTCCAATCCGCCGCCTATCGCCAAGCGAGCCGGATCCTTCTCCCAAAACAGCAGGATGTCCGAGGCAGACCACTCACACCTTTACATGGCGGACACGTTGGATTGCTTTGCACCGCAGGAATGCTGAACGGCGTCTTTGGCGAAGGTGAGAATCGGCACATCGCCCACTGGCGTTCTGTGAAGTTCACCGACCATTGGGAAGAAGAGGAAGAAGACGGCACCCGCATTCTGCATGACCGGGAACGCTTCTCACACGAACTGACGCTGGTCTTTGTCAATGGCAAAACCCAGACCCTTACCCATGAAAAGAAGGAACCCGAATGAAGAAGGCAGGCCTTCGGTTGACCTGACAACTTGGCCAAATCAGAACTCAGTCCGCCTTGAAAACGTCTGGCGGTCCCGATGTGATCGCGTCCTCTCGCATCAGAGTCCCCTCAGCGCCGAGCGCCTCTCCCGCAGCAATAGAAGGAGTTGAGCTCGCAACCGGCGGCGGCAGTTGAGAACTCTCGTCAAGAACGGTAGCTGTGGATACCGGCGGCGCAACTTTCGTATGCAGCAGTTCCTCGATCGCCCCAAGGAGGGCGCCAGGTTTCGACTTATCGGCAACTTTGCTGATCCCGTGTTGTTCAGCTACGTGACCATCTGGAACGTACAGTGTGTGCAAGAGGATAGGAATATAAGGCAGCCGCTTGTGGATCGCCTGCGCCGCTTTCAGTCCGTCCAGGCGAGGCATTGCCAAATCCAGAATTACCAAATCAGGGTGCAGTTCGCTAGCCTTGTCGACGGCTTCCTGCCCGTCCACGGCTTCACCGCACACCTCCAAGTCCGGATGAGCCTCAAGGGCGGCCCTGATCCCTCGCAATACCGACAAATGGTCATCAGCAACGAGGATTCGTTTCTTCACGCATCGACTCCCGGAGATGGCAGGCGGGATTGGTAATAGTGCCGGACAAGTTCCAAGTCGGCAATACAGTAACGACTGTATGGTATCGAACAAAAACCGCGACGAGTCCAGAATTCGCTGCCGAGCGGGGTATACAAGTCGGCTCGATACCTCCTGAAATCTTAACCAGTTGCGGCAATCAAATGAGCCAGCCACTCCGGTCAAGAAATGGAGAAGTCCAGTGACAAACGCACACCTTCGCTTCGGTTGGCTGACATACGTGAAATCGACGGAGAAAACCACGACCAGCATCAAACTTCACCTGGATCGTTTCATTGGCGAAGTGTTGCCCGATCCGCCCCGGCAGGCAAAGGCGCACTTCATCTCTGTGATTGGTGGCGACACTCAGATATCGGCCATCAGCGCGGCCATATCCATGGCAGACAGGTTCATCGTGGAAGGCCCGGAGGTGCAGCCGACCCGTGTGTGTCTGGAGCGAAACGCGCAGTGCTTCAAAGGATCCATCCAAGTCCCAGGACGAAAGAAGCCGCTGCGTCACCTCATTGCGATGTCCGAGGAGTTCGCTTCAGGAAACATGTCGTCCAACACAGGAAGAACCCTATTGGCGGGCTCGGATAAGCGGTTTGTCTGGGCTGCCATTGCCCAGATCTACGGAATTCCCGGAGTCCCGGAGTGGGCAGACTGGTTTGCAGAGGAACTCAAGACCCACCGCGCGACGAGCCCACTCCTTGGCATCGGGTGTGACCCGCGGATCATTAAGGGGACAAAAGAGCAGTTTCTCGACTGGCTCAGCTGGGGAGTTGAAAGTGGAGCTGTCAACTTTCCTACCACAACAGGCTCGGTCCGCTGGCCGAGCATGAATCTCGAAGGCCTCATTCTGAAAGCCGAAGAACTTCACCCAGGCCGTCCCCGTTCATAAGGAGTTGAAGGAGGTCAAACGACCTCTTCTAGGTTTCCCACTTCGATTGAGTGGTCGTTTCCGAGGTGGAGCGTAGCGAGGCGGAAGGGGAGATTGACGCGCTTGTATGCTCCTTCACAAAACGAAGGCAAGGAGGCACAAAGGTTACGATATCTGGCGGGCAGTCTTAGAGCTTCGCTTTCAGAAGTTCGTTGTCAGACGCACGGCAACACTGCGGGAAGGGCCGATAGCGTTGCCCGAGAAGAGGCCGCCAAAATCAATCACGTCCACAACGTTGGTAAGATTCGTTCCGTCCACCTGAAAGCGCACCTTCAGCCGCTCAGATTTATACACGTCCGCTCCTGCCGATGCAGTCAACTGGAAGGTCGGTTTGATGCGTCCGTGATCAAAGTTAACGCGGTCCACGACCTGCTGTCCGTAGGTCTGAACCTCATCGGCAATGCATTGGTCGAGAGTGAGGCTGGGGTCGCACTGAAACTCAAATGGCAGTCCACTGTCGAACTGGACTCCTCCCGCAAGCCACAGGCGCGGCATGATCTGATAGCGGAGGCGTCCTCGCACAGTGTGACGTTGGTCTTGGGAGACTGGGAAAAAGCCGGTCGTTGGGATGTCAGCATCATCCCCTAGAAAGAGTCCTCCGACCACAGGGTTCCAGGCGTTCCCAAGCTCATACGAGTAACTGAGAAATCCCGAGAATTTCTTCCACTCTGGCAGATCGAGTTTTGCCTCTGCCCCGTAGATAATCGCCTTACGAAAAGCGATAGGGAAACTAATCGTCGTGGCGCTGATCTGGTCATCATCGGCGAAGTTATCCACCACTCGCCGGAAGTAGTTGGCATCCAGTCTGACTCTGTTGAGAAAGACTTTCGTCAATCCTGCTTCGTAGTAGTTGCCTTCAGAAGGATCGACCGGCAATTGTAGCGAAACCGGATTCAGGGCCGTGGCGGCGGTTGAGCTTGAAAGAAGCAGGTTTTCGAATGAGGGAGTCTGGAAGACTCGATCATAGGAAAAATGGAGGATCAGATTCGCTGACGGGAAATACCGCGAAATCGCGAGGCGGGGTTCGACCGCGTGCCGATTGAGCATGAGTTGATAATGATCCCAGCGCAGGCCGGCGTTGACGGTCCAATTGCCCAAACGAATCAGGTCTTGGATATAGACAGCCTGTTCCAGGTCGGGCCGGTGCGCTGCGAAACTGAACCTGAGAGGAGTGTCGGGATCGTACTGGTCGGGATCGGTGATGTTGTAGCTGAAATTCTCGTTGAGGAACAGGTTGTCCGACTCCATCCCTGCCTTGATCTCATGTCGTCCGTGGCTGATGTTGATATCACCCTTGAAATACCCTTCCCGGAAACGGTTGTGCTGGAAGATTTCGATGGGCGTTGAGTCCGTATTCGAATAGAAGTCATTGGCATTGTCCCGGACCATGCCCCTGAAATTGGCTAGCACATTCGAGGAAAATATGTGCTGGTACGAAACAATTCCGATCGTTTCGAGATTGTCCGCTGTCTGCAATTGTCCAGCCGCCTGCTGCAATTGTTCATTAGGAAGCTCGTAACGGGAAAGTTCGTGGCGAACGCTGAAGCTAAGGCGATCTTTCGGCGTCAGGTCGCGCTGGTAGTTCGCGGAGAAATCCCCGAGCGTGCCACGATTGCTGTAGTTCTGGACCACCACCGGATTGAGGTAGTGGCTTGTCATGCCGCCGCTGGCGCTGGCTCCAAACGTGTTCTTACCCCAGGAATACTGACCCTGTGCGAAAGCTCCCGCCGAATCAAAGCTGCCGCCGGAAAGCACGAACTGCCCGTGAAAACCGGGCTGTGAGTCTTGCAGCGTGTTCACTTCCACCACTCCGCCCATTTTGCGACCGTACTCCGCCGGAATCCCGGCGGTGTAGACGCTCAAGGACTGCACGTCATCGGCTTCAATCTGCGGGCCGAAGCTCGGGGAGCGATTGTCGGTCAAAGGAATGCCGTCCACCACGAACTGGGTCTGATATTCCGAACCGCGCGGGTGAAGCACGGCGTTTCCTTCATAGAGCCATCCCGGTTGAGAGTTGACCAGGTCCTGAATGGAGCGGCCCGGAATCGAACTGACCCGATTCTGGATGGAGTCCGAGCCGATCTGGCTCACCGCACCTGCCTGTTCCGGGTCGATCAGGGTATTGGCGGCCTTCACGGTCACGGACTCGCTTTGCGCCATCACCCTCAGGTGAATGGAATGCTCGGTCGGAATCGAAGAATGGATATCGACCGATTGCGATACCTGGGCGAAACCCGGCTGTTCGATCTGGAGCTGATAGACCCCATAGGGCAGGCGTTGCAGAGTCAACGTGCCTTGGTCGTCCGTACTAAGGACACGACGATACTGGTTCGACTCGCTGACAATCTGAATCGAGGTTTTCACGGCGAGACCCGAGGGATCGGTCACCCGCAAACGCAACTCGCCGCTGTTGCTCTGGGCAAAAAGGAGTAAAGAGCAAGAAAAGAAGAACACGACGACTTTCCCCATGAAAATGCGGCCTCGGTCCGTGAAGATGGATACCCAATGAGCGGCGCACCCGCCCCTTGATGGGAATATTCCAATCGGTGCCGTTCTGTTCACAGTTTTCTTTCAGATGTGCCGAAGGGTCAACACCCTTCGAAAACTATGAACAGAAAAGGTAGGATTGGAATGTATCTATGGGAAGGGATATGGCGCCGTCGTACGAGAATTCGTCCTTTGCGTTGCCCTCGGCGGTGAGAACGTCCGCCAAAGCATCCCGCATCGAAAAAGATGTCATAGAACTGTTCGACGAGTTCCGCAATCCATTGCTGCGTTACAGCCTGTCCTTGGGCCTCTCGATGCACGACGCCGAAGAGGTGATCCAGGAGGTGTTTCTGGCCGTGTTCCGACACCTCCAGTTGGATCGATCCCGCAAAAACCTTCGGGGTTGGCTTTTCCGCGTCACCCATAACCTGGCGCTGAAGCAACGCATGGCGAACCAGACTTCGCTTCGACGGATGGCAGAGGATGCAAACGTGGCGGAATCCCAACCCGACCCGGCGCCGGGCCCTGAAACCCAGCTGTCGATGGCACAGAGGCTTGACCGCATGCAGTCGGTATACGAAGCCCTGCCCGAGCATGACCAACATTGTCTGCGGTTACGCGCCGAAGGCCTACGCTACCGGGAAATTGCGACGGTCCTTGGCATATCGTTAGGCGCGGTATCGATTTCTCTGACACGATCCCTCGCGCGCCTAGTTCGTGCGGATGGGAGGTGAATTATGTTCCATAGGGATTCCCCTTTATCCACGCGCCACGTCTCCGACGAAGATCTCGTTCGCTCAGCCGACGGCGAACTTGCCCGACAGCGTGCGGCTGAAGTTGCGGCTCATCTGGAAGCGTGCTGGGATTGCCGCGCTAGGATGGAGGAAATTCAATCAGCGATGACAGGTTTTGTGCGCGCGCATCATGCGGCACTGGACGCGCAACTTCCTCCTGCCACCGGCCCACGCGCACTGCTTCGAGCGCGGCTGACCGAATTCGGTCCCGCACCGCGAATCGAGTGGTGGAAGCACGTGTTTCCATTCAGCTTCGGCCTGTCACGTGTGGCGCTGGTCTGTTTGCCATTGATTGCGACAGCGATCGGGATCATGTGGCTTCAGGGTCCTTCGCGGAATTTGACGCCCAGTTCCGTGCTGTTTGATGCGGCGGCCGCCCCCAATCGCGGTCTAACCCCCGGTACGACGCGTCCGGTGACGATCAGCGAAGTCTGCTCGGTGCCCCAGGAACAGGTGATTGGGGACGTGCCACCGCCTCTGCGTGACAAGGTACTTCAAGCGTATGGAATCTCGAACGCGCGTCCTGAAGATTACGAGATCGATTACCTGATCGCTCCCCGCTTGGGTGGAACCGCGGATATCCGCAACCTTTGGCCAGAACCCTATCGGGCTCGCGTGTGGAACGCGCATGTCAAGGATGCGCTGGAACAGCGGCTTCACGAGATGGTTTGCAGTGGACAGGTCGATCTGCATACGGCGCAACGAGACATTGCGACCGATTGGATCGCTGCCTACAAGAAATACTTTCACACCAACACACCTCTCCCTTTGCGTTCCTAGTTCGCATGGATCAAATGCGGTATCGAAGATAGGGCCCAGAAGGAGCGACACGTTGCGCCTGCGGAGTCCCGCATCGTATTGGGTTGAACTGTCGTCGGGAGACTACTCCCAGGAATAGCTCTCGGAAGTTCGTAGAGGGCGTCTCTCTGAAATCGGCAGATCCCGCCGAACTGCGGCGCGACCTTGCGCCGGCCCGTGGGTGGCTATCAGACAGTTCGACAGCTCACACATCCCTCTTGCGTCTCGTTGCCCTTTCCCTCAGCAGAGAGGACTTTCATGCCTGAACTATCCACGATCTATGACTACATGCGCGCCAACGCTGCCTTACTCGGGGCGCGCATTCTTCAGGAATACGCAGCCCTACACCAGTTCGAAGACGTGATCTCTCCCCGGATCGACGGGCTGTTGCGAAAACCATTTCCCGCGCAAGCCATCGCGATCATGGGGCTTGCCAAACGATGGGAACAGGCACGGACGGCCATGGTGGTCGCGGAATGCGGGACTGGAAAGACACTGATCTCGCTGGGGGGTGTGCACGTCCATAGCGAGGGTAAACCATACAACGCTCTGGCTATGGTGCCTCCGCACCTGGTGGAAAAGTGGGCGCGGGAAGCATTCCTCACGTTACCAGGAGTGCGAGTATTTCTGATAGATGATCTGCGCAACGGCGGAGACGAAAACAAAGCGCATGGAGTTAACGAAGTCCGGCTACGGCAGGGCCGCATCGTGCGCGAAGGCTTCCAGACGAGTCTCAGTGAACTCCGCTTGCGAAGATCCTCATCGACTCCTCGGCAACGCTGGCTGTCATTGTGTGGACGACCATCGTTGTTCATCGTGGGCCGGGAGAGGGCGAAGCTTGGGTACTTTTGGCGCCACGCTTACCGCATACCGCGTTGCGGACCCTACCTCGGTTGCGTGGTCAACTCCGACACAGGCAGGCCCGTCATTGTGGACGAGAGCCGCTTGACCACTGCCGAATTTGAGAAGGTCAAAATTGCAGAGACCGTCGAATCGAGAGGCGATAAACCGTGTCGTCCCATCCATAGCGCGCTCTGGCAGGCAGATTCCGACAAGATCCGGCGTATGGCTCCTATTGAGTTTATTGGGCGATACATGCCCGGCTGGTTTGATTACGCGATCTGCGACGAAATCCATCAACTGGCTGGCGACACGGCGCAAGGCAATGCCCTCGGGACGCTGTCGTCCTGCACCGACCGTATCGTGGGATTAACCGGAACGCTTCTCGGCGGATACGCAGACGATCTGTTCAATACCCTGTTCCGGCTCGAAGCCGCGAGGATGAAAGAACACGGCTACGAATGGGGTACCACGGGCCGAAGTTCCTTCACCCAAGATTACGGCGTTCTCGAAACGATCACCAAAGTAGAGCCGTCCGACAACCGCTGTTCGAAATCCAAGACGACGAGCACCGTGCGCCGGAAGCCGGGAGCTTCTCCTCTGCTCTTCGGCGAATTCCTGATGCAGCTCTGCGCGTTCGTCTTCCTGGAGGACATCTCCGGAGAGTTGCCGCCCTACGAGGAGACATATCTAAGCGTCCCGATGGATCCGCTGATGATGGCTGCGTATCGGGAATTGGAAGACGCGATTAGGAAGGCGTTGAAGGAGCACCGCGGGAACCGGTCCGTGTTGAGCACGATGCTGAATACATTGCTGCTCTACCCGGATCATCCCTATGGGCTTGGGACCCTATACGGCGCCGAGTTCGATCCCGAACTGAAGCGCAATGTTCGGTTTGTAATTGCGGAGACGCAGGACCTACCGGAGGAGCAACTTTATTCCAAGGAAAGGAAATTGATCGAGGAGATCAAGAAGGAACTCGCCGAAGGGAGACGCTGCCAGGTATTTGCGGTATACACCCAGAAACACGATGTCACTGCACGTTTGCAGCGAATCCTGAACAACGAAGGAATCCGCACCGCAGTTCTCAAGTCGAGCGTTGACACATCCAAGCGGGAAGCCTGGTATGCGCGGCAGATCAAAGAAGGTGTGCAGGTTGTCATCTCCCATCCAAAACTGGTTGAGACCGGTCTCGACCTGCTGGATTTTCCAACCATCCTCTTCTACGAATCGGGTTATTCGCTACACACGTTGCGGCAGGCCAGCCGACGATCGTGGCGTATAGGACAGAGGCGGCCGGTTCGGGTGAAGTTTCTGTGCTATGAAGGCACGATGCAGACGGCATGTCTGCGCTTGATGGGCAAGAAGCTCCTGGTGGCACTCACCATGGAGGGCAAATTCGCTGGCGAAGGACTCCAGAACATCGACGAAGACGACGACATGCTATCGGCGATGGCGCGAGAACTCGTTGAGAGAAATGGGATTGGAGAAACTGCTGATTCAGTTTGGAAGGCCCTCAGTGTCGAACACCAGAAGCTGTTCCCGACGGCGCTTCGCGCAACCGATGACGAGTCCTTAGCCGAGGCTTCGACAACATCGCTCGTGGACGAGGAAAGTCCTGCTGGTCTTATCCAGGAGGCCATCGGCGGCGAGTCCGTCCTGATCTTTGGCCAGCGGCCGGGGGCGCTCGGCAGAAGGCCGCGTGGCAGGCCAGTCGTTCCCGAACAAGCATCGTTGTTCGGCTGGGCCGATTAGCTGTCGTTTATTCCACCCATTTCTCCCCCACTCAGAAGATCACAAATCAATCAACAAGGAGGAAGCAGTATGTCCGAAACAAGTACGCTCATTGGCTATAGCGGCCGGACGATTGGCCGCGAAGAACTGGTGCTGGTGCCGACACCGCCAGCCACCGAAACACACCGCCCAATCCCGCATCACGAGATCGTGCGGGCGTTAATTGAAACTCTCGGGTTTCGCCATATCGAAGTTGTCCACGATGAGTACGCCGTGTCGCCGGACGGCATGAAGATGTTCGGCGTTCTCGATCTGGCAACCGAGATGAATGGGTGTCGCTTCTCCATTGGGTTGCGAAACTCACACGACAAGAGCATGCGCCTTGCCATGACCTGCGGCTATCGCGTGTTCGTGTGCTCAAACATGGCGTTTTCGGGAGACTTTACACCCGTGCTTGCCAAGCACTCGAAGTCGTTTTCGCTGATCGACTGTGTTTCGGTAGGAGTGGACCGCATGCAGCGGAATTTCGAGCCGATGCGGAAGCAGGTGGAGACGTGGCAGCGGAGTGAACTCACCGATGTCACGGCGAAGGTGGTCATCTACGAGGCATTCGTGGAAGGCCAACTGGAGGCTCCAAAGCATCTGGCCCGCACGGTGCACGACTTGTATTTCGAGCCGAAATACGAGGACTTCAAGTCCCGAACGATCTGGAGTCTGTCGAATGCGTTCACTTCGGCATTTAAGGAACTCGATCCCATTCCACAGTTCAAGGCGACGGCGAAGCTGGGTGAATTTCTGGAGACTAGGTTCTCTCAGTCGTTCTGACCGCTGGCGGCACCGGCCGGGCCGCCATTCGTCCCGGAATAAGAAGTTGCAGCC
>Ga0335082_10009922_pt1 | contig 10338 bp, 11 predicted proteins | sample Lox_Sample_41_FD_206718 | JGI IMG/M metagenome (GOLD analysis project Ga0335082, IMG submission 206718) | Soil microbial communities from Loxahatchee National Wildlife Refuge, Florida, United States - Lox_Sample_4.1 | ecosystem: Environmental > Terrestrial > Soil > Wetlands | place: USA...
GCCCCGGCCTCGTCTGACCCCCACGACCCCGAGCCAGTGCGCGAGGCGTTCCTGAGCTGGTACGCGTCCCGGCACGGTGATGTCCCGGAGGACACGGCCGACGCCGTGGGCACGATCCTCTACGAGTGGGGACCTGAGCCGCCCCTCGACGAGCGCTCCCGCTACGCCTCCGCACCGCATCGGATCGAGATGACAGCCCGCCTGATCCGCGACGCCTACTTCCCCGACCACGCCAACGTGGCGCTCCGCCTGCTCCCGGAGTGGACCCAGTGGTGCATCGAGCAGGGCGGCCTCAGCGCCGACCTCGCGGCCCGCTCCCGCGCCGCCGCCCTCACCGAGGCCATCGCACTCGTCGACGAAGAAAAGCACGCTCCAGCCGCCCAGCAGAACGAGCCCCCGTTCCGCCGCCACGAGTGAAGGGCGAGCCACCGAACGCGATGGGTATCGTGTTTCCGCGGAAGCGGCTTGTGAAAGCGTTCACAACACGTTTCCGCGGAAACGCCGGCCTACGTCTCAGTCCGTGACGGCGACCATGGCAATCGAAACCAGCAGCCCTGGCCGGTCGACTCCTATCTTGCTCACGCAGCGCGGCGGCCGAACGTCCGGGAAGAATTCGTCGAAGACCTCGGCTAGGTCGTCGGCGTCTTCGGGACGCATGAGCAGGGTATGGACCATGACGGCGTCGCTCAGCGTGGCTCCGGCGGCGCGCAGGATGGCCTGGCAGTTGCGCAGCGACTGGCGGGCCTGCTCCTTGACCGTGGCGCCCGCGAACTCACCGGTGGTCACATCGACGCCGGTTGTCCCGGCCACGTAGATCGTGTGGCCGGCCTTCACCGCCTGGCTGTACATCGGGGACTGTGGCGCCTCGGGGGTGCAGATGATCTCATTGGGCATGCTCTCAAGCCTTCACCGGCGTGCCCGTCGGTACATTGGTGGCGGCCACGGAGACCGAAAGATCCGTGGTCAGCACGGATAACCACGTAGTCACGCTTCCCTGCTCTTCTGCGTCTTCGCTACCCGAAGTGCTGCAGGGCCGCGGTCCACGCCGTCAGGCGATCCAGGAACGTGATCGCGATCTCCGGCGGCGGCTCGGGCAGCGCCGACAGGTGGAAGGCGTGCACCATGTCCTGGTAGATGTCCAGCGTGACGGGCGTTCCGGCGGTCGACGCGGCGTCGGCGAAACGGCGGGCGTCGTCAAGCAGCGCCTCGTCACCGCCGGCCGCGACGAGCAGAGGCGGCAGGCCGGCCAGGTCCCCGTGCAGGGGTGACTGCGGGGCCCGGTCCGGGGCCGCGCCGTCGAGGTACTGGGCGGTGATGTGCTCAAGCACGGGCCGCGAGAGCATGTCCTCACCGGCGGGGGAGTCGATCGACGGGCTGCTCAGCGTCAGGTCGGTAATCGGGGACACCGCGACGACGCCCCCGGGCAGGGGCATGTCCTGGCTTCGCATCGCGTGCAGCGCCGACAGGACCAGCGTCGCCCCCGCCGACTCGCCGGCCAGCAAGACGCGTGAAACGGGAACACCGCGATCGAGCAGGCTCTGGTAGGCCGTCACCACGTCGTCGAGCGCGGCAGGAAACGGGTGCGCGGGAGCCAGGCGGTAGTCGAGCGCCCAGGCGGCACGCCCGGTCGCCGCCGACAGACGGTAGGCCATGACCTGCTCGAACTCCGGGTTACGACCCTCGAATCCGCCGCCGTGCACATACAGCGTCACGCCGGCGTCGACCGCTGGACGTTCGGTCGTATTCACCCACTGACCGGGCACGCTGTCGGCCCGGGGCAGGGGCGGAGCCAGGTCGGCGCCGACGGGCAGCGGCGGCGGGCCGGCCCTCATGGCCACGATCGCGGCCACGACAGCGGACATGCCGCCGGGCCCGGGGGGTATCCGGTTGACGGTCATAACCGGAGCGAGTCTAGGCGACCGGCCCGCGCCTGCTCGTGCGACGCCACTCGCAGACCAGTTCCTCTCCCACCTGTAGCCTGGCCCAGCGCGCCGCCTCCAGTTGCAGTGCTCGCGCCGCCCTGGCCAGAACCTCGGGCGGGGGCACGGCGGCGACATCGGCCGGGTCCGCGCCTGGCTCGGTGAGCGGCATCGCGGACAGCTTCGTGCGGGTGAGCCGCCGGATATCATCGCCGGACGGGACGTCGAGCATCGCGATGGCCTCGACCAGGTTGGCGAGCAGTTCGGCCCGCATGAGCTGCTGCCGCCGTGCCCGCTGCAGCTCCTCTGAGCGCTCCGCCGCGTGCGGCGGCCGCCTACCCCGCACGTGGTCCATGCTCGTGTAGACCATGCCCGCGGCGATGCCGCCCCAGATTCCGTCGGCGATGCCGAGCTCGCGTTCCACGACGAAGTGCCGCAGGTCATGCGGCAGTCGAGTCCCTGCCCTCGCGAACTCCTTCATCCGGTAGACCACGCCGTCGTCGCGTTCGATCACCGAATAGGCGCTCGAACGGCCGGGGAACCGCCGGAAGGTGACGCGCATAAGCTCACTATGCGCATCTCATCGACCGGCGGCCTAACCATTTTCCCGGGCATCTCATGACCTTCCGGGCCGACCGGATCCCAGGCGCTGGTGGTCAGCTGAGCTGGCGGAACAGGGTGGCCATGTCCGAGCAGATCCATTCGTCGGCGATGAGCCCGTCGGCGATGCGGTAGAACTCGTGGCTCACGTACTCGACGCTGCGCCCGGTAGCGGGGAAACCGAGGAACTCGCCGGAGTGGGTACCGCGGAACCGCAGCCGGACGGCTACCTTGTCCTGGGCGGCGACGATGTCCTCGATGTGTGCCCGAAGGTCGGGGAAGGCCCGCCGCATCATCTCGAAGCCCTGCCGCCACGTCTCGCGCCCGTGCTGCGGTTCGGGCAGTTCAGCCAGGTTGATGATGAGGTCCGGGGCAATGTAGGTCAGGCACTCGCCGGCGTCGCCGGCGTTGAACGCCTGGAACCCGGCGCGCACCAGTTCGGCGTTCGCGGCGGGCGAGGTGGTCTGCGTAGTCATGGTGTGCTCTCCTTCATCAGGTCGATGGCGCGGCGGATCGCGGCGGCCTGGGCCGGGGCGAAGTCCGCGTAGAAGGCCGTGCCGAAACCCGTTTCCTCGAGGTCGCCGTCGGGAAACCGGATCGCCTGCCGGGCCGGCTCCGGGATGGCCGCGACGATGGCCCGGGCCGTCGCCTCGACCCCGGGGTCATCCGCGGGGCAGCCGGCTAGCTCGTCGAGGCGCGCGTAAACCGCGTAGGCCCGTTCGACGGCTCCGGGATCGGACTTCAGCGTGCGGGCAAGCACGCCGAGCCAGCCGGTGCCGCGGGCCCCGGTGCCGCGGTCCGGGGACGCCGTCTCCAGCAGGGCCATCAGGTCGCGGTCCTTTGCCGCCATCGCCGGCTCCGGCCCGGGCCGCTCCGCGGCGAGGTCAGCCATGCGGCCGAACAGCCCGGCCAGCTCGGGCGAGACAGGCGCCTGCCCGGACGGCTGGCCGCCCGCCTCGGCCTGCCGCAGCAGCTCAGCCAGCCGGGCCCGCCGCTGGCGGAGGTCCGCCTCCTGGCGGGCCAGGTCGGCGTCGAGCTCACGGAGGACCTCGACGAGGTCCCGTCCGGCATCGCCGGCCAGCGCATCCCCCGCCTCGTCCAGGCTCAGGCCCAGCTCGGTGAGGCGCCGCACGCGGGCCAGCTCGACCGCGTCCCGCAGCGAGTATTCGCGGTAGCCGTTCGCCTTGCGGGGCGGGCTCGGCCAGCAGGCCGCGGCGGTGGTAATGCCGGATGGCCCGGGTGCTGATGCCGACGAGGCTGGCGAGTTCTCCGATCCGCATGCCTCCGGGAGACACCTTGACACCACGACAAGGTCAAATGGTGCCGAACGAGTATCGTCCCCGCTCCAGCTCACATCGACGCGCCTCAGCTTCCGCCGGCGCTGTCTGCCCTGACCTCGCCCCTAATGTTTAGGGCTAAACACTTGAACTGGTTAGTTGCTAAACTATACTAGTGACAGCCAGGGAGGTCATCAGGCTCATCGAGCGCAACGGAGGGGTCCTGCTGCGCCAGCGCGGTTCCCACCGTCAGTACGAGGCCCGGGCGACCCTGGCCGATGGCACCGAGATAACTGCCCGTACCACCGTTGCCCAGCACGCCGGTGACGTACGGCCCGGCACCTTGCGAGCGATCGAGCGCGACCTAGAGCCGGTGTTCGGGAAGGGATGGCTGACGAGGCGATGACGTATCACGTAGTGGTGACCCGTGACGGCGACGGGTGGATGGCCGACGTACCCGCGCTGCCTGGCACGCATACCTGGGCCAAGACCCTGCGTGCCCTCGACCGCAAAGTCCGCGAGGTCGTCGGTATGGTCGAGGATCTTCCTCGGAGCGCGGAAGCGGCCATGGACTTGGAAATGGAGTACCACACAGGCGATCCAGTGCTAGACGAGCGGGCCGGCCGCCTGCGCACCCGCCGCCGCGAGCAGGAGCGCGCCGCCGCTGAGATCGCCAGCGACACCTCCGAACTTCTCCGGCGTTTCGCCGCGCAGCTTTCGGTAGGCGATGCCGCCGTGCTGCTGGGCGTTTCAAAGGGCCGGATCAGCCAACTACGAGGTGGGTCGGCAGGACAACCGGCCGCCGCCAGCCGGACCGGCACAGACGGATAGGCGTGCCTTTGCGGCCCGGCATGCCACCTATCGACCAGGCTGCTCGCCTCTCACGCTTATCATGATGCGCCGAGTTCCTCAGGAATGGGCGGTGATGTAGCCCATCACGATGGCCGCGTCGCCAGCCCCGGCGACGCCCGCGCACGTCCCCCTCGATGCCCCAGTTCCCCGCCCCGGCGATCGTCCCCACGACATCGAACCCGTGCGGCCGCCCGTCCGCGAGCTACATGGCGGGGCTCCAGCGACGCGGATCCATCATCTGGATGTGCAGCCTCAACCTGAGACCGCGCACGTCAGGCCAGGGGGCGGCGTGCAATCGTCAGAGGAACGTCACGCGGGCCGCTTCCTGCTTGCCCTGGGCGAAACCGGCACGGGCGGCGGGGATGCGGGTCGCCGGATCCATCTGGTTCGTGCCCAGTGCGGCCCGGGAGCCGGTGTCCGGTGTGATCACCTCGACGTGGCTGCCCTGCTTGCGCAGGGCCCCGACCTGGCTTGCCAGGTCCGCGCCCGGAAATCTGCGCAGGCCCTCGAACTGGCCTTCCGGTAGTGACCCGCTCCGTTCGCTGAACGGCGAGAGCACCACGACGTTCGCATAGCCCGAGGCAAGGTCGGCGTTGTTGGCGGAGCGCACGCCACCGTTGATGTAGCGGGTGCCGTTGATGCTGTGCGTAGGGACCATACCGGGCAGCGCGGTGGCCGCGGTGACCGCGTCCACCAGGTCGACGCCGGAATCGCGGTCGAACGCAGCCAGCTCGCCGGTATGCGCGTCGAGGGCTACCACGATCATCGGCCTGTCCGGCCACTCAGGGCGAGGCAACCGGGCGGCGACCATTGCGCACCGCCGGCCCGCCGCGGCGGGTCCTAGTGCGGAGTCGCTCTCCAACCCGAACGCGCCCATCGCACGTTGCAGGTCGGCTGCCGAGGTGGCGGTGGCGCCGATGGCCCTCATCCGCTCGAACACCGTGGCCATCGGCAGGGACGGCGGCTGTTCCCGGTTCTGCCCGGCCGGCTGAACCGGTTCGGACAGCACCGAGGCCAGCAGTTCGGCCGGCGGTATACCGCTGCGCACCTGCGCTGCCGTGGTGGCCCCGGCCGAGGTGCCGACCATCAGATCAGCGGCCTCTGTCAGATCGAGACCAGCCTCGGCCAGACCTGCGATGACACCGATCTGCCACGCTTGTCCGGCAGCCCCGCCACCACCGAGGACCAGAGCAACATTGTGAACCATAGGTTTCGCCTTCCAGGAGTGCCTTGTTGTCGAGGCGCTCCCGGCGATACCCACGTCAATCGCCCGACCGTGACGGGAAGGGGGAGCACCCACATCGATACAGCATTCATGGGTCTCACCCCCTCGGGCGGTGTCGCGGTCGAGTGCGCGCAGCCCTCGCTCGGGATGACGATGCCAGGTGTACCGGAGCTCTCGGACACAGACGATCGCATCCTGGACCTCCCTCCAGTCGAGTCCATGCTTGGCGGCGAGCTTTTGTGCTGTCGCCTCGCTCACGATGAGATGGGCAAGCCACAGTGGTGCGACCACGAGCCGACTGCAGGCCGCGAAGCGCTGAGAGACGGGTCAAATCTACACATTAGGTTATTCGATTTTATCTCTAAGTAGCCGACGCCGAGCCTAGGCCAGGCGACGTGTACCGCGATGACAGCATCAGCCGGGCGTCCTGCTCCGCCACCCTGATGCCGCCCTGGAACACGGCCCGGCGGTCCGGGCCGGCCCACAGCACGGACGGGTCCCGCAGCGGATCGCCGTCCAGGACGAGCAGGTCGGCGGCCGCGCCCGGGCCGATCCTGCCCAGGTCGTCCCGTCCGAGCAGCTCCGCGTTGACCGAGGTAGCCGACCTGAGCAGCGCCAGCGGCCCCTCGACCTCGGCCTGCAGCCGCAGCCCGGCCAGCTGCTCGTCGTCCAGCGGGCCCATCAGGTCGGTCCCGAACCCGATCTCCCGGGCCAGCCCGATCGCCGTCCGGCCCGCGTCGAGCACCTCGCGGTTCTTGGCCTGGGCCACCGGGGCCAGGCCGAGCTCGGCGCCGCGCCGTTCCATCGCGTCGTAGGTGACCAGCGTCGGCACCAGGAACGCGCCGCGCTCGGCCATCAAGGCGGCGGCCGGCGCGTCCAGCAGGTTCCCGTGCTCGATCGACCGGACCCCGTTGGCCACGGCCACGGCGATCGCCTCCGCCGAGTAGGCATGAGCCGCCACGTAACTGCCGCGGCGGGCCGCCTCCTCGGCGACGACCCGGATCTCCTCCGGCGAGTACTGCGGCACCCGCAGCGGATCCGACGGCGAGATAACCCCGCCCGAGGCCATGATCTTGATGGCGTGCGCCCCGCTGCGCAGCCGCTCCCGCGCCGCGCGGCGCAGCGCGTCCACTCCGTCGGCCACCTCCGCCATGTGACCACCGCCGAGGCAGCAGCCCAGCTCCGGCGGCCGGGGATCGCCGTGGCCGCCGGTCTGGCTCAGCGCGGGGCCGCAGAACAGGTACCTGGGCGCCGCCGTCAGCCCTTCCCGGATCGCCCGGGCCAGTCCCGCGTCGCCGCCACCCGGATCGCGGACCGTGGTGAACCCGCGACCCAGCGCGCCGGCCAGCCGCCTCGCCCCGGCCAGGGCCAGGTAACTCAGCGGGCTGGTCTCGATCTCCAGCAAGCTGAGGCTGGCGGCGTACGCGTGGAAGTGCGCGTCGATCAGCCCCGGGACCACCGTACGGCCGCGGCAGTCGATGACCCTGTCGTCTGGCTCCGGCTCGTCGCCCACCTCGGCGATCACGCCCGCCACGACTCGGACGCACCCTTCCCGCAGCTCAGCCGATACGCCGTCGAAGATCACAGCGTTGGCGAAGGCCGTGGTCTCCCCGGTCACTCTCACCTCACCTCTGTGGCCGGGGAACCGCAGCATTTCTTGAACTTCTTCCCGCTGCCGCACGGGCACGGGTCATTGCGTCCCACCTTGACTCTTCGCGTGGTCTGCCCTGCCGACTGTGACAGCACCGGCCTGCCGGCCGGGCGGAGATGCTCCTGCCGCAGTCGTTCGGCCTGCTCACCGAACTGCCTGGCCTCGTCGGGCCGACCGCTGTCATCGCACATCTCTTTCAGCCGCTCCGCGATGTCGGCCCGGTCCCGGACACCGGGCACGCGGTAGCCACGGCTCAGTAGTTCCTCGGCCCGCCCGAAGTCCGCCGTCCTGCCGCCCCACGGCAGGTAGCAGTCGGCCCAGCCGATCCAGCCCCAGCCCCAGGCCGGATCGGCGTCCAGCCACGACCCGAACAGCTCCCCGGCCTTCTCGGACATGCCCGCGTCGAAGTAGGCCCCGCCCAGCGCCCGGCGGCGGTTCTCGGTCAGCAGCTGGTCTTCATCGGGAAAGCGCCGGAATGACTCCTCGCAGAACTCGATCAGGGCCTGCCGCATCCCGCCGTCATCGCGTCCGGCGTTCTCCAGCGCCATCTCGAGATCCTGGCTCCAGTTGTACAACGACTGCGTCAGCGCAAAGCGGTCGTCGAAGTCCCCGATAGAGCCAATGCCGGCGGCATCACACAGCCGCAGCACATCAGCCCACGCATCCAGCCAGGTCACAGCCGCTGCGCGCGTATCGTGCTCCGCGTCCTGGATGTAGCCTGCCTGCATCTTGTCGTCCAGGAGCTCCAGGCAAACCCGGTCCGGCCACCACCTCTGCCACAGGGCGGCCAAGCAGATCCAGACCCAGTCGACCACCATGTCGTCGTCGAGCTTCAGCTTCTTCACGATCGGCCCGGCCACCTCTTCGGCCGACAGCGCGCCCGCGCAGAGCCGTTCCACCCCGTCCCGGTCGACGTCCAGGCCCAGACCCTTTAGCTTCGCGAGCAGCTCATCGTCGCTCAGAGGTTCGGCCGAGGACCGCAGCGGCCTGCCGTTGCGTACAAGCTCGAGAGGGACACCGTCCTTATCGACCTTCTCCTGGCAGATCCGGTCGAGAGTGACGTACGACATATTCACGCGTGCCTCCAATAGCGTCGCTGCCAACTTAGAACCTGTCCGGGAACTCGCGCGCGTTCGCGTGATCGAGAAGACTTTCGATGACGTCGGGCGTGAGGGGCCGGTAGCGTTGCGGCGGCGTGTCGGTACGGGACTTACCTGAGCGCGGACCCGATGATCGCGGTTTGTGATGACCAGCGGCCCATCAGGGTCCGCGCAGCCTCAGGGTACTCCGGCGGTGCCGTGCCGGTGCTGTCCCGGCGGGATCAGCCGCAGTACCCGGGTCCCGCGGTACCCGTCGGACATGAGCGACGCCGAGTGGGCGGTAACCGAGCCGACGCTGCCGGTCCCGGCGTGGAAGCAGGGCAAGGGCGGGCGGCCAGCGGAATGGTGCCGCCGCGACATCGTGGACGCGATCCGCTACCTGGTGAAAGAGGGCATCCAGTGGCGGGCGATGCCGGTCGATTTCCCGCCCTATCAGACCGTCTATGACCTGCTGGATGCCTGGCAGGAGTCCGGGGCGGCCGAGGCGATGCACGGCAATCTGCGCGCCCAGTGCCGCATCGCGGCCCGGCGCAGGCCGGAGCCGACCGCGGCGGTCATCGACTCCCAGTCCGTCAAGGCTGCCGAGACCGTCGGCAGGACCAGCCGCGGCTACGACGCGGGAAAGAAGATCAACGGCCGCAAGCGGCACATCGCCGTCGACACCATCGGGCTGCTGCTGACCGTCTTGATCACCGCCGCCGGCGTGCAGGACCGCGACGGCGCCAGGCCGCTGCTGTGGAACCTGCGCAAGGCCTTCCCGTCCATCCGGCTCACCTGGGCCGACAGCGGCTACGCCGGCAAGCTGATCACCTGGGCGAAGACAAAGCTCAAGCCCAGGCTCACCGTGCAGGTCATCAAGCGCACCGAGCAGCACAAGTTCATCGTGCTGCCCCGCCGCTGGGTCGTGGAGCGCACCTTCTCCTGGATCACCAGGTCACGGCGCACAGTCCGCGACTATGAGCGACTCCCCGGACATCACGAGACGATGGTCTACTGGGCGATGATCATCATTCTCTGCACTGAAAAACGATCATGGATGGTCGTGCTGTGGGCGTTGTCCGGAGGCGTGCAGGATGGCGTTGACCAGCCGGTCGATGTTGCGGTGGTCTAGGCCGGTCGTGGCGTCGCGTAGGTCGACGGCGATCCCGCTGGCTAGGCTGGCTGCTAGGCGCAGGATTCGCCTTTCGCCTCCTGAGCAGGGTAGTTCGCCGATGTCCAGCGCGTTGATCGCGGCGGCCCAGTCGATCTCGGCCATGTCGGTGATGCCATCGGTGATGCTGATGCCGTGGTGGACGAAGCGGTCGCGGAAGTCGCTGCGGTCCAGCAGCCAGGCATGCGCGATGAGGAGATCAACGGCGGCCTCAAGCGGGCAGAGCCCGGCGGCGCAGGCGCGAAGAGCGGTCTGGAGGGCTGGTGCGGTCACGGAACTCCTTGTCGGGCTGACGGCTGGTGCACGGTGGGCAGGCCCAGCTGGACCCGGCGGGTGAACCGCTGGGTGTGTGCTCGCTTGTTCCGCAGGAAGGACAGGGTGAGGTCGAGTCCCTCGAGCTCGCCGCGCCATCCCTCTGCCTGGGCGCGTTCCCGGCGGGCGAGCAGGTCGGTTTCGATCTCGTCCAGCCGGGCCAGCATCTTGGGGTCTACCTGCAGGACGGGGCATCTGATGCAGGCGAATTCGTGCTGGCAGGGGGTGCCGTAGGGGCGGCCGCAGGTGCCG
>Ga0335082_10009923_pt1 | contig 10338 bp, 7 predicted proteins | sample Lox_Sample_41_FD_206718 | JGI IMG/M metagenome (GOLD analysis project Ga0335082, IMG submission 206718) | Soil microbial communities from Loxahatchee National Wildlife Refuge, Florida, United States - Lox_Sample_4.1 | ecosystem: Environmental > Terrestrial > Soil > Wetlands | place: USA: Florida...
AAGACGATCGTCGTCGATCCCGGCTGGATTGCCGGCGACGGTCACCCAACAAAGTTGACCTACGTCGCCCGCGGCTCAGATATTTGTCGAATCCTGCTAACGTCGGGCACAACTGGCGAATCCAAAGGCATTGCGGTGACCCACGATATGGTTCTCGGCCGCATCCTGCGTTATAATACAACGTATCCACATGCCGCGATGTGCTCACGCGTGTTCTGCGATCCGGGGTGGGCGACCGCACTCGGGTTTCAATTGTTCGTCTACACGCTTGGTAGGGGTGCTGCATTCTTTGTCCGCGGCGATACCGCAGCAAATACGCTGCGTGCTTTCGAATTTTATCGGATTGACCATCTTGTCGCTGCGCCTGCGGCCCTTGCCGAGCTGGTGGTCGAATACGACAAACATCGGTGCCGGCACGCCGTCGATCTCGTGCATACTGCGGGCGGTGCGCTGTCCAAATCGTTATCGGAGCGTGTGCGCAGCCGCATTGGATCGACGCTAATCTCGGATTATGGTTCGGCCGAGACAAGCTGCGTGGCCGCTGCCCCCGTGAGCGCGATCGAGAACATTGCCGGTGCGGTCGGTTATGTCACGCCCGGAATAATTGTCGAAATTGTTGATGATGCGGACCGGCTATTGCCTACGGGCGAGGAGGGTATCGTTCGTATTCGCGGCGATTATGCCGCGACGGAATACGTAAATGATCCGGAAGCGACCCGTCGCTTCTTCCGAAACGGCTGGTTCTATCCGGGTGACCTTGGCAGCACGACACGCGACGGGGCGCTGATCATTACGGGACGACAAACGTCGATCCTCAATCTCGGCGGTGAGAAGATCAAACCCGAAATCATTGAAGACGTTCTGTGTGCGTTCATGGAAGGCCTTGAAGGCACCGCCGTGTCTGTCGTCAACGATGCGGGCGTGGAAGAGGTGTGGGCGGCGATCGCGGCGCGAGGACCGTTCGATGAAAACGCGCTTCGCGCGCATTGCGAGAGCAAGCTGGCTGCCACCTTTGTTCCCAAGAAGTTCATTATCTTAGATCAAATGCCGCGCAACGAGATGGGCAAAATCAGCCGGCCGGCGGTCGCCGAACTGGTTCAGCGCAAGCGATAACTTGGTCGCCGGGGACGCCATGGTTGAGTTCGCAATCCGGCCGCTGCGGACCTGAGTCCAATTCATGAGTACGCGCGCGTAATCAGAGCGCCGTAACCGGCTCGGCTTTTTCCGTGTCGTAGAGCTTGCGCAGCAGCTTCGGCATCGACAGGCCCTGCACCACGATGGTGAACACCACCACCGCGTAGGTCACCGTCAAGAAATCGGTGCGCCAGGGCGATTCCGGCAGCGTCAACGCCAGCGCCACCGAGATGCCGCCGCGCAGGCCGGCCCAGGTCAGCACCGTGACGGCGCGCGCCTTCTCGCGCAGGGGTTCCGGTGCGAAAAGCATCGGGATCGCGACGCTGACGAGCCGCGACACGATCGCCAGCGGCAGCGCGACGAGCACCGGCACCACCTCGGCCGGATCGACCACCAGGCCCAGGATCTGCAGCCCCATCAACAGGAACAGCATGGCGTTGAGCAACTGGCCGAGCAGCGACCAGAAGCCCATCAGCGCTGAGTGGGCCGCCTGCTCGGCCATGCGCAAGATATGCGAGCCCATCCACAGCCCGGCGGTGACCACCGCGATCGGGCCGGACAATTCGAGCCGGTTGGCGAGACGATAACTGGCCAGCGCGAGCGCCAGCGAGATCAACAGCTGCAGCAAATCGTCCTCGATGCGCCGGATCAGCCGCGTCGCCAGCCAGCCGGCGCAAAATCCAATCGCGGCGCCGCCGGCGATCTCGCGCGCCAGCGCGCCGATGATCTGGCCGTGGCCGAACGCGATGTCGTCGCCCTGCGTGATCCTCAAGGTAATGAGGAACAGCACCACGCCGGCGCCGTCATTGAACAGGCTTTCGCCGACGATGGCGCCGCGCAGGCGTGCCGGCAACTTGATCTGGCGCAGCAGGTCTTCCACCACCACGGCGTCGGTCGGCGCCAGGATGGCGCCGAGCACCAGGCACCAGGAGAGCGGCACCGCCATGCCGGCAAGGCCGAACAGCGCATACATGCCGCCGCCGAACGCGCCCATGGAAATGAACACGCTGGCGGTCGCCAGCAGCAGGATCATCCAGCGCCGTTGCCTGAGCTCGGTGAGATCGACATGCAGGCTCGCGGCAAACAGCAGCAGCGCCAGCGCGCCGTCGAGGAAGCGGCGCGGCAGGTTCGCGGTATCGAGGACGCCGCGGAACCAGGACATGACGTGCAGGTGGAGCAGATGGTCGCTCGCCACGATCGCCACCGAAAGCAACAGCGAGCCGCCGAGCATGGCGATCGCCGGCGGCAGCCTGATCCACAGGTGGTTGACGCAGCCGATCAGCGCCGCCAGCGCCAGGATGATGGCTGCGATATCGGCCGGCTGCATGGAACCTTAAGTTTCGTGATGGGATTCGGGCGCGCGGTGCGTTTCCGAACTGCGCGCGCCGATGAGCCAATACAAGGCGCCGAAGGCGAGCGCAATCGCCGCGATGCCGGCGAAACTTTCCAGCGACGCGCTCTTGAAATCGAGCAGGATGACTTTGCGCGCGATCACGAGGATGGCGATCAGAACGATGGTGCGCGCCTGCAGGATGCCGGATTTCCTGGTCAGCGCCAGCGCGATCGAATGGTTGAACTCGATCAGGATCAGGATGGTCAGGATCGGTCCAAAAACGTCTTCCAGCAACTCGGTGTTCATGAAAGCCAGCCCGAGCTTGAAATGCTCGAACAAATTGACGGCCACCAGGATGAGCGCGTAGACGATCACCGCCGCGATGAACAGCATGACGATACGCGAGACCACCTGCTCGAAGCGCTCGTAGGACGTCAGATCCTTCCACTGCCGCTTCAGAATCGCGAAATTCAGCATGGGTGATGTCCCCGCGTTGGCGCCGTCTGGCCCGGACCGGGATCATAGGGCACTCCTTGCGCGTTGCCGAAGGCTGTCGCCGCCGGGCGCCTGAACCGGGGATAAAGCACTGCCATGCCGGCGGCGCATGGCGTCGTTAGGAATCCCTTCACAGGAATCCCGCGCCGCCCTCTTCTTTCGTCAACCTTTAGGGCTTATATTTCCGGGTGCCGGGGCGACCCGGCTATGGCGATAAACGGCCGTCGTAATAAACCTTTCGGACCCGGGGGCAGTACCCGGCGCCTCCACCGAAGCCCTGTTCATGACCGATGGGCAGGTTTTCGGCGGGGGCGAAATAGGATCGACGAGGGCGTAAAGGGCGGACTTTTGCTCGGCATGGTACCGCCGTTATCGGGCCAAATTCATAGTTGCCAACGACAACTATGCTCCGGTTGCTCTGGCTGCGTAAGCAGTCCGAAAGACCGATCTAAAGCCCTGACGGGTTAAGCTCCGGCAGGCGGGGTTCGGAGGCACCTGGCAACAGAAGCCTCCACTTTCTTTATGGGGCGATTTCCGATTGTGACAGCAGCCGAAGCGGGGATAGCGCGGAGCGCCCTGACCGCGCTAGCATCGGGCGAATCTCACGCCAGATCAGAGCCATGACCGACCACTTCCGTTACGACCTCCTGACCCAGCAGGCGCTCCGCGGCGTGGTCCGCACCGTGCTCGCCGAAGCCGCCAAGCGGAAGGCGCTGCCGGGCGATCATCATTTCTACATTTCCTTCGACACCACCGCCGAGGGCGTGCGCATGTCGGAGCGGCTGCGCGTGCAATATCCCGAGCAGATGACCATCATCCTGCAGCACCAGTTCTGGGATCTCGCGGTGCACGAACGCGCCTTCGAGGTCGGGCTGTCATTCGGCGGCGTTCCGGAAAAGCTGACCATTCCTTTCGAGGCGGTCACCGGCTTCTTCGATCCATCGGTTCAGTTCGGCCTGCAGTTCGAAGAGGTCAGCGAAGGCGAGAACCGCCGCTCGCCGGCCAATGCGCAAACCGTACAGGACAAGCCGACGAAGAAGAAGCGCGCGACGCCGCCGCTGCCCGCCGCGGCCGCCCCGGCGTTGCCGGCGGCTGCGCCTGCGCCGCCGCCCGCCGAACCGGACAAGCCAGCCAAGCCGGTCAGTGGCGCCGAGGTGGTTCCGCTCGACCGCTTCCGCAAGAAAAAATAACGCGGGCTTTCGCCCGCCGCGCTGCCCGCCTACATTCGGGCATGGCAAAAAATTCCGACAAGTCTCAAAAATCACGCGTCGAAAGCGACGCCTTCGGGCCGCTCGATATTCCCGCCGATAAACTGTGGGGCGCGCAGACCGAGCGCTCGCTGCACAATTTCCGCATCGGCACTGAGCGCATGCCGATCGAGATCGTGCGCGCGCTCGGGCTGATCAAGCGCGCGGCGGCGGCGGTCAACCGCGATCTCGGCTCGCTCGATACGCGCCGCGCCAACGCCATCGCCAAAGTCGCGCAGCGGATCGCCGATGGCGAACTCGACGATAATTTCCCTCTGCTGGTCTGGCAGACCGGGTCCGGCACGCAGACCAACATGAACGTCAACGAGGTGATCGCCAACGCCGCCAATGTTGCCCTCGGCGGCGAACTCGGCGCGAAAAAGCCGGTGCATCCGAACGATCACGTCAACATGAGCCAATCATCAAACGACTCGATCCCGAGCGCGATGCATATCGCCGCGGCGATGCAGATCGATCACCATCTGTTGCCGGCGCTTTCGCATTTGCACGCCGCGCTCGGCAGGAAAGCCAGGGAATTCGCCAAGATCGTCAAGATCGGCCGCACCCATACCATGGACGCGACGCCGATCACGCTCGGTCAGGAATTTTCCGGCTATGCCGCGCAGGTGAAGTCATCGATCGCGCGCATCAAGCTCGCCATGCGCGAGCTTTATCCTTTGGCGCAAGGCGGCACCGCGGTCGGCACCGGATTGAACGCCAAGCCGCAATTCGCCAAGGCCTTCGCCAAACGTATTGCCCAGTTCACCAAACTGCCCTTCGTCAGCGCGCCCAACAAATTCGAGCACATGGCGGCGCACGACGCCTACATATTCGTGCATGGCGCACTCAACGCCGCCGCCGCGGCGCTGTTCAAGATCGCCAACGACATCCGCTTGCTCGGCTCCGGCCCACGCTCGGGCCTCGGCGAATTGATCCTGCCGTCGAACGAACTCGGCTCCTCGATCATGCCGGGCAAGACCAACCCGACGCAGACTGAAGCGCTAACCATGGTTTGCGCCCGGGTGTTCGGCAACGACACCACGATCACGGTGGCCGGCAGCCACGGGCATTTCGAGCTCAACGTCTACAAGCCGGTGCTGGCCTATTGCATGCTGCAGTCGATCCGCCTGCTCGCCGACGCGGCGACCTCGTTCACCGACAATTGCGTGGTCGGCATTAAGGCGAATAAGCCGCGCATCGCGGAACTCATGGCGCGCTCGCTGATGCTGGTGACCGCGCTGTCGCCCAAGATCGGTTACGACAAGGCGGCCGCGGTCGCCAAGGCGGCGCACGCCAATGGAACCACGCTCCGCGAGGAAGCGATCCGGCTCGGCTATATCAGTGCGGCCGAATTCGACCGACTGGTGCGGCCCGAACGGATGACCCGCCCACGCTGAGTCGTATTCCCGACGGAAAGCCAAGTCATAGTCCGAGCCTATGTCACGCCGGCCGTAATTCTCGTCCAACCCTCCCGTATTGCTTTACTATTGTACCGCGCTCCGCGCCCTGCTCCTTGCCCGCTTCACTTGGGTGGGCGGCCGATTTCACTGTAAAGCATCCGCGATATAACAAGTAATTATTACAAGTGTTCCAATATCAATTTACGAAGGGGTGAAAGGACTAGAATAATACCAGGTGCTGGCAGGTCATGTGCAGAATTGCACATTGGTTAATTTTTCAGGTCCACAGGCTGTGCAGAGAATTGCTGCCTGTAGAACTCGAATTCCGATCGGCATATGCTTTGGTTACCTGCCAGATGCATCATGGGGACAATCGCCCCGGGGGATCGATGCATCCAGTGTTACCGTCAGGGTGGGAGATGGCTGAACTGGTCAATTTGAGGCTCGCCCGCAAGCGAGCCAAGCAGAGGGAAGAAGATGGGCGCGCCAGCGCCAACCGTCTTGCCCACGGTCAGCCGAAAGAACGGCGCAAGCTCGAGGCCGCGCAACAGGCAAAAAACCGCCGCGACCTTGATTTGCGCCGCCTCGACAAGGGAGGCACGTCATGAAATCTCCAGTCGTGAAGCGGTCGATCGTCATCGCGGGGCACAAGACGAGCGTCAGCCTCGAGGATGCGTTCTGGAGCAGTTTGAAGGAGATCGCCGGCGGCCGCGATGTCACGCTGTCGGATATCGTGGCGTCGATCGACACCGATCGCCGCGGCGGCAATTTGTCGTCGGCGATCCGTTTATTCGTTCTCGAGCATTATCGCAGCCGGCAGGCAACTACCGCCGCTCACGAGACGCGCCCTGCGTCAATTTTGCGCGCCGCTGGCTGAGGCTTCGGGTGCAACGCGCCGCCGCGGATCCGGCAGCCGCTTGACCTCGACCGGCGGCGGCAAGGCCGGTGCCAATTGGCTTTTCGGTTTCGGCGCCGGCGGCTGTGCGTGGCGCTGCGCATTTTCCATCTCTTTGATTTGCCGCGCCTGATTCTCCACCGCGCGCAAGGTCAGCCAGCCTGTCAACGCCGACACGTCGATGCTGCGTTTGGGTTCCGCGAGCGGTCCCTTCAACGCCATAAAGATATCGGGCCGCGTCCCGCCGGCCTGATTGACGCCCGACAGCATCAGCCGTGCGTCGATCGAACCGTCGGTCAGATCGAGGTTGCCGGCGAGCGACAGCGCAGCGTCGGCGTCCTTGCCGCTTGTGGCGATTTTGTCGAGCCGAACTTGTCCGGCGCTCACTGCCAGCGCGCCATCGATGCGCTTGACCGCCAAGTTGCCGCTCTCCAGCGCCTTGCTCACCGCGTCGGCGATGCGCGTTGAATCGATCGGCAGCCCTTGATCGACCGCGCGGGTCACCGCGTCGAAGGCGTGCGGATCGAGGCCGGCGATCTGCGCGTCAACCAGCGCGATCTTGCCGGAACCCTGCAGCGAGCCGATCAGCGCCACCGGGCTCAGGCCGGCGCCGTTGAGGTCGGCCGACAGGTCAAGCGTGCCGCCGACCGGCGGCCGTGCCGCTGCAGGCAGCATACTCGCCGCATCGGCGTCAGTGAGCGAAAATGCGGTGTGCGCCTTCAGCCCACCTTGGCCTGACTGGAACGACAGCGCGCCGGTCAGATGCCCGCCCGCGACGGTGCCGCTGATATTGTCGACGGCAAATCCGTCAGGCGAAAGATGCACGGCGGCGCGGAATTCGCGCGCCGTCAGCCGCGGCAACAAAGCGGCCTGGCGCGCCTTGAGCTCGATCTTGCCGCTGTAATTACCGAACACACCGCCGGAAAACGGTTCGCTCGACCAAGCCCAGGCCGTGCCGCCGGTCTTGCCCGGCGGCGGCATGCCGATCGCGGCGGCGATGAGCGGCGCAGCCTCGATCATATCGGCATCCAACGCGCCGGATATTGTCTGTCCGTCGACGGTGAGCCTGCCGCTCAGCCGCGTGCCGCCGAGCCGGGCGTTGATGTCGTCGAGATTGACGGCACGATCCGCAACGGCAAGCCGCATCGTGACCGCGAGCGGCAGCGACGTGGCGCCGTCCGCCGTGCCGACTGGGCGCAACGGGCGCAAGTCGGCCCGCACGACGTCGAGTTGCGACGTCAGGCGCAGGCCTTTATCGAGCGAAATGCGGCCATGGCCGACGCTTTGAACGAACAACGCGCCCGTATGCAGGCGCAAATCGAATTTCCGGTCGCTGTCGCCTTTCCCTGCCACCTGCAGCTTGAACTCGCCGGCGCCATCGCCTGCCGCGACGTAGCGGTCGAGGCCGAGAAGCGCGACCAGTACGGCGCCATCCGGCGCGGCTAACGTGCCGTCGAGCCGCAGGTAAGCCGCCTCCGGCTTATCCCAGTCGCCGCTCATCTGCGCCTTGAGAGCGACGGTGGTCGCGTCGAGCGCGCCGTTGACCGCGGCGTGCGCGACCGTCATTCCGGCCTGGCGATCGTCGGCGATGTCGAATGTCGCGTGTAGCTTGGCGTGCTGGACGCGCGCGATGAGATCGCCCGCGGCCTTTGCGGTACTGGGTGCAAACTTGTCGACCAAGGTCGCGACCGCCGCCGTCTGCCCGGATTCGAAATCGACGCTGAGCGATCCGCGCGGCGCATGCCCGGTGGTGTCGATATGGCCCTTGGCCGAAAAACTGGCGCCGCCGAGGTCGCCGATCGCCAGGCGGTCGATGGCGATGCCATTGTCATCGACGGCCACGCGCGCGCTGATGTCGCGAGCGCTGAGCCCGGCAACGGTGGCGTGGCCGACATCGGCGGCGATGCTCATGTCGCGCGGGCGTTCGATCTTGGAGCCAGCGAGAAGGGCGCGGCCGAAGCCGAGCGCGGCATCGACGTCGAGGTCGGCGGCGTTGAGCGTGACGTCGAGCTTGGCCGCTTGTTTGTCCCCAGCGAAAACATAAGCAACGCGGCCGGTGACAGCTTTGCGGTCGAAGGCCGCCTGCAGCCGCTCGACCGCGATCTTGTCGCTGCCGAAGGTCACATCGCCGCGTAGCTTCAGCGGCGTGAGATCGCCCTTCGCCGGTTCGGGCCGGCCTTCCAGCCACGCAGCGAGCAGCTTCGGATCGGTCGCCTCGATCTCGGCCGGGCCGGTGAAGCTGACGCCATCGTCGCCGACCGCGAGATGGCCGGACAGCTTCACCTGCGTGAAGCCAGGGGCGCGGAACTCGAAACGGTCCAGATTCCAGCCGGTGGCGTCAGCGCTGATATCGCCGCGCAGATTGGTGATAGCGTTGCCGCCGAGTGTGACCTGGTCAACGCCGATGCCTATTCGAATCGGGATCGCCGGACGGAAGGCGCCGGCGGCGAGTTGCGCGATTCTGCGGATGGCGGCGGCCGGCGGCGACAATGTGCCGTCGCCGGAGGCGAGCGCTCGGTCGAGGTCGATTTGCCGGCCGGACAACACGCCATCGAAACGCGGGTATTTGCCGAAGGTGTAATCGGCGACGCCGGTGAGTTTGAGCGCCTGCGCATCCGAACCATACTGGAATTCGAACTGTTGCAGCAGCGCCGAAGCGGCGGTGGCCTTGACCTTGCCGCTCAGCCGCCAAGGCGGGCTGACGCCGTCGCCGATCTTCGACGAACCGCGCACCGCGAGAATCACCGGCCGCGCCAGGTTGAGCGTGCCTTCGAAGGCCGGCTTGCCGCCGGCAATCGTGAGCGTGCCGTCGACCGTGATGCTCAGTGGCCGGTTGACCGGATCGACATTGACTTTCAGCTTCAATGCACCGCCGTTGGAGGTACGGTCAGTCGAAAGACGGAACGGATAAAGCTCGCCGCCGATGGTCGCCGCGCCCTCGCCCTTGAACGGGCCGAGCAACGAGCGCGCCTCGCCGTTGAACCAGAAGCCGGTCAGCGTCACATGTGCCCCGTTTGCGGCGTCGGCGAGCGCCAGCGTACCGTCCTCGATGTTCAGCCGGTCGATCGATAGGTTATCCGGGCTGAACTTGATCGGCAGGCGCGGCGCACGCAGTTCACCGGACGTGTCGAGCCCGAGATTGACCTGCGGGCCGACCACATGCACCTCGGAGGCTTGCCAATCGCCGCGCAGCAGGGGCCCGAGCGCAAGTTCGACGCCGACGAGTTTGGCGTGAATCTGGCCTTCACCGTGTTCGCCGATCTCGACCTGGTGCAGCGTGAAGGACGGCGCCGGCAACAACCGCGCCTCGATCGGCCCAGCGACGCGCACGTCGACGCCGATCAAGCGGCTCGCCTCGGCCTCGAACAGCGAGCGGTGCGTGCCCCAGTCGATCAGCAGCGGGCCGATCAGCGCCGCCACGAGCGCCAGGATGACCGCGATCGCCAATGCGAGCAGCGTATTCTGCACCGTCAGGCTCCAACGCGGTTGCCAGCGCGCCGTCGGGCACGCGTCCCGCGTCTATCGATGGAAAATGTACGCCATTTTTGCCGGGGTTTGGCGGCAAATCTATGTCGCCGGACCGGCCCGCACTTAACCGAGCGCGACGATCTTGCCCGGATTCATGATGTTCTGCGGGTCGAGCGCGCGCTTGATCGCGGCCATGGCAGCAAGCGCGGGTGCGCCGTGCTCCGCCAGAAGATATTTCATCTTACCCTGCCCGACGCCGTGCTCGCCGGTACAGGTGCCATCCATGGCCAGAGCGAATTCCACCACGCGTTCCATCAGAATGCCGGCGCGGCGGACCTCGTCGGCGTCACCCATGTCGACCAGGAG
>Ga0335082_10009924_pt1 | contig 10337 bp, 12 predicted proteins | sample Lox_Sample_41_FD_206718 | JGI IMG/M metagenome (GOLD analysis project Ga0335082, IMG submission 206718) | Soil microbial communities from Loxahatchee National Wildlife Refuge, Florida, United States - Lox_Sample_4.1 | ecosystem: Environmental > Terrestrial > Soil > Wetlands | place: USA...
CGCTCGATCGCTCGTCCGTAGTCCTTCTGGACGAGGGCGACGCGGGCCGCCGCGGCGAGCAGCTGTGGGCTGCGGGGGCCGGAGCGGAGTGCCTTCTCGATGAGCTGCCCGGCCTCGGCGAGGTGGCCCTTCTTGACGAGCTCCTCGGCGATGGCGACGTACTCGCCGGCCGCCTTGTCCGGGTTGCCCTCCCAGGCGTAGAGCTCGGCGAGGCGGATGCGGACCTTGATGTCGGACGGGTCGATCTCGGCCAGCCGCCGCAGAACGTCCCCCGCCTCACGCTTCTTCCCCCGCTTGACGTACTCGTCGAAGACGAGATTGAGAGTCTGCTTGGCCTCGGCCACCAGGCCCTGGCGGGCGTACAGGTCTCCGAGGGCCGCGTTGCCCTCGATCAGGTTGGGGTCGTTCTTGAGGACCTTCTTCCAGACCGCGATCGCCTTCAGGTAGAAGCCGTCGTCGGCGAAGTACTTTGCGACCTTGACGTACTGCTCGTTGGCCTTCTTGAGGTTGTTGAGCTTGGCGTGGAGGTCCCCGATCCGGTTGACCGTGTTCCAGTCCCGCGGGTTGTCCTGGACGATCTGGCTCAGCAGCTCGACCGCGCGGTCGAACTTGCCGGCCTTCTCGGCCGCGTCCGCGTCCCGCTTCAGCTGTACTGGGTTGGCCCTGGCCACTCTAGCCCCGCATCCTCGCCCGAAGAGCCACGCCTCGGTCCCCGGCCAAGGGTCGGCAGTGGAGGGTGCTTTGGGCGGGGGCGCAGGCCGACGCCCGCGCTTCCTGCGCGAAACGCCCGCCGCGGAGCTCGACCCCTCGATACACCGCCGGTCGCCGGCCCCGTTTCGACGCCCCTGTCATCGCCCCCCTCGTTGGCGAGGCGGAGAGGACCCCTAGGCCTCCGGGGCCGGAGCCTCCGCGCGCTTTTCCTTCATGCGACCCGCCTTGCCCTTGCGCTCCCGCAGGAAGTAGAGCTTGGCCCGGCGCACCCGCGCGTGCTTGACCACCTCGATCCGCTCGATGGTCCGCGCGTGCAGCGGGAAGATCCGCTCCACCCCGGTCCCGAAGGAGACCTTGCGCACGGTCATGGTCTCGCGGGCACCGCTGCCCCGCAGGCCGATAAGGACCCCCTCGAAGACCTGGACGCGCTCGCGCTCGGTCTCCTTGGGCTTGCCCTTGATCTCCTCCTTGACGTTCGTCTCCTTGACGCGCACGTGGACGCGCACCGTGTCGCCGGGGTTGAGCTGCGGCAGGGCCTTCTTCAGGTCCGCCGACTCGACTGTCTCGATGGCCTTCATGGTCCTCTTTCCGTCCCTATTTGTGAATGACGGCGGGTCGTTTGTCCAGCGCCCCGGGCCCGCCCGCCCGGGCTTCGTCCTCGATCTCGCGCAGGAGCGCTTCCCCCTCGGCCCCGAGTCGCGCCGCGGCGAGGAGGTCGGGCCGCCGCTCGCGCGTCGCGCGGAGGGCCTCCTTCGTTCGCCAGCGCCGGATGCGCCCGTGGTCGCCCGACAGCAGCACCTCGGGCACGTCGCTGCCCCGCCACGAGGCGGGCCGCGTGTAGTGGGGCCAGTCCAGGAGCCCGCCCTCGAAGGAGTCGCTCTCCGCCGAGCCCACGTCGCCGAGAGCCCCCGGCAGCAGGCGGACGGTGGCCTCGACCACCGCGAGGGCCGCCGTCTCGCCGCCGGTCAGCACGAAGTCGCCCAGGCTCAGCTCCTCGGTGGCGATCTGCCCCGCCACGCGCTCGTCGATCCCCTCGTACCGGCCGCAGAGCAGCACCAGGCGGTCGAGGGCCGCGAGCCGCCGCGCCGCCTCCTGGTCGAAGCGGCGGCCGCGCGGCGAGAGGAGCACCACCGCCTCGCTCCCCGCGGGGCCGTCTCTCCGGAGGGCCTCGACGGCGAGGAAGAAGGGCTCCGCCTTCATCACCATGCCCGGCCCGCCGCCGAACGGCGCATCGTCGACCGTGCGGTGCCGGTCGTCAGTGTGGTCCCGAAGGTCGTGGATGCGCAGCTCGACGAGCCCCCGCTCGCGGGCCCGCATCACGATGCCCTCCGAGAGCGGTCCCTCGACCATGCGGGGGAAGATCGTGACGAGGTCAATCCGCAACGACGTACTCCGGACTCCGGGCGACGAGGCGCCCCTGGACGAGGTCCACGGCCCTCACGAAGCCGGCGGCGAAGGGAAGGAGGGTCTCGCCCCCCGGCCCCTGGATGACGAGCACGCGCGCCTCGGCCCCGGTCTCGACGACGTCGTCCACCACCCCGATCGCCGTGCCCGCCTCGTCTTCGACGCGGAGACCCCGGAGCTGGTGGTGGTAGTACGACCCTTCGGGCAGCGCGGCGAGCTCCCCCTCTTCGATGCGCACCTCGAGACCGCGGAGGGTCTCCGCTTCGTCGATCGAGGTGACGCCCTCGATCCGAAGGACGAATCGACCCTTGTGCGGCCGGCAGCCGAGGACGCGCAGCTCGCGTCCGCCCCCGCCGGGGGCGGGCACGAACGCCCGCCGCAGGGCCGGGAAGCGGTCGGGCCGGTCGGAGAGCGGCTCGACGGCCACCTCTCCGTGCCGGCCCTGCGGCTTCACCACCCGCCCGACCAGGACGAGATCACGAAAGAGCGCCATCAGTCGACGATCTCCAGCGATACCGTTTCCCCCCGCCTCTCGGCGAGCGCGTCGAGGAGCGTGCGCATCGCGTTCGCGGTGCGCCCCTCCCGCCCGATCACCCGTCCCCGGTCCAGAGGGGCGACCGAGAGCTCGATCACCGTCCGGCCGTGCTCGACGTGCTCGTGCACGCGGACGCGCCCGGGCTCGCGCACGAGGCCGCAGGCGAGGTGGGAGACGAGGTCCCTCACGGCGCTACGCCTTCGGCGGGGCCTGCTTCAGGAGGCTGCGGACGGTGTCGGAAGCCTTCGCTCCCTTGCCCAGCCAGTGCTTCGCCCGCTCGGCGTCGATCTTCACCACGGGGGGCTCGCGGCGGGGGTCGTAGTGCCCGAGCACCTCGACGAACCGCCCGTCCCGCCACGCCTGCGAGTCGGCCACCACCACGCGGTAGTAGGGCCGCTTCGTGGAGCCCGTACGCCTCAGTCTGATGGACAGCATCCTTCCTCTTCCTTCTTCGGTTAGCGGAACTGCGGCATGCGGGCGGCGAGGCGCCTCATGGCCTTCGGCCCGGCTCCGAGCCCCTTCATGAGCTTCCTGGCCTGCGCGAACTGCTTCAGCAGGCGGTTTATGTCCTCGACTGCGGTGCCGCTGCCACGGGCGATGCGCTTGCGGCGACTCCCATTGATCACCGCGGGGTCGCGCCGCTCCTGCGGCGTCATCGAGTCGATGATCGCGATCGTGCGCCGCAGCTCCTGCTCCCCGCGGTCGACGTCCACGCCCCGGAGCGACCCCGCGCCGGGGATCATCGAGAGCACCTGGTCGAGGGGACCCATCTTCCGCAGCTGCCGCATCTGGTCCCGGTAGTCGTCCAGCGTGAACTCGGCGCGGCGCAGCCGGCGGGCGAGGTCCTCCGCCTTCTCGCGATCGACGTGCTCCTCGGCCATCGCGATGAGGCCGAGCACGTCCCCCATGCCGAGGATGCGGGAGACCATGCGCGCGGGATCGAACGGCTCCAGCGCGTCCACCTTCTCGCCCACGCCGGCGAACTTGACCGGCCGCCCGGTCACCGCGGCCGCGGAGAGGGCCGCCCCGCCCCGCGAGTCGCCGTCCAGCTTGCTGAGCACGATCCCGGTGATCCCCACGCGCCGGTGGAACTCCTCGGCGCTGCGCACCGCGTCCTGGCCGGTGAGGGCGTCGGCGACGTAGAGCACCTCGGCCGGGTCGGCGATCGCCCGCAGGTCGGAGAGCTCCGCCATCAGCGCGTCGTCGATGTGGAGGCGGCCGGCGGTGTCCACGAGGACCGTGTCGTGCCCGACCGCGCGCGCCTCGGCGAGGGCCGAGCGGAGGATCTCGGCAGGAAGGGCGAGGTCCGGGTGGTGCACCTTGACCCCGGCCTGCGCGCCCACCGTGCGCAGCTGCTCGCGGGCGGCCGGCCGGTGGACGTCGGTCGAAACCAGGAGGGGATGGCGGCCGCGTCCGGCCAGCCAGCGGCCGAGCTTCGCGGTGGTCGTGGTCTTGCCCGAGCCCTGGAGCCCGGCCATCAGGACCACGCTCGGCGGATGCTTGGCGCTCGCTAGAGGCTTGGCCTCGGGGCCGCCGAGGACCTCGACCATCTCGTCTCGCACGACTCGGAGGACCGCCTGGTCGGGGGTCAGGCTCTTCAGGACCTCCTGGCCCGTGGCGCGGGCGCGAACGCGCTCGACGATCTGCTTCGCGACCTTGAAGTGCACGTCGGCTTCGAGGAGGGCCAGACGGATCTCGCGCAGGGCTTCGTCGACCTGGGCCTCGGAGAGGACACCCTGGCCGCGAAGCGCCCGGAAGATCTTCTGGAGCCTATCGCTCAGCGACTCGAACACGCTCGCTCACCCCCGGCCCGGCGGACGCCAACCCAAAGCAAATCTTGATCTTACCGGGTGATCGCCGCACCTGTCAAACCACCCCAAGAGGGCCGGCCCGGCGCGCCGCGAGTCGTGCTCCCGCTCGACCCGCGCTCCGCGCGGGCCATGCATCTACACCGACCGGAGCAGGTGCCCCAGCTTCTCCTTCTTGGTCCGCAGGTACCGGCGGCTCGCGTCGGAGGGCGGGATCTCGATCGGGACCCGCTCGGAGATCGTGAGGCCGTAACCCTCCAGGGCCACGAACTTCCTTGGGTTGTTCGTCATGAGCCGGAGCATCCGCACCCCGAGCTCGACGAGGATCTGGGCGCCGATGCCGTAGTCGCGCTGGTCGGCCTTGAAGCCCAGGGCCTCGTTCGCCTCCACCGTGTCCTTGCCCTGGTCCTGCAGCTCGTAGGCCATGATCTTGTGCACGAGCCCGATCCCCCGCCCCTCCTGCCGCAGATAGAGCAGCACTCCCCGCCCCTCGGCCGCGATCCGCTCGAGAGCGGTGTGGAGCTGGCCCCCGCAGTCGCAGCGGGTCGAGGAGAAGATGTCGCCGGTCAGGCACTGGGAGTGGACGCGGACGAGGACCGGCTCCTCGGTGCGGACCTCGCCCATCACCATCGCCACGTGGTGCTGGGCGTCGATCAGGCTCTCGAAGGCGTGGATGCGGAAGCCGCCGTAGGAGGTCGGGAGGTTCGCCTCGGCGATCTTCCGCACCAGCCGCTCGGTCTGCATCCGGTACTGGATGAGGTCGCGGATGGTGATCATCCGCACGCCGTGCTCGCGGCAGAAGACCTCGAGGTGGGGGACCCGGGCCATCGTCCCGTCCTCGTTCATGACCTCGCAGATGACCCCCGCCGGGTACAGACCGGCCAGCCGGGCGAGGTCCACCGCGGCCTCGGTCTGGCCCGCGCGCTGGAGGACGCCCCCCGAGCACGCCCGCAGCGGGAACATGTGCCCGGGGCGCGCGAGGTCCTCCGGCTTCGTCCGGGGGTCGATGGCGGCGAGGACGGTCAGAGCGCGGTCGGGGGCCGAGATGCCGGTGGTCGTGCCGACACGCGCCTCGATCGGCACGCAGAAGGCGGTGCCGAAGCGGGCCGAGTTCTGCTCGTCGCGGACCATGAGCGGGACCCGAAGCTGGTCGAGGCGCTCGCCGGTCATGGGCAGGCAGACGAGGCCCCGCCCGTAGCGGGCCATGAAGTTGATCGCTTCCGGAGTGACCTTCTCGGCCGCGATCGTGAGGTCTCCCTCGTTCTCGCGGTCCTCGTCGTCCACGACGACGATCATCTTGCCGGCCCGGAAGTCCGAAAGGGCCTCGGGGATCGAGCTGAACGGCATGGGGCCTTTCTGGCGGGACGTCGTCAGAGGCCGCGGGCGGCCAGGAGCCGCTCCACGTACTTGGCGATGACGTCGGCCTCGAGGTTCACGAGGCTGCCCGCCTTGGCGTCCCGCAGGTTCGTCACCTGCAGTGTATACGGGATGAGCGCCACCGAGAAGGCGCCGCCGTGTATCCCCCAGACGGTCAGCGAGATGCCGTCGACGGACACCGAGCCCTTCTCGACCAGATAGCGCTCGATCTCACCCGGCGGCTCGATCGAGATCTCGGCCGACTCCCCGAGCCACCTCATCTCGCGGACCCGGCCGATGCCGTCCACGTGGCCCTGCACGACGTGGCCGTCGAAGCGGCCGTCGGCCTTCATGGGTCGCTCCAGGTTGACGAGCGCTCCCGGAGAGAGCCGCTCGTCGAAGCGGGTGCGGCGCAGCGTCTCCTCGGTGAGGTCGACGTCGAACCCCGCGGCGTCCGAGCGCACAGCGGTCAGGCAGCAGCCGTCGACAGCCACGCTGCCTCCGAGGGGCAGGCCTTCGAACAGGCCTCCCACGTCGATGCGCACGGTCATGACGTCGCCGCGGCGGGACGCGGTGCGCACGGTGCCGGTGCCTTCGACGATTCCGGTGAACATGGGAGTCGAGCCCCGATCAGTCTACCGCCGGGGGCGCCAGAGCTCGAAGCCGGGCGTCCAGGGCCACGGGAAGGGGGGCTGTTCGGGCACCGGCTCGAGGCGGAGCGCCTGCTCGATCCGTTCGGGGTCGGGCCCGCCGAAGGCGGGGAGGCTGCCCCGACCCCCAAGGAGGAGTGGCGCGCGGAAGAGAGCCACCTGGTCCACGAAGCGTTCGACGAGGAACGCGCCCAGCACCTCGGACCCGCCCTCGACCATGACGCTGGTGAGGCCGCGGGCCGCGAGGGCCTCGAGTGCCGGGAAGAGCGACACCCGTCCGCCTTCCCCGGCCACGGCGAGAACCTCGACTCCCTTCGCCTCGAGGGACCGCCGGCGCCTCGGGTCCGGCGCCGAGGCGAGGACGAGGAGGGGAGTGCGCGGCGAAGCGGTGCGGACGAGGCGGGAGCCCGGCGGGAGGCGAAGGCGGGAGTCGAGCACCACCCGGGCGAACGGACGCGCGGTGCGCGGTGACGGGAGGAGGAGCGGGTCGTCGGCGAGGACCGTGCCGACGCCGACCGCGACGGCGTCGTGGAGCCGCCGGAGCCACCGGGACTGGCGCCGCACGGCGGGGCTGGTGATCCACTTCGAGCGGCCGGACGCGGTGGCGATCCGACCGTCGAGGGTGAGCGCGGCCTTCAGGAGGATGAACGGCCGGCCGTGTCGCACCCAGGTGAGGAAGCGCTCGTTGAGCCGCACCGCCTCGGTGGAGAGGAGGCCGGTCTCGACCGCGATCCCCGCCCGGCGCAGCCGGGCGAGGCCGCGGCCGCTCACCAGGGGGTGGGGGTCGCGGATGGCGGCCACGACCCGGGCCACTCCTGCCTCGACCAGGAGGGGAGCGCAAGGCGGAGTGCGGCCGTGGTGCGCGCACGGCTCGAGCGTGACGTAGACGGTCGCGCCCCGCGCTCGAGAGCCGGCCCGGCCCAGGGCCAGCACCTCGGCGTGGGGGCCTCCGGCCCGGGCGTGCAGACCTTCGCCCACGACCGTCCGGCCCTGCGCGACCACGCAGCCGACCACGGGGTTGGGGTTCGCCTCCCCGAGCCCCCTCGCGGCGAGCTCGAGGGCCCGCCTCATCAGAGCGAGGTCGTTCTCGGTCCCGCTTCCGTCGCGGCGCACGCGGCTACCCGCCGACGAGGCTGGCGGCGAACGCCGCCGCGTCGAAGGACAGCAGGTCGTCGAGCTTCTCCCCCACTCCGACGAAGCGGATCGGCACCCCGAGATCGAGCACCACCGCCACCGCGATCCCGCCCTTCGCCGTGCCGTCGAGCTTGGTGATGACCAGGCCGGTCACGCCACCCGCCTTCGCGAACTCCCGGCCCTGCGCGAGGCCGTTGCTGCCCACGGTGGCGTCCAGCACGAGCAGGGTCTCGTGAGGGGCTCCCTTCACCTCGCGCCCGGCCACTCGTGCCATCTTCGCGAGCTCGGCCATCAGGTTCGTCTTCGTGTGGAGGCGTCCCGCGGTGTCGACGAGGACGGCGTCCGTCCCGCGGGCGCGGGCGGAGCGGAGGGCGTCGGTGAGCACCGCCGACGGATCCGCCCCCGGCGCGCCGCGATGGAAGGCGGCCCCCGAGCGGCCGGCCCAGACCTCGAGCTGCTCGGCGGCGGCGGCCCGGAACGTGTCGGCCGCGCAGAGGAGGACGGAGCGCCCCTCGGTGGCCCATGCCGCGGCCAGCTTGCCGATCGTGGTCGTCTTGCCGACGCCGTTCACGCCGACGACGAACACGACCCACGGCTTATCGGAGAAGGCCGGGGGGCCCGGGGGCCGCTCGAGGGCGCGGCGGATCTCCTCTCCGAGCGTCTGGCGCATGCCGTCGAGACCTCGGCCGGCGATCTCGCCGCTGCGGACCCGGAGCACCCGCATCGCCGCCTCCACCGCGGGAAGGCCCATGTCGGCGGCGAGGAGCGCCTCCTCCACCGAGTCCAGCGCCCTCGCGTCGAGCGGACGCCGGCCCCGGACGAGGTCTTCGATCGGGGCGCTCAGCACCTCCCGCGTGCGGCTGAGGCCGCCGCGGAAGCGCTCGAGAAGTCCCACCTAGAGCTCCTCGTCGAGGCGGGCCCGCGCCTCGTCGCAGCGACGGGCGGCCAGGGCAGGGAGGGCCTCCGGCCCCAGCGAGACGACGAGGTAGTAGCCGTCCCGGAGCGTCGCCAGCACCACCGATCCGCCGTCGTGGCGCCAGAGAAGCGACCGCACCTCGCCGGCATCGAAGCGGGCCGCGGTGCGGGACACCATGCCGAGCGAGATGCCCTGATAGGCGCCGATCAGGCGCTGCCGCTCGTCCAGGTCGCCCGCCCCGACCACGACCTCGCCCTGCGAGTCGAGGAGGAGCGCCGTCCGCGCGCCCGTGGCGCGGGCGAGAAGGCTCTCGAGGATCCGCCGGTAGGGCACAGGTCCTACTTCGGCAGCGCCTTGAGCTGCTCCGCCGCCGCGCGACCCGCCGGCCCCGCGGGGTCCTTCCGCATCGCCTCCTCGAGCCGCGTCCGGGCCTCGCCGAAGCGGCCGCCCTTGAAGTAGGCCTGTCCCAGGGCGAGCACGAGGCTGGCGTCGTCGGGAAGCTCCTTGACCCCGGCCTCGAGCTGGGCCACCCCTTCGTCGAGCCGGTTGGTCGCGATCAGGGCCTCGGCGATGCCGAGATAGGGGTCGGCGTAGGCCTTGTTGCGATTGAGGCTCGTGCGGAACCAGTTGACGGCCTCGGCGTAGTTCTTCTCCTCGAGGTAGGCCTGGCCCAGGTTGCGGGCGGAGATCTCGGGGGTCGGGTTGGTGGGCTCGGAGAACGCGGACAGGAACTCCTTCTTCCCCCCCTCGCGGTCCCCGGATCCGATGAGGGCCGCGGCGAGGTCGTTGCGCACGTCGACGTAGTAGGGGTTCAGCTCGAGCGCCTTGCGGAAGGAGGCGATCGCGTCCTTCCACTGGCGCTTGGCGGCGTAGGCGAGGCCGAGCCCTTTCTGGAAGTAGGGGTTCTTGGGGTCCTCCTTGACTGCCTTCTTGAACTCCTCGAGGGCGAGGTCCACGCGACCCTCGCGCAGGTGCATCACCCCCGTGGAGAAGCGCGTCTCGGCCGCGGGCGGGGTCTGGGCGAAGGCCGGGCCGGCCAGGGCCACGAGGAAGGCGGCGACTCGGATCGAGGCAGCAGGCATTGTCATCTCGTTCACACCGATGGGGGCGCCGCTTCCGCGGCGACCGGGATGGGCGGGGGCACGCCGCCGATGAGCTCCTTGAGATCGAAGTGGCGCGAAGCCACGGACGCCCGGCGCGCCTTCGCCGGGCTCACGTCGCCGGTCAGGAAGGCCCGTTCGAACGCGTCCACGCTCGCGGGGTCGAACTTCTTGCCGGCGAGGAACTTGAGCCTGGCGATGGCCGCCTCGAAGGTCATCGCCTTCGAGTAGGGCCGGTCGGTCGTCATGGCGTCGAAGGCGTCGGCCACGCTCACGATGCGCCCGAACAGCGGGATCTCGTCCCCCCGGAGGCCCTTGGGGTAGCCGCTGCCGTCCACGTTCTCGTGGTGCATGAGGCCGTCGCCCGCCTTCTCCTTGAGCAGCGGCACCGCCTCGAGGATGTGCTCCCCCTTGGTCGGGTGCTGCTTCATGATCTCGTACTCCTCGTCGGTGAGCGCGGCCGCCTTGCGGAGGATTTTGTCCTCGATGCCGATCTTGCCCACGTCGTGGATGATCCCGGAGAGGTGGACGCGCTCGACCTCCTCCGGGCTCATCCCGAGGTGCTTGGCCAGGCAGGCCGAGTAGTAGGCGACGCGCTCGGAGTGGCCGCGGGTGTAGGGGTCCTTCTCGTCGATGGCGTTCGCGAGCATGCGGATGGAGCCCATGAAGAGCTCCTTGTTCTCCTCGGCGCGGCGCCGGATCTCCTCGATGGCCTTCTGGATC
>Ga0335082_10009925_pt1 | contig 10335 bp, 5 predicted proteins | sample Lox_Sample_41_FD_206718 | JGI IMG/M metagenome (GOLD analysis project Ga0335082, IMG submission 206718) | Soil microbial communities from Loxahatchee National Wildlife Refuge, Florida, United States - Lox_Sample_4.1 | ecosystem: Environmental > Terrestrial > Soil > Wetlands | place: USA: Florida...
GGGCGGCGACATCGTCTTCATCGAAGCGACGAAGATGAGCGGCAAAAAGGGGGTCACCGTCACCGGCAACCTCGGCGACGTGATGAAGGAGTCCGCCCAGGCGGCGCTGAGCCACATCCGGTCGCGGGCCGCGCGGCTGGGCATCGCGCCCGACTTCTTCGACAACATGGACATTCACATCCACGTCCCCGCCGGTGCGGTGCCGAAGGACGGCCCCTCGGCCGGGGTCACCATCGCGACCGCGCTCTCCTCGCTGCTGACCGGCCGGCCGGTACGCCACGATGTGGCGATGACCGGGGAGATCACCTTGCGCGGCAAGGTGCTGCCGGTCGGCGGCATCAAGGAGAAGGTGCTCGGTGCGCGCCGCGCCGGCATCCGGACCGTCATCCTGCCCAAGCGCAACGAGAAGGATCTCGAGGACGTCCCCGCGGCGATCCGGACGACCATGCGCTTCTTCTTCGTCGACACGGTCGACCAAGTCCTCGAGCACGCCCTAGAGCCAGCCGCAGCCGGACCGTCCCTGCGGGCAGCCGCCCCGTCCTGAATCTGCTGGTTGCGCGCGGCGTCGCGACACTCACCGGCTGCGCCGCTTCGGTCAGCGAGCACCCCGGGGGAGGCTCGCGTCCCGATCGCTGCGCGCGGGCAGCGAAGTCCGGCGACGCCGCGCCGCCGGGACCGCGATGCCCAGACCGGCATGCCGGCGGGTGTTGGGGATGAGCGGCCGATGACAGCTTCATGACCGCTTGTTGAAGACCACGTTTCGGGTGTGCGCCTTCGCCGGCGCAGTGCGCCCGAGCCGCGCGCGTCGCGGGCGCCTGTATCACGCCCCGGCGGCGAAGATCGCGGCGATCGCCGCCGGGACGTCCGGCTCGTCGACTACGCCGTCGTCGTTGGCGTCGGCGGTTGGACAGGCGGGCGCCATGCGGTCCCCGATCAGGATCGCCAGAGCCGTGAGGTCGGCGGCGGTCACCCGCAGGTCGCAGTTGGCATCGCCGGGAGGCGGCAACTCGACCGCCGGACTGATCCGCGCCACGTACGCGTTCGAAAGGTTGGGCGATTTGAGCAGCGTTTGCACGGCGTGCACGGTCGGGAAGTCCGCCGAGCTCGTCGCGCCGGTCGCGTAGATGTGCCCGCTCGGATCGACCGCGATGCCCAGCCCCAGCTCATAGCCGGCGCCGCCGAGCGGCGTGGAGAACAGGAGCGTCGTACCGGTGGGATTGACGACGGTCACGAAGGCGTCGTCGGCACCGGTATCGATACCGCCGCCGAGCGCCTGCAGCGGCTCGACCGGTGTGATCGGGCAGGTGCTGTTCGTCTGCCCCAGGACGTACGCGTTGCCGCCGGTGTCGAGGGCAACGCCAGCCGCTTTGCAGCCGGGAAGGAAGGTCGAATAGCGCAGCGCCGACGCGCTGAGATCGAGCTTGGCGAGGAAGAGCTCCGACACGGCGTCGTCGGTGAAGCCGGGCTGGACGACGCCCGCAGTCGTCGGAAAGTCGGGCGCAAACGTCTGGCCCACGATATACACGCTGTCGCTCCCACCGAGCGCGATGCCGTATCCCCCGTCGGCGCGCAGGCCTCCCGATCCGCCGAGATAGGTGAAGTAGACCAGATGGCTGCCGCTCGCATCGAGCTTGGCGACGAAGGCGTCGGCGCCTCCGGCGAGCGCGGGCTGCAGGCCGCCGAGGGGAAAGCCCTGGTCGGAGTAAGTCGCGCCCGTGAGGTAGGCGTTGCCGGCTCGGTCGACGGCGACGCCCCGCACGATGTCGGTGTCGTTGCCCCCCAACAGGGTCGAGTAGACGACCCCGCCGTCGGGATCGAACTTGGTGAGGAAGCCGTGCGGGGTCGATCCATTGCACGTCGGCGCGGCGGTGCAGATGGTCTGATACGCTCCCTTGGTGGTCGGGAACGCGGCGTCCGGCACACCCGGAACGACGTCCTGGCCGGCCTCTCCCGCCACGTACGCGTTGCCCTGCGTGTCGACGGCAATCCCGGCGCCGCTCGCCCCGGTCGAGCCGCCGAGGTAGGTGCTGTACATCAGCGCCGCGCCGCTCGGGTCGAGCTTGCTGACAAACGCCAGACCGAACGTCAGGCCGGTCACGCTGGGGTTGGACTGCGCCGGGTTCTCGAGCGGAAAATCGCTCGATTGGGTGGTGCCGGTGACGTACACGTTGCCGTCGCCGTCGACCGCGATCCCAGCCTGCACGCCGACGCCGTCCTCGATGCCGGTGCCGCCGAGATAGGTCGAAAAGACCAGCGCGCCGCTCGTGTCGATCTTGGTGACGAAGGCGTCGGCGCCGACGCTGGCCTGCACCGGCTGCAACGGGTTCGCGGTGGGGAAGTTCGCCGACCGCGTCGTCCCGGTCACGTAGGCGTTGCCGCGCGCGTCGGCGGCAATCGCGAACCCCATGTCGCTGACGTCACCGCCGAGGTACGTCGAGTAGCTCAGCTCCGGATCGACGATCAGCGGCTTCTGGCGGTCGTATGCGGCCACCTGAACGCCCACCTCGAGCGGTCCAGTGAGCACATAGCCGCCGGGGATCGGACGTCGGCCGCGCGCGCTCTCCTGGTAGATCACCGGCTTGTGGTGGCGCAGCTGACCGGTGCGCGTGTGCACGATCAGGTCGCCGTCGCGATCGACTTCGAGACGCTCCGCCCCGTCGAAACGCAGGCGTACGTCCTCGAGATGCGCCCCCGGGGCGGCGATCAGGTCGTACTCCAGATGCTCGCGATCGCCGTACACGGCGAGGTCGACCCCGCGATAGAGGTGCTCGTAGCGCACCTGCGACCAGGTCGGAATGTGCGTATGCCACTGCTCGGGGCGGTTGCCGATCAGGTAGTTGGCGTGACCGGGCAGCGGCGTGGCGCCGACCATCGACGGCGCGGGGTTGGCGCCGACGAAGCGCATGCGCAGCGGCACCCCGCGGTCGGGAGCGAACACGATCGCGTGCGGGCCGAGCAGGAGCGCCGCGCGGCCGGCGTGGGCGACGAACTTCGCCGTGCCATCCGCCTGCCCGCGGTTCTCCTCGAAGCCGAGCCCGAGGTGGGCGTAGTCGGCGATCCGGGTGGCACCCGGGGCGCCGTTGCGGAGCGCCGCGGTGCCGTCCACGCGGACGGGCGGGGAGGGCTGTGCGCCGTGCAGCGTGTCAGCGGTCAGGACGAGACCGGCCGCAGTCGCAAGCGCCACCGTGACGAGATGTCGGATCATCGTCCCCTGCCCCCGCGTCCACTGTGCACCACGGAGTCGTCTTGCGATAGCCATGGGATCACCTTCAGCGCCGGCCGAAGCCTGCAAGATTTACACGCGCCCGGCCGCGAGGGCGCCACGCAGCCGATGCACCAACGCGGGCGTGCGGTCGGGAGTCGGCGCGGTGCCGAAGACGTAGAAGTCGGGGCGCTGCAGCACGACCGCGACGCCGGCGCCCTCGAACCACTGCGCGTAGCGCCCGTCGAGGTCGCGCACCGCGCCGTTCGATCCCACCTGCGCGCAGGTGCCGCCCAGCGACGCGAAGAACGCCGCCGCCTCGGCGTCGACGCCGAGCGCCGCGGCGGGATCGATCGACGCCGAGAGTAGCGTCCAACCGCGGCCGACGACGTCGTCGAAGCGGCCGGTCGCGCCGCCGCGCTCGACCCGTGCCTGCACGAAGAGCTGGCCGGCGCGCGGATCGGCATCGAGCACCAGGCCGGGCCCCAGGGCCGGCGGCGGCGGCGGCGTCACGGCCTGGCCTTCCTGGACCGCGGCCGTCATCAGCGCGTCGCGCGCGGCCGCCTCGGCGGGATCGGCGACGCAGATGACCTTGCCGAGCTCCATGGAGAAGTTGATCACCGCCCGGACGTGCGGCACGCGCTCGCTGTGGTAGGTATCGAGCAGCGCGTCGGCGGCCTTGGCCGCCAGGACCAGATCGAGCTTCCAGGCCAGGTTGGCCGCGTCGCGCAAGCCCGAGCACATCCCCTGACCGGCGAAGGGGGGCATCTGATGGGCCGCGTCGCCGGCCAGCAAAAGGCGCCCCTGCCGCCAGGTATCCACCCAGCGCGCCTGGAAACGGTAGACCGCGTGGCGCTCGAGCGTCGCGTTGTCGGCCGTGAAGCCCCACGGCGCCAGCAGACGCCATGCGGTCGCCTCGCTGTTGAGGTCCTCGATGCTCTCGTCCGGCAGGCGCATGAACTCCCAGCGCCGGCGACCCGGCCCGCCCGACACCAGCGTGGTCGGACGCGCGGGGTCGCAGATCTGCACGTTCAGCGGCCGCCAGACGCGCGGTTGGTGTGGGAGGATGTCGACGATCAGCCAGTCGAAGAAGAAGCCGAGATCGGTGACCGTCGCGCCCAGGTGCTGGCGCACGAAGCTGTTGGCGCCGTCGCAGCCAACGGCGTAGCGCGCGCCGACCGCCGCGCTGGTGCCGTCGGCGCCGGCCAGCCGCAGCTCCACCCGCTCTGCGGCTGGATGCACGCCGACCACTTCGCAGCCCCGGTGCACCTCGACCGTGGGCAGCGAGCGGGCGCGCGCGTCGAGCAGGCGCTCGAGCTCCGGCTGCGCGAACATGTTCGCCTCCGGCCACCCCGAGAGCCCGGCGGACTTGCTGTCGAAGCGCAGAAGCGTGGCACCGGCGGCGTTTCGCCACTCGTAGACGTCGGCCGCCTCGGTCAGCGCGGCGAGCGGCTCGGCGACCCCGGCGGCCTGCAGGATGCGGCCGATCTCGTGGTCGAAGTGCACCGCGCGGGGCAGCGGGTAGGCCGCGGGCTGCTTCTCGAACACGCCCACCTGCCATCCGCGTTGTCCGAGCAGGATGGCCAGGGTCTGTCCGACCGGGCCGTAGCCGACGATCGCAACGTCGAAACGATCGCGCATGCGGCTCGCGTCAGGCGTGGCGACCCGCCATGAGCTCGGCGAGATCGTCCGGCGCCAAGAACGAAGGCGGCGGCGGCGGGCCCCAACTGTACAGACCTTTCATCCCTTCCCAGACTCCCGGCGTCCACACCTGATCGTCGAGGATGCAGTCGAGGTCGGCGTAGTACTCCGAGAAGTTGCCTGCCGGGTCCTTCAGGTACCAGAAGAAGTTGGAACCGATGTGGTGACGGCCGAGGCCCCAGACGTGCCGGCCAGGGTCGGCGGCCAACATCGCCTGGGCGCCGCGGCCGATCTCGTCGACGTCGTCGACTTGCCACGAGGTGTGGTGGAGCAGCGGGATCGGCGCCGGCTGCACGAGCAGGTTGTGATGGTCGGTCGAGCAGCGCAGGAACGACGCGAGTCCGGCGACGGTGTCGCTGACCTTGAACCCGATCGCCTCGATGAAGAACCGCTGGCTGACCTCCAAGTCGGTCGTCCCGACCACGACGTGGCCGAGCTTGCGCGGCCGCACCGGCCCCTCGCGCAGGACCGCGTCGGCCCGGCGGGTCGCCCGGTCGATCCGCCCCGGACCGTTGGCGGGTGGCGCCGTCGTGGTGGTTTGTCGGAGGCGATCGGCGATGCGCACCGCCACGCGGACCGCGGTGCCGGGGTCGACCGCGACGACCGACGTGGGCGCCCGCTCGACCGGAACGTCGACCTGCGACAGGCCGGCGGCGATCCGCTCGAGGTCGTCCCGGTCGTCGACCCCGATGCCGAGCTCCACCAAACGGCGCTGCGGGGAGGGCACCAAGCGGAGCTGCTCACCGCCGTCGACAGTGGCGAAGCCGCCGCCCGATGTACGCGTGAGACCAAACTCCTCGTAGTACGCCGCCGTCGCGGCGACGTCTGGGACACCGATGGTAACCGAGGTGAGCCGATGGAGCGCCACGGGTTCTCCTTTGTCGGTCTTCCGACTAGCGCGAGATGGCGAAGGATGGCAAAGGGGAAGTGGTGTAGATGTTTGCGCACTATACATGTTAGACACCGAGGGACCAAAGGGACATCAGGAAGGGCATCGAGCACCCCGACCCCGTGATCAGCGCGAACGTCATCATCGGGCTGATCCGCGTGACCAGCTACCTGCTCGATCGACAGCTGCGGCAGCTCGAAGCGGCGTTCGTCGCCGAAGGCGGCCTGCGCGAGCGCATGACGCGGGCGCGCCTGGCCGAGCGGCGGAAGTCCGCCGACTGAGCCCGCGCCTCAGAGCTGCGGGCTGGCCGGCAAGTCGGTGCGGCCCATGAGATAGCGGTCGACCCCGCGGGCGCACTCGCGGCCTTCCCAGATCGCCCAGACGACCAACGACTGGCCGCGCCGCGCGTCGCCGCAGGCGAACACGCCCGGCACGCTGCTCATGTAGTTCTCGTCGGCGGCGACGTTGCTGCGCTCGTCGGTCTTCAGGCCGAGGTCCTTGACCGGGCCCTCCTCGGGACCGAGGAAGCCGAGCGCGAGCAGGACGAGGTCGGCCCCGAGCTCGAACTCGCTGCCCGGGATCTCGACCATCTGCGGCCGGCCGTTGTTGCCCTGCGTCCACTCGAGGCGCACGCCGTGCAGCGTCTGCACCCGCCCGTTGCTGCCGGTGAACTTCTTCGTGTTGATGCTCCAGTCGCGGGTGACGCCTTCCTCGTGCGAGCTCGACGTGCGCAGGATCATCGGCCAGTACGGCCACGGCATGTCGGGCGTGCGCGCATCCGGCGGCTGGGGCAGGAGCTCGAACTGGTGCACGGAAATCGCCCCCTGGCGGTTCGATGTGCCGAGGCAGTCCGAGCCGGTATCGCCGCCGCCGAGAATGACCACCCGCTTACCCGCCGCCGTGATCTGATCCGGTACGGCATCGCCGGCCACTACCTTGTTCTGCTGCGGCAGGAAGTCCATCGCGAAATGGACGCCGGCGAGCTCGCGCCCCGGCACCGGGAGGTCGCGCGGTTTGGTGGCGCCGGCGGCGAGCACGACGGCGTCGAACTGCTTGCGCAGGCGCTCGGTGGGGTAGTCCACGCCGACGTGGACGCCGGCCTTGAACGTGACCCCTTCGGCCTCCATCTGGCGCATGCGGAAGTCGATGAGGTGCTTCTCCATCTTGAAATCGGGGATGCCGTAGCGCAGCAGCCCGCCGATGCGGTCGGCGCGTTCGAACACGGTGACCAGGTGCCCGGCGCGCGCCAGTTGCTGCGCGCAGGCGAGGCCGGCCGGACCCGACCCGACCACCGCCACCGTCTTGCCGGTGCGCTGCGCCGCCACCTGCGGGACGACCCACCCGGCCTTGAGCGCGTGATCGATGGTCTGCTTCTCGATCTGCTTGATGGTCACCGGGGAGTCGTTGATGTTGAGCACGCACGCTTCTTCGCACGGCGCGGGACAGATGCGGCCGGTGAACTCCGGGAAGTTGTTGGTCGAGTGCAGCCGCTCGATGGCGGTCTCCCAGCGCCCGCGGTAGATCAGGTCGTTCCAGTCCGGGATGATGTTCCCGAGCGGGCAGCCCTTGTGGCAGAAGGGAATCCCGCAATCCATGCAGCGCGCCCCCTGGGCCTGCAGGTCGGCCTCCGCGAGCTTCCCCTCGAGCTCGCGCCAATCCTTGAGCCGCTCCGCGACCGGCCGCCGCGCCGGCAGCGCCCGGTCGATTTCCATGAACCCCGTGATCTTCCCCATCGTCAGATTCTCAATTTCTTCTTCACCGCGGAGACGCAGAGACGCGGAGGCTTCCTGCTGGCAGTCGGCCTCCGTGCCTCCGCGTCTCCGCGGTGAAATTCTCTCTAGATACTCGCGAGCTTGGCGGCGTCAGAATCCAGATGCTGCTTGGCGAGGATCTGCCGATACTCCGTCGGCATCACCTTGACGAACTGCTTGACGTGGTCCTTCCAGCCCGAGAGGAGGCGCCACGCCACGGCGCTCTGCGTGAGCTGGTAGTGGCGGTGGATGAGCTCCTTGAGCTGCTCCGCGTCGCGCTCCTCGAGCGGATCGAGGTCGACCATGCCGCGGTTGCAGCGCACGGCGAAGTCGCCGTCGGCATCGAGGACGTAGGCCACGCCGCCGCTCATGCCGGCGGCGAAGTTGCGCCCGGTCTTGCCCAGCACCACGACGGTGCCCTTGGTCATGTACTCGCAGCCGTGGTCGCCGACGCCCTCGACCACCGCCGTGGCCCCGCTGTTGCGCACGCAGAAGCGCTCGCCGGCCATGCCGCGCAGGAACACCTCGCCGCCGGTCGCCCCGTACAGCGAGACGTTGCCGACGATGATGTTGTCCTCGGGGACGAACGTGGCAGCGACCGGCGGGACGACGATGACCCGCCCGCCGGACAGGCCCTTGGCGAAGTAGTCGTTGGCGTCGCCCTCGAGGTGCACCGCGAGGCCGTCGGCCATGAAGGCGCAGAAGCTCTGCCCGGCCGAGCCGGTGAAGTTGATCCGGATGGTCTCCGGCGGCAGCCCCGCCTCGCGGTACCGGCGCGACACCTCCGCCGAGAGCATCGTGCACACGGTGCGGTTGATGTTGCGGATCGGCAGGCTGATCTCGACCGGCTTCCGGGACTCGAGCGCCTCGCGCGCCAGCTCGATGAGCTGGTTGTCGAGCGCCCTCGCCAAGCCGTGGTCCTGCGGGGTCACGCAGTGCGTCGCCACCTCGGGCGGGACCTCGGGCTTGTGCAGGATCTGGGTGAGGTCGATGCCGCGCGCCTTCCAGTGCTCGACCGCCTCGCGCGCGTCGAGGCGGTCGACGCGGCCGACCATCTCGTCGACGGTGCGGAACCCCAGCTCGGCCATGAGCTCCCGCATCTCCTCGGCGATGAACAGCATGAAGTTCACCACGTGCTCGGGCTTGCCCTCGAACTTCTTGCGCAGCACCGGATCCTGCGTGGCGATGCCGACCGGGCAGGTGTTGAGGTGGCAGACGCGCATCATGATGCAGCCCGACGCCACCAGCGCGGCGCTGGCGAAGCCGAACTCCTCGGCGCCGAGCAGCGCCGCGACGACCACGTCGCGCCCGGTCTTGAGCTGGCCGTCGGTCTCGACCCGGATGCGGCCGCGCAGGTCGTTCATCACCAGCACCTGCTGGGTCTCGGCCAGGCCGAGCTCCCACGGCACGCCGGCGTGCTTGATGGAGGTGAGCGGCGAGGCGCCGGTGCCGCCGTCGTGGCCGCTGATCAGCACCACGTCGGCCTTGGCCTTGGAGACGCCGGCGGCGACCGTGCCGACGCCGACCTCCGCCACCAGCTTGACGCTGATGCGGGCGCGGTTGTTCGAGTTCTTCAGGTCGTGGATGAGCTGGGCGAGGTCCTCGATCGAGTAGATGTCGTGGTGCGGGGGCGGTGAGATGAGGCCGACGCCCGGCGTGGAATAGCGGATCTTGGCGATGTACTCGTCGACCTTGTGTCCCGGGAGCTGGCCGCCCTCCCCCGGCTTGGCGCCCTGCGCCATCTTGATCTGCAGCTCGTCGCAGTTCACCAGGTAGTAGCTGGTCACGCCGAAGCGGCCCGAGGCCACCTGCTTGATGGCGCTGCGACGCAGGTCGCCGTTGGGATCGGGCGTGAAGCGCACCGGGTCCTCGCCGCCCTCCCCGGTGTTCGACTTGCCGCCGATGCGGTTCATGGCGATGGCGAGGTTCTCGTGCGCCTCGCGGCTGATCGAGCCGAGCGACATGGCGCCGGTCTTGAACCGGGTGACGATCTGCGCCGCCGGTTCGACCTCCTCGATCGGCACCGGCTTGCCGGGCCGGAACTGCAGCAGGCCGCGCAGCGTCGCCACCTGGCGGCTGTAGTCGTCGACCAGCCGCGTGTACTCCTTGAAGAGCGGGTAGCTCCCCTTGCGCACCGCGTGCTGCAACTTGGCGATCGTCTCGGGGTTGTACATGTGGAACTCGCCGCGCCGCCGCCACTGGTACTGCCCGCCGACGTCGAGATCGCCGTCGAGCGTCGGCGAGACCTCGTAGGCGTGGTGATGGCGCGACGCGCACTCCTGCGCGATGACGTCGAGGCCGATGCCCTCGATGCGCGACGGCGTCCAGGTGAAGTAGCGCTCGATCAGCTCGCGGTTGAGCCCGATGGCCTCGAAAATCTGCGCGCCCCGGTAGCTCTGCACGGTCGAGATGCCCATCTTCGACGCGACCTTGAGCAGGCCCTTGTTGATCGCCTTGATGTAGTGCTCGATCGCCTCCTCGGCGCCGACGCTCTTCAGCACGTTGGTCCGGATCATGTCGACCAGCGTTTCGAAGGCGAGATACGGGTTCACCGCGCCGGCGCCGTAGCCGATCAGCAGCGCGAAGTGCATCACCTCGCGCGGCTCGCCGCTCTCGACGACGAGGCCGCAGCGCGTCCGCGTGCCTTCGCGGATGAGGTGATGGTGCACCGCCGACGTCGCCAGCAGGCTGGGAATGGGCGCGTGCGCATTGTCCATCTCGCGGTCGGACAGGACGAGCACGGTCGCCCCGTTGGCGATCGCGCGCGAGGCGGCGGCGCACAGCTCGTCGAG
>Ga0335082_10009926_pt1 | contig 10334 bp, 10 predicted proteins | sample Lox_Sample_41_FD_206718 | JGI IMG/M metagenome (GOLD analysis project Ga0335082, IMG submission 206718) | Soil microbial communities from Loxahatchee National Wildlife Refuge, Florida, United States - Lox_Sample_4.1 | ecosystem: Environmental > Terrestrial > Soil > Wetlands | place: USA...
TCGGGTCGTTGCGCATCAGGGCGGCGGTCAGCGGCACCACGATCACGAGCAGCGCGGCGCCGAGGACGAGGTACGCGCCCCGCCAGCCGAGCACCGCGACGAGGCCCATCGCGAGCGGCAGCACCACGAGCTGGCCCGCCGCCATGCCCGCGCCATTGAAGCCCAGCACGAGGCCGCGATGCCGGTCGAACCAGCGCGTGGCCACGGTGGCGGCCACCGGCGCCGCCGTAGCGCTCGAGCCGATGGCGGCGATCAGTCCGACCGCCACGAAGAACTGCCAGAATTGGGTCACACCGGCGCCCGCCATGGTGCCGATTCCCACCAGGGCCACGCCGGCCGTGAGAACCCAGCGGGGACCCCAGCGGTCGGCCAGCCGGCCGACGACCGGGCCCGTCAGCCCGTAGAGCGCGATCGACACCGCCACGGCGAAGCTCAGCGCGGTCCGCGACCAGCCGAACTCGGCCTCGAGCGGTTTGATGAACACGCCGATGGCCGCGCGGACGCCGCCGCTGGCCAGGAGCACGAGCGTGGTGGTGGCAAGGACGACCCACGCGTAGTGCAGACGGCTCCTGCCGCGAGCGCTGGTCATCGTATTCGGGGTCATGTGGCCGTTAGGATGCCCGCGATGTGGTCGGAGGTTCCGGAAGCCCCGCCGTCTGGTGGCGGCGTGCGGCGGCGAGGATTTCCCCGCGGACGTCTCGGGGTCATCAACGGCGCGCAACAACATCAGGGCGCCGACGAGACAGGACAGGACGGCCATCGCCTGGCGGCGGCCGTGAGACGCCGCGCCGATCGGGCAGGCACTCGCCCACGAGTCCCAGCAAGCCATCGAACCGCACGCTCAAAACCCGCCGCGCTACGGACGGTCGCGATGGGCGTGGCCGAACGCGAGCCGCCCGCGTTGACGACCCCGCTCGCCAGACCGCGTTTCTCCGGCGGTGGCGTACGCCCGACCGCCGACGTGAACACGCCAAGCCCCGCCACGCCCGCGCCACCCGCCGCGACGACGACGATGAGAAGGACCAGCATCCAGATCGACATCGCATAGTGAGCACCGTGCCCACGGTCACGAGGGCCGCGCGCGCCTTCGCCCCAGTCGTCGCTTCTCGACGGCGACGTGAAGCAAGTGAGTCAGCCGCCGTTGCGCGTCGGCCCACACCTTCGTGCCGATCTCGCGGAGGACCTTCTCTTGCGCTTGGGCCCACAGCGGTCGCGCCGTCTCCAGGGTACGTCTCCCTTTCGCGGTGAGCCGCATCGCCTTGATCCGCCCGTCGGGGTGTGACGCACGCTCGATCAGATCATCGCGCTCCAACAGGTTGAGGCTGCGCGTGAGCGTCGTCTGATCGATCGCCAGCGCATCCTCGAGCTGTTTGAGATTCGCCTCGTCCTTGCGCGCAATGGCCGCGAGAACGCTGAACTGAGTCACGCGGAGACCACTCGGCCGCAGGGCGTCGTCGTAGAGCTGAGTCACCGCGCGGGTGACCATGCGGAGCGTATTGCAGACACAGGGCGATAGCCGCCGCGCATCGTCCCCGGCCGCTCGTTCGATCATGGACGGCATGCTACCCGCCTCGGTCATGCCCCGCAAGCTCATTACATGCAGATACATCTTAACACATGTATATACATCTTAATACCCGCAGACACATACGGCGAATCCCACAGGGGTGGACCGGCATCTCAGTGAGCAGGGGGAACCGATGATGGGACCGAGCCGGGAACATGGAATCGTCGAGACGACCCATCTGGTCGAGCAGACCTTCGAGGAGAAGCTGGCCGCGACCCCCGCCCTCGTGATGGCCGACTTCTGGGCCGCCTGGTGCGGCCCGTGCCAGGCCATCGCGCGGGAACGCCGGCTGGTCCTGCTGAAGGTCAACGTCGACGAGAGTCCTGCCCTCGCGGCTCGCTACGGGATCCGGTCGATCCCGACGATCCTGTTCTTCAGGGAGGGGACGCTCGCCGGCCGGGTGGTCGGTGCGGCGCCCAAGGCGGTGCTGCAGGGCATCGTGAGCGCGCGAGCCTCCTAGGATGCGCGTCGCCGTGCTCGGGGCAGGCGGTATCGGCGGCTATTACGGCGCTCTGCTGACGAGATCCGGACACGACGTCGTCTTCATCGCGCGTGGCGCGCACCTCGAGGCAATGCAACGCCGGGCTCTCACGCTACGAACCGCCGAAGGCGAGTTCACGATCCCGGTCACGGCGAGCGGGGACGCTGCCAGCGTTGGGACGGTCGATCTCGTCCTCTTCTCAGTGAAGTCGTACGACACCGAGACGGCCGCGCAGGCACTGATGCCGCTGATGGCCCGGGACACGACGGTGATCACGTTCCAGAACGGTCTCGACAACGGCGAAGCAATTGCCTCGGTCGCCGGCTCTGAAGCTGTTCTGGCCGGCGCTGTCTATGTCGCGCTTCAACTCGTGGGTCCCGGCGTGATTCTGCGCACGGGCGGCGAAGGTAACATGGTCTTCGGCGAGCTCAGCGGGAGCCTGACCGAACGTGTCCAGCGGATCGCCAACGCATTCCGGCAGAGCGGTATTCCTCACGAGGTCTCAACCGACATCCGGCGCGTGCTGTGGGACAAGTTTCTCTTCATTACGGGCATCGGTGGCGTGACCGCGCTTGCACGCTCGGATATCGGCCCGCTCCTCGCGAGCGTGGCGGGTCGTAGCCTGCTCCACGCAGCATGCGCCGAAATCGTCGCGGTCGCACAAGCGGAAGGCGCACCCCTTCAACCGGCCGCTGTCGATGCGGTCCTCGCCCAGGCCGCAACGCTCCCGGCATCATGGCGATCTTCGATGGCACGCGATCTCGAACAGAAGCGCCGTCTCGAGGTCGACTCGCTAAGCGGCGCCGTTGTTCGTCGAGGAATCAAGCACGGCATCCCGACGCCCGTCCATCAGACGATCGTGGCATGCCTGTCGGTGCACGCGCCATCCGCATCGACAACGCCAGAAACCCACGCGCGCTCAGCGATTCGAGCCTGAGCCAGGAGGCGGTCATGCGACTCACAGACAAGGTAGCTATCGTGACCGGCGCCGGATCTGGCATCGGCGCCGCCGTCGCCCGAACGTTCGCGCGTGAAGGAGCGAAGGTGACGATCACGGGTCGCCGCAAAGGACCGCTCGATGAGGTTGCCGACGAGATTGTCGCAGCCGGCGGCCACGCGCTCGCCGTCCCGGGCAGTGTCACCGACGAGGCCGATGTCCAGCGCGCCATGCAGGCCACGCTCGCGACGTTCGGACGCATCGACGCGCTCGTCAACAACGCCGGAAACCTATTGCACGCTGGGCCCCTGCACGAGACGTCCGATGAAATCTGGGACAGCGTCATGGACGTGTTTCTCAAGGGCGTGTTCCGCTTCTCACGGGCGGTGATCCCTCATATGCAGCGTCAGGGTGGCGGGTCGATCGTCAATATCGGTTCAGTCCTCGGGTTGAAAGCCGCCGTCGCCTTCCCGGTCCACCCCTACGCCGTGGCGAAGGCTGGCGTGGCGATGCTCACGAAGACGATCGCGGTGCATTACGCGAAGGACGGCATCCGCTGCAACTGCGTCGCGCCTGCACTCACTGACACGCCGCTGATCGAATCACGGCTTAAGGACGCGACGGTGCGAAGGGCCTTAGAAGCTCAGTACCCCCTCGGTCGTCTCGGCAGGCCGGACGACATCGCGCAGGCCGTGCTTTACCTCGCGTCGGATGACGCCGCGTGGACGACGGGCACGATCATCACGATCGACGGCGGAATCATGGCGTAGTGGTTGCTTGCGTGGAGGAGCGATCGATGCCGATGCCGTTCGACGAGCTTCGCCAACTCGTGGCGGCACGCGTCCTCCTCCCATTGCGACGCAGACGGATCCAAGCGCACGACCGCGGTCGTCAGCGCGCTGGCCATCGTACTCCCTGGCGATCTCGACCGAGGAGACATCCAGAGGAACCGCCCGAATGGAGTCCATGATGCAAGAGGATGAGTACCACAGTGACCGGTGGTTCAAAGAAGCTGCGCAACAAGCAAAGGTGGTGGAGACGATCCAGGCGCTGAAAGCGGACACGCGAGCCCAGGGCACCCCACTGGGTGAGACTGGCAGATTCACCAATGGTGCCCTGACCCCAGACGACGAGGGCGAACTCCGATTCGCTGTCACGGCCAGCGGCGGCAAGGTCATCCTTGCGTTCGGCACACCGGTTGAGTGGATCGGGATGCTTCCCCGGCAGGCCCAAGAGTTCGCTAGCATGCTCAACGAATGGGCCAGTAAAGCGTGAACGATGACTCGCTGCCACCCGTGCGTCCTGAGGCGTGGCCCGCGTGCCGACGCCCGCCTTGCCGCTCGCCTCGCGTGAGCGTGTTCAGCCTGCTCGGTGCGCGCTCGGCGCGCTATTTGCTGCGCGAGAGCGTTGCCGACAGGGTGCTGTTGTCCGACAGTGTCGCGTCGACCACTATCATGAGGCTGCCGTCAGGGTCTCTCTGCAACCTTCCCACGCCGCGTCCCTTCTCGCCCTCGAAGATGAGGCGTCCCTCGCTGATCACGATCTTGCCCCCTCCGCGGGAAGTCCCGATCGGTTGACGGGTGGATACGGCATCATACGAGCCGTCCTCTCGGATCGTCAGCGTGATGTAGTTCGGCCCGAACTGGGACGACGGGTACACGACGCCCTCCCACGTGCCGGTCACGGTCTTGATGTCGGACACCGTGACCGGGGTAACCGGGCCGACGCTACCACAACCACCCAGGATGGCCGCACATCCGACGACGAAGGCGGTCAAGACCGTCACGAGCGACCGAAGGCCAGCGCGTGTCATCGTCTCTCCTCCCCTTCCGGCGATTGACGGTTCAACAAGGCCGACGGCGACTCCCGACCAGCGGTCCACATGTGACCCGAATTCTCGTCGCGCCGACCGCCGATGTCAACTCCACTCCCAGCCTCGCGACACTCTGGTGATCGTCTTCAAGCTTCAGGACGTCGCCGGGTATCGCGGTGACGTCGGGGATCACGTGCTCAACGGTGAACAGGCTGTCATCCCGAAAGCAATGCATCGCCTGATCGACATCCCGAGAACGGCGGCCACCGACTGCTCGACGAAGAGGTCGAGCGTCGCCTCGACCTTTGCCGACATCTGCACCGCGCCCGCGCGCAGCACGCCCGGGGCATCGGCCAGCCCCAGCATGCGCTGCTGGGCCCGCCCGCTGCGATCGGCCTCCACCCCCACGCAGGCCCAACAGCCCTGTCCCTCGAGGTAGCGCGCCCGCGCGGTGTTGCCCGCCACCATCGCGCGGTACACCTTGACTTCCGTCTTCCCTTGGTTCGTCATGCTCTTGTCACCCTCATGTTCGCCTGGCTCGGCTATGGCGCTGGCTGCCGCCCGACGAAGGGATCGAGCAGCTCGACCGGCGCCTTCATCATGCCGCTCAGCATGTTCACCATGCTCTGGCCGATCGCAGCCGGGCCGAGGGGCACCGCAACCCCGGCAGGCGGAACTCAGGCAAGCCTTGCGGCAGCGCGCCAACGACTTTGAAGCCGAGACCCATCAGTGGCGTCACCGACAACACGATGATGGAGATCACGACCAGGAACAGTGCGACCGGGCGGCCCGGCAGGAAGTGTTCCCCTAGCAGCAGCACGGCGAGCGCCGCGAGACCGAACGCGAGCACCGCGAGGTTGGTATCAGGAAGCTGGCCACCGAGGATGACGACGCGCTCGAAGAAGTCCTCCCCGCCACCCTTGACCCCGAAAAGCTTGGGCAACTGAGTCAAGGCGATCGTCAGCGCCGCACCGGCCTTGAAGCCGAGCAGTATGGTCTCGCTGATGAAGTTGACCACGAGCTCAGCCGCAACAGCCACGCCAGCACGCACATGGCGGCTATGACCACGAAGCCAGCCACTGCGCCGGGGGAAACGCCGCGCGCCATCCGCGCGCTGCGGCGGCGAGTTCGCCTGGAGATCGGGTTTCTTCAGTCATGTTCCTCCGCTGGGCGCGGTATCGTCGCCATTGGCAGCACTTGCCGAGCCTGACACTTCATACATTGCCTTCCGTTTGCATCGCCTCCGGTCGCGACGGCTACGCGACGGGGCGGGCTGCAATTCCGCCGCCATACCGGACAGTAGCCAGATCGCGCAGTTGCTGGCCCATGCCCCGCGACGGGCGATGCGCTGGCGCCCCACGATGGGGTGGGCAGTCCCCTTCACCGTGACCCTCGCCCGGTAGAGCTTCCGTCCGGCGCCGTGGCCGCGCACACCCGGAGCACCGCGGTCCTGCGCCGGCGTTCCGAAGCTCCTCGACCCGAGTGGGGAGGGTCCGCCCCATGTGTGGCACATGCGCCCTAGCCATCGCTCGGTCCAGCTCCGTGCGGCAGCCGATCCATCGCGACTGAGGTACTCGCGCCTGGGCGATTTCCTTGAGTTCTCGCTCCTGAACTATGGGCGAGAACTGCCTGGCGTGGTTCTTGCCCTCCGGCCATGCCAAAGGCCTGGGGACCAAGATGAGGATCACGTCGCGGACCGGGTGAAGCGAGGTGTTCTGTTGTTGAGCGGTCCCGGATACGCTGAGCCCGCGTAGGACCAAGGTCTCATAGACGGGCCGTACCCGAACATACAGTGTCCTCGTAACAATAGGCGCAGCGTGACACGGTCCTCAACCTACCAAGGAGTGGCGAGATGAGCACAAAGCCCGCGACATCCAAGCATGCGACGACGGAAGCGGAGCGTCTCGCCGAAGCGCGCGAGCAGCAGAGCCCCTGGAAGAAGTGGGGCCCGTATCTGAGCGAGCGCCAGTGGGGCACCGTGCGCGAGGACTACAGCGACAACGGGGATGCCTGGAACTTCTTCACGCACGATCAGGCGCGCTCGCGCGCCTATCGGTGGGGGGAAGACGGACTGGCGGGCTTCTCCGACGACAAGCAGCGGCTCTGCTTCGCCCTCGCCCTGTGGAACGGTCGCGACCCGATCCTCAAGGAGCGGCTCTTCGGATTGACGAACGGTGAAGGCAACCACGGCGAGGACGTCAAGGAGTACTACTTCTATCTCGACTCGACGCCGACCCACTCGTACATGAAGTACCTCTACAAGTACCCGCAGGCCGCGTATCCGTACGGCGACCTGCTGGACACCAACCGGCGCCGTAATCGCAACGAGTTCGAGTACGAGCTGCTCGACACCGGGGTCTTCAAGGAGAACCGCTACTTCGACGTGTTCGTCGAGTATGCCAAGGCCGCGCCGGAGGACATCCTGATCAAGATCACGGTCTGCAACCGTGGCCCGGCCGAGGCCGAGCTGCAGCTGCTGCCGACGCTGTGGTTCCGCAATGACTGGGCGTCATGGCTGGCGCACCCCGCCCCGAAGCCGATGCTGAAGGGAGTCAAGGGGCCGGTGGGCGCAGGCACGATCGCGGCCACGCATGCCACCCTCGGCACGTACCATCTATCCTGCGAAGGCGATGTCCCGCTGCTCTTCACGGAGAACGAGACCAACCACGTCCGCCTCCACCTCAACTATCCGGACGCGAGCCCCTATTTCAAGGACGGCATCAACGACTACGTGATCCACGGGCGGAAGGAGGCGGTGAACAGCGACCAGCACGGCACCAAGGCGGCGGCGCACTACCAGCTGAGGATCGGGCCCGGGCAGTCGGCGACGGTGCGGCTGCGCTTGACCGCCCAGGCGACGGCCGAGGCGCGCCCGTTCGGACAAGCCTTCGACGACATGCTGGCCACGCGCCTGCGCGAGGCCAACGACTTCTACAAGTCGGTGACCCCGGCATCCGTCTCGCCAGACGAGGCCAACGTGATGCGCCAGGCGCTCGCGGGCATGCTGTGGTCCAAGCAGTACTATGCCTTCGACGGCGACGCATGGCTGGAAGAGCACCGCGCACACCCCCTGCATCACGGCAGTCGCGAGTTCCGGAACCGCGAGTGGTTCCACATGGTCAACGACGACATCATTTCCATGCCCGACAAGTGGGAGTATCCCTGGTACGCGGCCTGGGACCTCGCCTTCCACACCCTGCCGCTCGCGATCGTGGACCCGGACTTCGCCAAAGACCAGCTGCACATGATGCTGCGCAACCGGTACCAGCACCCGAGCGGCCAGATCCCGGCCTACGAGTGGAACTTCAGTGACGTGAACCCGCCGGTGCACGCCTTTGCCACCCTGTTCCTCTATCGCACCGAGCAGGCGCGGCGTGGCCAGGGGGATCTGAGCTTCCTCGGGCCCGCCTTCACCAAGCTCCTGGTGAACTACACCTGGTGGGTGAATCGCAAGGACCGCTTCGGCAAGAACGTGTTCGAGGGCGGCTTTCTCGGGCTCGACAACATCGGCATCTTCGACCGCAGCGCGCCGCTGCCCACCGGGGGCTATCTGGAGCAGGCGGACGGCACGGCGTGGATGGCGCTGTTCACGCAGAACATGCTCGAGATGGGCGTGGAGCTCGCCGCCCACGACGCCAACTATGACGAGCTGGCGCACAAGTTCGTCGAGCACTTCCTCTACATCGCCGCGGCCATGAACAAGCCCGGGCCGGACGGGATGTGGGACGAGGAGGACGGCTTCTACTACGACCTCCTGCGGCTCCCCGACGGCAGCGCGACGCGGCTCAAGGTGCGGTCACTGGTGGGGCTGCTGCCCCTGTGCGCCACGACGGTGATCGAGCCGTGGCAGCGGGAGCGCGTTCCGGGGGTCACGGCCGGCTGGCAGACACGCGTGCGCCAGATGCCGGAGCTCCTCGAGACCATGCACCCCACCGGCCCCGGTCACTTCGGGATGGGCGACCGAGGGATCTTCGCCCTCGTCACCCCGGAGCGGCTGCGTCGCATCCTCTCCAAGATGCTCGACGAGAACGAGTTCCTGAGCCCCTACGGCATCCGGTCGATCTCGAAGTTCCACCAGCAGCATCCCTACGTCTTCAACGTCAAGGGCCAGGAGTACCGGGTGGACTACCTCCCGGCCGAGTCGAACACGGGCATGTTCGGCGGCAATTCGAACTGGCGGGGGCCGGTCTGGATGCCGGTCAACGTCATGCTCATCCGGGCGCTGTTGAACTTCTATCTCTACTACGGGGACAGCTTCAAGATCGAATGTCCGACCGGTTCCGGCAAGCAGATGAACCTCTTCGAGGTCGCCCGGGAGCTCGCGCAGCGCCTGACCCGCATCTTCCTGCGTGACGGAGCCGGCAAGCGTCCGGTCTACGGCGGCGCGGAGACATTCCAGTCCGACCCGCACTGGCGCGACTGCATCCTCTTCTACGAGTACTTCCACGGCGACAACGGCGCGGGCCTGGGCGCCAGTCATCAGACCGGCTGGACGGGAGCGGTGGCGAAGCTGATCGAGCTCTTTGGCTTGCTGGATCCGAAGAAGGCGCTGGAGGTCGGCAAGGCGGCGGGCTTCGTCAAAGGCGAGGCGGGAGGCGTGTCATGACGAAGCCCCTGTATCCCGCTCTGTATCAGATCAACACGCGAGTCTGGCTGACCGAGCTGTCCCGCGCGCTGGGTCGCCGGGCCACGCTGGACGACATTCCCGACGCCGACCTCGATCGGGTGGCGGCGGCGGGCTTCGACTGGGTCTGGCTCCTGAGCGTCTGGCGCACGGGGCTTGCCGGGCAGCGAGTGTCACGCAACAATGCCGAGTGGCGTCGGGAGTTCGAGCACACCCTGCCCGATCTGCGCGAGGACGACATCGCCGGGTCCGGGTTCGCGATCACCGGGTACACCGTGCATCCGGACCTCGGCGGCGACGCCGCGCTCGCCCGGCTCCGCGAGCGCCTGCGGCAGCGCGGCCTCCGGCTGATGCTCGACTTCGTCCCCAACCATACCGGCGTCGATCACCCCTGGGTGGAGCATCATTCCGAGTACTACGTCCCGGGAACGGAAGCCGACCTGTCACGGGCGCCTCAGAACTACACCCGCGTGAAGCGCATGAAGGGAGGAGACCTCCTTCTCGCCTATGGCCGCGACCCGTACTTCGCGGGATGGCCCGACACCCTGCAGCTCGACTACAGCAACCCGGTGACCCAGGAGGCGATGGTCGGCGAGCTGCTGAGGATCAGCCGGCAATGCGACGGGGTGCGCTGCGACATGGCCATGCTCGCGCTGCCGGACGTCTTCGAGCGGACGTGGGGCCGCCGGGCGCCCCTCTTCTGGCCGACCGCGACCCGCCGGGTGCGCGAGCAGGTTCCGAGCTTCTGCTTCATGGCGGAGGTCTACTGGGACCTCGAGTGGACGATGCTGCAGCAGGGGTTCGACTACGCCTACGACAAGCGGCTCTACGACCGGCTGCGCGAGGGCCAGGCCCGCCCGGTGCGGGAGCACCTGCTCGCCGGGCTCGACTACCAGAGCAAGCTCGCCCGGT
>Ga0335082_10009930_pt1 | contig 10333 bp, 6 predicted proteins | sample Lox_Sample_41_FD_206718 | JGI IMG/M metagenome (GOLD analysis project Ga0335082, IMG submission 206718) | Soil microbial communities from Loxahatchee National Wildlife Refuge, Florida, United States - Lox_Sample_4.1 | ecosystem: Environmental > Terrestrial > Soil > Wetlands | place: USA: Florida...
CTGGACACGGTCGGGGAACAAGGCGCGGTTCGCCAGGCCGGTCAAGGCGTCGTGCAGGGCCTGGTGCTGGAGCTCCTCCTCGAACTCCTTCCGCTCGGTGACGTCACGGCTGTTCAGCACGATGCCCTTGACGTTCGGGTCGTGCATCAGGTTCGTGCGGATCGTCTCCACGTACCGGACCTCGCCGCCCTTGAGGACGACGCGGAATTCGTCGACGCCGGTCATCCCCTGGTCCTCGCTCATCGCGGTGAGGAACGACATCGCGGAAGCGCGGTCCTCGGGCGCGATCAGATCGGAGAACCGCATGCCTTCGAGCTCCTCCGGGTCGTGGCCGAGGACGCGCGTGGCCGACGGGCTCGCGTACTTGATCTCGGTGTCGGCCTCGATGACCATGACGAGGTCCGAGGAGTGCTTCACCAGCGAGGCGAACCGCGCCTGGCTCTGCTGGATCAGGAGGTCCTCGGTCAGCGCGGCGCTCTCCAGCGCCAACGCCACCTGCGAGGTCAGCGACTCCAGGGATTCGCTCACCTGGCGCGACAGCTCGCCGGGCACGCTCACCACGAGGATCCCGCTCAGCTCGTCGCGCGTGAACAGCGGCGCGACGAACGCGGTCGCATGCTCGTCGGGCAGACCGAGCGGCTGGCGCAACACGCTGTCGTCGATCCGGACCTGGTAGCCGTGGCCCTCGACGAGACGCTCGCGGCGCCATTCCTGGAAGGTGTCGAGGGTCAGCCTGGTCCGCCCGGTGCTGGCGCGGCCGCCGACGGCCGTCACGACGAGCAGCTCGTCGGAGTCCGCGTCGGCCTCGCAGATCCGAACGGCGGTCGCGTCGCCAGCGATCGAGCGGATCGCGCGGCCCGCGGCCTCGTGGATCGACTCGCGGCTCGTCGCCGTCACGAGGTTCGCGCCCGCTTCGCGCAGGGCCTGCTCGCGGCGGAGGTATCCCTCCTGCTTGCGCATCAGGTCCCACATCCGGACGACCGCGAGGATGAACAGGACGATCGTCGCACCGATCAGGACCGGCGCGTCGCTCGAGAGACCCTCCTTCTTGGTCGCTTCGTAGGCGATGAGGAGCGGCGCGACCAGCGAGGCGCCGGCCAGCAGGACGAGGCGTCGGGCGGAGAGCCGATGATCCGTCTCCCGCGCCTGCTCCGACAGCACCCGCATGGACGGGTGCAGCGCGGCGACCGCGAACAAGACGTAGAAGGCCATCCAGCCCGCCTCGAGCGGACCCTGGCCCGGCTGGTACCCGTTGGCCGTGTAGAGGTTGAGCCAGCCGTAGATCGCGTCGGTGACGAACAGCGTCACGATCGCGGAGATCATGAACCAGAACGCCGGCGGCTTGCGGCCGGCGCCGACGGCAAGACGGATCGCGGCCGCGAGCAGCAGCACGTCCATCATCGGATAGGCCATGGAGGTCAGCTTCACCATGGTCGGCACACCCTCCGCGGTCGCCTGCGGCGAGATCAGCAGGACCCACGAGATCGTGCCCAGACCGATCGACAGCATCAGGGCGTCGACGAAGCTCGCGCGGTCGCGGCCGGGCGTGCGCGCGTGGATCAGCACCAGGACGCCGGCTATCAGGAAGACGTAGACGGCGAGGTAGAACGCGTCGGCCAGACCGGGGAAGGGGGTCAGGCCGTCCGCGTCGAGGGGGAAGAGCTTCGGGAAGGCGCCGTTGAAGGTCGCGTAGTTGTAGGAGATGACGTCGCCGGTGATGAAGACGAACTGCCCGACGGCGAACAGGACCCACGGCAGGCGCTTCTCCGGCCTCCACATCCGCAGGGCCACGAGGATCAGCACCGGCGAGGCCAGGCCGATCAGGTTGAACATGATCGGGGGGCGGTCCACCAGGTACCACACGACCATGGCGAGGCCGGCCACTATGGGGTAGACGATCCAGGCGCGGTTCCGCATGACTCTTGGGCTATCGGCCGACGGGGAGGGGGACATTAGCCCTGGGACGGAGGCGGAGCCGGGCATCGCGAGGACCCGGATCAGGCTCCGGTCGTGGCCACCTGATGGAGCTGGAACCGCTCCTTCAGCGAGGTCAGCACGGAGATGAGTTCCTCGATCTGCTCGTCGTCGTTCGCGGCCGTCATCTGGATCCGGAACCCGACCTTGTCGCGAGGAACGAGGGGATACGCGGCCATGGTCACGTAGATGCCGTGGTCGAACAGGTACCGGCCGACCTCGTCGATCTCCTCGTGGTTCGCGAGCGGGACCTCGATGATCGGCAGGCCCGACGTGTTCGGCGTCTCGATCCCGAGGGACTCGAGCGTCGCCAGGACCCGGTGGGTCTTCCGCCACAGCTGATGGCGGATCGCGTCGCCGCGGACGCGGTTGACCTCCAGGCCGGTCAGTGTGGTCGCGAGCGACGCGATCGGCGACGGACCCGAATAGAGGTACGGCGGCGCCAACACCTTCAGCGCGTCCTTCAGCGCCGTGGGGAGCGCGAGGAACGCCAGCAGGGAGGAGTACGCCTTCGAGAAGCCGGCCACGAGCACGGCGTTGTCGTAGTCCACGTCGAGGTGGCGGAAGACGCCGTTGCCCATCGTGCCGTAGTCGTTCAGCTCGTTCGGCGACCGCTCCCCGATCACGCCGAACCCGTGCGCGTCGTCGACGTAGAGCAGCGCCTGGTGCTCGGCCGCCAGATCGGAGAACCGCGCGAGCTGTGGGGCGTTGCCGGTCATCGAGTTGACGCCGTCCAGCGCGATCACGCGTGGATACGGGTACATCGAGTCGCTCAGGAGCTCGGCCAGGTGATCGGGGTCGTCGTGGCGGAAGCGCACGATCGTCGCGCCGTGGCCCGAGGCGTACATGGCGCCGTCGTAGATCGTCTTGTGCGCCCGCCCGTCGATGAAGATCGTGCCGTCACCGACGAGCACGGGGATCACCGACGTGTGGATGTGCGTGATCGTCGGCAGGACCAAGACGTCCTGACAGTCGAGCAACTGCGTCATCTGTTCCTCGATCTCGGGATACATCCGCGGGTTCCCGAGCAGTCGCGACCACGACGGGTGCGTTCCCCAGTTCGCGATGTACTCCGGGATCGACGCGATGATCTCCTCGTCGAGGTCGAAGCCGAGGTAGTTGCAACTCGCGAAGTCCGCGAGCCACTGGTCGCCGATGCGGATCCGCCGACCGCGCTGTTCTTCGATGATGGCGTCCACCATCGGATGGGTGTTCTTGAGGCGCGTGAGATCCGACACCGTGGCGACCCAACGGTCCAACCATCCGTCGTCGGAGCGACGACGCGGTTTGCCGTTGGGAGACGGTTCGACCGCCAGGTCTGCGACCCGGCGGCGGAAGCCGCCACTGCCATCGGCGGCGGATGCGACGGAAGCGATGTCGGCCATGCCGATACTCCATCGGGCGAACCCGCGCGCGGCTTAAGGATTTCGCTACCGGGCGTACGGGGGTCCCCCTATCGTCCGGCCGTATGCTCCGGCGATGACTAGGCCGGTCGCCGTAGGGGTGCAGGTGCCCGAGGCGGAGCGGACGGTGACGTGGCCGGAGTACGTGGGCATGGCACGGGCGGCGGACGACGTCGGGCTCGATTCCGTCTGGATGGGCGACCACTTGCTCTACCGAGCCGATGAGGAGGGACCGGAGCGGGGTCCGTTCGACGCCTGGACGATCCTGGCCGGGCTCGCGGCGGTCACCCGCCGCGTTCGTCTGGGCCCGCTCGTCGCGTGCACGGCGTTCCTGGCGCCCGGCGTCCTCGCCCGCAGGGCGGCGACCGTGGACGCGATCGCCGACGGGCGGCTGACGCTCGGGCTCGGCGCCGGGTGGAACCGGCCGGAGTTCGAAGCCTTCGGGCTCCCGTTCGATCACCGGGCGGCCCGGTTCGAGGAGTCTTTCCAGATCGTGCGACGGCTGCTCGCGGGCGAGCGTGTGACGTTCGACGGGACGTACCACCGCACGCGGGACGCGGTCCTGCTGCCCAGGCCCGAGCGGCTCCCCAGGCTCATGATCGGCTCGCTCGGGGACCGGGTGCTGACGGCGACCCTCCCGTGGGTCGATGCCTGGAACGCCTGGGGTCCGTGGTGCGGGAACACCCCCGAGGGGTTCGCGGAGGTGAACGAGCGGATCACCGACCTCGCGGTCGGCGTCGGCCGCTACCCGGACACGGTCGACCGGTCGGTCTGCGTGTATGCGGAGGTCGGGCCGACGCCCGACGACGTCTGGTTCGTGGAGGACGCGCCGCCGCTGCGCGGCTCACCCGGGGAGATCGCCGCCGGGATCCGTGGGTTCGCAGAGGCGGGCGCGGACGAAGTCATCCTGGTGCTGAACGTCGTCACGGAGGAGACGATCCGCTCGCTCGGCGCGGTGCTCGAGGTCCTGGACGCCTGAGGCATGAGCTCCGTCGCGATCTACCTCGAGAGCGCGTCGAAGCGCGTGTTCGCCGGCGCGATCGAGTGGCCGGGCTGGGAGCGGAGCGGGCGTGACGAGGACGGCGCCGTCGAGGCGCTGGTCGCCTCCGCGCCCCGGTACGCGCGAGCCCTCGGGCGGTCTCGGTCCGGCTTCGTCGTGCCCGCGGGGCCCGAGGACCTGCGGATCGTCGAACGCCTGACCGGCAACGCCACGACCGACTTCGGCGCGCCCGGCATCGCACCCGCCGCCGACGAACGCCCGCTCGACGACGCCGAGACGGAGCGGCAGGTGCGCCTCCTCCGGGCGGCCTGGGCGGCGCTCGACCGGGCCGCGGCCGCCGCCGCCGGCGCCGCGCTCCGGACCGGCCCCCGCGGGGGCGGCCGCCAGGTGGAGGCGATCGTCACCCACGTCGCCGACGCCGAGGGCGCCTACCTCTCGAAGCTCGGCGGCCGCGCCGTGGGGGGCGCCGACCCGCGCGAGGTCATCGTCGAGACGATCGGCACACGCGCCCGCGGGGAGCCACCCGCCCGTACGCCCCGGTCGGGGGTGCTCTGGACGCCGAGGTACTTCGTGCGGCGGGCGGCCTGGCACGCCCTCGATCACGCCTGGGAGATCGAGGACCGCGCGCCGCCCGAGGGCTGAACTCAAGGCGGTCGCCGCAGGTCCCGAAGCCTTCCTCGAAGGACTTCCGGGAAGGCGCCGTCGCGATGGACCCAGCAGAACTGCTTCGCTACGCGGTCGAGCGGCGGGCGAGCGACGTCCACCTGAAGGCCGGCAACGTGCCGTTCATCCGGGTGGACGGCGACCTCCTGCCCGCGCCGTTCCCGGTCCTGTCCCCCACCGATACCCGCGCCGCGGCCGAGGCGCTCATGCCGCCGCACAAGGCCGAGGAGTTCGCGCGGACGAAGGAGGCGGATTTCGCCTACACGCTCGAGGGCGTCGCCCGGTTCCGCGTGAACGTGCTGCGCCAGGCGGACACCGTCGGCCTGGCGATCCGATGGGTCAGCCGCGACGACCTGACGTTCGAGGAGCTGCGACTGCCGCCGGCGATCGAACAGCTCGCCGAGGCGCGGCGCGGGCTGGTGCTCGTCACGGGTCCCACCGGGGCGGGCAAGACGACGACCATCGCCGCGATGCTCGGCTTCATCAATCGGACCCGCCGTGCGCACATCGTGACGATCGAAGACCCGATCGAGGTCGTGCACACCGACAACATGTCGGTGATCCGCCAGCGGGAGATCGGCCGGGACACCGATTCGTATCCGGCCGCGCTGCGGCAGGCGCTCCGGCAGGATCCCGACGTCATCTTCCTGGGTGAGATCCGCGACGCCGATGCTGCCCTCGCCGCGATCCAGGCCGCGCAGACGGGGCACCTCGTCCTGTCGACGCTGCACACCATCGACGCCGCGGAGACGGTCTCCCGGATCGTCGAGCTCTTCCCGCCGGCCCAGCAGCCGCAGGCGAGGGTCTCGCTGGCCGGCGCGCTTCGCGGCGTGATCTCGCAGCGGCTGCTGGAGCGCGCGGACGGGCTCGGCCGGATCCCCGCCGTCGAGGTGCTGCTCAACACCGGCCGCGTGTACGAACGGATCCTCGACCCCGAGCAGACGGCGAGTTTGACCGACGTGATCGCGGAGAGCGGCTACGACGGGATGCAGACGTTCGACGCGTCGCTGCTGGAGCTCGCCCGCGAAGGGCTCGTGACCGACGACGACGCCCGGGCCGTCGCGTCGAACCCGCACGACTTCTCGCTCGCCCTCGGCGCGCTCGAGCGCGTCGCGCCGACCGATCCGACCGAGCCCGAGGCCGAGCCCCCGGCAGCGGCCGCGGACGAGCTGGTGCATCAGGGCGCGGCCACGGATGAGTAGCGACGTCGGGACCCCCTACGCCGGCGAACGGCTGACCGAGGCGACCCTCACGTGTCCGGCGTGCGGCCGAACGGCCCAGCACGACGCCGCGTTCTGCGCGTTCTGCGGCACCGGCCTGGCGCCGCAACGCGTGCCCGGCTATCCGGTCTTCGCGGCCATCGCCGCGGCGATCACCGGCAAGACCGCGTACGACGTGCTGGGGCGCGTCGGCGGGCTCTTCGAGGAGCTCGGCGCGGTGTTCGAAGGGGTGCCCGAGGCTCCGGGCACCCTCGTGGCGCTGTTCCCACCGACCGAGGAGGCCGCGACGGTCGCCGCCCGTGCCGCGTTGCGGGCGCGCGCGCAGGCTCCCGAGGTGCGCCTCGGGCTCGATGCGTCCGAGGTCACGGAGCGCTCGGACCAGGACGCGACGTGGCAGTTCCTGATCGATCGCGGCGTCCGGCTGCAATCGATGGCGCACGACGGCGAGGTCGTGGCCGGGGAGACCCTGCCGGCGCTCACCGAGGGGGCCGCCGTGGTCGAGCCGCTCGATCCCGCGGGCGGCCCGGTGCTCCTCCGCGCCGTTCGCGACCTGGCCCCGGTCGGGGCGCCCCAACCGATCGCGACGCTCGCGACGCCCGCGGCGCCGGAGCGGGTGGAAGCGCCGGCTCCGCCGGAGCGCGTGGATGCGCCGGCTCCCGAGCCGATCGCGACGCCGGAGGCCGCACCCCCACCTGCCGCCATCGTCGCCGACGACGCGGATCTCCTCGAACGCCTCGACGACCTCCGGCGGCGCGACACCTGCGTGGCGGTGGTCGGTGAGCCGGGGGCCGGCGGGAGCCGGCTCCTCCGGGCGTTCGCGGCGCGGCACCTCGGCCCGACGGTGATCGTCGACCGGGAGGTCGCCGTCGCGGGGCCGTGGCCGCTCGCCGCGCTGGTCGAAGCGATCGTCGGTGCGGCGGAACTCGGACAGACGCAAGCGAGCGGCGGCGATCCGCTGGACGCCCTCGAGCGGATCCTGGCCGGCGCGCCCGATCGCGACCGCATCGTGAAGCGGCTGACGCACGCGCTCGGCCTGGAGGGAGGCGAGCCGGCCGCCGATGAGACACGCTGGGCGTTCCGGCGGTTGCTCGGATCCGCGTTCTCGCAGCCGGTGCTGCTCTGCGTCGAGGGTGTCGACACCGTCGCGTACGGCTTCACCACCTTCCTCGCCGACGTCGCGCGCGCCGTCCGCGACCTGCCGGTCTTCGTGCTCGTCACCGCGACGACCGAACCCGACGGCGTGGACGACGTCGTGCACCTCCACGTCCGATCGACCGACGAGGACATGCCCGACGAGGGAGCGCGCGACGTGATCGCTCCCGGCCCATCTCCCGTCGAGGACGTCGCCGTGCTCTCGGAGGAGCCGGAGCCACTCGCGTCGCCGGAGGACCTCGTGCGCGCCGCGGCGCACGCGGCGGCGGCCGGCGATGCGGCCGGGGCGGCCGCGCTGGAACGGCGCGCCGCCGGTCTCCTCGGAACCGAGGACCCGCGGCGCGCGGAGCTGTCGTTCACCGCCGCGGCGCACCTGGCGGACGCGGGACTGCGGAAGGACGCCGAGGCCGCGATCACCGAGGCGCTCGCGACGGGTGGGAGCGGCGACGGCGCGGTCGGCTGGCGGCTTCGCCTGCTCCGCGCGTCGCTGCGAGCCGCCGACGACGCCGACGAGATCGACGCGGCGCGCGCGACCGCGGACGAAGCGTACGAACGCTGCGCGGAGCTCGGCGACGAGTGGGGCATCGCTCGGGCGCTGGCGCTCCGCGCCATCGTCCATCGGGCGCGCGGTCACGCGGGCGCGGTCCTGGACGACCTGACCGAGGCGGCGGAGCGGTCGGATGCGGCCGGGCGGCCGGGCGAGCGTGATGCGGCGCTCCGCGGCGCGGCGGCCGCCCTGCTCGAGGGACCCCTCTCGGTGCGGCAGGCGATCGAACGATGCGAGACCCTCCAGGCCCTCCGGGGTGCGGGCGACGTCGGGCGGACGACGGAACAGGACCTGCGCGGCGCGCTCGCGGTCCTCCTGGCGAGGGCCGGACGCTCGGACGAGGCCCGGCCGACCGTGGCGACCGCCGTGGCGACGCTCGACGAGCTGGACGCCCAGGAGGATCTCGCCGTCGCGCTGCGTCGGGCCGGGATCGTCGCGTGGCTGGGCGGGGATCCGTCCTCGGCCGCCGAGGCGTTCGAGCGCGCGGAGCACGCGGCCGCGCTGGCCCGCGAGGGCCGGTTGATCGCAGGGATCGCCGCGTCACGCGCCAACCTGCTGTGCTCCGTCGCTCCGGCGGAGACCGACCGGGCGCTGGCCCTGACCGAGCTCGCGGCCACCCGCGCGCCGGCGGCCGACACGGCGACGCAGGTCGGGTGGCGGACCGGCCGCGCCCGGGCGTTCGCCCGCCTCGAACGCCACGGGGATGCGGACCGGCTGGGACGCGAGGCGGTTTCGATCGCGGAACAGACCGATTCGGTCGATCTCCGCGCGAACGCGCTGCTGTACCTCGCCGAGGTCCTCACCGCGGCGGACCGGCCGAACGAGGCCGGGTCCTTCCGTGCGCGGGCGACGAGGCTCCTGTCGCGCAAGGGCGCCATCGCCACGGCCGCGGTCTCGGTCGCGATCGCGCCGGGCGATCCCGCCTGACGCGGTTCGGGTAGCGTGCGGCGCGTGAGCCGCACGCCGACGTTCGAGGACGTCCGGGAGGCCGCGTCGAGGATCGACGACGCGGTGCTGCGCACGCCCGCGTGGTCCTCGGATCGCCTCGACGCCGCCGTCGGCTGCCACGTCGTCCTGAAGTGCGAGAACCTCCAGCGTGCCGGCGCCTTCAAGATCCGCGGCGCGACGAACGCGATCCGCGCGCTGCTCGGCACCGGCGCCACCGTTCGCGGCGTCGCCGCTCATTCGTCCGGTAACCACGCCCAAGCCGTGGCGCTGGCCGCGCGCGAGAACGGGCTGCCGGCCGCGATCCTCATGCCGCAGGACGCGCCCGAGGAGAAACTCGCCGCCACGCGCGCGTACGGCGCCGAGGTCGTCCCGTACGACCGCTACCGCGAGGAGCGGACGACGCTCGCGGCGGGCATAGCCGAGGAGCGCGGCTTCGCCCTGATCCCGCCGTACGAACATCCCGACGTGATCGCGGGGCAGGGGACGGCGGCGCTCGAGCTGCTCGAGGACGCCGGCCCGCTCGACGCACTCGTCGTGCCGGTCGGCGGCGGCGGGCTGCTGGCCGGCTCGGCGCTCGCCGTGTCGGCGATCGCGCCGGCGACCCGGGTGATCGGGGTCGAACCCGAGGTGGCCGACGACGCCCGCCGGTCGCTCGAGGCGGGCTCGATCGTCCACGTGCCGACGGCGCCGACGATCTGCGACGGCCAGCAGGCGCCGATCGGCGAGCTGACCCTCGCCGTCTTCGGGCCGGTCGTCGACCGGGTCGTCGCCGTCCCGGACGACGCGGTCCGCGCCGCCATGCGGATGCTGTTCGAGGCCGCGAAGGTCGTCACCGAGCCGAGCGGCGCGAGCGGTCTCGCGGGCGTCCTGCGCCACGGCGAGGACCTCGGGCTCCACGGGGCCCGCGTCGGGATCGTCCTGTCGGGCGGCAACGTGTCGCCCGAACGGTTCGCGTCGCTCGTGGAGGGCGCGTGAGCGACGTCGCCGTGATCGGCGGCGGCGTGATCGGGCTGTCCTGCGCCCGCGAGCTGGCGCGGTCCGGCGCGAGCGTCACGCTCCTCGAGGCGCTCCCGTCGGTCGGCCACGGATCCTCGGCGCGGGCCAACGGCGGCTTCCGCGCCCAGTTCACCACGCCGGCGAACATCTCCTTCTCGCTCGCCTCGATCCCGGAGCTGGTCGCGCTCGAGCGTTCGAACGGCGGCCTCGGCCTGCACCAGACCGGTTACCTGTTGATCACCGGCACCGAGGAGGGGGAACGCGCGCTGCGCTCCGCGTACGAGCTCCAGCGCGCGATGGGCGCGCCGACCACCTGGCTCACGCCCGACGAGGTGACGTCGCGCGCGCCGTTCGTCCGTCCCGACGGCATCCGGGCCGGCACGTTCTGCGCCCTGGACGGGTTCCTCGATCCCGCGGGGGTCGTCGCGGC
>Ga0335082_10009931_pt1 | contig 10333 bp, 8 predicted proteins | sample Lox_Sample_41_FD_206718 | JGI IMG/M metagenome (GOLD analysis project Ga0335082, IMG submission 206718) | Soil microbial communities from Loxahatchee National Wildlife Refuge, Florida, United States - Lox_Sample_4.1 | ecosystem: Environmental > Terrestrial > Soil > Wetlands | place: USA: Florida...
CAGCCGGTGCCGCACGCTCTTCCACTCGCGCGTCTTCGCGAGCTCACGCAGCCACGCGAGCTGCTCCGGTCCGATGGCCCCATTCTGCCGGAAGAACACTCGCTGCTTGCGCGCGCACGAGTCGAGGCCCACGAACATCGCGTCGGCCTCCTCGACGAGCCGCTTCCACGCGCCGCACGGCTCGATGGCCAGCCCCGCGCGCGCCGCGACCGCGCGCCACCGCTCGCGCTTGCTCTCGTGCGTGGGCCTCGGCCGCGCGCTGCTGGCGATCGGGAAGAGGTACAGGTCGTGGTTGCCCGGGATGGGAAAGAATCGCCCGCGGTCGCGCCAGCGCGCGAAGGCCGACTCGACGAGCTCCCAGCCGTCGCCGTCGTCCGTGAGGTCCCCCGTGACGACGACCGCGTCCACGTTCTGCTCCGTCACCGCGCGCGCCGCGCGAAGTGCACGCAGGTTCGTGTTGTGCGGGCTGACCTCGAGCATCTGCGCGAGCGCCCCCTCTCCCGGCGCGCCCTCGACGAGCGTCCCGGCGCGGCGCGCCTCGAGGCGACACGCCTTCGCGGCCGCGCGCTCCACCGGATCGAGCAGCCCGCCGCTCTCGCGCACGTTGGGCACGCCGTGCCCGTAGCCGTCGGGATCGACGAGCACGACCTCGCTCTTCTTCTTGAGGCGCTCGCGCAGCACGCGCCACCCCGCCTCCTCCCAGCACGGCTCGAACCGCGACTCGGCCGTGTCGGCCACGCGCGCCGTGCGCTTGATGAGCCGCGCGCGGTCGTGCAGCGTGTCGCCGAACGTCGAGACGTGCAGGTCCGAGACGTGGGCGAACGTGAAGGGCACGCCCGCGTCGTAGCACGTACGCGAGCTCTACATGCCCGCGAGGATCTTGTAGGTCTCGCCGTCGCGCACGAGGTCGAGCCGGTTGTCGGCCGTCGTGTGGTGCCACTCTTCCTTCTCGACACCGGGGATCTTCCAGGCCGCCGCGTACGTGTAGTCGACGTAGATGTGATTCGTCTCCGTGAACGTCACCTTGCGGTAACGGATCTCGTAACGGATGCCCATCGTGTGCAGGAAGTCGGTCGTCAGGAACTCGCGGATCTTCTCGTAGTCGGCGTCGTCCTCGGCCTTGGCGTTGCCGGAGTCCTCGAAGTAGCCCGGGCTCATCATCTTGAGCAGCTGGGCGACGTTCTTGTCCTCCATGGCGTGGCGGTAGACCTCGCAGAACTTGATGACGTCCCAGTTCTCCTTCGTGTCCTCCACGTCGGAGTTGGGGATGTACGACTTGGAGCAGGCGAGCGCCGAGAGCGCGAGGACCACGAGCAGAACGCGAAGCACGTACGTCGCTACAGCAACTTGCGCGCCGTGCCTCTTCTCTTCGATTTCCGCACGATTCCAGGGGGCTGCCGGCGTCGTCCGATTGTCAGGTTGGCAACGACCGCGGGGGGCCTCCCGCGCGTGATGCCGAAGTGTCAAACGGGTTCCAGGGCCACGCGGGCGGACGCATCGGGCGGCGAAGCGCTCACGAGCTCGCGCGGGACGGGCCTGGAGGCGAGCGGCAGGAGCGCCCGGTGGCCGGCAGGTGCGTGGCCCTGGCCCGGCGCGGTGACGCCGCGGGCGAGCTCGATGCGGCCGATGCGCGCGATGGCTCCGGCGGGCTCGGAGGAGACGACGAGAGACACGGCCCCGTGCGCGAGCGCGTCGCCGGTGAAGGCGCGCACGGTGGGTCCGACCTCGTCGGCGGCGACGACGACGATGCGATCGGCATCGCCGGCTCCGACGAGCACCGCCGCGGCCGCCAGCGCCTCGAGGCCGGCGTGCATGCCCCCGCTGACCGAGAAGCCTGGCCCGGTCAGACCGAAGGCGATGGAGCACTCGCCGGCGACGGCGTTGGGCGACGTGTAGGGGAAGCGTCGCGGCTCGGCAGCGCGCGCGCCGCGCTCGCGAATGCGCGCCGCGAAGAGCGCGTTCGTCTCCAGCGTCGCGAGCGCGGTGCCGACGACGACGCCGGCGCCGTCGAGCACGACGCCCGTCGCCTTCGAGCGGCCAACGGCGGCGAGGGCGAGGCGCACCAGCCCGTCGGTCCGCGCGAGCCGGTCGACCGCGATGCCGGTGAGCGCTGCGAGCTCCTCCAGCTCCGGTTCGCCCTGCACGTGGACCGCAGCGCTCACGTACACCTGGCGCACTTCGCGCGTCGTTCCCGGCGAAGCCGAGACGATCAGCGCGGCGTTGGCGCCGCCGAAGGCGCTCGAAAGCTTGAGCCCCACCCTGGGCGCGCCGGCGGCGGCGCGGTCGAGCATGCGCACCGGCGGCTCGACGTCGATGACGCCCTCCCCCGCCGCGGCCGGGAGCACGCCGCGTTCGATCGCGTCGACGCACGTGAGCAGCTCGAGGGCACCGGCGGCTCCGAGCGTGTGGCCCACCTGCGCCTTGAACGGGTGCACGACGGGTGCGTGCTCGCGGAGGACACCTGCGATGGCGTTGGTCTCCGCGGGATCGTTGAACGGTGTCGCCGTCGCGTGCGGGCTCACGAGATCGACGCGGGGGCTGCCGGCTTCCCGTAGCGCCGATGCCGTCGCGCGTGCGAGCGCGCGTCCCTCGCGGTCGGGAGCCGTCAAGTGGACCGCATCGCACGACGCCCCGAATCCGGTCACGTACGCGCGTGCCTTCATCCGCTCGCGCGTCACGACCCGGGCTGGCGCCAGCGCGAGTACCGCGGCGCCCTCCCCGAGGGCCATCCCGTCGCGTCCCGCGCGGAACGGACGCGGCGGAGGCGTGGCCGTCGTCGCGCGCAGCCCCTCGAACCCGGCGGCGACGAACACGGTCACGTCGTCGAACCCGCCTGCCAGCACGAGGTCGCAGTCGCCCCGCTCGAGCCAGCGAGCGCCGAGGCCGATCGCAAAGGTCGACGAGGCGCACGCCCCGAGCACCTGCAGTGCGGGGGCGACGCGCAGGCCCAGGCCACGCGCGGCGCGCGCGAACGGCCCGAAGTAGGTCGCCTGCTCGGGGTCCCGCACCGAGTCGCCGCGTGCGAGCGTCGCGAACGCCGCCTCGGCCGCGCGCATGCCTCCACTCGACGTGCCGAGCAACAGCCCCACGCGGGCCTGCCGCCACGCGGGCCACACTTCGTCGAGGCTCGCAGCGCAGGCGCCCAGGGCGCGCTCGAGGAGCGCCGTCGCGCGGTCCGTCGTCCCTTCCGGCAACGAGGCTCGCGCCACGAAGGGTCGCGCCAGGCCCGCGTTCGCGAGCTCTGCGTCGCGCACGATGCCCGGGCGTGCTTTCGACCCCGGCTCGCCAGCCGTTGCCGCAGCTGCCCCTTCCCCGAGCGCCGAGATGGCGCCGAAGGCGACGACGGCGACGTCGCTCACGAGCCTTGCTCCGGAAGGTCCGGGTCCCGGAATGCCTCGTCCGACGGCGTGCGTGCAGCCGACTCGAGGACGATCGAGACGCGCAGCCCCGTGGCGGCGTCCTCGTACTCCACGCGATCCCCCGTACGAGGCTCGGGTGCGGTGCCGCACTCGGCGACGCGCTCGGTGCGACCTTCCACGCTCCGCGACGCGGCAAGCCCGCTCACCCCGTCGTCGCAGGCAACGGCGCGCAGATCGACGACCGCGCTGCCGTCGCGCAGCAGCCAGCGCGGCCCCTCGGGGGTCTCCTCGGCCGCGACCAGAGCGCCTCCGAGCGGCGAGAGCAACCACCAGCGCAGGAAGCCCACCGGCAAGTCGCGCGGGTCGTCCGGTCCCCCTCGCCTCACGAGGCCCGTGGCCGGCACCGCCACGCGCCAGCGATCCCGCTCCACCCACGCATCGAGCATCGTCGCCCCTGCCGCTCCGACGAGGATCATGCGCATCGCCCGTCCCGGCGCAACCGCGATGGCGCCGCGGCCCGTGACGTCGCGGCCGGTGCGCGGCTCGTGGAGGGCGACGCGTACCTCGGCGGCCCAGGGGTGCGTCGGTCTCTCGGCGCGGCGAGCGCGCAGCTCGCTCTTGAGCGCATCCCAGGTGTGCGCGTCGGGGGAGTGCCACGCGCTCGCCGTCTCGGGAGACGAGCCGCGGGCGCACCCTCCGACGACGAGCGCGACCCCGGCGACGGCGACGGCTCGCCTCATCTCGCGAGGACCAGGGCGAAGCCGCGGCCCTTCGCGAGCCCCAGCACGAGCGCATCCGTCGCTCGCCCCGCCGCCACGCGCGCCGCCGCGACCGCTATCGCAACGGCGCCGAGGCCATCGCTCTCGCCCAGCGCCTCGGCGCACGTGACGCGAGGGCACTCGGCCCACGGCGTCGCCGCGAGCAGCGCGTCCGATCCGCCGTTGGCCCGGGCGAGCACCACCTCCGCTGCCGCACCCGACGGAGCCACGAGGCTCGCGAGCACCGACCGTGCGTCGGCGCGCCACTCCAGCGTCTGCCGGACACGCGCGAGCACGCGCGCACCACGCTGGCGCGCGACGTGGGCCGTCTCGAGCACGACGGCGGCCGCCACGTCGGCGTGCTTCGCCCCCGCCTGCGAGGCGGCGTGCGCGAAGAGCGCCGCGAGCACGCGCTCGACGATGTCGCTCCGGGGCTCGACGCTCCCGGCGACGAAGCGCGCGGCCTCGCCGGCCCGCAGCAGCTGCACCGCCTGCACGACGGCGCTCTCGCCGCTGGCCGCCAGGTCCGCCGTGGCGAACGCCGGCCCGCGCAGTCCAGCGTAGATCGACGTGTGTCCGACCGGCGAGCTGGGGACGAGGTTCGGGAACTCCGCGGGGCTGGCCGAGCGCGGCCCCTTCTCGAAGATGCGGTGCATGAAAGCCGCCGACCCGTCCACGTTGCCGAAGGCGCTGCCGAGGAGCAGTCCCGCGTCACTCGCGTCGGCGACGCGCGCGTCCTCGAGCGCGCGCTGCACCGCGATGGTCCCCAGGCGCGCGCCCCGGTCGAGCCGTCGCGCCCTCATCGGGTCGAGCGGCCCGTCGGTGTCCAACTGGCGCGAGAGGTCCCACCGTCGCTGCAGGACGTCGGCGCACGCCTCGCCCGCCACGAGCCCGCACGCCCCGAGCACCGAGGCCCCCGTGATGACGGGCTCCGCCTGCGGCCGGGGCGCGCCAGCCGGCGCCGCGGTCGACTGCATCTCCGGCTCCGCGAAGACCAGCACGGCGTCCATGCCGCCGAATCCGAAGGCGCAGGAGATGGCCGAGCGTACCCGCTCCACGGGGCGACCAACGTGCGGCACGTGCACGACACGGGCAGCGGGATCCGGCTCGTCGAGCCCCGCCGTCGGCACGAGCGTCCGTCGCGCCACGACGAGCGCCGTGATCGCCGCCTCGATGGCGCCCGCGGCGCCGAGCGTGTGCCCTATCTGCCCCTTGCTGCTCGACACGGGGATGCGCTCGATCTCGCCGCCCAGAGCGCGCCCGAGCGCGGCGGCCTCCATCGGGTCGTTGAGGGGCGTGGCGGTCCCGTGGGCATTGACGAAGTCCACCTCTTCGGGCCCGACGCCCGCGCGCGCCATCGCCCGCGAGACGAGCGACGCCACCACGGCCCCGTCCGGAGCGGGGTTCGTGATGTGATGCGCCTCCGACCCGGCCGCCCATCCGGCGAGGGCCGCCAGGGGCTTCGCCCCGCGTGCCCTCGCGCGCTCGGCGCGTTCGAGCACGAGGAAGCCGGCGCCCTCGCCGAGGCTCGTCCCTCGCCTGCGCGCGTCGAAGGGCCGGCACGGCTCGGGATCGAGCGCCCCCAGCGCGTTGAACCCGCTCAGCGTGAGGCGGCACAGCCCGTCGCTCCCGCCGGCGACGACCACGTCCACCTCGTCGGAGAGCAACCACGACGCGGCGACGATGATCGCGTTCGCCCCGCCCGAGCAGGCGCTCGAGAGGGACCGGACGCGCGTGAACGGACCCAGGCGCTCGTCGAGCCGGTCCCCGGTCGCCGTGAGCGGATGCGAGAGCATCGCGGCGAGCACCTCGCGGTGCTCCGGCTCGGCGTGCAACCGCGCGAGCAGCTGCTCCGTCTCGAGCATCCCTCCCGTCGTGCCTCCCACGACGAGCCCCACGCGCGCCCCGCGCACGTCGAGCCCCGCGGCGCGAATCGCTTCCTCGGCCGCCGTCGCCGCCATGGCGCTCGTGCGCGACCACGCCTGCCCCTCGACCACGACGCCGTCGACCTCGCCGGCGACGCTCGTGCGCTGTCCGCTCACGTCGAACCGCTCGATGGGCCGGATGGCCCGGTCTCCGCGGACGAGCCGGGTCCACGTGGCCTCGACCCCGACGCCGAGCGGCGTCACCAGGCCGACCCCGGTCACCCAGAGCCGCGGGCCGTTCACCGCCCCCGGACCTTGGCGACGTGCTCCGCGATGGCGCGGACGCTCCGGAAGATGGCCCTCGCCTCCTCCCCCTCCGGGATGCGCACGCCCAGCTTCTCCTCGATGACCATCGCCAGCTGCAGCGCGTCGAGCGAATCGAGCCCCAGCCCCGTGCCGAACAGCGGGGCGTCGTCCTCTATCGTCTCCGGGTCACGGCCCTTCAGGTTGAGCTCCGCGACGATGAGCCTTTTGAGCTCGGACCGCAGCCCGGCCGTCGAATCCATCGCTCTCTGCCGTTTAGCACACTCCGCTCGGGCCTCAGACGCCCACGAGCTCCCACGAGTCGATGGGCTCCTCTTCGTGGGAGCGCTCGGGTTGCGGCGCCGGCGGGTCCACCGGGAGCCTCTGGAGGCGCAGCTCGATGCGCTCCTCGAGGGGCCGCAGGGACCGTCCGATGTCCGGCTGCAAGAGCCCCTGGATGATCGAGAAGGCCACCGCCCAGCATGCCACCGAGAGGCCCAGCCGCAGCAGCCTCGCGGTGGGGTCACGTCTGTGTCCGCTCCCTGGTGGGGCCTGCGGGCACGTGGAATTGCACTGCATCTCGAATAAGTCTAAGACCGGGCCGCCTGGGTGCCAGGAGGCTGTGAGATGGGGACGCTGGTCGACTACGCGACGGACAAGGGAGTCGCTCTCCTCACGCTGACCGACCCGCCGGTCAACGCCTACTCCTACGAGATGTTCAAGGAGCTCGACGCGAACATCCTCGAGGCGCGGTTCGACGACGACGTCCACGTCATCGTCGTGACCGGCCACGGGGACAAGTACTTCTGCGCCGGCGCGAACATCAACATGCTCAAGGAGGCGGATGAGACCTTCAAGTACTACTTCTGCCTTCATGCGAACGAGACGCTGCTGCGGCTCGAGAACACGCCCAAGCTGACCATCGCGGCCCTCAACGGCCACACCGTGGGCGGGGGCTTCGAGATCGCTCTGGCGTGCGACCTGCGCATCGGGCGCGCCGGGGCCTTCCAGATTGGCCTGCCCGAGGTGGGCCTGGGGGTGCTGCCCGGCACGGGCGGGACGCAGCGGCTGACGCGCCTGGTGGGCAAGGCGCGGGCGATCGAGCTGCTGGTCGAGGGGGTCAACCTCGCGATGGAAGAGGCCCGCCCCGCGGGGCTGGTGCACAAGGTCTGGGCCGAGGACAGCCACGACGACTTCGTGCGGCGCGTCATCGAGTACGCGCACGAGTTCTGTCCGCCCAACCGCGCGTCGCTGGCCGTGGGGCACATCAAGCGCGCCGTCCAGAGCGGCGGCGAGATGGGGCTCGAGCAGGGGCTGGCGCTCGAGCGCGAGCTGCAGCAGCAGCTCTTCAGGTCGCACGACGCGAAGGAAGGGATGCTCGCCTTCACGCAGAAGCGCAAGGCGCAGTTCCGCGGGCGATAGGGCTCCGGGTACGATCCGGCCATGCCGGATCACGCAGCGACGGTTCCTGGCGGAAGGTCGGGCGTCACGACCATCGCGCCCACCGACGTCGGGGAGCTTCCGCCGGACGTTCTCGCCGACGCGACCTTCGAGGCCCGCTACGTGGCGGGGCAGGTGCTCGGCGAGGGCGGGATGGGCATCGTCCGCACCACCCTGGACAGGCGCATCGGTCGCGAGGTCGCGATGAAGCTGGTGCGGCCCGGCGAGGGCTCGCGCGGGGACCTCAAGGCGCGGTTCCTCCGTGAGGCGTGCGTGCAGGGGCAGCTCGAGCACCCGGCCATCGTCCCGGTGTACGACCTGGCGCGCGATCCCGAGGGGACGCTGTACTTCACGATGAAGCGGGTGCGCGGCGCGACCTTCGAGCAGATCGTCGACGCGCTCCGGTCGAAGGACCCCGAGGCCACCCGCACGTACACCAGGCACAAGCTGCTGTCGGCGTTCGCGAGCGTGTGCAACGCGATCGACTTCGCGCACGCGCGCGGCGTCGTGCACCGCGACCTCAAGCCGGGCAACGTGATGCTCGGCGACTTCGGCGAGGTGTACGTGCTCGACTGGGGGCTCGCGAAGGTGGTGGGCGCGCCCGAGCCGCGTCTGCCGAGCGGGCCTCCCGCCGTCGGCGGCGGCAGCGACCCCGGCGCCAAGACGCGTCACGGCGCGACGATGGGCACGCCCGGATACATGGCGCCCGAGCAGCTGCGCGGCGAGGACGTCGACGCGCGCGCCGACGTGTACGCGCTCGGCGCGATCCTCTTCGAGCTCCTGGCCCTCGAGCCTCTTCACCCGCAGGCGTCGGCGGAGCACGCGAACGCGTCGACGCTCCGGGGCGTCGAAGCGCGTCCGAGCGCCCGCGCTCCCGAACGCGATCTGCCCCCGGAGCTCGACGACGTGTGCGCCGACGCCACCGCGCTCGACCCGGCGCGACGCACGCCCACGGTGCGCGCCGTCGTCGAAGCCGTCGAGCGTTACCTCGAGGGCGACCGTGACCTCGAGCGCCGGCGCGCCATGTCGCGCACGCACGCGACGACCGCAGAGGGCCACGCCAAGCGGGCCCTCGAAGGCGCGGGTCCCGATGCCACACGCGCGCGCAGCCTCGCGCTGCGCGAGGTGGGCCGCGCAATCGCGCTCGACCCGACCAACGAGGACGCCGTGCGCACGCTGATGCGCCTGATGACCGAGCCGCCCGCCGAGATGCCCCCCGAGGCGCGCACCGCGATGCTCCACGACGCGCGCGCCACCATGCGCCACGGCGCCCGCATCGCCGCCGTCGCGTACCTCACGTGGTTCATCTACCTGCCGATGATGCTCTGGATCGGCGTCCGGAACTGGGGCGAGTGGCTCGCGTGCAGCGCCGCGTGGCTCGCGGCAGCGCTGACCGCGATGTGGTCCTCGCGCAACCCGTCACGCGATGCGCGACCCGAAATGAAGATCATGGTCCCGGCGGTCACGGCCACGGCGCTGACGAGCTTCGCCTTCGGTCCGTACGTGATCGTTCCCTCGCTCGCCGCGATCGGCTCGATGCTCCTGCAGATGCCGCCGAACCGCAAAGGGCGTGCGTCTCTGGTGGCGATGCACTGCCTGGCCGTGGCAGTCCTCCAGTGGGCCGGCGTGCTGGCGCCGTCTTACGTCTTCCGGGACGGCGCCATGACGATGGTGCCGAACATGCTCTCGCTGCCACCGATGCAGACGAACGCGTTCCTGCTCATCGCGAGCCTCGCGCTCATCATCACGGGCTCGGCGATCCTGGCGCGCTTCCGCAACACGCTGACGAACGTCGAGGAGCGCCTGCACACGCAGACGTGGCAGCTGCGGCAACTCGTGCCGGAGGAGGCGCGCAAGGCGAGCGTGCCGACGCCCGCCGAGAGCCTACCGATCCTGCCTCAGGACCGGGCGAAGAGGCGCGCGTAGTACTCGGCGATCGCCTCGCCGCCGAGCTGCGAGAAGAACGAGGAGTACGCCATCCAGATCGCCAGGCCGTTGAGGTCGCGGAACATGGGCGGCAGGTACTTCGGCGGCTTGACGACGCCGTCGGACACGCGCCGCGCGAGCACCGGCACGTCGTCGTGCGCGACCTTGCCGACGAAGAGCAGCGGCACGAGGTCCATGCGGTCGTGCTGGATGGCGCTGCGGATGAACGCGTAGTTGAGGACGATGCCCTTGCAGTAGCAGGCGTCCTTCGTGAACGGCGCCCCGCCCTCGAGCACGCCGCCGCGGAAGACGCGGCGCGTGTTGTGGAAGCACTCGTCTTCCTCGTAGCCCTCGGTGCGGAACCACTCGAAGACGTCGATGAAGCTCGCTCCGTCCTCGGCCTTGTCGACGGCGAGGACGCGGTCGTTGAGGCGCCGTGCGCGACGCGGGTAGGTGCGGAAGGTGAACATCTCGAGCAGCGCCGCGAGCCCCTCCTGCACGGCGGTGGTGCGCGGCGGGCCTTTCGCGAGCCACCTCGAGACGGGCTGCGCCTGTCCGTTGAGCGACGTGGCGACGTGCACCCAGCCCTCGTGCACCTCGAGGATTTCGATGTCGCGCGGGCTGAACTTGGCGCCGCTCCGCACCTTCACGTAGTCGCTGCCGGCGGAGGCGTCGGCGAGGA
>Ga0335082_10009932_pt1 | contig 10333 bp, 6 predicted proteins | sample Lox_Sample_41_FD_206718 | JGI IMG/M metagenome (GOLD analysis project Ga0335082, IMG submission 206718) | Soil microbial communities from Loxahatchee National Wildlife Refuge, Florida, United States - Lox_Sample_4.1 | ecosystem: Environmental > Terrestrial > Soil > Wetlands | place: USA: Florida...
GCGAGCGCCGACACGGGCACGAGTCGACCGGCGAGCTGCGCGCGGCTGCGCCCCGATCGGCCGACGCTGCGCGCGACGACGAGCTCGTGGCCCTCGACATCGAGTCCGCGCTCGCGCAGCGCGGCCTCGAGCTCGGGCAGACCCTCGGTCCGAAACACGGCCTCGACGAGCGCCTCCTCGGCGCCCTCGCGCACCGCATCCGCGGCGGCGCGCGCGCCGGCGAGGAGCGCGAGCGCGCCGAGCACGATCGACTTCCCCGCGCCGGTCTCGCCGGTAAGCACGTTCAGGCCCGGGCCGAACTCGATCTCGGCGCGCTCGACGACGGCGAGGTTGGCGATGCGCAGCGTCTCGATCAACGCTCGCCCCAGCGCAGCTTGCTGCGCAGCACGTCGAAGCGGCTGCGCAGGGGCGCGACCAGGAGCCGCACGGAGTGCTCGGAGCGCCGCACGCGCACGCGGTCGCCGTCCTCCAGGCGTCCGCCCTCCTGCCCGTCGACGGTCAGCTGCACCTCGCCGCCGAGCGCGTGCACCACGAGCTCGAGCCGCGCGCCGTCCGGAAGCACGAGCGGGCGCTGGGTCAGCGTGTGCGGGCAGATCGGCGTCAGCAGGAAGGAGGCCACGCCGGGGAGCAGGATCGGTCCCCCCGCCGAGAGCGAATAGGCGGTCGAGCCGGTCGGGGTCGCGACGATCAGGCCGTCGGCGTGGTAGGTGGTGACGAGCTGCCCGTCCGCGTGGGCCTCGAGGTCGATGATGCGTGCGAGCGCGCCGCGGTTGGTGATCACCGCGTCGTTGAGCGCGCGGTAGCGGTGGCGGGTGGCGCCGGCGCGCAGGTGCTCGACCTCGAGGCGCATGCGCTCCTCGACCTGCAGCTCGCCCGCCAGCGCGCGGGCGAGCGCGGGCTCCATCTCGTCGACCGACACCTCGGCAAGGAAGCCGAGCGTCCCGAGGTTGATGCCGAGGATGGGGGTCGCGCGCTCGTCGACGGCGCGGGCGACCGCAAGCAGGGTGCCGTCTCCGCCGAGCACCACGATCAGATCCGCCCGGCTCGCGAGCTCCGCGCGCGGGCAGCCGCTGGTTCCCACCGCGGCGGCCGCGGCCGGATCGAACAGGCTCTCGAGGCCGCGCTGCGCGAGGAGCTTGGCGAGGTCGCACGCGGCCGCTGCCGCGCGGGGCACGCCCGGCTTGATCGCCACGCCGACCGTTCGGATCGCCATGCTGCCGCCTTTGGGGGTGCCCGAGGGGTAGCGCATCCGCCTCAAGGTTGCTGAGCTGAAGCGCGGCCTTATGAACTTCGCTCGGCTCCGCGGACTCCGCCTCGCTGCGCGCTCGTTGCTTCGCTCGCTTGCGGGGATACTCCAGGCGATCGCGTTGCCCCGGAGGCACCGGGACCCTTGGTCGCTGCGACGGCGCTAGCATCGCCTCGTGAGCGACGCGGACGATTCGCTCGAGCTGTTCGCGGCGGCGCGGTCCCCGGCTCGGAGCGCCCGCCCTCCGCTCGCCGACCGTATGCGCCCGCGCACGCTCGACGAGGTCGTCGGGCAGGACGAGCTGGTCGCACCAGGGGCCCCGCTGCGGATCCTCGTCGAATCGGGCGCGCTGCCCTCCCTGATCCTCTGGGGCCCGCCCGGCTGCGGAAAGACCACGCTCGCGCGACTCCTGGCTGGAGACCCGCAGCGGGCGAGCTTCGCCGCGCTCTCGGCCGTGGCCGTCGGCGTCAAGGAGGTGCGCGCCGTCGTCGAGCGAGCGAGCCACGAGGCGCGCGGCGGGCGCCGCACCGTCCTCTTCCTCGACGAGATCCACCGCTTCAACCGCGCCCAGCAGGACGCGCTCCTGCCGCACGTCGAGCACGGCACGATCACGCTGATCGGCGCCACCACCGAGAATCCCTCCTTCGAGGTGATCGCGCCGCTGCTCTCGCGCTGTCGCGTCTTCGTGCTCCGCCCGCTCGCGGTCGAAGCGGTCGCGGGTCTCCTGCGCCGCGCGCTCGCGGACGCGGAGCGCGGCCTCGGCGGCGCGGGCCTCGAGGTCCCGGACGAGGCGATCGCCCTCCTCGCGGAGCTCGCCGACGGCGATGCGCGGCGCGCGCTCGGCGTGCTCGAGGCGGCCGCCGGACTCGCGGCGAAGTCGCCGAGGCGCCGGCTCGACGCCGAGCAGGTGCAGGAGGCCGCGGGACGGCGGCTCCTGCTGCACGACCGCGACCGCGAGGAGCACTACAACGTCGTCTCGGCCTTCATCAAGAGCCTGCCCGCCAGCGATCCCGACGCGGCGCTCTACTGGGCCGCGCGCATGCTGGAGGCGGGCGAGGATCCGCGTTTCCTGTCGCGCCGAATGGTGATCTTCGCCTCGGAGGACGTCGGCAACGCCGAGCCCGCAGCGCTCCCGCTGGCGATCGCCGCCGACCAGGCCGTGGAGCGCATCGGAATGCCCGAGGCGCGGATCAACCTCGCCCAGGCCGTGACCTTCCTCGCCTGCGCGCCGAAGAGCAACGCCTCCTATCTCGGCATCGAGCGCGCGATCGAGGCCGTGCGCGCGCACGGCTCGGCGCCCGTGCCGCTCCACCTGCGCAACGCGCCCACCGGCTTGCTCCGCGACCTCGGCTACGGGCGCGGCTACCGCTATCCGCACGACGCGCCGGACCGCTTCGTCGCGGACCCGAACCTGCCCGACGCGCTCCGCGAGGCCCGCTTCTACGAGCCGAGCGAAGAGGGCGCCGAGGGCGCCATCGCGCGGCAGCTGGCCGAGTGGCGGGCGCGCCGCGAGCAACGCAGGAGCTGAGCTACTCCGGCTTCCTCGTCTCCGCCGCGGCGCGCATCTCCTTGCGCGCGCGCAGCGCCGACCAGACGAACAGGACGGCCAGCACCCCGAAGCCGTAGCGATTGAAGGCGAGGTGCTCGAGCATCTTCGGATCGCGGTTGAGCCAGCCGTCGTAGCCGAACCAGAGCATCAGCGCGAACAGCAGGAAGGGCAGGAAGAGCGGGTTGTCGAAGGGATTGCGCGGGGCCTCCTCCTCGCCGTCCTCGATCTCCGGCCCGCCGTCCTTCATGAGCTCCTCCTGGCGATTCCCCGGTGTACGATTTTCGAGCGGCGTGTCAAGCCCCGCCGCGCGCGCAGACCACCCGATTGCGCCCGGCCTCCTTGGCGCGGTAGAGGGCGCCGTCGGCCGCCTCGATCAGGTCGTCCGCGCCGCGCAGCTCGCCGCCGAGCGCGGCGGCGCCGATGCTCACGGTGATGCGAACGCGCGTCCCGGGGGCGACCTCGACCTCGACCGACTCGACCGCCTGGCGCAGCCGCTCGGCCAGCACCTGCGCGCCCGCAAGATCCGTCTGTGGCAGCACGACCAGGATCTCCTCGCCGCCGTAGCGCCCGGCTACGTCGGTGCCGCGCAGCGCCCCGCGCAGCGCCGCCCCGACTCCCGCGAGCACGATGTCGCCAGCGCGATGGCCGTGCGCGTCGTTCACCCGCTTGAAGTGATCGAGGTCGGCCATCAGCACCGCGAGCGGTGTCCGGTAGCGCGTCGCCCGCAGCACCTCGATGGCGAGAAGCTCGCCCGCGAAGCGACGGGAGCGCAGCCCGGTGACGGGATCCGTGGTCGAGAGGCGCGCGAGCGTCGCGTTCTTCTCGCGCAGCTCGCCCTGTAGCCGGCGCACGCGCAGCTGGAGCTCGAGGCGGGCGATCAGCTCGACCGGATGACAGGGCTTCTGGATGGTGTCACTGGCGCCACTGCGGAGCAGCCGCGCCAGGCGCTGGGGATCTCGATTCGCGGTCAGGAACAGGAACGGCACCTCCTCGCAGCCAGGCTGGCAGCTGCGCGCCGCGAGCAGCCGCTCGCCGTCGAGCCCAGGCATCTCGAGGTCGCAGATCACCGCGTCCACCGGTTGGCCGAGCAGGAGGCGCAGGCCGGCGATGCCGTCCGCGGCCTCGAGGATGCGGTCGACGCGCCCCGACTCCTCGAGCGCGCGCCGAATCGCCGCGCGCGCCGAGCTCGAGTCGTCGATGAGCAGGATGGTCGCCAGGTCGAATCTCCCGCCTCTCTCTTCGGCCGTCCGGGCGGGAGACTTGCTGCGAAACGGGGAAGTGTCGGAAGGCCCCGCGGAGGGTCAGCGGAAGAGCGCGCGGCCGAGCGCGGTCCGGAAGCGCTCGGTCAGGGGGTCGGCCGCGCCGAGGATCGAGAAGAGGTCGAGCATCGCGAGCCGCGCCGCCCCCTCCGCGTGGCGGGGGTCGCGCTGGACCACCTCGAGGAGCTCCTCGAGCGCCGCCTCGTGCCGGCCGGCGGCCGCGAGGAGCCGGCCCAGGGCGAGGCGCGCGTCGAGATCGCCGGGGTCCGCGGTGATCCGCCGGCGGAGCGCCTCCGGGTCGCCCTCGCCGGCCTGGCCCGTGCGCAGCGCCGCCGCCAGGCGCTCCGCCTCGCCGCTCTGGGGCGTCCCGGGGCCCACCGCTTCGAGCGACTCGAGGGCGGCGTCGACCTCGCCGCGCGCCGCCTGGAGCCGCCCGAGCCCGAGGCGCGCGCCGGGATGCCGCGGGTCGAGGGCCAGGGCAGCGCGAAAGATCGACTCGGCCTCCGCGAGCCGCCCGGCCGCCGCCTCGCGAGCTCCCCGCTCGGCCGCGCGGTCGGCCTCGCTCGGCAGCAGGGCCTCGAGCAAGCGGCGCACGACCGCCTCGGGGTGGGCGCCCTCGAGCTCCACGACGAGCGCCCGGTCCCGAAAGCCGCGGAGCGCGGGGATCCCGCGCACGCCGAAGCTCTGCGCGAGGGAGGGGTTCCGGTCCACGTCGACGCGCGCCAGCACGAAGGCCCCGCGCTGCTCGTCGGCGAGCCGCTCGAGCAGGGGACCGAGCACGCGGCACGGCTGGCACCAGGGCGCCCAGAAGTCCACGAGCACCGGCGTCGCCCGAGAGCGCTCGAGCACCTCGCGCTCGAAGTCCCGCTCGCCGACGTCGAGGATCCACTCAGCGCCCGGGGACGTTAGGGCTTGCCGAGCCCCGTGATCTTCCACTGTGTTCCCACCTTCTCGAGCGTGGCCCTGAGCTGGACGGGTGAGGGCGGGATGCCGTCGGCCGAGATGGTCTGATCGAAGTCGACCGTCACCTTCTCTCCCGTTTCGCGAACGCCTCTCTGCGAAACCGCCATCGACACCTTGCTCTTGGCGCGGAAGAAGTTCGCGGTGTTGGCCTTCTGACTCTCGGTCATCGACCAGATCTTCGCCAGGCGATCGATATCTCGCGATTCGTAGGCGGCCTTGTACTCCTGGAGGGCCGTTTCCGCGATCTCGTGCGGGTCCCTGCCTCCCACCGGAGGTGGCGGGGGCCGCGGCGCGAGTCCCGCCGTCGGTGGCGGGGGCGGTGGCGGCGGCACGGCGGCCACGACGATGCGTCGCTGAAGCACCGCGACCGCCCCTCGCGCGTCGGTGGCCTTCGCCTCGAGCACGTGCGTGCCGGGGCTCTGGCCCTGGAACGTGTAGGAGCCCCCCTCACCGACCGGCTTGCCGTCGAGCAGGAACGCAACCGCGACCTCCTCGCCATCCGCGTCCCTGGCCTGCGCCGAGAACTCCTGCTTCTTCCCGACCTCCAGGTTGATTGCTTCCTGTGCCGGATCGAGCGTGAGCTTCGGAGGACGATTGGCCACGTTGGCGACCGTGATCGTCCGCCGCTGCGTCGTCACCGCGCCCTGCGCGTCGGTCGCCTTGGCCTCGAGAACGTGCGTGCCGGGGCTCTGGCCCTGGAACGTGTAGGAGCCCCCTTCACCGACCGACTTGCCGTCGAGCTGCAGCGAAACGGTGACGTCGTCGCCGTCGGGGTCCCTGGCCTGCGCAGAGAACTCCTGCTTCTTCCCCACCTCCAGGTTGATCGCTTCCTTTGCAGGCTCCAGGCTGAGGTTGGGGGGATGATTGACGTTCGCCACCGTGATCGTCCGACTCTGCGTCGCCACCGCACCCCGCGCGTCGGTGGCCTTGGCCTCGAGGACGTACGTGCCCGGCGTCTGGCCCTGGAAGGTGTAGGAGCCTCCCTGGCCGACCGGCTTGCCGTCGAGAAGGAAGGCCACCGAGACGTCGTCTCCGTCGGGGTCGCTGGTCTTCGCCACGAACGACTGCTTCTTGCCTCGATCCAGGCTGATCGAATCCTGCGCCGGCGTGAGCGCGAGCTTGGGCGGACTGTTCGGCGGCGCAACCGTGATGGTCAGGGTCTTCGCCGTCACGGCCCCGTCGGTATCGGTGGCGCGCGCCTCGAGCCGATGCGTGCCCGGAGTCTCGCTCTGGAACGTGTAGGTCCCGCCCTGCCCTACCGGCTTCCCGTCGAGCAGCAGCGCGACGCTGACGTCGTCGCCGTCCGGGTCGCTCGCCTGCGCCGCAAAGGACTTCGCCTCGCCGACCTCGAGGCGGACGTCGCTCGCCGGAGTGAGTGCCAGCTTCGGGCTGGTGTTCGTGACGCTCACGTCCCAGCTGGCAGCGTCTTCACCCCCCCGGCCATCGTCGACGCGGACCTCGACGCGGCTCTTCGCCCGGGGAGTCAGCTTGAGCACGGGACCGCTCTCCGGACGGTTCTTCCCGTCGACGCTCCAGGCGTAGTGAAGGACGTCTCCGGGATTCGGGTCCTTCGCCTCGATCTCGAACGACAGGACCTCGCCCTTGCGCGCGGAGTAGGTCTGGCTTGCAGGGATCCGGCTCGCGATCTTCGGCGGCCGGTTCCGGTTCTCGATCGCCGCCTGGTTGTCCTCCGACGCCCGCCCAAAGCCTTCGCTCGCGGTGCCGTAGCGCGCGAGCGCCGCCCCGGCATCGCCCTGCTCCACGGCGGCATCGCCCTGCGCGAGCGCCTGCGCCGCGGCGAGGCATTCGGGGCGCGCCTGCTTCGCGTCGAGCGCCGCGCAGTCGCCGGTCTGCTTCGCCGCCTCGCGCGCCTCGGCTCCCGCCTTGCGCGCGCGGTCGAGCGCGGCGCGCGCCAGCCGGCTCGCGCTCTGGAAGGTGGCGCGCGCCGCGGCGTATCCGTGCTCCGCGTCGTCGAAGCGCTCGCCCTCGAAGGCGGCGCTCGCGTCGCCCAGCGCCGCGTCGGCCTTGGCCAGCTCGGCGGACGCGGACTTCTCGGCGCCGTCGGCGAGCGCCTGGGCCCGCGCTTCGTCGGCCGCGCGCTTGGCGCCCTGCGCCCCCTGGCTGCGCTGGCCCTTCTCGATCGCCACGCCGAGGAACTTGGCGGTGCGCTCGTACACCTGCTTGGCCTCGTCGAAGCTGCCCGCCGCGTAGAGCCCGTCCGCGCGCGCGACCTCCTTGCGAATCTCGTCGTCCACCAGGTGGGCCTGGGCGGCCTGCGACTCCAGCGCGTGGAGCGCCTGCTGCGCCTGCGCGGCCCCCGCCACCGCGAGCGCCGCGGCGAAGCCGTCCTTCGCCTTCCAGAAGGCGTCGCGCGCCGCCAGGTAGGACTCGGCAGCGACGTCGGCGTCCCCGGCGGCCAGCGCCTGCTGCGCGCGCTCGACGGCCGCCTGGAACTCGGGCACCGGAAGCCGCGCGGCGGCCGCCGACGCCTGGGCGCGCAGCGCCTCCTCGCGCGCCGCGGCGGCGAGCTGCGGCCACTGCTTCTGCAGCTGCTGCTCGAGCGCACGCGTGCCCGCGCTCGCGAGCCGCACCTCCCCGAGCTTGGCCTGGTACGCCTCGGCCAGCTGACACTTTGCAGGCGTGGCCTCGGGCGGCGTCAGCGCCCCGATCTGCTGCTCGAGCTTGGCCCAGGCGTCGGGCGCCAGATCCTTCACGTCGAGCTTGCCGAGCCCCTCGGCGCCGCGCCGCGCCGCCTCGGTCGCCTTGGCGAAGCGGTCGGCCAGATCGCCGTCGACCAGCACGCCGCAGCTCTCGACGAAGCCCTCGCGCGCGTTCTGGAGGAAGACCGGGGAATCGCCCTCGCCCTTCTCGCGCTTGGTGCGCGCGTGCTGGAGCAGCATCGAGGCCGAGCGCTGCTTCTCGCGCGCCGCCGACAGGACCTCGCGCGCCACCGCGGGCGTGGCGGAAGCCTCGGCGTCGACGAGACGCGCGACCTGCTGCTCGAGCTGCGCGGTCTCCTCGAGACTCTCGGCGAGGCGGTTGTTGTGGATCCGCGTCCAGGCCCACCATCCGCCTCCGGCGACGCCGATCGCCAGGACTGCGGCTCCCGCGATGAGGGCCCACGGCCGGCCGCCCTCGTCTTCCTCCTCCAGCGGCGGCGCGACCTGGCGCTGGCCCGTCCGCGCCCGGGGCCGGCTCTCAACCGGCCGCGCGCGCCTCTCGCCGCTCGTCGCCCGGCGCGAGCTCGAGGCGCGGCGCACCGGCTCGTGGCCGCTTTCCTCGAGCGCCTCCTCGAGGGCCTCGCGCATCGCCGACGCGTCGGGATAGCGCTCCTCGGGATCGATCCGGCAGGCGGTGTAGACGACCTCGCGCACCGGATCGGGGACGTCGTCGCCGAAGTGGAACTCGAACTCCTCGTGCGAGAAGCTCAGGTGTCCGAGGTAGGCGAGGATGTCCTGGCCGCTCGTCGAGTCGATCTGGTCGATCTCTTCGTAGACGGTGCGACCGGTGAGCGCGTTGTACATCGTCAGGCCGAACGAGAACACGTCGGTCGACGTCGTGATCCCGCGGCGTCCGCGCGCCTGCTCCGGCGACATATAGGCAGGCGTCCCGATCGCGATTCCGGTGCTCGTCCCATGGCCCTGCGCGGTGAACCAGGTCTCGCCCTCGCTCAGGTCCGCGGTGCGCGCGATCCCGAGGTCGGCGAGCATCGCGCGGCCGTCGGGATGGATCAGGATGTTGCCGGGCTTGATGTCGCGGTGGACGATCCCTCCCTCGTGCAGCCTGGCGAGCCCCGCGAGCACGTCCAGGAAGATCGGGGCCGCCTCCTCGAGCGGGAGCACGCCGCGCTTCGACAGCGGCGGCGTATCGATCAGCGTCATCGTGTAGAAGTGGCAGCCGCTCGCCTCGTCGAGGCCGAAGTCGAAGATCGTGACGAGGTTCGGGTGCTCGAGGCGAGCGAGGATGCGCGCCTCGTCCTGGAAGCGCCGGAACAGATCGCCCGCCGCGACGCCCGGCTTGAGCATCTTGAGGGCGCGGGGCGCGTCGAAGTTGGGGTCGACCACCTCGAACACCCAGGCCATCCCGCCCTCGGCGATGAAGCGCCGGACGGGGTAGCGCCCGATCTGGCGGATCTCCTGCGGGTTCACGGCGCTCGATTCACCCAAGCCCCGGAACGGCGCCCGGGGCTCCCTGATCGGTCAATGTGCCAGAAGACGAGAGCGCGTGCGTCCAACTTATGGATCCGATGCGAAATCCACACGCCGCCGAGATGCGCCGGAAATTTTCCTTGACTTCGCGGGAGGATTCGTAGAGCTTCTTCCGGTCGCGGCGGGAGAGCCGCGGCTGGGGAGGGGATTCGATGCGCTCGTTGCTCAGAGCTCCTGAGCTCCAGGGAACATGCCGGTTCGCAGCCATCTGGGTCGCCACCCTAATGGCGTTCGGCGCTTCCGTCGTCCAAGCCGATACGCTCAGTCAGGTCCTCCCGAGACTCTGGGGAAAGAACGGCATCATCCTCGCGGACCCGAACCTCGGCGCCACCGCTTCCTTCAACCAATCCTCGCTGGATAGCCTGAACCGGTTGAGCTCTGGGATCTCATCGGCGATCAACGTCGCCAACATCGGTTCGAGCACCTCGTCGTTCACCTTCGACGTGCAGCAGGCGGTCTTCGTGCGCTCGACCGAGAGCCTGGGGCCGACGCTGGCCGAGCGCGCCGAGACGATTGGCGAGGGGAAGCTCAACGTCGCTTGGACCTACACGCGGGCCGATTTCACGACGTACAAGGGAGACAACCTCAACGACATCAACCTGATCCTCCCGAGCAGCGATCGCTGCAGGAGCGGAGCCCCGCGACCGCAGTGTCCGGGCGAGCCTCCCTCTCCTGGTCAGCCCGCCTTCGAGCAAGACAACCTATGGATGAATCTGGATCTCCAGCTCGCGCAGGACCAGATCCTGTTCTACGGCAAGTATGGCATCACCCCGCGTTGGGACGTCGGGCTGATCCTTCCGGTGATCCACACGAGCTTTCGGGTCTCCTCGACGGCCACGATCCTTCGTAATGCGCGAAACTCTGCATCCTTCAACAACTTCTGCCTCCCCAACGGAGTCGGAGGGTCGTTCTACAACGGCAGCAACGGCTACAACCCAGTGGGCGGAGGCCCTTGCGCCATCAATGCAAACATCTCGACGATCAATGCAACGTCGACCCGTACGAGCACCGACGAGAGCAAGACCGAGTTCGGCGATCTCCTGCTGAGGACGAAGTACAACTTCGTTCGCGAGCAGGGGAACTTGCCCGACATGGCCGTGCTGGGCGC
>Ga0335082_10009933_pt1 | contig 10331 bp, 8 predicted proteins | sample Lox_Sample_41_FD_206718 | JGI IMG/M metagenome (GOLD analysis project Ga0335082, IMG submission 206718) | Soil microbial communities from Loxahatchee National Wildlife Refuge, Florida, United States - Lox_Sample_4.1 | ecosystem: Environmental > Terrestrial > Soil > Wetlands | place: USA: Florida...
CGACCGATGGTATGTTTTGTCAATGTGAAGAGCGTGGATCGAATCATCTACTCCATTTTTCAGAGATTTACCCTGGAATGGAAAACCCGCACCCTCAAGCTATTTACACAAGCTGCGTGACATCACCTGTTGATCCGCTTGCATTGACTTGTCTCGACCATCCACGTAAGATTCGCGGCGCATGCTCGGACAGACAATTTCTCATTACCGCATCCTGGAAAAGCTCGGCGGTGGCGGCATGGGAGTTGTTTTCAAAGCTGAGGACACGGAACTCGGCCGTTTCGTCGCTCTGAAATTCCTTCCTGACGAAGTGGCTCACGATGAAGCCGCGCTGGAGCGCTTCCGACGGGAGGCACGCGCCGCCTCGGCCTTGAATCACTCAAACATCTGCACCATCTACGAGATCGGAAAGCATGAAGGCCGATCCTTCATCGCGATGGAGTATCTCGAGGGCTCGACGCTGAAGCACACCATCGGCGTTCGTCCGATGGAGCTTGAGGCGTTGCTGAATATAGCGATCGAAGTCGCCGACGCACTGGATGCGGCGCATGCGAAGGGCATCGTTCATCGCGACATCAAGCCGGCGAACATCTTTGTCTCCAAACGCGGGCATGCCAAGATTCTCGACTTCGGATTAGCCAAGATGGCTTCCGCGAACACTTCTGTCAGCGGAGATTCTCAGACACTGGCGGATGCAGCCGCGTTGAACCTGACGAGCCCAGGAACAGCACTCGGTACCGTGGCTTACATGTCGCCGGAGCAAGTGCGTGGCAAGGAGCTGGACGGCCGCACCGATTTGTTTTCCTTCGGGATCGTGCTCTACGAAATGGCGACCGGGTCGCTGCCATTCCGCGGTGAGACTCCGGGGGTTATTACCGAAGCGATCCTGAATCGGGCACCCACTCCACCGATTCGTTTGAATCCGGATTTGCCGCCGGAGATCGAACGGATCATCGTGAAGTTACTCGATAAGGATCCCGAGTTACGTTATCAGAGCGCTGCGGAAGTCCGCGCCGATTTGAAGCGGCTGAAACGCGAACGCGACTCAGCGCGGATTTCCTCTTCGGCAGTTCCAACAGAAATAAGTGGTTCCGCTGCAGCTTCATCGTCGACCGGGATCGCCGCGAAAGCCTCGTCCGCTTCCATCAAGACAGCTCCGGAAACGCGAAGTCGAACGACCCAGATCGCGCTAGGAGCGGCACTTGCGCTCGCAGTTGCGACTATCGGATTTCTTCTGCTTCGGCATAACGGACCAGCGCCCTCACCCGCGTATCACTTGTTGACCTATCGGCGGGGAACGATCCGAATGGCGCGATTCGCCCCAGACGGGCAAACGGTGATTTACAGCGCCGCATGGGAAGGCGGTCCGGTCGAGATTTTCAGCACGCGATTTGGTACGCCGGAATCACGTTCTGTGGGAGTGCCGGGCGCTGAAATCCTTGCCATTTCCGGAGGCGGCGAGATGGCCGTGCTGCTGCACAGCCAGCAATCGAAATCACAAGTTCACACCGGGACACTGGCGCGAATGCCGCTAGGAGGCGGAGCGCCCCGGGAAATTCTTGAGAACATTCAGTGGGCCGATTGGTCTCCTGACGGCTCACAGTTTGCGATTGTGCGTGATGCGAATGGGCGCAATCGTCTGGAATATCCTGTCGGTAAAGTTCTGTACGAAACTGGGGGTTGGATCAGTCATCCACGCGTCTCGCGTAAGGGTGACATGATCGCATTCATCGATCATCCGATACCGGGCGACTCGATCGGCGGCGTCGCCGTGGTTGACATGAGTGGCAAGAAGCGCTCCCTGGGACAAATGTACGGTGGGGGCGCGGTAGGCCTGGCCTGGTCGCCTAAAGGTGATGAAGTCTGGGTAACGGCGACTGTGATTGGAATCGATCGCTCGGTATTTGCCGTGACGATGGATGGAAAAGAGCGCCTGGTTGCGCGTGTACCCGCCGACCTCACACTGCAGGACGTCATGCCCGACGGCCGGGCTCTCCTGGCGCGTGACAGTTGGCGGCGCGGGCTGATCGTTCATCGCCCTGACGATCCGGCCGAACACGACTTCACCTGGCTTGATTGGTCGTATCCAGTGACACTTTCGCCAGACGGACAGAAGTTGTTGTTCCGAGAGGAGGGCGAAGCGGGCGGTCCAAGTTACGCCGTGTATGTGCGCAAGACGGATGGATCTCCGGCCGTACGGTTAGGCGACGGGCAGTCTCTCGCACTATCAACGGATGGCAAATGGGCGCTGGCGTGCCGGGGAGATAAGCAGACCGACCTGTTCCTTCTTCCTACCGGTGCGGGAGAACCACGTCAACTCCAGGGACACAACATTGTCCACAGCACGGCAACCTGGTTTCCTGATGGCAAACGCGTTCTGCTGGCGGGAACGGAAGCTGATCACGGGCTGCGTCTTTACGTGCAGGATATTGATGCAGACAAAATTTCTCCCGTGACTCCCGAAGGAACGAACGGACTTTCTTTTGCTCTCTCGCCTGATGGAAGCGCTGTTGCGGCGGTCGGCCCGGATGACAAGGCATATGTTTATCCCATTGCTCCGGGAGATCCCCATCTGATCAAGGGAATGGAGCTGGGAGAGGTTCCCGTAGGGTGGAGCACCGACGGGCGGTCGCTTTACGCATATCGAGGAGGCGATCTGCCGGCTAAGGTATACCGTGTCGATCTGACGACCGGCAATCGAACTCTATGGAGGCAGCTCATGCCGCCCGATCCGGCGGGCGTGGAATTCGTCGGTCCTGTGCTGCCAACTCCCGATGGCAAGGCGTACGTTTACGGATACCGCCGGCTGCTATCGGATCTCTATTTGGTCGAAGGCCTTCAGTGAATCGTAAAAACATCTCACTGGTTCAAGTCCTCTCGGTGGTTTCGCCGCAGTCGTACATGTCCAACCGCGTCTCACGCTGGTAATCTTGCGGGTCGTTTTGTGTACTCCTTAAACTTTCCTTAATGGCATTTACTCGGACACAGATCGGCATTGCGGTGGGTACCGGTGCCTTGCTCGTCTTTGGATTCGTGGGCTACCTCTGGTGGTTGAGCAATCAGCCGCCGGTGTTGGCGCGATCGGAACAGAAAGACACGCTAACGGGTCTTCCGGTCAGCATCAAGATGAATCCGCTGCGCGACCGCTCGACCGAGAAGGCGGCAAACAAATTCCTCCGCGAATTGCGCGATGGACATTGTGACGAGCTCCTGCAGAAATGGGAGCACGATTACCACAAAAAATATGCCCGCTACATCTGCAAATCCGAATCGGAGCACCCACTGCTTTCCTGGGAGCTTGTAGATTGGGAAGACGCTCCGCCGCTGGTCGTTCTCCACTATCGCGGCCAGCGTCCGAGCAATGCAGGGCCGACGCAGGCTGGAATTGATCAGGGCCTGTTCACGCTCACGCTGGAGCATCGTCCTGGGGATTGGGTTGTGACTAAGTACGACGCGATGTATTAGACCCAAGTTATCAGTGCCCAGTTTCCATCGGCCAGTTACTTTGAACGCGGATCGACCCGAATCGGCCCCATTAAGCTTCCAACTGGTGTCCAAGGTTGTATGAGGATTTCCTGGAAAATCGCACTTCCGCTGTGCGGGCTGCTCTTGTTCTCACTCGGATCTTGGATCTCCTTTAGTCACCGTGTGGCTCCGAGAGGAAGATACGTCTGGTGGTCTTCCATACGCCTCGATTGCGATCCGCTCGGCAACCATGCTGCAGTTTCGATTGTGAAACTATGCAAAGAAGGTGAAGGAGGTTGTATGGTGGTCGAACCGATGGGTGTCTGGGTCGACCCAGGATTGCTGGCAAAGTTCTTATTCCTTTCCGGAGCCCCGGCATTCGTGGTGGGCTTAGGAATCGTCCATACCTGTGCGAGGTTTGGCATTAGCGAAGAGGCCACTTTCATGATTGCAATGCCCCTCCTGTTGGGGATCTGGTACTACTTTGTAGGATGGCTCATTGATCGCCGACGCGCCCGGCGATCGAGTCGTCGAGCATCGTCGACGATCTGACTCCCGTGGTAAAACTTCTTCATGCCAGATCTGGCACCTGAAACGCAGCCCTCCACTGCGCGCAACATCTCCTCGTTCGGCATAACTTCGTTCTTCAATGACACCGCGTCTGAGATGGCGTATTGGGTCCTTCCCGCGTTTCTGGTGTCTCTCGGTGCCGGGCCGGCGCAACTTGGAATCATCGAGGGGATCGCGGAGAGCGTCGCTTCTTTGGCCAAACTCTTCTCTGGATACCTCACTGACCGAATCGAAAAGCGCAAGCCGCTCGTTGTTACTGGCTACCTCGTGGCCAACGCGGTAAAACCCTTACTCGCCATCGTCACGTCGTGGTGGCAGATTCTGCTGATTCGTTTCAGCGACCGGCTGGCCAAAGGAGTGCGTGGGGCGCCTCGTGATGTGATGGTAGCGGAATCTGTGGCAAAAGATCGCCTGGGGTCGGCGTATGGACTGATTCAGTCGATGGATTCAGCGGGTGCGATTGCCGGGCCGCTCCTGGCGCTCTTCCTGCTGGGCCGCTTCGGGATTCGTAGCGTGTTTTGGGCGGCGGCTGTACCCGGAGCGCTGGCTGTACTGGTCGCGGTGTTTGGAATTCGGGAGACCAGACCGAACCCCGTAGTCGACGCGGATAGACGTACGAAGGCCGCCGCGCTTCGCGCTGGCGGGACAACCGAGGCGGCTGTCGCTCCGCGGGTTGGTTTGCCCAGCACGTTCTACTTCGTTTTAGCCGCTGTCACATTGTTCTCGCTGGGAAATTCGAGCGACATGTTTCTGGTAATGCGCGCGCAGAGCGTCGGAATTTCAGTGGGCTTGGCGCCGTTACTCGGCCTGGTCTTCAACGTGACTTACACGCTGGGTTCGTGGCCGGCAGGACGGTTCAGCGATCGTTTCTCGCGCCGCTGGATCGCAGCGGCAGGTTACTTCATCTTCGCGGCCGTGTACTTCGTATTCGGACGTGCGCCTTCGCCTCTTGCGATTTGGGTAACCATGGCCGTCTACGGGATCTATTACGCTCTAACCCAACCGGTGCTCAAAGCGCTTGTCGTCGAGAGTGTGAGGCAGGAAGTTCGTGGTCGCGCACTCGGAATCTACTTCTTTATGACGAGCGTTGCAACGCTGGCGGCGAGTTTGATCACCGGCGAGTTGTGGAAGCATTACGGCGCCGCGTTGCCGTTCTTTCTTTCGGCCGCATTGGCGGTACTGTCAGCGTTGCTGCTACTTCTGACGCCTCTCACCGCAGAGCAGCAAGAGGACTCCCGGTTACAGCGAACCCGAGCCTCCTGATTCTGGCTCGGGTTTCGCGGTCCCATTCTTGATGGCTTCGTCGAGGAGTTCCTTCATCTGGCGCTGCGCCTGCTCCGCCAATTCTCCTTGCTTCTCTCCGAGTGCGCCCTGTTGTTCGCCGAGTTTTCCTTGCTTTTCTCCGAGTGCGCCCTGCAGTTCGCCAATCTTTCCCTGCTGATCACCGGCCTGCGATTGAATGTCGCCGAGCTTGCTCTGCAAGTCCCCGATCTCGGACTGCAGATCGCCAATCTGTTCCATCGTCGCAGTGGGCCCAAGCTTCTGCAGCTTTGCCTTGAGTTTGTCGAGTGCCGCGGTCATGTCTGGCACATTCACCCGAACCTGCTCCATCTTTTTGCCCAGTTCTTCTTGTTGCCTGCCGAGTTCTTCCTGCTGCTTCCCGAGTTCTTCCTGTTGGCGGCCAAGTTCTTCCTGCGGAGCCCAGAATTTCTTGGCGCGATCGATTGTCGGCTGGTCGCGAATGATGTACGACTTCTCGTCGCGCTGGAACCAGATGAAGTCTCCAGGGATCTGTTTCTTCAGTTTCTCCACATGACGGATATCCTGTGTCGATCCCGACATCGTGTAGGTGTCGCTCTTGCCCGAGGCAATCACGAAGCGTTCTTCGTCGTCGTAGCCGTAGGTATATGAGGATCCATGTCCGGTAGAGTGGGATGTGTGCTGTGCGAGGACCGGTTGAACTGGCGGATTGCCGAGCGCATAAGAAGCCACCGGTGCGGTGGGTGCGATATACAAGTGTCCAGCGTTTGAAAGTGTGCCAGCGATTACAGGAGTAGGAGCGGCTATCGGAGCGGCAACCGGTGCCGCCGGGGCGAGAGGAGCGCCCTTCGGGCCATGTCCCGGAACTCCAGCGGTTGGCGCTACAGCCGATGGAGTAGGCGGCGGTGTGTGCACATCCTGATATCCGCGGACGGGATGAGCGGATGCAACAACATAGATCAAGGGAACAGCGATGGCGATCATCAAGACTGCGAAAGACCTCCGTGTCTTCACGGCAACAACTCCTTTCCAAGATAGAATTCGTTCCAACCGCTGCTCAGCCTGACCTGCTTTGGCCATTGCAACGCCCTGCCAGCGGATCCTTCCGGGTGAAACGCGCAAAGCCTCGAAGAAGCCCAGCAGAGTACGCGCATACTCGTTCCGGTCGGTTCCAAGAGAGAGAGCCGCCTCGTCACTGGCCTGCTCCGCCAGATCGGCGAGATGCCGGTCAAGCCACCACGCCAGTGGACTGAACCAGAAAATGGCGCGATGCAGAAGGGAGATTCTCTGCGTAAGCGCGTCGCGTCGTGCCACGTGTGCATATTCGTGAGCCAATACCGCATCAAGCTTTGCGCTGTGCCACTGTCGCCACTCGGACGGTAGAAGGATCGCGGGCCGCAGCACGCCCAGGGTGACTGGCACGAAAACTCTGTCGGACTCAGCCAACAACACTTTCCGAAAATGTCCGGCGAGCGGAAAGAGCCGTGCGACAATTTGAGGCTCGGTGATGCGCTGCGACGAACGGAGCAACCGCCGCGAGTAAATAATGCCAGCCAACAAGCGCATCAGAAGCGCGAACATCACCGCGAGATAAGTCACGAGTGCAATCACGTCCCAACGAATGGGCCGGCGTTGTGAAGGCGTTACGCTCGGATTCTGTATTGGCAATGCCATCGGCTGCGATTCAATGTGAGCGCTTAACGCGATGTTGTGAGGCGGAGTCTTCTCTGCGTGCCGGTTCGCTATATTTTTTGCTTTCCGGGCAAGCGGTGACTCGGCGACAGTGTGTGTGTCTTCAGAGCTAATCGCCTCAACGCGAGAAGTTTCGGGTTGGATAAATTCGGGAGCGGGTACTGCCAGCGGTGGTGCGAATCGGCCCAGAAGGGGCAACACTAAAGCGGCGTAAAGAACCAGCGTCCACGTAAATAGCTTTAACGACGTAGCCTTCACTCGAAAGATACGGAGGATGACTGCCGCGGCAACGGCCAGCAAAACGGAGCGAGCCGCGGAATTCACCAGTTCCACCAGTAAGGATGTCGACGCGGGATAATCAGAGAATTGCGTCATGGTTTCTTTTCCTTCCTGGCTACGGCTGACTCATCCGCAGCTTTGCGTTCCGCAATTTGGCGCGCAAGGCGCTCGAGTTGCTTTCGGTCGAGGACCTCGTTGTCGACCATCCCTAGCACCAACTCTTCGGCCGATCCTCCGCAGAAACGATCGATGATGTTCTTTACAGCCCGGACGGCGACGTTCTGACGCATATCAGACGCCGTGTAGATGAAAGTTCGCCCATCCACTTTGTGCGTGAGATATCCCTTTTCTTCTAGACGGCGCAGAACCGTGCGGATGGTGGAGTCTTTCATCGGGCGGGAGACGGCCAGGGCTTCGCGGCACGATTCTGCCGAACAAGGACCGTGATTCCAGATGTAGTCCATGACGCTCTGCTCAACCTCTCCCAAGTTCTTTAGACGTGGCTGCCTTGTGTTAGTCATTGTAGCGTTACAATATGTAACAGTAAAAGGGAGAGTCGTCAAGACAAAAATTCAGGAAGGTGAGAGGACGTGCGACCACCACGAGCTTTTCAGAACCAGCGCAGCCAAAGGAACAGAATGAGCTGCGCGGCGATGCCCGCTCCGGTGTCGAGGAATACATCACGCACTGTGCCGGTACGCGAAGGCAGATAGCTTTGATGCCATTCATCGAGGCTGGCTACAAGCGCCGTTCCCAACACGGCGATGCTGGCCCAGCGCAACGTCCACTTCGCGCCGGCTTGCGAGGGAAGAGTCTCACGCCAGGCACGGAACAGAAGGATGCTCAGCAGGCCGTAGCCGAAGACATGTCCTGATTTGCGGAGGAAGACGTGGTATGGCTCGAAGCTGGCGTAATCGATCCCGAAGATGAAGTGAAGCAGCGGATACAGGAAGCGGCTGGTGTTTTGGGAAGAGAGATATGTCGTCGATTCAATGGCGATGACGATAAGCCAAAGGATCAGAGCGATCCAGGCTTTCAGGACATGGTGGCGATCGTTAGTCAATCGGGTGGGAGTCGGCATCTCCCCCCCTTCACATGAAACGGGAAGGATGGAGTGCACTGGTCTTTATTCGATCGCATAGTTCGGGGCTTCGCGAGTGATCATCACGTCGTGCACATGGCTTTCACGCAGGCCGGCGCCGCTGATGCGGACGAAACGTGTCTTTTGCAGGAGCTCGGGGATTGTAGCGCAGCCGCAGTATCCCATACCTGACTTCAGACCGCCCACCATCTGATAGATGATCATGGCGACCGATCCGCGATAGGGCACGCGACCCTCGATGCCCTCTGGAACGAGTTTGGCCAGCCGGTTCGATTCGCCATCGGAAGCGGAAACCGATGCGGAGGAATCGCCTTCCGTACTCTGGAAGTAACGCTCGCTTGATCCTTGCGCCATTGCACCCAGAGATCCCATGCCGCGATAGGACTTGAACGAGCGGCCTTGATAAAGGATCAGTTCGCCGGGGCTTTCGTCCGTGCCTGCGAAGAGCGATCCGATCATGACGCAGCTTGCACCAGCAGCCAAGGCCTTGGTGACGTCGCCGGAATACTTGATGCCGCCGTCGGCAATGATCGGAACGCCGGAATCCTTCGTCGCACGGTAGGCTTCGGCGATCGCAGTAATCTGCGGAACTCCTGCACCGGTGACGACGCGCGTGGTGCAGATCGATCCGGGCCCGATTCCGACCTTAATGCCGTCCGCTCCCGCGCGGGCCAATTCACAGGCGCCGTCGAATGTGGCCACATTCCCGGCGAGCAGATCTACTTCGGGCAGTTTCGACTTCACCAACTTCACTGCCTCAAGCACCTTCGACGAATGTCCGTGAGCGCTGTCGATGGCCAGGACGTCGACTTTAGCTTCCGCCAGCTCTTGGGCACGTTCCAGAAAATCTCCTGTAGCTCCGATCGCAGCTCCAACGCGCAAACGGCCCTGGGAATCTTTCGCGGCGTTGGGGTACTTCAGCTTCTTCTGAATATCCTTGACCGTTATCAGTCCTTTGAGGTTGTACTTGTCATCGACCACGAGAAGCTTCTCAACGCGGTGTTTGTGCAGAATCTTTTCTGCTTCTTCCAGCGTCGTGCCCACCGGGACGGTGATGAGTTTCTCTTTGGTCATCACCTTGTCGATCGGAATATCGAAGCGAGTTTCGAAGCGCAGATCACGGTTGGTGAGAATGCCGACGAGTTTGCCGTGCTCGGTGATTGGGACGCCGGAAATCTTGTACTTGCGCATCACCTCAAGTGCGTCCGAAACCTTGTCGGTCGCGTGCATGGTGACAGGATCGACGATCATGCCGCTCTCCGAACGCTTCACCTTGTCGACTTCGTTGGCCTGCTCCTCAATCGAGAGATTGCGGTGAACGATGCCGATTCCCCCCTGTTGGGCGAGTGCGATGGCCATGTGCGATTCGGTCACAGTGTCCATGGCTGCGCTCACAATGGGAACATTGAGGCTGATTTTGCGCGTCAGTTGCGTCTGCGTGCTGGCATTTGCCGGGACCACATCAGAGCGCGCCGGCAGCAGGAGAACGTCATCAAAGGTAAGAGCCTCAGGAACGGGAAAATGAATCATAAATGTCTCGGAATTCCCCAGCGCTATGGGTAAACCTTCATTCTAGAGACGAGCAGGGGCGTAGGGCAAATCGTTTAGAAACAATGGGCGATGGGGATCTCTCGCGAACTCGGGCGCCACATACTCATCAGGATGTCATACACTGCAGTTTTGTAGTCCTTGTGACACAGTGTAAACCCCCTAACGCCCATTTCCGCTTTGCCGAAGTTCTCTTGCGCCATCTGATCGATCTTCGCACTCTCAACCTGTGAGAAGCAATAACGCGCAGCAAAGGCAGCCTGTGCTGCATTGACCTCGTGAACTGATGGCCGGACACTTTGTCTTGTTCGCTCGACAGCAGGCTGTATATGCAAACAGACGAGCGGAGAGACGGGGAGCAGAACCTCCACGTCGGGCTCGTGAAACCCAACGCCGTAGGAGAGTCGGCCGTTAG
>Ga0335082_10009934_pt1 | contig 10331 bp, 10 predicted proteins | sample Lox_Sample_41_FD_206718 | JGI IMG/M metagenome (GOLD analysis project Ga0335082, IMG submission 206718) | Soil microbial communities from Loxahatchee National Wildlife Refuge, Florida, United States - Lox_Sample_4.1 | ecosystem: Environmental > Terrestrial > Soil > Wetlands | place: USA...
ACGAGGCTTGAGGTCAACAAGAGGGCGATGGCGCTCAAAATCCATTGCAGTAAGAGCCTGAGCATGGGTCGTTTCTCCTGGCGGGAATTCGTTACTGCCATTCCATGGGTTCGATGCGCCCGCCGAACGGTGCGCGGGATGATTCTAATCGCATGACCCGCTACACTGCAGATTGCGCAACGTTTTTGGCGCCGCGGGATTGGTGAGTCAAGAAGCTCAGGTGAGGTTCAGGATGCAAGTTCGCGCCCTGGCGAGTTCGATTCTGCTGCTTCTGGCGTGCGCCGCGGCGTGGACGCAGGCGCCTCAAAATGCGCCGCTGCCCGATCCGCGCCAGCTGATGCGCGATGTGGTCGCACACCAGCGGCAGGTGGAGAAGATCCGGGAGAACTACACCTACAGCTCGCTGCAAACGGTCCAGGACATCGATGCCAACGGCAAGGTGACGAAGACCGAAACCAACGAGACCGAGGCGTTTTTCGTCAACGGCCACGCCATCGAGCGCACCGTGAAGAGGAACGGGAAGCCGCTCGACGCGCACGACCAGCAGAAAGAGACGGAGCATGTGACGAAGCTGGTGGAAAAGGCGGAGAAGACGCCCGCCGACAAGCCGCTCGAAGGCCAGGCCGTCAGCATCAGCCGCGTGCTCGAAATCATGGATGTGAGCGCGCCGCGGCGGGAGACGTTCCGCGGACGCTCGACCATGGTGTTCGACTTCGTGGGCCGCAAGGACGCGAAGACCCACGGCATGGCCGAAGAGGCTTCGAAGAAGCTGAAGGGGACCATCTGGATTGACGAGGCCGACCGCGAGGTGGCGCACCTTGAGGTTACGTTCTACGAGAACTTCCACGTGGCCGGCGGACTGGTTGCAAATGTCCAGAAGGGTTCGAATTTCCGCTTCGACCAGGCGCCGGTGGATGGCGGACTCTGGCTGCCTACGGGCGGCGAAGGCACGGTGCAGGCGCGCGTCCTGCTGGTCAAAAACATGCGCCAGCACTTCACCGAGCGCGATTTCGACTACAAGCGGTTCACCGTCGAATCGCAGCAGAACAAGGACGCGAAGGTAGTGCCGCAAAAGCAGTGATCGAGGCTTGGTGACCGGCGATGAAGCCCCGGCCGCCTCGAACGCCTCGCACAGCGAGCCGTCCCGGTACACTCATTCCATGTTCGTGCGCAGATTGTCCATCGAGCGGGTCGACGAGGCCGGCGGGCGGAATGCCTGTCCCATCCGCTGGATCGACAACTTCGCCATGCGCAACTTCACCAACGACGCCATCTTCGACGACACGCTGCCGGCGGGCGATGGACTCCTCGAAGCCGGCCATCGCGTCCCGCTGGAGCGCCTGCGGCCGGCCATGGAAGACTGGTTTCGCCGCAAGGGCTACCTGAAGCCGGAAGAGCGCCTGGAGATCACGGAACTGTCGCGGGTATGAGTCCGGGCCCCGACCGGGCCCTGATCTGGCCCCGATTTGGCTCAGTCCGGAGTTATCGCCAGCGGTCGCCGCGCTTCATGACGTAGTGTGAAAGCACAAAGCGCCAAGGAATCAGCGGGAGGAAGATCACGACCATCAGCACGGAGCCGATGTCTTCAGCCATGGCCGGGCTGACCTGGTGGGCCGACCATGCCGGCAGCGCGAACGCTGCCAGGTAGATCGCCTTCCAGGTCAGCTCGAACAGCAGCAGAGGCAGCATGCGCACCGGGTAGCGAAACCCCAGCAGGGCGGTCGCGCCCAGGCCGGCCAGCAGCGCACATTGCACTCCGCGGGTGGCTGCGTACTGGCTTGTGTGGCTGATCACCGATGGCCAGACATAGATGCCGAGTCCGGCTGCCAGGATGAAGTAGCACAAGCGCAGGGTGTAGAGGCGGAAGAGGGGAATCTGCGGTGCGGCGGCAAGGGCGTCAGGAGCGGGAACGGTCGAGCCGGCGGCAGACCTCATGGAGGGAACCTCCCGGCGGCCTGGGACAATGGCAGCCTGTATCAAGATGGCACGAATTCGCCCCCAGGCGCGTCATTTTCCGGACTTTTGAGGGGGCGCGGATCCCCTGTTTCTCGGGTCGCGAACGAAAAGAGTCAACATTTTGACGCGAATCAGGTAAAATGAAGGGATGGGAATTCGACGAAGGTCAGGCGGAAGTTGCCTGATTACTCCGCTCCGAATTTGGCTGTTGGCTGGAATTACATCTCTAGCACTAGCCGGCGTGATGGTCACGCTGGCCACTCGAGCCGTGCTGGCAGATGTACAGGTCCCCCGGCAAACAGCTGTTGTGCCACCTTCGGTTCCGGCTACTCCCAATGTTGCGCCGGACTCGCTGACTCCTCGGGGAACCTCTGTGAAACAGCATAAGGGCTTGATCAAGGGCCTGGCAAGCTGGTACGGAGGAATCTTCCACGGCCGCAAGACGGCCAACGGCGAAACGTTTGATGAGAATGCACTTACCGCATGTCATCCGACGTTGCCGTTCGGATCCCTGGTGAGGGTGGTGAATGTAAACAACGGGCGCTCGGTGATTGTACGCATTACCGATCGCGGCGATCTGGCGAAGGGACGGATTATCGACCTTTCAAAGGCCGCCGCCGAGAAGCTCGCAATGACCAATGCGGGATTGGCACCGGTGGTACTCGATGTCCTCTCGCGTGGGGCCAAACCGAACGAAGGAACACACTAACCAGAAGGAACAACCATGTAGTGGATGAAGGCCGGCCCGAGAGGCGCCGGCCTTTTTGTGCGTTGAGCGCCGGAGTCAAGGACGAGCGCCGGCGGCGGGCCTGGCCTACTCGGCGCCGAAGAGGCGGCGGAAGAAGGAGCCCACGCGATGGAAGAAGCCGGGCTTTCTGGGCGCGGCCGGCTGGGCGGCGGCGGTCGAGGCAGGTGTCGAGGCCGATCCGGCGCTGGGAGATGCGGCGGTTCCAGCCGCTGCGGCCGGCTGATCCGTCGCGGCAGCAGGCGCCTGATAGACCAGCGGTTCGTTCAGTGCGGCGCCGGTCCCGGGCTGTTTGGCTTCTGCCGCCGGTTGAGCCGGGGGAGCGAGCGGCGCCAGCCCGGCGCTCTGCGCCAGCGGAAAATCATTGCTTCCCGGGCGCGGCTCCGGCGGACAGCCGCAGGGCTCCTTCTCCTGGTCCACCACCTCCTGCAGGCTGCCGTGCTGAAACATCACGCGCTGGCCGGGCTGCACGCGATAAGCGCCGCCGTCAAAGACGCTAGTGACCACCACGTAAGGGGCGTTTGTTCCGGGGTTGTCGATGCAGGTGTCGCCGTGCTGGCCGAGGCGGACCTTCACTTCCGCCGCGCCGGGAGCGCCAATGAGGATGCGGAAGTCGGGGGTGAGCAGGATGTCGGCGTTGCGCGCGGTGGCGAAGCTGGCCTCGAGAGCGCCGTGGTCGAGAGCCATCATCAGGCCGGGCGTCTCACCCGCAGGAACGCTGGTGTCGGTGGCGAGTTTGACTGTGGTGGACGCGCACACCCACAGCGTGCCCCGATGCGGCAGGATCACTTCGGTGGTTTTGGCGCCGGAGGTGATGGTGCCGGAGACAGCGATGACGGCCCTTCCGGAAGTGACTTCGAGCGCGCCCGTGACGGTGGAGGAGGCGTCGAGGGGCACGATAGCGATGGGCGTTGGGGCAGCCGGAAGTACGGGGACGACGGTGGACAGCTGATTAGGAGTGACGGGCTGCTGGGCGTGCGCCGTGGTTGGCGAAGAGACAGCGAGAAGGGCGCAATAAACGACCAGCGCCAAGCGGGCGCCGCTGCGGCCGTGCCTACTTTCAACGCATATCCTGCGCGCGGCCATCTACATTTCCAGGAAGTTGCGGATCATCTGCCGGCCGCCTTCGGTGAGCACGCTCTCGGGGTGGAACTGCACTCCTTCAATGGGCAGCGAGCGGTGGCGCAGGCCCATGATGACCGAGCCGCCGCCGTTCTCCGCGGTGCGGGCGGTGATTTCGAGTTCTTTCGGCAGGGTCTCTTCAGCCACGATCAGCGAGTGGTAGCGGGTGCAGGTAAGCGGCGTGGGCAGGCCGGCAAATACGCCCTTGCCATCGTGCGTCACGGAGCTGGTTTTGCCATGCATCAGGTGCTTTGCGCGCACCACGTCGCCGCCGAAGGCCTCGCCGATGGCCTGGTGGCCCAGGCAGACGCCGAAGATGGGAGCTTTGCCGGCCATGTGGCGGATGAGGGGAATCAGGATTCCAGCCTCGCCCGGCGTGCAGGGGCCCGGCGAAAGCAGAATGCGTTCGGGCTTGAGGGCTTCGACCTGCTCGACCGTGACCTCGTCGTTGCGGCGCACCTCGATCTCCGCCCCCAACTCGCCCAGGTACTGGACGAGGTTGTAGGTGAACGAGTCGTAGTTGTCGAGGACGAAGACCATTGCGACCAGTGTACCGGGTTGGAGCTTTGGGTTGCGAGTGTTGAGCCGACAGCTGTCGGCTGAAACCTGGGTCGCGGATTCTTGTTGACATGCGGTGCGGCCGGGTGGAATATAAGTCGTATACGACGCATCGTATGCGACGTATCTCCAAGAGGAGGTCTCCATGCATCTCGATGTCCAGGCCGCAGTCGGCACCACCTGGGAAGCCGTCGGCCTTGTCTGGCTGATCGGTCTCGCCTTCACCAAGCGCACGGTGCGCACCCAGCCCGCGGGCTCCCGTCTGTTTCCCATGGTCCTCACTCTGTTCGGGTTCTTTCTGCTGGGCAGCCGCTACTTTCGCGCCGGATGGCTGGGGGAGCGATTCCTGCCATATACGCACGCTGTGGCTGTGGCCGGTCTCGCCGTGACCATTGCCGGCTGTCTGTTCGCGGTGTGGGCGCGGATCATGATCGGGTCCAACTGGAGCGGGCGCGCCACGGTGAAGGACGTGCACGAACTGATTGTCAAAGGCCCCTACGCGCTGGCCCGCCATCCCATCTATGCAGGACTGCTTTTGGGCGGCGCCGGCACCGCCATCGCGATCGGCGAAGCGCGCTGCCTGCTGGGGCTCGCGCTCCTCTTCCTCGGATTTGCGGTCAAGATCGGGCAGGAGGAGCGGCTCATGCTGGAGGCATTTCCGCAAGCGTACCCGGCCTACCGGCGGCGCGTGAAGGCGCTGATTCCGGGAGTATTCTAGGGCGATGGCGGGCAAGCGGAGCCACACAGGATCGGGAATCGCCGCGCAGGCGGAGCGGATGGACCGCGACCTGGGCGCCATCCGCCGCGCGCTGCGCAAGCCTTTGGAGGCCGAGATGGCGCGCGGCGAGCTCACGGTGCCGCAGTCAGCGGTGATGAGCGTGGTGGTGCGGCACGACGGCATCAGCCTCAAGGACCTGAGCCGCGAAGTGAGCCTGGCCCACTCCACCGTGAGCGGGATTGCGGACCGGCTGGAGAAGCGGGGCATGATCGAGCGCCGCGCCGATCCGGCCGACGGGCGGGTGAGCTGCATCCATCCCACGACAGCCGTGGCCGAGTTTGTGCGCAAGCAGCTTTCCGCGCTGAGCCGGGGTCCGCTGCAGGCGGCTCTGGAGCGCGCCGCGCCTGGAGAGTGCAACGAACTGGAGCGAGCCGTGCGCCGCCTGCGGGAATTGCTGGAGACATCGGCCCCGAAGGCCGGCGATTCTCGCGGGAGCGGGTCGCGGAGCTGATGGGTGCGCCGGGGAGCAGAGAACCACGGGATTCCAGCATTTCCAATGCCTCGGAGGGCGGCATCTCCCTCACCCCCGCCGCCGGCATGTGGAGCGAGTCCCAGACATAAGCTGATGACCTGGTCTTCCGGCCCTGAGCGCGCCGGCGTCGGCGTTCCCACATCTGCGGGTAAGTCCCTTAAAGACGCTCGAGGAGTGTGAGAGCCTTCCTGCCAACGCACAAGCGGCCAAGTTGCCGGTGCGGGCGAGGGTTTTGTGGCTGGCGCGTGAAACCTGACAGTTGCGCTTCGGCCGCACCGGGTATACCTTGAATTCACCTTTATTCTGAGGTTCCCGTGCTTCATCTCCACCCAGTTTTCCGGCGTTTCAGCCTTCCTGTCTCTGTCCTGGCTCTCTCTTTGTTCACCTCTGCCGTGCCCGCCCAGCAGCCTGAGCCGCCTTCTCCCGCCGGCCATTTCACGCGTCCGGCAAAGGACTTGTTCGCGGCCGCGTCGGCAGTGCCGGCCGACGGGGCCAACATCGCCATCCTCGAAGACGACGACGCGTACACGTTCGACGAGCAGGGGCGGATGACCCACGTGGGCTACACCGTCTACAAGGTGTTGACGGAAAAGGGTGCGGAGGCGTGGGACTCGATCTCCATCGGATGGGAACCGTGGCATGAAGCGCGGCCTGAGATCAAGGTGCGGGTGATTACACCCGACTTCGCCGAGCACCAGCTGGACCCGAAGAGCATGAACGAGACGCCGGCGCGCGAGGGCGACTACAAGATCTACTCCGACGGCAAGCGGCTCCATGCGCCGTTCCCGGCAATCTCAGCGGGCGTGGTGGTCGAAGAGGAGTACACGGAGCGGGAGACGGAGCCGCTGTTTGCGGCGGGCCGCGCGGGATGGTCGACCTTCGGGCGGGAGGACATTCCGGTGGTGCACAGCCGCCTGGAGTTCGACGCGCCGGCCACCCTGCCGCTGCGCACGTCAAAGCTGTTGCTGGATAACGTGCAGCCGCAGCGCATCGAGGCCAACGGCCGGGTGAAGCTGATCTACGATGTGGGCCGCCTGGAGGGCGTGGTCGACGATGATTCCAACTATCCGCCCGACGTGGCGCGCTTTCCGCAGGTGAACTTTTCCACGGGCGCATCGTGGCAGGCGATGGGGGCCGAGTACGCGAAGATCGTGGACAGCCGCGCCAACACGGAAGGGGTGCGGGAGATCGTGGACAGGCTGACCGCCGGCAAGACCACCGCGGCGGAGAAGGAAGCGGCCCTTCTCGACTATCTCGATCGCAACGTGCGCTACACCGGCATCGAGTTCGGCGGAGCCGCGATCGTCCCGCACGAGCCCTCCGAAACGCTGGGCAAGAAGTACGGGGACTGCAAGGACAAGGCCACGCTGCTTGTGACCATGCTGCGCGCCGCGGGCATTCCCGCCTACGTGGCGCTGCTCAACGCCGGCTCGCGCATGGATGTGCCCGCGGAGCTGCCGGGGATGGGGCTTTTCGATCACGCGATTGTGTATGTGCCGGCCATAGCGGCATCGGGTTCGCAGCCGGCCGTGCCGGCGGTGTGGATTGACGCCACCGACCGCTACGCGCGCCTGGGCCAGCTGCCCATTGCGGACCAGGGGCGGATGTCGCTGATCGCGCGGCCCGAGACCACGGCTCTGACGGGGATTCCGTCGGCCGGCTCGAAAGAGAATGCGCTGATCGAGTTCCGCACCGTGACGCTGAGCGAGAACGGCCCCGCCGCGGTGGTGGAGAAGACGCACCCGACGGGGGTGTATGAGTCGCGTTACCGCGCCTACTATGCCGACAAGCCCGACAAGGACACGCGTGACAATCTCTCCGGCTATGTGAAGTCGCAGTATGTGTCGGACACTTTGACCACCGTGGAGCGGAGCGATCCCGCGGACCTGGGGCGCCAGTTCGAGCTCACGGTAGCGTGCGAGAAGGCCAAGCGCGGCTTCACTTCGCTCACCGGCGCCGAGGCGGCCATCCGCTACGAGGCGCTGTTCTTCCGCCTTCCCGAGCAGCTTACCCGGAAAGACGATGCGGACAAGAATGACAAGAAGGATGGCACTCCGGCGCGCACCGCGGACTGGGAACTCATCGAGCCGTATGTCGTCGAACTGAATTACAGCATTGTGCCGCCTCCAGGATTTGTACCCAAGGAACTGCCCAGGAGCGCAACCCTCCCGCTGGGGCCGGCGTCGATCACCGAAGACTTTTCCCTGTCCCGCGACGGCGCAGTGCAGGCGCGCATCGTCTTCGACAGCGGCAAGCGGCGCTACACCGTGGCCGAGGCCAACGAACTGCGCACGAAGGTTTCTGACCTGACTGCGGGGCCACCCATCATTGTCTCGTTCGAGCCCAAGGGCGAAGCCCTGCTGCGCGAGGGCAAGGTGCGGGACGCGCTCGCCAGCTACCGCGCGCTCATCGCGCTGCATCCCAATGAGGCCGTGCACCACCTGCAGCTGGCCAACGTGCTGCTCGAAGCGGGCATGGGCGGAGCGGCCCGCGACGAAGCGCGCCTGGCGGTGAAACTGGAGCCGAAGTCGGCGCTGGCGCAGAAAACGCTGGCGCAGATTCTGGAGCATGACCTGGTGGGCCGCAATTTACGTCCAGGCAGCGACCTGGCGGGCGCCGTAGCGGCATTTCGCGCCGCGGCCACGCTTGATCCGGAGGACAACTCCACGCGCGGCAACCTGGCCATCCTGCTCGAATACGACCGGGTGGGCCGCCGTTACAGCCGCCAGGCTCCGCTCAAAGACGCCATCGCCGAATACGAAAAGCTGGGCCAGGACAAGCTCAGCGATCTGGATCTGCAGAACAATCTCGCCTATGCGCGCTTCTATGCCGGAGACTATGCGGGGGCGTGCAACGCGGCGCAGACACTGAATCCCGAGCCCAAGGCGCTGATCGCCGCCTGCATGGCCGTGCAGCAGGGCGCCAAGGCCGGCATGGCCGAGGTAAATAAAGGCTCCGGCGACGACAACTCGTTCAAGGACACCGCGCACACGGCCGGCGAGATGCTGATGAACGTGCGCCAGTATCCGCTGGCGGCCGACTTTTTGCAGGCCGGAGCGGCGGGCGACAATGCCGCCCAGGCCGTGGGTCTGGCTTCGCTGCTGCGCGACGCGCCCCATCACGAGGACCTGAAGTTCGCCGACACGCCGCAGGACCTGGTGAAGCGGTTCTTTCTTACGTCGATGGACCCCGACCTGACGATGGCGAAGCTGGAGGGGTTGTCGAGCCGGAGCGCGCGGGCGGTGATGGCGCGGCTGGACGCGGATGAGATCAAGAAGGCGCTGGAGTCGGGGCGGCAGATCAATTCGCAACTGGCGCGTGAAGGCTCCTTCCTCGATGTCACGCTCGACATTCTCGCCCAGGCCTTCGATCCGAAGTCGGAAGGCGATGATGCCACGGGCTACCGGCTAAAAGTGCAGGTTCCAGGCGGCGCCAACATGACGTTCTTCGTGGTGAAGGAGGACGGGGGGTACAAGCTGCTGGATTCCGAGCAGGAGCCGAACAACCTCGGCTACGAGGTATTGCAGCGAATCCAGGTCGGCGACCTGCGCGGAGCCAAGGTGCTGCTCGACTGGCTACGCGAGGACTCGCACCTGGAAGGCGGCGACGACCCGCTGGGGGGCCCGATCTTTCCGCGCATGTGGACGCGCGGGGCGGCCCCGGATGCAGGCCGGTTGAAGCTGGCGGCAGCGGCGCTACTTGCGGGGTCGAAGTCGACCGCGCCAATGGGCATCGCGATCCTTGAGCCGGGGCTAAAAGCGGCCACCAGCGAACGCGAACGCCAGAGTATCCAGATTGCCCTCTGCGCCGGCTACCTGCTGGAGCAGAACTTCGCCGCTCTGCACACCGTCGCGAGCGCTCTGCTCGAGCAGGTGCCCGAGTCGCGGTTCGCCTATCTCAACAGCATTGAAGCGCTCATCGGACTCGAGCGCTACGACGATGCCATGAAGCTGGCCGACGAACGGCTCAAGCTGCTCGAAAACGACCCCGATGCTCTGCGCTCCAAGAGCGAGATCGAGAGCGCCAGGGGCAACTATGCGGCCGCGCGTGGCTGGCTGCAAAAGCTGGCCGATCTGGGACGCGAAGACGCGGAGCTGCTCAACGAGAATGCGTGGCTGGCGATCTATACCGGCCACATCGACGACAAGGACATCGCCACCGGGATCAAGGCCACGCAACTGGCCAAGGACAATCCGCACATCCTGCACACGCTGGCCTGCCTCTATGCCGAGAGCGGCAAGACCAAGGAGGCGCGCGATCTGCTGCTGCGCAGCATGGACGAACTGAACCTCGATGAGCCCAACGACGACTACTGGTACGCGTTCGGCCGCATCGCCGAGCAGTACGGCGAGCGCGACGTCGCCATCGCCGACTATCGCAAGCTCGAGAAGCCGCGGCAACTGCTCTCGCTTCCCACATCGAGCTACGAACTGGCGCAGATGCGGCTCAAGGCGCTCGACGCGGACAAGGAGCCTTTACCCGTACACAGGCCATGAATCGCAAGAGCCGTTGAGGCGTCTGCCACCCCAATGGAATCGGATCAACCGTTATCCTACACACGCCGATTCGGCGCAGTTGCCGGCGCAGGTTGAAGCGCTGAGCGGCCGTCGTCTCAACATGCGGAATTGGTGGAGGTGATCTTTGTTCGCCGGGCGACAAAGCAAGCAACCCCGCAAAATCACGGAGCACCCAAGAGAGCA
>Ga0335082_10009936_pt1 | contig 10327 bp, 10 predicted proteins | sample Lox_Sample_41_FD_206718 | JGI IMG/M metagenome (GOLD analysis project Ga0335082, IMG submission 206718) | Soil microbial communities from Loxahatchee National Wildlife Refuge, Florida, United States - Lox_Sample_4.1 | ecosystem: Environmental > Terrestrial > Soil > Wetlands | place: USA...
CCGGCTACGTGCTCGCGAAGGATGCCTGGGGTATGGGTTATGCAACGGAATCGCTACGTGCGATGGTGGATCTTGCCTCCCTCCTGCACGTGAAGCGGCTCTACGCACTCTGCCACACGGAACATCGGGCCTCCTGGCATGTGCTGGAGAAAAGCGGGTTTCAGAGGGAGGGAACGCTTCGCCGGTTCGAGAATTTTCCAAACCTCGGATCCGAAGCTCTGAGTGATGTCTATTGTTACGCAATCATCCTTTGACCTTATGCCTGACCTGCGCAGTTTTCGAAAACCGGCTATTTGTGTTTTCACGGGAATTTTGTTACGATTTTTTGATTGAAGCCGGTTGAGGGCGTTTCCAGAATAGGATGGAACTATGACGAATTTTGTTTACAAGTTGAATGGCAACGTGGTGAAGCCGAATGAACTTACCGATGCAGTTCTGCGCGGAAAGTTTGATCAAATGAGATCGAAAATTTCCGATGCTCTCGGATCGCGCCGCTGTCCGGTACATGATCTTGAACCCATCCTCTTTCTGGAATCCGACGGTTCCAATGTGCGTGTCACTGGATTCACATCATGCTGCAAGCAATCGGGCGCCGATGTCCATAAACGCCTGGAGGACCTGAAAGAACTCGCGGGGATGGAATTTACAGTCACCGTGAAGACAATGAATTTTGATCAGAAATAATACTCTCTCGGCGGGAATTGGAACTTACCGATTCCCGGCACCGCCATCACCATGATCAGGAATAAGAAGACCATCGTCGTTTTGCCTGCGTTCAACGCGGAAAAGACGCTCGAAACAACGTACCGGGAAATTCCCTTCGACATCGTCGATGAGGTCATTCTTGTCGACGATGCAAGCACAGACAGAACCGTTGCGATTGCGAAGGGACTCGGCATCTTCACCATCACCCACGCCATCAATTCAGGATACGGCAGCAATCAGAAATCGTGCTACCGGTATGCACTCGAGCACGGGGCCGACATCGTGATCATGCTGCATCCCGATTACCAGTATACACCGAAACTCATTTCGGCAATGGCGTTTCTCCTGGAGTCGGGGGAATTTGACGTCGTTCTCGGATCACGCATCCTTGGCGGAAAAGCTATGAAGGGGGGAATGCCGGCTTACAAATACTTCAGCAATCGCATTCTTACCGCAATCCAGAACCTGCTCATGAGTGCAAAGCTGTCGGAGTACCACACGGGCTACCGTGCGTTTACCCGGAACGTGCTTACCTCTCTCCCTCTCGACAGGAACTCGAATGACTTCGTCTTTGATAATGAAGTGCTCTCACAAATCCTCTTTGCAAATTTCCGCGTCGGCGAGATCACGTGTCCGGCAAAGTATTTTCCGGATGCCTCATCCATTAATTTCGTAAGAAGCATCATTTACGGTCTGGGATGCGTCTCGACTGCCATTCAATTCCGGCTCGCACGCTGGAAAATCTATAATTCCCGCTTGTTTCGGGACTTATCTTCCACGTAAACCGGGACCATCATATCGTTCAATGGATTTATCCGGAATCCACGCATTTCGGGTGAGTATCGGCCTTCCCAATATCAAACCATCAATCCCCACGGTCGCAAAATTGAAAAGAGATTTGTATATTACGTACAGATATCTGAAGTTTCTGAGTACTCGAAACTTTCATGGGGGTTGGTATGAAAAAAATCTGGTCAAACCATGTGCATGGTATCGGTGATACCATAGAGTGGGTAGCCAGGATCACCAGCATACTCAGCATCGTCATCCTCCTGATGATGCTTTTTGGCGAGGGCGCACCTGCCAGGACAGGAAACACTTTCACGTTGCGGGACATTGTGGGGCTCATATTCTTCCCCGCTGGAATTGTTCTCGGAATGGTTCTGGCTTGGAGATGGGAACGAGTCGGAGGACGCATCACGATAATTTCTCTCGCACTCTTCTATCTCGCACTCTTTGTGTTCGACGGACGTTTTCCGGGCGGCCTATGGTTTATCGGATTTTCTGCACCGGGCTTCCTCTTTCTGCTCGCGGGTATACTGCACGATTTGTACAGACGCCAGATTCACCGGCAACTTGGCCTTTGACTATTGTCCGTTGAGCGCGTGCAACATTAGATAAGACGAATCTTCCTCCTTCGAGGAGCCAGCGATTGCAGCATGGCACTCGTAGGGGTACCTCTTTTCCTTCTCTCTCCCTCATTTTGTATATTCTCATCACAACGACAGTCTCATTTCAGAATTGAACTATCCACGCACACGGCATTTTTGATATCCTATTTTTGACTTATCATTGATCGGGTCTTGATTTCTCTCAACCACATATCGATGCAGTTCGCCGGGGAGGTGCTGTTCGACGACATCTCGTTGACCGTCGGTAGCCATGACCGGATCGGCCTAGTCGGCGTTAATGGTTCAGGAAAGTCGACTCTGTTGAAGATTATCGCAAACATTTTGGAACCGGAAACCGGTTCGATTGAAAAAGCAAATTATGTGACCGTGGGGTATCTGCCGCAGGATGGGACGGTGGGAACCACTCTGACGTTGTTTCAGGAAGCCGAAACTGCTTTTGAGGATATCCTCCATGTCCGGAACAAATTATTGGAAGTGCACCGGCGGTTTTCTGAACTCGATCATACGACGGAAGAGTACAGGGAAGTGCTGGAGACATACGGAAACCTTCAGCACCGCCTCGAAGACCTGGATGCCTTCCGGATGAAATCGAAAATCGAAAAGGTCCTGATGGGACTCGGATTTCAGACAGCGGATTTTGACAGGGCAACGCCGGAGTTCAGCGGCGGATGGCAGATGCGTATCGTGCTCGCCAAACTCCTCCTTCGTGAACCCTCTCTCCTTCTTCTGGATGAACCCACGAACCATCTCGATATCGAATCCCTTCAATGGCTGGAGGAGTATCTGCGGAATTATGATGGAGCGGTGATTCTCGTCTCCCACGACAGAGCATTCCTTGACAATCTGACGGAAAAGACGCTCGCTCTCGTCAACAGGGTGCTGGAAGTTTATGCCGGCAACTATTCTACCTATGAGAAAGAGCGAGAAGTCCGCAAGGGGCAGCAGCTCAACGCCTTCAAGAATCAACAAAAGCAGCTGAAGCAGACGCAGGAGTTCATCGACCGATTCCGGTACAAGGCCACCAAGGCGCGCCAGGTACAGAGCCGTATCAAGGCGCTCGAAAAGATAGAGAGAATCGAAGTTGAAGGCGAGGAGGAAGAGATCCGATTCAGCTTTCCGGAACCGCAGCCGAGCGGCCTCGTGGTCGTTGAGCTTAATGACATTTCCAAGTCCTACGGAGGCAGGAAGGTCTTCGAGCATCTTGAATACCGGATCGATCGCGGCGAACGAATCGCCGTCGTGGGAGTCAACGGTGCGGGGAAATCGACCTTTGCGCGCATTCTCGCGGGCACCGAACCGACTGATGCGGGAAGAAGGATCGTCGGCCACAATGTTGTCCTTTCCTACTTCGCACAGCATCAGGCAGAGGAGCTCGATCCGGGGAAAGAGGCCCTGGAAATCGTCGACGAATCGGCGACAGGTGAAATCAGGAAACACCTCCGGACTCTTCTGGGGTCATTCTTGTTTCATGGAGACGATGTGTTCAAGAAAGTGGCCGTTCTTTCAGGCGGTGAAAAGAGCCGTCTTGCACTGGCCAAGATGCTCCTCCAACCTGCAAACTTCCTGATTATGGACGAACCGACGAATCACCTTGACATGCGCTCGAAGCGGATCCTCCAGGAAGCGCTCCGGAATTATACGGGAACGTTTGTCATTGTTTCGCACGACCGGTCTTTCCTGGATCCACTCGTTACGAAAGTCCTGGAAGTGAGACCGGGGAGCATTCGCTCCTTCCCCGGGAATGTTTCGGAATACCTGCAGAAAAAGAAAAGTGAAACACTTGAACGAAACCAATCGATTCACGACTCATCCGCCGGAATGAACCAGGATTCCCGAAAATCCGGCAAGGGACAGAAGCGCGTGGAGGCAGAGGAACGCCAGCGTCGCTCCCGCCTTCTCAGGCCGTATAAGAGTTCCCTGGAGAAGCTTGAATTGGACATCACACGGATAGAATCCCGCAAGCAGGAGATCGAACAAGCAATGATGCACCCGGATTTTTATCGTGATGGAAACTCGGCGAAGTCGACGATGCACGAGTACGCGGAAATGAAAACCCAACTGGAACGTGCCTACGTGGAGTGGAGCGATCTTATGAATATCATCGGCAATCTTGAACGCGGAGGCAGCGATGAAAAAGAGCGATAGTCGCGGAAAAGGAGCGTTGAGCTATTATCCCCTCGAGCCGAAGCGCTGGAAAGATCTGGAAAAACTCTTCGGCGAGCGCGGAGCCTGCGGAGGTTGCTGGTGCATGTCATGGCGAATCTCACGAAGGGAATATGAGCAGCAGAAGGGCGCGGGCAATAAGCGCACCATGAAACAACTTGTCCGGAACCGGGAGCAGATTGGAGTTCTGGTCTACAAGAATCGCGAGCCGATCGGCTGGTGTGCGGTAGCACCGCGCGAATCGTACGCACGGCTGGAAAACAGCCGGGTCCTGAAACGCATCGATAATACGCCGGTCTGGTCGATTGTCTGCTTTTTTCTCGCGAAGGAATTCCGCCGACAAGGATATTCCTCCAAAATCCTCAAAGGCGTAGTTGCACATTGCAGAAACCTGGGAGCAAAGGTGATCGAAGCATACCCCATCATCCCCTATTCCTCGCATATGCCCGCGGCATTTGCCTGGACCGGATTTCTCTCGGCCTTTATGAAGGCAGGATTTGTACGGGAGCGCGGCTGGTCGAAATCGAGACCGATCGTCCGCTATTATCTCTGAGAAATTTTCCGGCTTCGGGTATTTGTCAGGATTTTTTCATATCTTGTTATGGATATCGTCCTGTAGTCTTTATTGGAGACGGTTATGGAAATTTTTACGAGCGGCTACACAGCAACGACGGAACACATTACGATCCAGGTTCGACCGATTTTCCTCGACCAGGAATCGGACGTCATGGAAAAGAAGTTCGTCTTCGCCTATTTTGTGCGCGTGGAAAATCACGGACGGGAGCCGGTTCAATTGCTCCGGAGACATTGGTTTATCAACCATGCCGGGGGCCGCATCGAAGAAGTCGAAGGTGAAGGTGTGGTGGGAAAACAACCGACCATCGCAGCCGGCTCAACGTACACGTATAACAGTTTTTGCATTCTGGACGGATTCGAAGGATCCATGGAAGGAACCTATCTGATGCAGCGCGGTTCCGGAGAGTACTTCCGTGTGACAATTCCCCGCTTTTCGCTCCGTGCGATGGCGAACTGATCTTCGCCGGACTCTCACCCCTTTCTCAACATCCCAGGCGTTTTGAATTTCCCGAAGAAATTCCTCATATTAATAACATCATTATGAGGTTCTTTTGATATTGCGGTTCTGCTTGTGAATTCCGCCGTTTCAGCTGTTTCCCTCGTCCGTCCCGGCAAATCGGGATCCTCCCCACTGTCATCCATACAGCCAATCAATCGAAGGTGTTCTTATGAGAAATAATTCTCCCGGCGAAGACCGGCTAGCAGATTTTACGACCGACCGTCGTGTCGTCGTCCTCTCCGCGCTTGCTCTCTGCATCGGCGCATTCGGCGCACTCATCGCGTCATCGCTGATGTGGCTCATCACCGCGATATCCAACTTCGCTTTTTTCCAGACATACGGTCCAACGATGCTTTCCCCGTCGGGTCATCACCTCGGCATGTGGGTCATCGTCATGCCCGTCCTCGGAGGCCTCGTCATCGGTCTCATGGCACGGTACGGTTCTGAAAAGATCCGCGGCCATGGTATACCCGAAGCCCTCGAGGCAATTCTCGTCGGCCGCAGCAGGATCGAAGCCAAGGTCGCGATTCTGAAACCCGTTTCGTCCGCCATTTCGATCGGCACCGGGGGACCATTCGGAGCGGAAGGGCCGATCATCATGACCGGTGGAGCTTTCGGCTCTCTCTTTGCACAATTTTTTCATCTCTCCGCGGCGGAAAGGAAAACGCTTCTCGTCGCCGGAGCGGCCGCCGGAATGTCGGCTGTCTTTGCCACACCGATCGCGGCCGTTCTCCTCGCCGTTGAACTCCTCCTCTTCGAATGGAAACCGAGGAGCTTTATCCCCGTGGCTCTTGCCTCGGCGGTAGCCGCGGCCATTCGCATCCCGCTCATGGGTGCCGGGCCCATCTTCCCGATCGATCCGCATCCCGTTCTCTCATCGAGTGTTCTTCTTCTCTCAGGCCTGGTGGGCATCATCGCAGGGCTTCTCTCCGGCCTTCTGACATCTCTCGTTTATGCATTCGAAGATATCTTCCAGCGGCTCCCGTTTCACTGGATGTGGTGGCCTGCTATCGGAGGTTTGTTCGTCGGCATCGGAGGATGGATTGATCCCCGCGTTCTGGGCGTCGGGTATGATCTCATTCATTCCATCCTGCGCGGTGAAATCATCGGTGCAACGCTCCTCGGCCTTCTGATCGGAAAATCTCTTGTCTGGTCGCTGTCGCTCGGTTCGGGAACCTCCGGCGGCGTTCTGGCTCCTCTCCTCATCATGGGAGGAGCGCTCGGTGCATTTGAGGCACACTGGATCTCTATCGGCGATCCCACTCTCTGGGCGATGCTCAGCATGGCCGCCACCATGGGCGGGACGATGCGCTCGCCGTTCACGGCTATCGTGTTCACGCTGGAACTGACACATGATCTTAACGCCCTTCCCGCACTTCTCATTGCCTGCATCGCAGCCGAGATTGTGACCGTTCTCCTTCTCCGGCGGTCGATACTGACGGAGAAAGTCGCACGACACGGACATCACATTGTTCGCGAATACAGCGTCGATCCCCTCGAGCTCAGGAGAGTAAATGAGGTGATGGATGAGTCAGTCCCCACGGTACCGCTCGGTATGAAACTCTCCGCCCTCACCAAGGAGATTGCCAGGCCCAACTCACCTCTCGGACGCCACCAGGCACTCCCGATCGTTGATGCGAATGGGATGCTGGCGGGGATCATTACGAAGGGAGATGTGCTTCGCTCCGTTGGCGAATCTGCCTTCGAATCGATGACGGTTGAAGAAGTAGGTACGAAGGATCTTGTGGTCGCTTTCCCCGATGACACGGTAAGCAGTGCTGTGATGAAAATGCTCACGCACGATATCGGCCGGCTGCTCGTGGTGGATCCTCAAAACCCGGGAAGACTCCTCGGTTATCTCGGAAGACCAAACATTATTCAAGCCCGGCTCCACCGATTGGAAGAAGAGCATGGCCGTGAACCGGGTTGGATGAGCAATTTGCCGATCATCGGTCAGGAATGATGCTCTGTGCCGACGATCGATTCCCGAAGGCAGAGTATGACAGCCGGTGAACGACGGAATATATCGAGCGGAACGAAATGGGAACCGATCGTTGGATATTCACGCGCTGTCCGGATCGGGCAGTTTGTGTGGGTTACCGGGACCACTGCGACACAACCGGACGGCACGCTCGCTGGAATAAACGATCCGTATGCACAGACAGTGCAGGCAATCAGGAATATTGAGACGGCGCTCCGGAAGGCGCTCAATTGAAGGATGTCGTCCGAACACGAATCTTTGTGAAAAATATTGATGACTGGGAACATATTGGAAAAGCACACCGGGAATTTTTCGGATCTATTCTCCCGTCGACGACGATGGTGGAAGTTTCGCGGCTGATCGATCCCCAGATGCTCGTTGAAATCGAGGCGCATGCATGCATCCTCGATTCCTAATGGGTTGAATCCCATCGAATTCCTCTCTATATTATTTCTGTTCTGACCGCGCACATGCGTATGCCATCCGTCTTCCATAAACAACAGAGATTGGGAATACTCGGCGGAGGCCAGCTGGGGAGGATGTTGCTTCAGGCGTCTGCCAATTTCAATTTCCACACAAAGGTCCTGGACCACCAGGGCGACGCTCCCTGCCGGGCGCTCTGTAACGAATTTGTCCAGGGCTCGTTTGCCGACTTCACCTCCGTCATGGAGTTCGGGAAAAATGTCGATGTGCTGACGATCGAAATTGAACATGTCAACGTCGATGCGCTCGACCAGCTCCAGTCGAATGGTATCGTCATTTACCCCCAGCCGGAAATCATCCGAACCATTCAGGACAAGGGGACTCAGAAGCAATTCCTGCGCACACATCATCTTCCGACCACTGATTTTGAATTCGTCGCCGGGCGGGAGGATCTCCATCGCTTCAAGAAATTCTTCCCCGCCGTCCAGAAGCTCCGCAAGGCGGGATATGATGGCCGCGGGGTCGTGAAAATCGGGAGCGCGGATGATCTCGGACGCGGATTTCACGATCCGAGTATCGTTGAAACGCACGTGGATTTCGAGAAGGAGATCTCGGTGATTGTAGCACGGAACCCTGCCGGAGAAGTCGCCACGTTCCGACCTGTGGAGATGATGTTCCATGAGGATGCCAATCTCGTCGAGTATCTTCTTTCGCCGGCCTCCATCACTCCGGAAGTTGAGGACCGGTCCGTGGAGATTGCTCGCAACGTCGCAGTTGCCCTCGGACTCGTCGGCGTCGCCGCTGTGGAAATGTTCCTCCTCCCGGACGAATCACTTCTTGTCAATGAGATTGCCCCGCGGCCGCACAACAGCGGACACCACACCATCGAAGCGAATGTGACATCACAATACGAACAGCATCTCCGCGCCATCTTCAATCTTCCGCTTGGTTCGACGGCGATGAAATCTCCTGCAGTGATGGTCAATCTTCTCGGGGCGGAAGGGTACAACGGCCCCGTCCGATATGAAGGCATCGAGGATGTGCTGAAGATCGAGGGAGCGGCGATTCATTTGTACGATAAAAAGCTGACCAAACCATTTCGTAAGATGGGGCACGTGACAATTCTGGACGCGGATATCCGTCATGCCCTTGAAAAAGCACGCTATGTCAGAAACCACGTAAAGGTATGCGCATGAACAAACCGATTGTCGGTATCATCATGGGAAGCAAATCGGATCTTGAAATCATGTCGGAAGCGGCTTCCTTTCTCGAATCGGTAGGTGTGCCGCACGAGATCACCATCGTTTCAGCTCACCGCACACCACGGAGAATGTTTCAGTATGCACAGTCTGCGGCACTCCGCGGGCTGAAGGTCATTATCGCCGGCGCCGGAGGATCCGCCCACTTGCCCGGCATGGTTGCATCGATGACCCGACTTCCGGTCATTGGCGTTCCGATCAAATCGCGAAAATCTCTCGACGGCTGGGACTCCATCCTTTCGATTCTTCAGATGCCTGCCGGTGTACCTGTTGCAACCGTTGCGCTTGACGGCGCCCAGAATGCAGGCATTCTGGCGGCAGAGATACTTGCCATTTCCGACAAGAAACTGGCCTCAAAGCTCCTGGGTCTGAAAGAAACCCTCAGAAAGAGGATTGAAGGCCAGGCAAAGGAGATCGAGCGTAGGAGATCCAGAACACACCCAAGACCGCCGAAGCGGTAGAGATTTATCGTCCATCCTTCCAGAGATTCCCGGAGAGTGCAACCCTTCGGGGATTTCACCTGTCTAACAGTACAAAGCACTCGCTGAAACTAATCCTGCGCCGTGTCGTACCCTTTTGCATCGGGGGAATCCGTCTTCCACGCCGATTCTTTCATTTGAAGGGCTCATTATGAAAAAAAAGGTCATTATTTCCTCGTCCGCCGTCATCGTGATTGCGATCGTCGGCTACTTCATCTTTGCGGGTTCGAAAAGCTCGAGTGAGAACGGACTCCCAAAGGTGCATGTTACGCGGGGAACAATTACCGATAAGGTTCTCGCCGTAGGCACAATCGAACCGGAAAATGAAATCTCCATCAAGTCCCAGGTTTCCGGAGTCGTGAAGAAAATGTTCGTCGATGCAGGTACATTTGTCCATGCGGGAGACCCGCTCATCGAAATAAAGCCGGACCCCACTCCTCTCGAACTCGCCGATGCAAAACGGCAGGTCCAGCTCATGCAGGTCGATCTCACGAATCTTACAAAGGAACACACCCGCCAGGATTCGCTCAAGGCGCGGGAATTGATCTCCGATCAGGACTACGACCAGTTCATGAGCAATTTTGAATCGTCGCAGCTCAGGCTGAAGATGGCAGCAGAACACCTTGCACTCATTGAGAGCGGAAAAGTGAAGATCGATGAGACGGAAATTGAATCCATCGTCAAAGCACCGATCGACGGTTTCGTCCTCAGCAAGGCCGTCGAGATGGGAGATCCCGTAACACCCCTGACGACATACCAGGAGGGAACCGTTCTCATGAAGATGGCGAATATGGATAACCTCGTCTTTAAGGGCACGGTGGATGAAATCG
>Ga0335082_10009937_pt1 | contig 10325 bp, 8 predicted proteins | sample Lox_Sample_41_FD_206718 | JGI IMG/M metagenome (GOLD analysis project Ga0335082, IMG submission 206718) | Soil microbial communities from Loxahatchee National Wildlife Refuge, Florida, United States - Lox_Sample_4.1 | ecosystem: Environmental > Terrestrial > Soil > Wetlands | place: USA: Florida...
GTCATGACGGTGACGTCGCCGGGCAGGACCGCGCGGAGAGCGCTCTGCACCGCGGCTGCCCGGTAGCCCGGCGCGACCTTGATGACGCCGACTTCAGGGTCGGGGAGATCCGTGCCGTCGGCACCGGTTCCGCCGAATATCTTGAAGTAGGTACGGTCGCTCATGACCACGTTGCCGTCATTGAAGAAGTCCGGGCCGAGCCAGAACGTGCCGATGACTTTGACGGCATGACGGTCGAGCTCGGTCTCCGTCCCGGCGTCGACGCGGCCGAGAATGTCGCGGTCATTCCGGTCGAACATCACCGTGTCCGGCGTTCGCAGCGCTGCCAGTTGCGCCGCGATCTCCGGCAGCCGGAAGACAGGCTGGTCGGGATCGAAAGCGAAGGCCTGCACGGCATGGAGCGTATGGTCCTGCGGGTTGCGCCACACGGATTCGAGGCGCTTCATGTAGAGTGGACGGACAGAGGCGACGCCTTCGACGGCGCGGGCCGCGTAAAGCTGGCGGCGCGAGAACGGCGAGACCCGGTCGAACTGGTACTTGACCGAGCTTACAAGCACGAGATCGCCGTCAAGCCGACGGATCAGCTGCACCATGCTCTCGATATACGCATTCCCGAAGCCGATCTCGACCATCATCAGCGTGACAGCGAAGGCAACGCCGGCCGTGGCGCGGGCGAGCTGGGCCGGGTCGGCGACCAGATTGCGCCATGCCAGCGGCACCCGCATCGGCGGCTAGAACAGGTCCGCCGGATCCGCGTGCCGGAGCTTGCGGGCGGCGAGCAGCGAGGTTCCGAGCGTCATGGCAACGGCGATCCCCAACACGATCATGACCCGTGCGGTCGTCATCTCGATGGGCAGGCGCGACAGGATACGGAGCCGGTCGTAGGCGAAGAGCGCGGCGAGCAGCGCCGGGGGGAAGGCCACCGCCGCGGTCACCAGCGCCAGGACCGCGACCACACCCTGCAGGTGGCCGTCGCCATAGCCCATCGCCTTCAGCGTCGCGTATTGCGGCAGCTGGCGCACGACCTGCGTGGTCAGGATCTGATAGAGAATGACGATCCCGACGATCACCGACACGGCCACGCCGGAGCCGAAGATGAGGCCGGTCGAGGTGCGATGGCGCCAGAAATCCGTCTCGAATGCCTCGATCTCCGCGCGGGTGAAGACACGGGTATCGGCCGGGAGGATGCGGCGCAATTGCTCCGCCACGCGATCCGGATCGCTGCCCGGCCTCAGACGCACCAGGCCGAGGCTGACGCTGGCCAGCGGCCGGCCGGAAAAGACCCGGATGAAGTTCAGATCGCTCATCACCACGGCGCCGAGACCGATCACCCCGGTGCCGAGATCGTATCGACCGCCGATGGTGACGGCACGCCCGTCGAGCTCGACGTTCCGGCCGGGAAGCTGCCGGCCATACATCGGCAGCGATGCGCTGTCGATCAGGAGCGTATCCTGATCTCGGAGGCGGGCGGCCTGCCGTTCGATGCTGCTCACTGCGAAACTGTCCGTCCCCGGATCCACGCCCATCACGAAGATTTCACGCAGCGTCCCGTCCTCGCGGCTGAGCCAGTATGCCTCGCCCTCGTAGAACGGAACGGCGGACTGCACCTCCAGCACGTTCATCGCTTCATAGACCCTCCGGCGGGGAAACAGATAGGACTGGCCCATCTGAACGTAGGAGCTCGATGTGAGGAGGAGATCGAACCGCAGGTGGTCGTAGATCAGCAGGCCCGCCCTGGGGACCGAAGCGTAGAATCCGAGCTGGAGGAAGATCATCAGGATGGCGATCGATATTCCGCCGGCCGCCAGGGCATTGCGGGCCTTCTCGTGCATCAGGATCCGCCAGGCGAGGACGGCGCTCATCGGCGCATCGCCTGGACGCCGGGGACGCGCTTCATGTCAGGCAGCCTCGAACAGCATGCACTCGGCCACGACCCCCGGGCCGAACGCCATAGCGCAACCGCGCCCCTTGGCATTCTGGTCGCGCATCTGCCGGAGGACGAAGGCGACCGTCGCCGACGACATATTGCCGAAGTGCCGCAGAACCGAGCGGGAGAAGTCGAGCGCGCTCGCGGGCAGCTCGAAGGCGGCGCCTACCGCATCCAGGATCGACCGGCCGCCGGGATGCACGGCCCAGAGATCGATGTCGGCGGCCTTGTGCCCGCCGAGGACAGCGTCGGCCGCCGCCGGTAGGCTATGGGAGAGCGTGTGCGCCAGCTGGCCGGACAGCGAAAGGTCGAAGCCGTCGCGGCCGAGGCGCCAGACCATCTGGTCGGCGCTGTCGCCGATCACGGCGGTCCGAAAACTCTGGATCTCTATCCCGCTCGGCTCGGCGGAGACCAGCATCGCCGAGCAGCCGTCCCCCCAGAGCAGGCAGGCGAGCATGTGCTCGAGGTCCATGTCTTCCCGGAGGTGGATCGTGCAGATCTCGAGATTGACGATCACGACCTTGGCGAGCGGCTCGGACCGCACGATGTGACGCGCCAGCTTCAGCCCGCTGATCGCGGAATAGCAGCCCATGAAGCCGATGATCGTGCGCTCGACCGCGGGCTTCAGCCGATAGTGCCTCACGATCTCGACGTCGAGGCCGGGCGCATAGAATCCGGTGCAGCACGCGACGATCACGTGGGTGATCTCGTCGCGGAGATCGGGAAGCCCGAGTTCGTCCAGCGCCTGCGCGGCGAGGATCGGCGCATGGCGCTCGAAGAAGCGCATGCGCTTGGTCGTGTCGGGAAAGCGACCGGCCTCGTAGAAGCCGCCGGCGCCGAAGCTCAATTCCGGCGGTATAAACGAATAGCGATGATCGATCTGCGAACGCACCGCCAGGCGACGGAACAGCGCGGCGTTCGAGTTCTTCTCCAGCTTGGAAGACGCAAATTCCAAGAACTTTTGATTGATGTCGAACGGAGGGGTCGCAGTGACGATGCGATTGATATAGGCGGAAGCCATCAAGGCCGGGTCCCCGATCCGAAGCACGAGATGAACCTCACCATAATACAGCTGACGGTACGATGTCCTGATCCGCATCACGCTGCCGATTGAGATCATCGACCTATGCCCGAAGCCGGCGGCCGGACGAGCCGGAACAGCCCTGGACAAGGCGCACGCCTCCGCCGCACAGTCGAAAACGGGTGGGGCGTGCTCCGGGCCGGTAAATTCATGGTTGGTCGGCGATCTGGACTGATTTCGGCGCCGGCTGTTCGTGGGGCGTTCCGGCTCGGTCATCCGCCCGCCACGCTGCTCGGCGCCGCAGCCACGGCCGGGTTCTATTTCATCGCGCGGCGAGACCTCGACGACGAGTTGGGAGGGACTCTCCTTTTCGCATCAGTCCTCTGCCTCCTCTACTCGATCGGCGCGATGAACGACTACTGCGATGAGCCGAAGGACCGGGCTGCGGGCCGTGCCGAAAAGCCCCTCATTGCCGGGGATCTCACGCGGTCGTCCGCATTGGCGCTGTGGATCGTGAGCGCCGCGCTGGGCGTTGCAGCCGGGTTCCATTTCGGCGTGGCCATCGCCGGCGCCGCCTTCCTCCTTTGGCTCGCCGGCGTCGCTTACAACTTCGGCCTGAAGAGCACCGCGGTCAGCTGGCTGCCGCTGGCCGTGTTCTTTCCGTCCCTCCCCGTCCTCGCCTTCGCGGCAGCGGGGAAGTACACTCCGGTCCTGCTGTTTTCCTATCCCGTGGGCCTGCTGCTGTCCGTGGGATTGAACATCGCCAACACCCTTCCGGATCTGGAAAACGACGCGCGGGGCGGCGTCCACGGGTTCGTCCACCGCCTCGGCTTGGCGCGCGCACTTCCCCTGCTGTGGATGTGCCTGCTCTCGACCCTGCTGCTCATGGGCATGTCGCTTGGGATCGTCGGCGGATTCTCGGAGCCGTTTTCCATCGGAGCGGGGGGTGCGGTGCTGTTGCTGCTTGCCGCAATCATCGACTGGCTGATCCACAAATCCCGTTCCAGCCTGCAGCGGACCTGGTATGCGAGCGCCCTCTACGCGGCCATCGCCAGCGTCTCCTGGGTGGCGAGCCTGCCTTAGAGCTAAGGCGCCGTCTCGGCCTGCTTGCTGCTGGCGTCGGCGCGATCCGGCGCATCGGTATGGATCAGGACATCGACCGTCAGGTTGGTCAGCTTTGCGACGGCGGCGGCATCATCAAGCTCGATCCAGACCTGCACGACGCGGGCGTCGGCGCGCGCAGCAGGGTCGACGTTGAGTACGTCATTCTTGAACACCATGTCGCCGACCCGGACCACCTCTCCGGGGATGGCGCTTGCCAGAGCCCGGCCGCTGATCGTCGCCTTCTGACCGACGCGCACCCGGGCCACATCCGTTTCATAGACCTCGGCAACGGCGCGCATGTGTGCGGTGTCCCCGAGAACCAGAATGGGTCCGGAACCGACCTCCTCCCCGGGCTTGATGCGCACGTCCAGAACCCGCCCGTCGATCGGCGAGATCACGCTGAGCTGCTTGGCGCGCGCCTCGGCGAGCTCCATCTGCCGCTGCAGCGAGTCCACTGGAAAGCCGGCCTGCATGCGGGCGAGGACATTCTGCGCGATCATGACCTGGGTGTCCGCATCCTGCTGGTCCAGGGTGTATTGCTGCTGGAGCTGCTGCAGCTGCGCCTCGGCGGCCTTCAGCGAGGCTTCCTCCTGGTCGACCAGGCTGTTCAGGTCGTCAGCCTGCTGACGTGCCGCCGTCCCCTTGGTCAGCAGCTCGTCGTAACGCCTGGCCGTGCGCCGGTCGTTCGTCAGCTTCGCTTCCATGCTGATGATAGTCGATTGCTGGGCGGCGATGCGCAGGGGGGTGATTTCGAGAATCTGCTGGCGCTGGATTACCGCTGCGTCGATCCGCGCCTGGTCCAGCGCGGACTCGGTCTGGCGCTGCGATCTCGCCTCGGCGAGTTGAGCGCTGTAGACGTCGCGCTGCGCCACCTGCTCGGGATAGCCACCCAGATAGCCCAGCACCTGGCCCTGCTTCACGAGATCGCCGCGCTTGACCAACAGCGTATCGAGCCGGTCGGGAGAAACGCCGGCGCCGAGATTGACGATCTCGCTTTCCGGCTCAATGCGGCCGAGCGCTGCGACGTCGAAATCCTGCGACTGAAGGTGCGGCTGGAGCTGCAGGGACGGCGTGACCGTGACGGCAGCCGCGGACATGTCGCCCGCGTACCGGGCATAGGCCGCCACGCCCGCCGTTGCGAGCGCCGCTGCGCTCAGCACAGCGATCACCAGGTTTCGCAAATTCGAAGGCATCCCACAGCCGCAAGAGCGCGCTACGTTCTTGGCCCAAGATTATGGCATGGAACGGATTTTGACAATTGCGCCGTCGACCATCGGTTGAATTCGGCCAGCGAATCCCAGCGTGGAGGCCCCCTACTTCTTCTTGCTGGCCTCGTAGCGGGCCTTGGTCTCGGCGTTGGCGGGGTAGAGGCCGGGGAGCGGGATGCCGGCCTCGACCTCCTGCATGATCCAGGCTTCGAGCCGCTCCTGCTCGGGGGCGTGCTCGAGGACATGGTCGATGAGGGCGGCCGGGATCACCACCACGCCGTCGCCGTCGGCGACGATGAGGTCGTCGGGAAAGACCGCGACGCCGCCGCAGCCGATCGGCTCCTGCCAGTTGACGAAGGTGAGGCCGGCGACCGAGGGCGGCGCGGCGACGCCCCGGCACCAGACCGGCAGGCCCGTGCCGAGCACGCCGGCGACGTCGCGCACCACGCCGTCGGTGACCAGCGCCGCGACGCCGCGCTTCGCCATGCGGGCGCAGAGAATGTCGCCGAAGATGCCGGCATCGGTGAGGCCCATGGCATCGACCACAGCTACGGCACCCGCCGGCATCGCCTCGATCGCGGCGCGGGTCGATTTCGGCGACGACCAGGATTCCGGGGTCGCCAGGTCCTCGCGAGCGGGCACGAAGCGCAAGGTGAAGGCGCGGCCGACCAGGCGCGGCTGACCGGGCTTCAGCGGCATGGCGCCACGCAGCCAGACGTTCCGCAGGCCCTTCTTCAGCAGGATCGTGGTGATGGTCGCGGTGGTGACCTTGGAAAGGACCTCGACGATCCGGCTGTCGGCGGACATGCGCTTCCCCCCTGGACTATCCGGGCCTATTGTGCCGCCGGCGACGGCGCGGGCGCCGGCTCCCTGCCCTTATAGTTCGCCAGGTAGACCCCGGCCACCACGATCACCGTGCCGGCAATGGCGAAGGGCGTCAGCGCCTCGCCGAAGATCGCCCAGGCCTGCAGGGCCGCCAGCGGCGGCACGAGATAGACCAGCGAGGCGACGCGGGAGACCTGCCCGTTGTTCAGCAGATAGAGCAGCAGCAGGATCGCCGCCACCGAGGTTCCGAGCACCGACCAGGCGAGCACGCCGAAGAACTGCCAGCCGAGCTCCACATGGAACGGCTCCAGCAGGAGGGCGAAGGGCAAGGTGACGATGAGGGCCGCGAGATATTGCAGGGTCGCGACCGTGCGGATGTCGGCGCTCTGCAGATGGCGCTTCTGATAGATCGTCCCGGAGGTGACCGACACCATGCCGAGGATGTTGACCAGCACCGGGAACCACGAAACTCCGGCTGTCCCCTGATGCTGCAGCTTGGGCAGCACGGCGAGGGCGACGCCGCAGAAGCCCAGCGCGAGGCCGACCTTCTGCGCCCGGCTCAAGCGCTCGCCGAGGACCGAGGACGCCGCCATGGCGGTCAGCAGCGGCTGCAGCCCGGCGATGATGCCGGAGAGGCCGGCCGGAACGCCCTGCCCGATCGCCCACCAGACCGCGCCGAGATAGCCGCCGTGCATCAGCACGCCGGCCGTGAGGATGCGCCGGAGCTCTCGGCGGTTCGACGGCCAGCGCGCCGAGGCCGCCAGCGAGATCGCGGCGAAGCACAGGATGGCGACCGAGTAGCGGATCACCAGGAATGTGAGCGGCCCCGAGACCATCGCGCCGAACTTGGCGGCGACCCAGCCGCTGGACCAGAGCAGGATGAAGGCGACCGTCGCCAAACGTCCCAAACTCGGGCGTCCCAGACTCATGACGTGCTCCGAAGGCGCGCCCCTGGATACGAACAGGCGACTGCGCACCGGCGAAAAGCAAACCGGCCGCCGCGGTCTCCCGGGGCGGCCGGCGATTGCGAGGATGAAAGCGAGGCTTAGTTCACCGCGTCCTTCAGGCCCTTGCCGGCCTTGAATTTCGGCTGCTTCGAGGCCGGGATCTCGATCTCCTCGCCGGTCCGGGGGTTGCGGCCCTTGGAGGCGGCGCGCTTGGAGACGTGGAACGTCCCGAAGCCCACCAGGCGGATCTCCTGATTCTTCTTCAAAGCGCGGGTGATGGATTCGAACACGGCATCCACGGCCTTGGCCGCATCCGTCTTCGAGAGGCCGGTGTCGTCCGCCACTTCGGCGATCAGGTCATTCTTATTCACGGGGAACCCCCTTCTCTTGTTTTTTTGCTGCTGACGCCCGACGCAAGTCGCTGCGAACCGCTGGGGCGAAATCGGCGCGGATTCTAGTGGAGAATAGCGGGGCGTCAATCGTAACCGCAAAAAAACCCCGGGGAAAATCCCCGGGGTTCTTCGTCACTTAGTGGGCTTTGTTACCTGTTTAAATCCGGCTAATCACGCCCGATCAATGGGTAACAATACCCCGCTCGTCTTCGCCTTCAGCCGAGGCCGCGGGCTCGATCTCCGCGGGCTCGATCCATTCGATCGCCGCCAGCGGCTTCACCAGCGCGTTCTTCAGGACCTCATCCACGTTGGTGACCGGGATGATCTTCAGCCCCTTCTTCACGTTGTCGGGGATGTCGGCCAGGTCCTTCTCGTTCTCTTCCGGAATGACCACGGTCTTGATCCCCGCGCGCAACGCGGCGAGCAGCTTCTCCTTCAACCCGCCGATCGGCAGCACGCGGCCGCGCAAGGTGACCTCGCCGGTCATGGCGACGTCGCGCCGCACCGGGATGCCGGTCAGCACCGAGACGATCGTCGTCACCATCGCGACGCCGGCCGAGGGTCCGTCCTTCGGCGTGGCGCCTTCCGGCACGTGGACGTGGATGTCGCGCTTGTTGAACAGGGTCGGCTTGATGCCGAATTCAACCGCACGCGACTTCACGAAAGACTCCGCGGCCTGCACGGACTCCTTCATCACGTCGCCGAGCTTGCCGGTCGCCGTGACGCGGCCCTTGCCGGGCAGCGTCACCGCCTCGATCGTCAGGATGTCGCCGCCCACCTCGGTCCAGGCGAGGCCGGTCACGACCCCGACCATGTCGACCAGCTCGGTCTCGCCGTAGCGGAACTTCCGGATCCCGGCGTACTTGCCGAGGTTCCGCCGCGAGATCGAGACCTTCTGGAGATTCTTCATCAGAATCTCCTTGATCGACTTGCGGGCCAGGTTGGCGATCTCGCGCTCCAGGTTGCGGACGCCGGCCTCGCGCGTGTAGTAGCGCACGAGGTCGCGGATCGCGTCCTCCGAGAGCTGCCACTCGTCCTTCTTCAGGCCGTGGTCCTTGACCTGCTTCGGGATCAGGTGGCGCTTGGCGATCTCGACCTTCTCGTCCTCGGTGTAGCCGGGGATGCGGATGATCTCCATGCGATCGAGCAACGGCTGCGGCATGCGCAGCGAGTTGGCCGTCGTGATGAACATGACATCCGACAGGTCGTAATCGACCTCGAGATAGTGGTCGTTGAAGTTGACGTTCTGCTCGGGATCCAGCACCTCCAGCAGGGCGGAGCTGGGATCGCCGCGCCAGTCCTGGCCCAGCTTGTCCACCTCGTCGAGGAGGAACAGCGGGTTCGAGGACTTCGCCTTCTTCATCGCCTGGATGATCTTGCCCGGCATCGATCCGATATAGGTCCGGCGATGCCCGCGCACCTCGGCCTCGTCACGCACGCCGCCGAGGCTGATGCGCACGAAGTTGCGGCCGGTGGCACGCGCGATCGACTTGCCGAGCGAGGTCTTGCCGACGCCCGGAGGGCCGACCAGACACAGGATCGGGCCCTTGATCCGCTTCTGGCGCTGCTGCACGGCGAGGTACTCGAGGATGCGCTCCTTGACCTTGTCGAGGCCGTAGTGATCCTCGTTCAGCACCTTTTCCGCGAGCTTGATGTCGCGCTTGATCTTGGTCGGCTTCGCCCAGGGAATCGACAGGATCCAGTCGAGGTAGTTGCGGACCACCGTCGCCTCGGCCGACATCGGGCTCATGGTGCGGAGCTTCTTCACCTCCGCCTGCGCCTTCTCTCGCGCCTCCTTCGAGAGCTTGGTCTTCTTCACCCGCTCTTCGATCTCGGCAACCTCGTCGCGGCCGTCCTCGCCCTCGCCGAGCTCCTTCTGAATGGCCTTCATCTGCTCATTCAGGTAGTACTCGCGCTGGGTCTTCTCCATCTGGCGCTTCACGCGCGAGCGGATCCGCTTCTCGACCTGCAGGACGCCGATCTCGCCTTCCATGAAGGCGTAGATCTTCTCCAGCCGCTCGCCGACCGAGCCGATCTCCAGCAGTTCCTGCTTCTCGGCGATCTTCAGCGAGAGATGCGACGCGACGGTGTCGGCGAGCTTCGACGGGTCCTCGATCTGGTTGATCGAAACCAGCACCTCGGGCGGCACCTTCTTGTTCAGCTTGATGTACTGCTCGAACTGCGAGACGACCGAACGCGCCAGCGCCTCGACCTCCTTGCCGGCGGGCTCGGCGGCGTCGGTGACCGGCGCCGCTTCCGCGACGAAGAAGGCCTCGTTCTCGGCGAAGCGCTTGATGCGCGCGCGATAGCCGCCCTCGACCAGCACCTTCACGGTGCCGTCGGGGAGCTTCAGGAGCTGCAGCACGGTGCCGACCGTGCCGACGGAATAGATGTCGGCCGGGCTCGGATCGTCCTGGGCGGCGTTCTTCTGGGTGACCAGCAGGATCTGCTTGTCATCCTTCATCACGTCTTCCAGCGCCTTCACCGACTTCTCGCGCCCGACGAAGAGCGGCACGATCATGTGCGGGAACACGACGATGTCCCGCAGCGGAAGGACCGGGTAGTTCTGCGATTGGCCGGGGGTCTGTTCGCGGGGATTCTGTTCCATGATTCTTCAAGCTCTCCTGGGCTTTGGCCAGACTACCGCCGGCCTCTGCCACACTGCAATCATTGTACCCTGGCACCGCGACGCGGCGAGGGCATTTGGCTCTCGATCTTCGATTCGGCTGTGGAAAACAGAGACTTACGCCGAGGACTCCGCGACCGAGGGCCGCAGCCCGCCAGTCCAACTCGTTAACCTATTTGGTCCTGTTCGGATTATGTTCAAGTGGCGTGCCAACCGGCGCCATGACTGGCGTCACAGCACCGATTCGGGGCCGATTCGGATCGGAAATTTCAGCG
>Ga0335082_10009940_pt1 | contig 10324 bp, 7 predicted proteins | sample Lox_Sample_41_FD_206718 | JGI IMG/M metagenome (GOLD analysis project Ga0335082, IMG submission 206718) | Soil microbial communities from Loxahatchee National Wildlife Refuge, Florida, United States - Lox_Sample_4.1 | ecosystem: Environmental > Terrestrial > Soil > Wetlands | place: USA: Florida...
GCACCGGCGCGTGATCGAATTCACCATCTCGACGGTCAACCGGCGGGTGCCTGTCGTCGCCGGCACCGGGTCGAACAGTACGGAGGAGGCGATCGCGCTCACCCGCCACGCCAGACAGGCGGGCGCTGACGGCGCGCTGCTCATCACCCCCTACTACAACAAACCGACGCAGGAAGGGCTTTACCGGCACTACAAGACGATCGCCCAAGCGGTCGATCTTCCCCTGATGCTCTACAACATTCCCGGCCGCACGTCGGTGAACATGCTTCCCGCGACGGTCGCCCGGCTGACCCATCTGCCGACGATTGTGTCGATCAAGGAGGGGTCCGGATCAATCCAGCAGATGGATGAGGTGCTGCAGCTGTGCGGCGACCGACTGACGGTGCTTTCCGGCGATGATGCCATGACGCTGCCCTTAATGGCGCTGGGCGGCCACGGCGCCGTCTCGGTGGCGGCCAATGTCGCTCCGCGAGAAAGCGCCACGCTCGTCACGGCGGCCGCGAAGGGCGATTTCACGCAGGCCCGCACGCTCCACCGGCGGCTGCTCCCGCTGGTCAACGCGCTCTTCCTCGAAACCAATCCGATCCCCGTCAAGACCGCTCTGGCCCTGATGGGCCGGTGCGGCGATGAACTGCGTCTCCCGCTTTGCGGCATGCAGGCGGAGACGAAGCACAGATTGATGGACGCGTTGAAGAGGCATGGATTGATATGACTAACAGGGCCCAGGGTCCGGGGTCCAGGGTCCGGGAAAAATCAAACAGATTCGCCACCCATCTTTTACTGGCCCCTGGATACTGGCCCCTGGCCCCTTCATCATCATGATTCCCGTCATCGTCATGGGCGCGGCCGGCCGGATGGGCTTGCAGATCATCTCGCTCCTGCGCGAGCAGAAGGAGTTGTCGCTGGCCGCCGCGATCGAATATCACACGCATGCCGCGATCGGCCGGGACGCCGGCGAAGCCGCCGGCGGCGAGCCGCTGGGCGTGACCATCACCCCCGATCTGCCCCGCGCGCTCAAGCAAGGCCGGGTCGTTATTGACTTTACGGCGCCGGACGTCACGGCGGAGACGGCCACGCTGGCCGCCAAGGCGGGAGTACCGCAGGTGATCGGGACGACCGGCCTGACCGACGGCCAGCTCAAGGCGGTTCAGGCATCGGCCAAAAAGGTCGCCGTGCTTCTCTCGCCCAACATGAGCATCGGCGTCAATCTGCTCTTTCAGCTGGCCGCCAGGGCCGCGCGGGCGCTCGGCCCTTCCTATGACATTGAGATTGTCGAAGCGCACCACCGTATGAAGAAGGACGCGCCGAGCGGCACCGCGTTGCATCTCGCCCGGCTGCTGGCCGACGCCACCGGCCGGAAATTGGAACAGTCCGCCGTCTACAGCCGCCACGGGAGAGAGGCCGCCAGGCAACCAGGGCAGATCGGCATCCAATCGGTCCGCGGCGGCGACATCGTCGGCGATCACACCGTGATCTTCGCGGGCACGGGCGAGCGGCTGGAGCTGACCCACCGGGCGTCGAGCCGGGACAACTTCGCCCGCGGCGCGCTGCTGGCCGCCAGGTGGATCGTTGATCAGCCGTCGGGATTGTACACGATGCAGGATGTGTTGGGAAAACACACGTAAGGCGTGAGGGGTGAGGAGTGAGGGAATAAGAGTGAAAAAGAGAAAACCGACAGCACACAAACCGGAAACAAGAAACAGGAAGCAAGAACGATTCAAACCGGCAGAGCGGATTCTCACGCTGCCACCCTATCTCTTTGCCGCCATCGACCGGATGAAACAGGAGGCAATCCGAAAGGGCATCGACATCATCAACCTCGGCATCGGCGACCCCGACCTGCCGACGCCTTCCCACATCATCGAGCGGTTGCAGCGGGCCGCGACCGATCCCCGCCACCATCAGTACCCATCGTATGAAGGGATGCTGCAATTTCGCGAGGCGGTCTCCCGGTGGTACAAGGCGCGGTTCAACGTCACGCTCGATCCGGCGACGGAGGTGCTGACGTTGATCGGCTCCAAGGAAGGAATCGGCCACCTGCCCCTCGGCGTGCTGAACCCCGGCGACGTGGCGCTGGTGCCGAGCCCGGGCTATCCGGTCTATGCCGTCGCCACACGATTTGCCGGCGGCTTTACGCATCCGATGCCGTTGCGCGCGTCCAACCGCTTTCACCCCGATTTCGGCTCGATCCCATCGTCGATTCTCAAACGGGCGAAACTCTGTTTCCTGAACTATCCGAACAACCCGACCGCCGCAACAACGACGCCCGGGTTTTTCGTCGACGCGGTCGCGTTCGCCCGGCGACACGGCCTGATCCTCGCGCACGACGCCGCCTACTCGGAGATTTACTACGACGGCCGGCGGCCGCCGAGCTTTCTGCAGGTCGACGGCGCCAAGGAGGTCGGGATCGAGTTCCACTCGCTGTCGAAAACCTTCAACATGACCGGCTGGCGGATCGGCTTCGCCGTCGGCCGTCGCGACGTCATCGCCGCACTGGGAAAAGTGAAAAGCAACCTCGATTCGGGCGTGTTTCAGGCAATTCAGGAAGCGGGCATCGCCGCGCTCGAAAGCCCGGCCGAGGTGACCGACGCGATCCGTTGGGAGTACCAGCAGCGGCGCGATCTGTTCGTGCCCGGCCTGCAGCAACTCGGTCTGGAAGCGGAGACGCCCGCAGCCAGCTTCTACGTCTGGATCCGCACGCCCAAGAAGGTCGCATCAGCCGCCTTCACCGCACGGCTGCTCCAGCAGGCGGGCATCGTGTCGACGCCTGGCAACGGGTTCGGCGAGGCGGGCGAAGGGTACATCCGGATGACGATGACCGTCCCGCCTGCGCGGTTGGCCGAGGCGCTCGACCGGCTGAAACGGCTGTAGTGCGGTTCACTGGCGTAACACGTGGCGGATGATGATGACGGCTCAGTCCCGGGTCCGTTGTTATATCGCGATCGGCTCCAATCAGGGGGAGCGGCTTGCCCTGTGCGAAGCGGCCGTGGTCGCGCTGTCCGCGCTGCCCGGAATTACGCTCAGCCGCCGGTCGACCTGGTACGAAACGGAACCGGTGGTAAATTCCGCCGCCCGCCAGGCCGGAGAACAGCCCTCGTGGTTCATCAACGGCGTTGTGGAACTGCGTACGACGCTCACGCCACGGCAACTGCTCGATGAATGCCTCCGCATTGAAGCGCAGTTGGGACGGCGGCGCTTGATCCGCTCGCACAATGCGCTCGCTCATTCGGGGGGAGATGCTCAGCTCCCCCCCGTTCATTCATCAGCGGGGGCCCGTGCTGCAGAATGCAATTCTCCCCAAAGCTCTGCTTTGGGGCCGGCGATGCCCCCGCACCCCGAACCATCGCCATACGGTGACAAACCACCGTTCTCCCGGCCGATCGATCTGGATCTGCTGCTGTACGGCGACGCCGTCATCAACGAGCCGGGGCTGACCCTTCCCCATCCGAGGCTGGAGCATCGGCGGTTTGTTCTTGTGCCGCTGGGGGAAATCGCGTCCGACATCGTCCATCCCGTCTTGGGAGCGACCATCGCCGATTTGCTCAGCCGGTTGACGGACAGCCACGCCGTTCGCCGGCTTGAGCCGGTGTCCGCCGCGCCAGACCGACCACTCACGTGAGATAATGGTCGGAGCGACCACCAGCCGCTATCTGGTCATCGAAGGGCCGATCGGCGTCGGCAAGAGCAGCCTCGCCCGTCTGCTCAGCGACCGGTTGCAGGCCCGCCTGGTGCTCGAAAAAGTCGAAGAGAATCCCTTCCTCTCCAAATTTTACGAGAATCCGAAGCGGTACGCGTTCCAGGCACAGGTCTTCTTTCTCCTCTCCCGCTACCGCCAGCAGGCGGAGCTGGGCCAGATGGACCTCTTCAGCCGGATGACCATCTGCGACTATTTTCTTCCCAAGGATCAGATCTTTGCCTCGGTGACGCTGAGCGACGAAGAGCGCGCGCTCTACGACCAGCTCTACCAGCTCCTCTCCCCGCGCGTCGCCACGCCCGACCTGCTCATTTATCTGCAGGCCTCGACCGACACGCTGATTGAACGGATTGAACACCGCGGCCGGCCGTTCGAAAAGGAAATCCCGTGGGATTATCTCGACACGATCAACCAAGCCTACAACAAGTTCTTCTTTCACTACGAGCAGAGCCCCCTGCTGGTCATCCAGACCGAGGCGATCGATTTCGTGAACAATCCGGGCGATCTGGAGGACTTGATCAAACAAATCGGCGCCGTCAAACAGGGGACGCATTATTACGTGCCGAGAAAATGAAGGGTCCAGGGTCCAGTAGCCAGGGGCCGGGTGAAAGAGCCAGCGAGGGGGTAGTAACAGGATCGGGGGACCAGTGGACAAGATGAAAACCAAAGGATTCAAAAATCTCGTCGTTTGGCAAAAATCTTTTGCCCTGATATTGAAAGTGTATGAGGTGACAAAAATCTTCCCAAGAGACGAACAATATGGCCTCATATCACAAATGCGTCGCGCGGCAGTCTCAATTGCGGCCAACATCGCTGAAGGATATGAACGACAACATCGCAAGGAATATCTGCACTTCCTCGGTATGTCCAAAGGATCACTCGGAGAGCTTGAGACCTCTCTGCTGCTGTCAAAAGAGTTGAAATACTTTACAGAATCAGAATTCTCCTTCCTGGAAAATAAGCGTAATGAAGTCGCTCGGCTTCTGATCGGATTGATTTCATCGCTTTCCCGGAAAAGCAATCAGAGTAAGCGGTTGGTGTTCTGGACCCTGGCCCCCGGACCCTGGACCCAAAATTCTTGAAACTCATTAAGACAGTCGCCCAACTCAAACGTTCTCTCGCTCGACATAAAACCACCCACCGCACCATCGGCTTCGTTCCCACGATGGGGGCGCTGCATGAGGGACATCTCAGCCTCATCGATGAGTCGCGGCGCCGGTGCGACGTCACGGCCGTCAGCATCTTTGTCAATCCCACGCAGTTCGGCCCTGGAGAGGACTTCCGCCGCTATCCCAGGCCGCTCGCGCGCGACGCCGCTCTCTGCCGAAAGGCCGGCGTCGATCTGCTCTTCGTCCCATCGAACGAAGAGATCTACCCGCCCCGCGATGAAATGCGAATCGACGCCGGGCCGCTGGGCGACGTGCTGGAGGGCGTATCACGCCCCGGTCATTTCAACGGGGTGGCAACGGTGGTGTTCAAGCTGCTCAATCTCGTCCAACCCGATCGACTCTATCTCGGTCAAAAGGATTACCAGCAGACGCTGGTCATCCGTCAGCTGGTCCGGTCCTTTCATCTGGACGTCGACGTCATCGTCTGCCCGACGGTCCGGGAGTCGGACGGCCTCGCAATGAGCTCGCGCAACCGATATCTGAACCGGCTCGAACGGGAGGCGGCCCCGCTGCTCTCCCAGGCACTGGCGGCAGGAGCGGCACTGTACCGGCGGGGTGAACGGTCGGCGGGAGGGTTACGGACGGCAATGAGGCGGGTGCTGGCGCGCTCCCCGCTGATCCGGATCGACTACCTGGCCGTGTGCGACCCCGACACGCTCGCCCCGCTACAACGGGTCAGCCGCAGGGCGGTGTTCTTGATCGCCGTCCGGATCGGCCGGACCCGGCTCATCGACAATATTGTGTGCCGGCGGTGATCACGCAACACGGCCGTGACATTTTCAAGGTCTCTGCTAAGTTATTGATATGGTGATCAGTGACTGGCCGCTCATCACTCGAATCATTCCTCCCCGGCGTCCAGTTTCTTACCTCAACTATCATCATTTCTACTTATACCTCGTCTTGGCTCTCAGTATGCTGGTCACCGCCTGCGGCGGCGGCGGAGGCGGCGGGGGCGGTTGCAGGGTCGCGACGGTCACCGTGAGTCGTATCAGTTCACCGCCAGATTACATTGGAGACCAGATCCAATTTAACGCCGTGGCTGCCACTGCTACAGGCGCCCCCTGCGCGGTGCAATTTGATTGGACCGCCGCCCCGTCCGACCCCTCCGATGCCGGTGTCGTTACCGTGACATCAAGCGGTCTGGCGACACTTAAATTCATCAGCACGGCGACCTATGACGCCGTGGTCACTATCACGGCCGCCGTCCACAACGGCAACGTCTCCGGGACCATGGGGCTGACCGTGCAAAATCCGGTTGCCTCCGTAACTGTCACGCCCGATCCGGCGACGGCATTGACCGTGTGCGGGGCTCCGTCACAAGAACAATTCATCGCCGCAATTTCCTATCAAACAAGGCCGCCCAATTTTATGCTGCCGACAATCAGCTGGAGCTCATCCAACGCATCAGTCGCCACAATCAGCAGCACCGGACTGGCCACGGCGGTGGACAGCACCAATTCGCCCGCGACAATTTCGGCGACCGCCGACGCCGTCGTCAGCGCCGGCGTAACTCTTGCGGTCGGAGGAAGTCCCTCTCTCACCGTCGCCGTTTCACCCAACCCAGACGCGATACCGGCCGGAGCCACCCATTCATACAGCGCCGCCGTCACCGGCTTCGTATCGGACGGCTCTGTCAGCTGGAACGTTGACGGCGGCGGATCAAACGGCACGATTGCATCCACCGGACCCAACAATGCGGACTACACTGCACCGGCCGGCGTTCCGGCATCCAATCCCGTCACCATCCGCGCCATCAGCAATGAGAACACCAACTGCTCCGGCACGGCGCTCGTCACGATCCTGCCGACTTTCGGTGCGGCGACCGAATACGGCCTCGGCGGCGGCCGGAATCCCCAGGCGCTCGTGATCGGCCAGCTCAACGCCACGACCGATGGTGATCCGCTTCTTCCGCTGGACGTCGCCGTCGCCAATCAGGATACGAACACCGTGTCGATCCTGACGGGCGACAATACCGGCATCCTTACGTTGATGAGCACCGCCGCTATCGGGTCTGGCAGCAACCCTGTGTCGATCGCAAAGGGCCTCTTCGATAACGATACGTTGGTTGATCTGGCCACGGCGAACCCTGGCGCCGATGACGCGGCGATTCTGCTGGCCAACGGCGACGGAACGTTTGCCTCGGCCAGTCCGGCGACGGCCGTTACGAACCAGACGCCGCTGTCGGTGACCGCCGGGGACTTTAATGGGGACGGGTATGATGACCTGGCCACGGCAAATTATCACGGCAACGGCACAAACGGCAATGTGACAATCCTGCTTTCAAACGGCGACGGGACATTTACCGAAGCGCTCTTCTCGCCGGTTTCGCTTCTCGGCAGCGGCCCGTGGGCGGTCGCCGCCGGTTATGTCGATGGGGATGCCAACCTGGATCTTGTCGTCACCGATGTGCCGGGTGATACCGTTTGGATCATCTTGGGCAACGGCGACGGGACATTCCAGACAACCGGGATTTCGCCGGTCGCCGTGCCGTTTCCTCCAGGCGCCGGGCCGGCGGCCGTCGTCATCGGCGATTTCGACGGCGACGGCTTTGCCGATCTGGCCGTCGTCAATCAGGGATCGGCAGGGGAAAGTTGCTCTGCTCCGATCGGCTCACACGATTCGGTCACGATCCTGTTTGGCCTCGGCGACGGCACCTTCAACCCATTCGGAAGTCTGATCAAGCCGCCTGTCACCTACGCGGTCGGCTCCAATCCCCGGGCGATTGCCATCGGGGATTTCAACAACGACGGCTTCCAGGATCTCGTCACCGCCAATTATTGTAGCGATGACGTGTCAGTCCTGTTAGGGATTGGCGACGGAACATTCCAGCCGGCCGTCAGTTTTTCCACGGGGATGCCGAGCCAGGACCGGCCGACCGGCGTGGCGGCGGGTGATCTCGACAACACCGGCTTCGACGACCTCGTCGTCACCGACTCCGGCACGGACAGCGTGTCGGTGCTGTTGAATAATAATTGATCCAGCGGGATTCAGGGACTGATCAATCGATGCACTTTACTGGTTTTCAGGACTCCGGCGACCTGACCCTGCCCCCTTCATTCATGCACATGCGCAGGCTGGGCGGCGTCGTTGTCATATGGATGCGTCAGTCGGTAGCGGGCCGCCACCGCCGGGGCCGATTCGTCGGTTTTATACTTGAGGTAGAGTGCGCGCTGGCGGACGGCTTCATCGCGATCGCCCAGCGCGTAGTCTGTGCGCATCATAAGATAGCGGGCGTCGACATCTTCGGGATCGATCGCCAGCGTCTTCGCCATCAGGGCCGCCGCCTCCTTGAAGCGCCCCTGGAGGAAATAGAGCTCGCCCAATTCATTCATCGCGACGCGATCCCGCGGATAGCGCTCCAGGACCCGTTGCAGGGTGCCAATCGCGTCGTCGTACCGTCCTTCGTCACGGTCAACATCGGCCAGAAAGTAGCGCGCCGTGGCGTTGTCCGGCGACAGCGTGAGCGCGCGCTCGAGCTGCCGCCGGGCCGTTTCCAGATCGCCGTCTCGCAACGCCGTCCGGGCCAGATTGACCGGTCCGTCGACGCCGTCCGGCTGTAGTTCGGCCACTCGTTGAAACGCCGCCTCAGCTCCGCGCAGGTCGCCCTGACGCAGGAGACCGATGCCGTAATCGTTGAACCGTTCCCACTCAGGAGAAGCAGGGTGGAGGGTCACGGGTGATGGGTTAAGAGAAAGGGATCCCTGAGCCGCCTTCTCCCCGACGGGAAGGACGACGGAATCGGCGGCCACGTCGATCACCGGCAGGTCGGGCACGGGGCTGCCATCAAAAACATAGGTGCTGTCATCAACCAGGCGCGTCGAGCGATCGCGTGTCGAGGGGAGCTGCCTCCCGGCATAGACCCAGTCGGTGTAGGCGCGGCTGAATTTTCGATACCGGAGCCTGGCCGTCAGGGTGACCGGTCCGCGGACACCGGCCGGGAGCCGGATCCGGTAATGCGCGACATCGGCGGCGCCCGGCGGGATGACGCGGGCATAGACGGTCGCCACCATGTCGATCGGCACGTTCCGTTTGTCGGCCACATTGGCGTGGCGGTCGACCGTCACCGCACGGTAAAAATGGGCGGCCGGATCAACTTTGCCACCGGCGTTCATCTCCCCGCTGGCATAGATCCGGCGGCCGTCGCCGTCGACGGCGGTGAATTCGACCCAGACCTCGTTCGAATCGATCGTGCCGCCGGGAAAGGTGTGGCCGACGCCCCGGGTTCGCACGACCACTTCGACGGTCAGATCGTCGCCCGGCCGGAGCGGCGGCCTGAGCCGGTCCAGCGGCGCGATCAGCATGTCGTCCCCGCCCGTCCGCTTGACGCCCAGAATATCGACTGAGACTTTGCCGTCCTGGAGGAACTTCGTCACCTGTTCAAGTTGCTCGCGGTCGCCGTTCAGATGGGGAATCGCCGAATTCGCGGCCGCAAACCGGTGGCTTCGGATCCAGCCGCCCCGCCTGGCCGCGGCGGGATCGTCGGATTTCACCAACGGCATGTGACAATCCTGGCAGCGCTTCGACTCCCTGGGATAATAGAAACTCCTCGACGAATTGCCCGAGACACCGCTGTTCTGCCAGTGGTCATACTCGTCCTGGCCGCGGAGAAACCGGTAGTCGTTCACCTCCTCCGGAATCCCCACCTTGTGGCACGCGGCGCAGAATTCCGCGGTCCGGTGGATCGGCTTGATCATCGCCTCCCGGTGGGGCGCCGGCTTCGCGTAGATCAGCAGCCGGTTCAGGCTCTGCAGCAGGGGACTGTCGCTCGCCGCCCAAGGGTAGCGCACGGGCACGTCGATCACGTAACCGCCGTTGCCGCGCACGTTCGGCACCGACTGCACGGCGTGGCAGGCCAGGCAGGAGAGGCCGGTCTTGGCCTCGTCGCTCGTCACGTCGACGTCCGGCTCGTCCAACCTGCCCGTGAAGAGCAACGCCGGATCATGGCAACCCGCGCACCATTTGATGGTCGTCATGCCTTTTCGCTCGGCGGAGTAGAGCGTCGTTTTCCGGTAAAAGGGATTGTTGAACGACGAGAAATGATGCATGGATGATTGCCACTGCTTGTAAATCTCCTTGTGGCAGCCTCCGCAGTAGGCAGGATTGCTCAGCGCGCCATCCGGCAGCAGGTGTCCGCCGACAGTCCGGGCCGCCGAAGGGGTAAACTTGGGATCGAGGCGCGGCTCGCTCACCTCGAATGCGATTCCGTCCGTCCCCCGGCTCTGCTCCAGCAGCGCGAGTCCCAGGAATAGGCCGGCGACAAAGCTGGCCGCCGCTCCGGTCCAGAGCAGTCCCGGCCGCATCGGGTGCTGAAGCCGCGTCTTCGCGTCGTTGAAACCCCGGCGGGACAGTCGGGGTTTGGCGTGCAGGAGCGCAACGAGCAGGCAGAGGGGGATGGAGAGCAGATGCAGAGTCAGAACCCACCGGTGGCCGGTGGTCGCCCCTTCGATCGCCAGGAAGAGGC
>Ga0335082_10009941_pt1 | contig 10324 bp, 8 predicted proteins | sample Lox_Sample_41_FD_206718 | JGI IMG/M metagenome (GOLD analysis project Ga0335082, IMG submission 206718) | Soil microbial communities from Loxahatchee National Wildlife Refuge, Florida, United States - Lox_Sample_4.1 | ecosystem: Environmental > Terrestrial > Soil > Wetlands | place: USA: Florida...
CGAGGATCTTGTTGTGCTTCCTGGCGGCGGCCACCAGCTTCTCGATGGCCTGAACGTACTTGGGATGATCGAACTGCGCCGGGATCCCCAGGAAGTTGGTGAGGTCGAAATGGCCCAGCCACAGCACGTCTACACCGGGGACTGCTGCAATCTGGTCGATGTTCGCGATGCCGTCGGCCGTCTCGATCAGGCAAATGACCAGCGTGCGATCGTTCGCGACGCGGATCTTCTGCGCCACGTCCCCGCCCTCGTAGTCGTCGTGAGCAAAGCCGAAGGCGGCGCCGCGGCGCCCGTGCGGCGGGTAGCGCGTGCATGAAACAATGAACGCCGCTTCCTCAGCGGAGCCGACCATGGGCGCCATGATGCCCATGCACCCCACGTCAAGCGCGCGCGAGATGTACTGGTATTGGTTGGCCGGTACGCGCGCCATCGGCACCAGGTCGAGGCCGCGGCACAATGCCGCCTGGGTCTTGATCTGATCGTAGTGCGTGCCGGCGTGCTCCATGTCGAGCAGGAGGAACTGCGCGCCCGCCGACTTCACGATCTGCGGTAGGCCGGGCACCAGGAACTCCCACCCGAATGAGCCGAACACGGGCTCGCCGGCGAGTAGCTTGTCTTTGACGGGATTTCCGCGCATGGGCCTCTCCGTCGCCCCTACTTGTGCCACTTACCGCCCCACGACGGGTGGCCCAGTGCTTCGCCGTTCACAACGTGACGCGGTCTGCGGTCGTTGGCGAGATCGACCGCCGAGGTGAAAGCACTTTCGCCCAGCAGCCGCATGCACTCGTCGGTGTGGCACACGGCGTGCGGCGCGACGATCACGTTGTCGAACTTGAGCAGCGGGTTGTCGGCAGGAGTCGGCTCCTGCTCGAACACGTCGATGGCGGCCGCTGCGATGCGCTTCGACGCGAGCGCCTCGATCAGCGCCGCCTCGTCCACCACGGGCCCGCGTGCGGTGTTGATGAAGAACACGCTCGGCTTCATGAGGCTGAACTGGCGCGCGCTGATCAGGTGGCGCGTCTCGTCGTTCAGCAGGCAGTTGACGGAGACGACATCCGACTCGCGCAGCAGCGTATCGAGGTCGACCATCTTCACGCCCAGCTCGGCCACCGCCTGCTGCGGCACGTTCGGATCGCAGCCGAGGTGCACCATGTCCCAGGGCTTGGCCAGGCGGAACACCTCTTTGCCGATGTTCCCCACTCCGATCACGCCGAGGACTTTGCCCGTCAAGCCGTAGCCGAGGTAATCGCCCTTCTCTTTCCAGCGCCCTTCGCGGGTGAGGCGGTCCTTCTCTTCGAGGCGATGCGCCATGGCGAGCGCAAAGGCCATCACGCTGCTTGCCACCGGCCGGCGCACGCCGTCGGGCGTGATGGTGAGAAGAATGCCCTGCTCGGTGCACGCAGCGACGTCCACCGTGTCGTAGCCGACCCCGAAGCGCGCCACGAGCTTGAGCCGGCGCCCGGGACCCGATACCGTCTTGCGGCTCACGCGCGACCCGAACACGCATAGCGCGTCGTAACGGCTGGCATGCTCGGGGGTGAGCTCCGGCACTGCCTCCGGGAGGTATTCCCACTCGACGCGCGGGTCCTCCAGGATGCGCAGAGCGGGCCGCCCGTAGATCGGCTCGCCGCTCGGGCTCAGCACATCGCGCGTGATGCCGACGCGAAATTTTTCCAGCGCCATGCTTCGTCCTCCTCCTGTGCTTGCGAACGCCAGCGCGGTCGCGTTGTTGTCGTTGCGAGCCGCGCGCTGTCTACATCGACGCCGTAAAGGCACCGTCGACGGCCAGCACGTGGCCATTGACGTAAGACGCCTGGTCGGATGCGAGAAACACCGCGACTGGACCAATCTCCTCCAGCGTGCCCCAACGCCCCGCCGGCGTGCGCTTGCAGACCCAGTCGTTGAATTCCTTATTCTGGATGAGCGCGGTGTTCATCTCGGTAGCGAAGTAGCCCGGCGCGATGGCGTTGACCGTGATGTCGTGCTGCGCGAGCTCGACCGCCAGCTCGCGGGTGAGCGCGTGCACCGCTCCCTTGCTGGCAACGTACGCGGAGATCGTGGGACGCGCCAATGTCGCGCTGGCGGAACCGGTCAGGATGATGCGGCCGGCTTTGCGCGGGACCATGGCCTTCGCGGCTTCGCGCGCCAAGGTCCAGACGGCGGTCAAGTTGGTCGCAACGACGCGCTGGAAGTCGGCGGTCTCGAACTCGGTGATCGGTTTTCGGTGCTGGATGCCGGCGTTCGCCACCAGGATATCGAAGCGGCTGTAGCGCTCGAGCGCACCCTGGATACAATCCGCGCACGCACGCTCGTTCGTCACGTCGAAGGCGGCGGCCTCGCCTTTGAGCCCGGCACGCCTGAGCTCTTCGACCCGCTGAGTAAGAATAGAGGCGTCGCGCCCATTGATGAGCACGGTGGCGCCGGCTTTAGCGAGCGACTGCGCCATCGCCCAGCCGAGACCGCGCGAAGCACCAGTGACCAGCGCAACTTTGCCTGCCAGGGAAAACACCGCGGACTCCCGTCCTGCTGCTCCAATACTCAGGGGACGATCACGGTGGATCCAGTCGTCTTCCGGCTTTGCAGATCGCGGTGCGCCTGAGCGGCATCCTTCAACGCATAGGTCTGGTTGACCTCGATCTTGACCTTGCCGGACTTGACCACGTCGAACAGCTCCGCCGCCATGGCCTCGAGGTCCTCGCGCTTGGCGGTATAGGTCACGAGGGACGGCCGCGTGACGTACAGCGAGCCTTTTGCCGCCAGCAGATTCAGATCGAATGCGGCTACGGGCCCGGAGCCGTTGCCGAAAATGATCAGCATGCCTCTGGGCTGCAAACAATCGAGCGACCCCATGAAGGTGTCTTTGCCGACCGAGTCATACACCACCGGGAGCTTGCGGCCCTCAGTGATCTGATTTACCCGCTCGACGAAATTTTCCTTGGTATAGATGATCGTGTGCGCGCATCCGTGCGCCTTCGCCAATTTGGCTTTGTCCTCTGAGCCGACGGTACCGATCACCGTGACGCCGAGCGCCTTCAGCCACTGGCAGGCGATGAGGCCAACGCCGCCGGCGGCCGCGTGGAACAGGACGGTCTGCCCGGGCTGCACCCGGTAAGTGCTGCGGATCAGATACTGCGTGGTGAGACCCTTCAACATCATGGCTGCGGCCGTCTGGTCCGAGATGCCCTCGGGCACCTTCACCAGGCGGTCTGCGGGCACCAGCCGGACCTCGGCGTACGCGCCAGGGGGACCGCCGGCATAGGCCACGCGGTCACCGGCCTTCACCCAGGTCACCCCGGAGCCGACGGCCTCCACGACACCCGCGCCCTCGGTGCCGATGCCGCTCGGCATCTGCAGCTGATACAACCCCGAGCGATGATAGGTGTCGATGAAGTTGAGGCCGATCGCGGTCTGCCGGATGCGGGCCTGACCGGGCCCCGGATCACCTACCGCAACCTCTTCGTACTGCAGGACCTCGGGGCCGCCGTGCTGGTGAATGCGGACAGCTTTGGCCATGGTCTCCTCCCATAAGTGCCGTTATGCGTGACGGTGATTCGTGGCCGCGCGCGCCAGCGCTGCAGCCACAGCGTGGGACTATTCTACCGGAGCGCTGGAAGGACCGGCGTTACGGGGGTGCCGGAGATGATGCGCGGCGCCTTAGTGCCAGCGCCGGACGAAATCCCGTATCTGCGGATAGATGCGCTCGCGGAACTTGCGGCCGCTGAAGATGCCGTAGTGCCCCACGCCCTGGGCCAGCAGATGCTTGCGCTTTTCGGACGGGATGTTTCGGCACAGGATATGCGCGGCTTCGGTCTGGCCGTTGCCGGAAATGTCGTCGAGCTCGCCTTCGATCGTGAACAGCGCGCTGGATTTGATCGCTGCGGGACGCACCAGCTCGCCACGCACGGTCATCCGTCCCTTCGGCAAAGCGAAGTCCTGGAACACCGTCTTGATCGTGTCCAGGTAATACTCCGCGGGCATGTCGAGGACGGCGTTGTACTCGTCGTAGAAGCGGCGGTGCGCGGCTGCACTGTCGCCGTCGCCTACGACCAGGTGGTTGAAGAACTTGCGATGCGCGTCGATGTGGCGGTCGGCGTTCATCGCGAGGAAGCCCAGATGCTGGAGAAACCCGGGATAGACGCGCCGCATGTAGCCCGGATAGTTGAACGGCACGCGGTCGATGACCTTGCCTTCGAACCAGGCGTGCGAGCGGCCCATGGCGAACTCGTTCACCACGGTCGGGTTGCGCCGCGGGTCGATCGGTCCACCCATCATGACCATCGCCTTCGGCAGTGTCGCCTCCCCGGATTGAGCCAGCAGCGATACCGCGGCCAGCACCGGCACGGTGGGCTGGCAGACCGAAACGACGTGCACGCCGCCGGGCCCGCGCCACGGCCCGCCGAGCAGGCGGATGAACTGCATGCAGTAGTCGACGTAGTCGTCGAGGTGGAACGGGCCCTCGGCAAGCGGCACCATGCGGGCGTCTACCCAGTCGGTGATGTAGACGTCGAAATCCTGCAGCGCCGCCTTGACGGTATCGCGCAGCAGCGTCGCATGATGGCCCGACAACGGGGCGAAGATGAGCATCTGCGGGCCGCGGTCCTCGACCTCCTTCTTGAAGTGCTGCAGGACGCAGAACGGCTTGCGCATCGCCGGTTCGATGCTCACCGGCACGGTCTGCCCCTTTACGACAGCGTGATCGATATCCCAGGCAGGCTTGTCGTAGGAGCGGGTGAGCCGCGCCAGCATTTCATGGCTCGCGGCGATGGTGCGGCTGAGAGGATGGTAGGCGAGCGGGCTGTAGGGATTCGTGAACAGACGGTGATTGGCGTCGGCCCACGCAGCCAGGGGGGCCGTCATCCTCTTGTGCAGCTCGTGCAGCGCGTAGAGCATCCGCCCTCCATGTGAGAATCCTGCTGAACAGCAGCTTGTTCATTGTTACAGCAGGATTTATGCCGTAGTGCCAACGACAGGCTGAACGGCGGGGCAACTGTAATCAGGCCGTCATAGGTCGTCAAGCGCAGGGGCCAGCGGCGGCTCCTGCATGAGCGCGGCCTGCTCCCGCAACGACAGAATATGGTCCTGCCAGTAGCGCTGGCTGTTGAACCATGGAAACGTCACAGGGAACGCGGGATCTTCCCAGCGCCGCGCCAGCCAGCCGGCGTAGTGAATCAGACGCAGCGTGCGCAGCGCTTCGATCAGCTCCAGCTCGCCCAGCGCGAAGTGATGGAACTCGCGATAGCCGCTCAGCACTGCGCCCAGCTGCTGCTCCATGGCCGCGCGCTCGCCGGAAAGCAGCATCCACAGGTCCTGCACCGCGGGTCCGCTGCGCGCATCGTCCAGGTCGACGAAGTGCGGCCCGTCATCGGCCCATAGGACGTTACCTGCATGGCAGTCGCCATGCAGACGGATGCTCGAGACCTCTCTCGCCCGGTCGAAACACGCGCGGACCTGCGCGAGCAGCTGGCGCACGAGCGTCTCATAGGCCGTCCGCAAATCAGGCGGGATGAAGTCGCGCTCGAGAACGAACCCGGCGGGTTCCTCGCCGAACGTGCGCACGTCCAAGGCCGGGCGGTGCTGGAAAGCGTGCAGCGCGCCGATGGCGTGAATGCGGCCGATGAAGCGCCCCATCCACTTGAGCGTGTCGCGATCCTCGAGCTCGGGAGCCCGCCCGCGTTGACGTGGGTACAAAGCGAACGGGAAGCCGCTGTGCTCGCGCAGCGTCATGTCCAGGGCTCCGGCGCGCGGCGGCGCGCCTGGTATTTGGTCGTCGCGAAGGGGCGCGCCCGCTATTTGGTCGTCGCGCAGAGGCGCACCTCGAATTTGGTCGTCGCGCAGGGGCGCACCTCGAATTTGGTCGTCGCGCAGGGGCGCACCTCGAATTTGGTCGTCGCGCAGGGGCGCGACGACTGGCACCTCGGCGCCGGCCAGCTCCAGCGCGAACGCGTGCTCCTCCAGAATTGCCTCGCGGGTCCAACGCCCGGGCCGGTAAAACTTGGCAACCAGCGGCGGAGCGTCCTCGACGCCGACCTGGTAGACGCGGTTCTCGAAACTGTTCAGCGCCAGCAATCGTCCGTCGCAGCGCACCCCGGCCAGCTCTACGGCGTCCAGGATCAGCTCGGGTGTGAGGGCATCATAGGGATGGGAGTGCCCGGGTTCGGCGCCGCTCATCTCAGCACCTGTCTGAGCGGCAAGCCGCGCTGCACCGCGTCAGCTGCGTGCGCTGCCGGCCCGACGCAGGCGCCGGGAGGGCCGGCAGGGGTTGCTGCGGAGCAGCGCGGCGGGAGCGGGGCTGGCGTGGACATCAACGGAATTTGTCCCGCTCCGCTGGACTCGATACGCGCAGTCTCGGTTTGTCGCATCTTTCCCTTGACTCTTGGCCGTTAGATGCTAATCCTAGAAGGTGGGTACTTGGCAGCTTGACATGCTGAAGCGCCGGCGCCCATCAATCTCGTGACGGACTTTGGATCCAGAACCAACGGGGGAGTTGAGACATGAGGCATAAGCCAACAGGGTGGTTTAGCGAAAAAGAAGCAGCGCAGGTTTCCCCTGCGGACAAGGTGTTTGAGTCACCGATCCCCACACAGATCGTCTCCAACGGCGAATACAACCCGCTGCCCCAGACCGAGAAGCAGAAGCAGGTCGAAGGCTTGATCAAGGAGTACGCGGACAAGTACGCCAAGCAGCACGGCATGGACCGCCGCTCGTTCCTGAAGACCGCATCGGGGATGGCAGCTGCGTTCCTGGCCATGAACAAGGTATTCGGCCCGGTGTGGGACGTGAGCGAAGCCGAAGCCGCGGACCGCGATATGGCGGATGAGCGCGCGAAGAGGCTGTCGAACCAGTTCATCTTCGACGATCAGACGCACTTCGTACGCGACGATTTCGACAAGGAAGGCCTGCTGGGTTTGGGCAAGTATGCATCCGAGCACTGGAACCCGCACATGCTGGACAAGGTTCCGCTCACGTTGCAGCGCTACAAGTTCGAAAACTATCTGAAGGAGATCTTCCTCGACAGCGACACCAAGGTTGCGTTGCTGTCGGGCGCGCCGTTCGACGATCCCACCTGGTGGCTGTTGTCCAACGATCAGATCAACGAAGCGCGTTCTGCTATCAATAAGGTCGCCGGCAGCCGCCGCCTCTTCTCGCACTTCGTGTTCACGCCGGTGCAGGACGGCTGGGTCGAGGAAGTGGATCGCGGCATCGCTGACATCAAGCCGGACGGCTGGAAGGGCTATACGGTGGGTGACCCGCTGTCGCCTTCCACCAAGAAGACGATGTGGCGGCTGGATGACGAGAAGCTGATGTACCCGGTGTACGAGAAGTTCATGAAGTCGAGCAGCCGTAACGTGTGCATTCACAAGGGCCTGCTGCCGCTCGATTACGAGACTTCCTGGGCCGGTGTGTGGCAATACGCCACCGTGGACGACCTGCCCAAGGCAGCGAAGGACTGGCCGGGGCTCAACTTCGTCATGTACCACGGCGCGCTGCGTCCGTTCCTCGAGGATCCGGCAACCGAACTGGCCTTGTTCGAGAAGACCGGCGAGATCCGCTGGGCGTCCGACCTGGCCCGCATGCCGAAGAAGTACGGCGTCAAGAACGTCTACGCCGAGCTCGGCACCACGTTCGCGACGTGCGCGGTCGCCAACCCGCGATTCGCCGGCTGCCTGGTCGGGATGTTCGTCAACGAGATGGGACCGGACAACGTGGTGTGGGGCTCCGACTCCGTGTGGTACGGCTCGCCGCAGTGGCAGATCGAAGCCATGCGCCGCCTCGAGATTCCAGACGACATCATGAAAAAGATGGGCTGGAAGATCAAGCTGGGCGGCCCGGACAGCGACGTCAAGAAGAAGATCTTCGGCACCAACTCGGCGCGTTTGTACAACTACAAGGTGCAGGCGGAGTACGATCAGCTCGGCCGCGACAAGATCGCACGCATCAAGGGCGAGTACGAGAAGGAGCAGATCGCCCGCAACAACGCGTTCTACGGCTACATCGCCAAACCTGTCTAAGAACCACCGCTGTTGACTTGCCGCCGGGGACTCAAGTCCCCGGTTTTTTTTGCAGACGCGGATCGCCCCGGTTTTCTCTGCCGACTTCGCCGCTCCTTTTCTGGTAGGGTACGCACATGAGGCACGAACCGCGTTCGGCGCACCGGCTGGTGCTGGCCGCGCTGGCCTTGTCGTTGGGTGCTCAAGCCCCGGTTCACGCGCAGAGCACGACTGCTCTGCGAAGCGGGACCGGTTTCGCCGTGTCGCGCGCAACCCATATCGTCACGAACGCGCACGTGGTCAACGCTTGTAAATCGCTGCGGGTTCTGTCCGGAGTGCAGCAGTCCTCGGCCCGGGTCCTTGCCATGGACACGGAAGCGGATCTGGCGGTGTTGCAGAGTTCGATCAGCATCTCGAAGACGCTGGCGATGCGCAGCCAGCCGGCTCTGCGATTGGGTGAGAGTGTCATCGCTTTCGGCTTCCCGTTGACCGGCGCCCTGTCGCAGGGCGGCAACCTCACCACGGGCAACGTGAGCGCGCTTGCGGGCTTGCGAGATGACCCGCGATATCTTCAGATCACAGCTCCCGTGCAACCGGGGAACAGTGGCGGACCTCTTCTCGATGGCGGCGGTAACCTGATCGGCGTGATCACGGCGAAGCTGGACGCCCTCGCGATCGCCAAACGCACCGGCGATGTGCCGCAGAACGTGAACTTCGCGGTCAAGGCCGACGTGCTCGAGACGTTCCTGCAGGCCCACAAGATCCCCTATGACGTGGCGGTGACCGACACCCAGCTCGCCGTGGCCGATGTGGCAGACGTGGCGAAGCAGGCCTCCGTGCGGATCGAATGCACTCCGTCGGGTGCTGCACCAGCGCTTCGGCCGGAAAGCGCACGTGCTACGCAGGCCGAGCCGCCTCAGGCGCAGGGACCTGCGGAGGTAGTAGGCCGGGCCCCCGTGCAATCGGACTCAGCGCAGGACCAAATGCTGCAGCAGATCGAGCTGACCGCGGTGCGCACACCCTACCCAAGCACCGCGCCGGCAATGCGCGAGCTGGACATCGTGAACCGGTCGCCCGCGAGCGTGCTGCAGGTCACGGTGGGCTGGCTGGAGGGCTCGGACCGGGGCTGCCCGGCGTCGCGTTCCGCCTATCGCGGTGCGAAGGACCTGTACGTCAGCCTGAAAACCGGGCAGTCCGTCACGACGATGGGAGAGTTTTCCGACCAGGCCAAGTACTTCTGCATCCTTGCAGCACAATTCCTCGGCCCGGACCGCGTGGGCGATTCGCCCGCTCAGCCGCGAGACTCGACTTCCGCACAGCCGCCCCTCGACCCGACGCGTTGAGTGAAGCTGACTGCGGATTCGGGGTCACACGGCGCGCGTCGTCCGTTTCGCGCTCGTTAGCGTTCGCACAGTGAATTTCCTGGCCCACGCCTACCTCGCGCGCGGCTCGGACCGCTCGATCCTGGGCGGCCTGATGGGCGACTTCGTCAAGGGGCCTCTGCAAGGGCGCTACGACGTGGAGCTCACGCGCGCCCTGACGCTGCATCGGCGCATCGACAGCTACACGGATGCTCACGACGTCGTGCGCTGCAGCCGCCGCCGCGTCAGCCCTGCTCGACGCCGGTTCGCGGGCATACTGGTGGACATGTTCTACGATCATTTCCTGGCGCGTCTGTGGGAAGAGTATTGCGATGTTCCGCTCGAGGAATTCACGGCGTATGTGTATGCAGTGCTGCGCGAGCACCGGGCACTGCTGCCCGCGCGCTTGCAGCAGATCGCGACGCACATGGCCGACGGCGACTGGCTTGCCTCGTACCGGCGCGTGGAGGCGGTGGCGGTGGCACTCGACCGCATGGGGCGACGCCTGACGCGCGGTAACGCCATCCTGCGTTCGGGCGACGAGCTGCTCGCGCAATATCAGGCGTTCGAGGCTGATTTCCGCCTCTTCTTTCCCGACGTCGTGCGCTTTGCGCGAGGCTCGCATGCCGAGTAAGCGGTTTGTAGCCAGCGCGCCGTGAAATGAGCGGCAAGCTCACGTTGGCCGCGCTGGCGCGCGTGTTCTTGCGCAACGGCGCGTTCACTTTCGGCGGGGGAGATACCACCACTGCGTCGCTCCAGCGCGAACTGGTCGCCAACCGCGGTTGGCTGAGCGAGCAGCAGTTCGGCGCCTGCTATGCGGTGTCGCGCGTAACCCCCGGCACCAACCTCCTCGCTTTCTGCACGGCAGCGGGTTGGACGCTACTGGGTTGGCGCGGCGCGCTGTGGGGACTGCTGCTGGCGTCGATCCCTGGCGCTGCGTTTCTCATGCTGATGACTGGCTTCTACCGCGCGGCG
>Ga0335082_10009942_pt1 | contig 10323 bp, 7 predicted proteins | sample Lox_Sample_41_FD_206718 | JGI IMG/M metagenome (GOLD analysis project Ga0335082, IMG submission 206718) | Soil microbial communities from Loxahatchee National Wildlife Refuge, Florida, United States - Lox_Sample_4.1 | ecosystem: Environmental > Terrestrial > Soil > Wetlands | place: USA: Florida...
CCAGTGAGCACGCGAAGAAGATCGTCTCCAACCCAGCGGGCGCCGCCACCGTGGCAATCATCGCAGGTGGTGCCGTTGCCGGCTTGGCAGCCAAGAACGAGAGGTTGCCGTTCCAGCCACCCGCAATCCCGCTCGGCGATTCCGGGCTCAAAGCCGGCCTCCGTTATGAAGGCCCCCTGCGCACGCCGGACTACGTCGGCCTCAGTCTGTCGGGGCCGTTGCCCGGGGAACCCCGAGCGACAGCAAAGAAGGAAGCCAGCCGCGCCGACTATCGCGCCGAGACCGCGCGGCTGCGCGCCGAGCTCGAACGCTGGAGGCCCGCAGCGCCCTACACCCCGCCTCCGGGCGCGATCGCACCGCTCGCTCCGCGCCCAACACTGCTCTCGCCGCCCGACAAGAACGACCTGCCCACCAAGGTGCAGCGCAAAGCACGCACCTCCGGTTCACGGGTGTCCGCACCGGTAGCGGACGTCTTCGACGAGGCCGGGGACGCGCTCGATGCCGAGACCCGTGCCTTCATGGAGGCGCAGTTCGGGCGAGACTTCTCGGCGGTGCGGGTACACGTCGGCGGGCGCGGGTCGCGTGCCGCCGATGCACTCGACGCGCGGGCCTTCACCCTCGACGCAGACATCGCCTTTGCCGCCGGCGAGTATCATCCGGCCAGCGAATCCGGGCGCCGTCTCCTGGCACACGAGCTGGCTCACGTGGTGCAGCAAGGCGCCGCGCCGCCGGGCGCCAGGACGGGAGCGGCAACGGCGCACGCACCGACGGCAGCGGCGACACCGACGCCTGTTGCCGCGACAGTCTCCGCGTCGGGCTCAACAACCGTTGCCCGTGCCACCAAGCCTGCGACCAAGACCGCCGCAGTCAAGCTGCAGCTGCCGGCGTCGGGCGATCTGCCGGCCCTCACCTTCTCGGTCACACCGGCGGGAACCGCGTCGAACAGCGAAGGGAAGGAATTGCGCAACTTCGAGGTCGACCGGCTGGCCATCCCCGCCACCAAAGGCCCGAAGGCGGAAGCCGCCTACACGCGACTGGCGCAAGGTGGCGCGCTTGCGTCGACCGTTCAAGTCAGCGGTGACCCACAAGCCGCGCTCTGGCAAAAGCGCGCCAGCACCTCCGCGCTACGCAAGCGGTGGCTGGACGCGCGCGGCTGGCCATCGGGATCGGCGGCCAACAAGTACTGGCAGATGGCGGGCGGCGAGCCCGAGTTTCCCACCGCGAAGACACTGGCAGGCAACCCAACCGTTTGTGAGATGGATCATATCGTCGAACTTCAAATCGGCGGCAACAACACCAATGAGAACATCCAGGCGCTCGATGAAGAACAGAACCGCTCGTCGGGCGGAACGCTGTGGACCGAGCTCTCCGGGCTCGCCAAGGCGATCGCCGACGAGCCGGCATTGGCGGCCGGCGATGCGACTCAAATCCGCATGCAGTTCCGGAAGGCGACGCTGCAGGGCCAACCCGAACGGCTCTCCGCTACGTGCAAGCCCGCGAAGCCGACCTGCCTCGCGGTCGAAAAGTGCGCCGACAAAGTCAAGGTGGACCCTGCCGACAAGTCGACCGCGGGCACCGAACCCTACCCGCTGACGACGGAAGGCGGTCATGCGACCGAGCTGAAGGTGCCGCTCGGGTTCAGCAAGAACAAGAACGCCGCACCGCTGTCGCTCGAGCTGAGCGACAATCGCGCCGCGGAGGAGTTGATCCCCGGCTTCCTGCTGCTCACCCTGCGTCACGCCGGTCCCCGCGATCAGATGGACGCATCCATCGACACGCGCGGCAAGACCCGCCTCCCACTCATCTTCGATGATGCAACGACCACGCAGAACAAGGCCGACAAGGGCAGGAAGGCGGGTCGCACGTCGACCTTGGTATTCGATGTGACGGAACCGCAGAACCGACTCCGCCTGGCACCGGGATTCAAGAAGCTCGCGTTCCAATATCCCTATCTATCCCCCGGCGAGATCACCAAGCTCATGCCGACTGCCGACGGTGTCGATTTCGTCGGCACGATCACACCGACGGTCCCGTTCCTCGGCACGCTCGACATCGCGTACGAGAGGGGCACGCTGTCCGTAACCAAGGGGCTCAAGCCGGACGAGCTCAAGCCTCCCATCCCCGGCGCCAAGATCACCGAGGCAAGCGTCGGGATCGACCTCGCACCCGATCTCAAGGCGCGGGGCAAGCTCGCCATGGAGTATGCGCCGCGAGGGAAGAAGGTCCTTGACGCCAGCATCACAGTATCCGCCGACGCGGACGGCCTCACTGCGAAGGGCGATCTCGACGCGTATCTGCCCGGCATCGACAAGGCGCACGGCTCCATCGCATACAGCCGCGCCAACGGCTGGACTGGGGGCGCCAAGGCTAGTGCCGCAAACCTCAAGCAAAAGTTCAAGTACGCGCGCGATGGAGAAGTCGAGATCGGTCTGCGCCGGAACACCAAGGGCGAGACGTCGGTCGACGCGCATGGCACGGTGACGCTGGACTTGCCGCACACCAATGGCATCACCGCGGAACTGGAGAACAAGGGCGGGCGATGGCTCTTCCGCGGCCGCGGCAGCTTCGATGTCCCGCGCCTGAAACCCATCGACCTCACGATCGAGTACGACGGCACCCATCTGTCCGGCGAGGCCAAGAACGTCGGCTTCCAGTACAAGGGATTGGACGCAACCCTTGACCTCAAGTACTTCGACGAAAAGTTTTCCGGCTCCGGCAAGCTGGCGTTCGACAAGGGCCGCGTCGCGGGTAGGCTGCAGCTGTCGTTGCTGCCGAGCGGCCGATTCACCGGCGACGGCTCGGTGACCTTGCAGATCAAGGAGGGAATTGAAGCCACCGGCGGTATCAGCCTCGACCAAAACGAAACCGTGCAGGTCAAGGGCCGCCTGGCGTTCGCCAAACCCATCCCGTTGTTCGAAGGCTTCGGCGGCGACACCACCCTGCTCGAGACCGGCTTCTCCATACCGATCCCTGGGGCGTCGATCGGCACAATCGGTCTCAAAGCGCGCATCGAAGGCGCGCTCAAAGCTGGGTACCACATCGGCCCGGGCGAGATTCGCAACGCCGCCGTGGAAACCGCCTTCAATCCGCTCGAAGATCGGCCTGACTTTTCTCTCACCATCGGCGGCCAAGTCTGGATCGGAGCGTCCGCGTACATCTCCGGCTCCATCTCGGGCGACATCGTACTGGATGTGGGCATCGCTGAGGCATCCGGTGGCCTCAGGGTGACGGCGACGGCGAAGCTCAACGGCGAAGCGCTGTCCAAAGTTTCCCTCACGTATCAGAAGGCCAACTTCGAGGTGTCGGCCGACTTTGCGGCAAGCATTGCGCTGGCGATCCGGTTGGCGCTGGACGCCCATGTCAAGGCATCGGCCGGGATCGGCCCCTTCAAGGTGGACACAGAAAAGCGCTGGGAGCTGGCGGCGCGGGAGTTCAACACCGGCCTGACGCTGGGCCTCAAAGTCGCCAAGCCCCTCAAGTACCGTTCGGATACCGGCCTCGAGACCCCGAGCTTGTCCGACGTGCAGATCACGAAACCGCAGCTGGATGCGGCGAAATTGTTGCGCGACGTGTTCGGCGCCGCCTCGGGCAAGGAGGAACAGGCACCATGACCGGACCGGGACCACGTCTGCTGAAGGGCGGCCTGGTGCTCGTAGATCCCACCTCGGGCGCGGTCAAACGCGTCATCACGTTGCAGTACAACCCGGACTCGGTCTCGCGCACGCTACAGGCGCAGGGGATCGGCGATCAGGGGGAGCGCTCGGAAGCGCTGCGGTTCAAAGGGCCGGCCATCGAGACCATCAAGGTTGACGCCGAGCTCGACGCCGCCGATCAGCTCGAGTTCCCGGACCAGAACCCCAACACCGTGCAGTTCGGTCTGCACCCACAGATCGCCGCGCTCGAATCGCTGGTCAACCCGTCCGCCGCCGATCTCATTGCACAGAACACGCTGGCCGCCAGCGGTACGCTCGAGATCGCGCCGGCGGAGTCGCCGCTCGTGGTCTTCGTCTGGAGCGCCAGCCGCGTCGTTCCGGTGCGCGTCACCGAGTTCAGTGTGACCGAGGAGGCGTTCGACCCGCTGCTCAATCCCATCCGCGCCAAGGTGAGCATGGGCTTGCGCGTGCTGAACGTGGACGATGTACCGGCCGGCCACAAGGGCGGCACCATCTTTCTGGGATACTTGCAACGCAGGGAAATGCTGGCGGGGCTGGCGCCGGCGCCCGGCCTCGCCGCCCTGGGGATCGGGAGCATTCCATGACCGATGCGTTGCAGACCCTCGACGCGCTGCTGCAGAGCGCCGCCGCGGGCGCACAGCCGTTCCCGCCAAACAGCCGCTACTACGGCCTGCCGACCACGACGCTGACCCTGCCCGACGGCCGCATGGTGACGTACCTGACCCGGCGCTTCGTGCCGCCGCCGGAACGCTTCGCGTTGCTGAAGCAGCACACGGTCGTGCAGAACGACCGGCTCGACAACCTCGCGGCCCGGTATTTCAACGATCCGGTGCAGTACTGGCGCCTGTGCGATGCGAATCGCGCTTTGCGACCGGACGAGTTGACCGCGACCATCGGCCGGTTGCTGCGCATCACGCTGCCGGAGGGGGTGCCGGCAGGGGTCAAAGGTCCGTGATGCTCGACGGCGGCATCCACCTCACCCTCCTCATCGGCCCGGGCGTGCCCGTCCCGGTATCCGCCGATGTCCTCGACGCACTCGAAGCGGTGCAAGTGACGAGCGGCGCACAGATCAGCGGCTTCCAGCTCACCTTCAAATTGGGGAAGACCGCGCATCTGCTGACGACCCTCCTGCCGGCCGGCTACCTCGACCCGATCATCACGCGGGTGATCGTCATCGTCACCGTCAACGGCCTGCCCAACGTGATCATGGACGGCGTCATTACGCGCCAGGAAATCACACCGAGCAATGACGTCGGCAAATCCACCCTGACCGTGACCGGCGAAGACCTCAGCCGCATGATGGATCTGGTCGAGATGCCGTTCATGCGCTTCCCGGCGATGCCGATCATCGCGCGCGTATACGCCATCCTTGCCAAGTACGCCGTGTTGGGCATCGCGCCCGTCGCCATCCCGCCCATCCTGCCCGACGTCTCGAACCCGCTCGAGGAAATGCCGAGTCAGATCGGCACCGATCTCGCCTACATCAAGCAGCTGGCGCAGCAGGTCGGCTACGTCTTCTACGTCGAGCCCGGACCGGCCCCCGGCACCAGCATCGCGTACTTCGGCCCCGACATCCGCATCCCCGCGCCGCAGCCGGCGCTCAACGTCAACATGGATGCGGCGACCAACGTCGAATCGTTGAGCCTCAGCCTCGACGGCACCGCCAAGAAGATCACCGTGATCACCATCTTCGATCCGGTGACGAAGAAGATCCCGATCCCGATTCCGGTGCCGAACATCAGCATCCTGCGGCCGCCGCTCGGGGCGCGGCCGATGCTGCCGGCCAAAGTCGAGTTCGCCGAGGGGATGGCTGCGCTCAGCCCCGGAGATGCCGCCAACCGCGCCCTCGGCATCTTGTGGAGCGCCAGCGACGCGATCACCGGCTCCGGCTCACTCGATGTGCTGCGCTACGGTCACGTGCTGCGCTCGCGCATGCTGGTGGGCGTGCGCGGTGCAGGGCTGGCGTACGACGGCCTCTACTACGTCAACAGCGTGACCCATTCGCTCAAGCGTGGCGAATACAAGCAGAGCTTCAACCTGTCGCGTGACGGCCTGATCTCCAACACACCCACGGTGATGGCATGAGTACTTCGACGACCCAAGCCCAAGCACGAACGTTCTACGGAAAGTACCGCGGCACGGTGATCAACAACGTCGACCCGATGCTGCGCGGGCGCTTGCTGCTCGAGGTGCCCGACGTGACCGGCCTCGCGCCCACCAGTTGGGCCGAGCCCTGCGTGCCGCTCGCCGGGCCCACCGGGTTGCCCATGGGTGTCTACATGGTGCCACCAATCGGGGCCGCCGTGTGGGTCGAGTTCGAGCAAGGCGATCCCTCGAAGCCGATCTGGGTGGGTTGTCGCTGGGGACTGCCGTCCGACATCCCACCGCTGGCGCTGGCCGGTCTCCCGGCGTCCCCCAACATTTGCTTCCAGACCTTGGGCCAACAGATGCTGATGCTGAGCGACGCGCCACCAACGCCCGCGACCGGCGGCATCGTGCTCAAGACCCTGAGCGGCGCGACGCTCGTCGTCAACGATGCTGGGATCTTCATCCAAAACGGTAAGGGCGCTTCCATCACTCTCACCGCCAACGTCGTCGACATCAACCTCGGCGCCCTGACCATCATCTAGCCGAAGGATCGCCGCAATCACGAGCGTCGCATGCCCGGACCCATTCTGCATATCGGTGCGACCGTGCTCTGTGCCCACGGCGGTCAAGCGATCCCCGCGGCACCGGTGGTGCGCGTCCTGGTGACCGGCCAACCGGTTGCCACCATCGCGGCGCCGTACACCGTCGCCGGCTGCCCCTTCGTCCCGCCCGCGCCCGGGCCGTGCGTGACCGGCCAGTGGGTGGTCGGCGCGGTGCGGGTGCTGGCGATGGGGCAGCCGGTTGCGATTCAAACCGGGACTGCCGTCTGTGCCCCGACGGGCACGCCGCTGATGCCCCTCGTGGTGCAATCTCGCGCCCTCGCCACCTGAGCGCATCATGAACCTCGGCTACCCGTACCAATTCGATCATCGCGGCCGCACCGCCGAAGCCCGGGACGAGCGTCACATCCGCGACTTGATCGAGCAGGTGCTGTTCACCGCGCCGGGCGAACGCCTCATGCTTCCCGACTTCGGCAGCGGCGTGGCCCAGCTGGTATTCGCGCCCAACTCGGTCGAGCTGGCGAGTGCCACGCAGATGCTGGTGCAGAGTGCGTTGCAGCGCTGGCTGGGAGAGCTGATCGCCGTTCAGGCCGTGGAGGTCCACACCGACGACGCCACGCTCACGGTCGCCGTGCAGTACACCATCCGCCAGACCGAGCAGCTGCAGGTGGAAACCTTCCAACTCGCACCGGGAGGCACGCGGTGAGTTATTCGTGCTGCGATACGAAACGGCGCGACCTCGTCGCCCAAAGCGCGACCCTCAACGCGATCGACTACCTCGAAGTCATCGATCACGACTTGCCGGAGCTCGATCCCTTGCGTCAGCGCACCCTCTTGGTGCACTGCGTGAAGCCGCTACCGGCTGGGTTCTCGGCGGACAATGTGCGGGTGCTCGGCGGCGAGCGCGTCGCCAACATACGAATCCTCTGGGCGGCGGCGGCCGCGCCAACGCCGGCGCCGCTCGCTCTACCCGGCGAAGCTGCGACCGCGACACGCATCGCCGCCGTTGCCGACGCGACCGCGACGTTGGTCGTGCGCACCGCGGTCGCCGGCGACTTTTCGACCTATACCCTGCGCTTCGTCACCTCGCCCACCGACGACAGCCCGCCGCCGACCTTCGATCCGCAGCTTGCGGCGATCGACTTTCGCTTCAAAGTCGAATGCCCCAGCGACTTCGACTGCTGGCAGCAGCCGTTTTGCTCGGCCCCGACCCGCGAAGCACCCGAGATCGACTATCTTGCGAAGGACTACCTCAGCTTCCGCCGTTTGCTGCTCAATCGACTCTCTCAGCTTGTGCCGCAATGGCAACAGAGCAGCGAGGCCGATACCGGCGTCGCGGTCGCCGAGTTGCTCGCGTATGTTGGAGACAACCTCAGCTACCAGCAGGACGCGATCGCCACCGAAGCCTATCTCGGGACCGCGCGCCGCCGCGCATCGCTGCGGCGTCATGCGTTGCTGGTGGATTATCCGATGCACGACGGGTGCAACGCGCGTGTCTGGCTGCAGCTGCAGATCGTGCCGAACCGCGTCGCGTTGCAGTTGGACCGCACGCAGTTCCTGACCCGCTGTCCGGGCGCCGCAACCGGGCTGGCCATCGATTCCCCGGAGCTCGCCGCAGCCATGCAGTCCGTGCCGGTGGTGTTCGAGCCACTGCTCGATCCGCGCTTCAAACCCAGCTACCAGCAGACACTGTACGCCGACCACAACCGGATCTCCTTCTACACGTGGAGCGACGAGCGCTGCTGCCTTCCGCAGGGCGCAATCAAGGCGACGCTCGCGGGCAGCCATCCGAACTTGCAGGTGGGTGACGCCTTGCTCTTCGAGGAGGTGATGGGTCCGTTGAGCGGCGAGCCGGCTGACGCCGACCCGACCCATCGTCACGTCGTGCGTCTCACCAAGGTTGTGCCGACGCCACCCGCGATGCTGGCCGATCCGTTGACCAACGCTGCGGTCACCGAGATCGAATGGTCGCTCGAGGATGCCTTGCCGTTCGCCTTGTGCATCTCGGGTCGCACCGACGAGGAGCACGGCTCACAATACAAGCCCGACATCAGTGTAGCGCGCGGCAACCTGGTCTTGGCCGACCATGGGCAACGGGTCGGCCCACAAGCACTCGGGTCGGTCCCGCCGCCGGCGCTCTACCTAGTTACGGATGGGAGCCGCGACCGCTGCAGTCCGACGCCGCCGGTCGCGGTCGCAGTGCGCTTCCGACCATCGCTCAACCTGGCGCCGCTCACCCAGGCGGCCGGCCGACTGATCACGACACCGGCCGGTCGCATCGGCACCGCACCCGCGCCCTTCGATTCCTACGGGCCGGCGGCCCAGGCACTCGACTGGAGCATGCAAGACGTCCTGCCGCAGATCGCTCTCGACGGTACGCTCAAAGGGCGGACTCTCCCCTGGCAGGCGCGGCGCACGTTGCTGAACAGCGACGCGAGCGCGACCGACTTCGTGGTGGAGATCGATGACGACGGCGGCGCGCAGCTCCGCTTCGGGGACATGCGGCACGGTCAGCAGCCGAACAGCGGCACGGCATTCACCGCGAGCTATCGCGTCGGCAACGGCACCGCTGGCAACGTCGGTGCCGATACCATCGTGCACATCGTCGCCGCCGCCGGTGACCTGGGCGGTGTGCAGGCCCTGCGCAACCCGCTGCCCGCACGCGGCGGGCTCGACCTCGAGGACGCCGAGAGCGTCCGCCGCAATGCGCCGCAGGCGTTCCGCGTACAGGAGCGCGCCGTCACACCAGCCGACTATGCCGCAGTCGCCCAACGCGACCCCAAGGTGCAGCGTGCCGCGGCGACGCTGCGCTGGACGGGAAGTTGGTACACGGTGTTCATCACCGTCGATCCGCTGGCGGGGACAGATGCTGCTGCGCTCAAGACGGCGCTCACCCCGCTCGTCGATCGCTATCGCATGGGGGGCCATGATTTCGCCTTCGACGATCCACAGTACGTCTCACTGGAGATCGCCCTCCATGTCTGCGCCAAGGACGACTACTTTCGCAGCGACGTCAAGCAAAGCTTGCTGCAAGTTCTCGGCAACCGCATAATGCCGGACGGTCGTCGCGGCCTCTTTCACCCGGACAACTTCACCTTCAACCAGAGCGTCTACGTCAGCCGAGTGTACGCCGCCGCGCATGAGGTGCCGGGCGTGGCCTCGGTCCAGGTCACGACCTTCCAGCGCCAGGGGACCGACGACTCGACCTACCTCCGACAGGGTGAGTTGCCGATCGGCCGGCTGGAGATTGCACGGCTCGACAACGATCCGAATTTCCCGGAGCACGGCGTGCTCCGACTGGACGTTCACGGAGGTAAGTAGGTGGCAGAGGCGAACGACTGCGGCTGCTGTGCCGGTGCGACGGCCGAGACACCGGCAGTGAAGTCGAACCCTCCCGGGTTGCCGGCGATCGTCTATCGCGCCGGCACACAGCGGACCTTTCTGGCCAGTCTGCTCTCTCGCCTGTCGAGCCGCGACTATCCCGCGCTCGCCGCTCTCACCACGCGCAGCAACGATGACTGGACGGTCGCCCTCTGCGATGCCTTCGCTTGTGTCGCGGATGTGCTGACCTTCTACCAGGAGCGCATTGCCAACGAAGCGTACTTGCGCACCGCGACCGAGCGGCGCTCCGTCCTGGAGTTGGCGCGTCTCATCGGATACCGGCCGGCACCCGGAGTGGCCGCGAGCACGAGCGTCGCATTCACCCTCGAAGCCGCCCCCGGACAGCCGGACCTCGCGGCGCAACCAGTGACCATCCCGGTCGGCACGCGCGTGCAAAGCGTACCCGACCCGGGTCAGGACCCGCAGACGTTCGAGACGGTTGCCGCGATCATGGGGCGGGTCGAATGGAACGACATGCCGGCGCAAGCGTCACAGACGATGGCGATCGCCCAAGGTCTCACTGAGCTCTACATCGACGGCACGAGTAGTCAGATCCAGCCCGGGGATGCCCTGCTGATCGTCGGAACGGAACGGGTGCGGAATGTCGACAGTGATCGATG
>Ga0335082_10009943_pt1 | contig 10323 bp, 9 predicted proteins | sample Lox_Sample_41_FD_206718 | JGI IMG/M metagenome (GOLD analysis project Ga0335082, IMG submission 206718) | Soil microbial communities from Loxahatchee National Wildlife Refuge, Florida, United States - Lox_Sample_4.1 | ecosystem: Environmental > Terrestrial > Soil > Wetlands | place: USA: Florida...
TAACGAGATCGCGGCTCAAATACGCACCGAGCTCACGCCGCGTTTTGCCGAATTGAGCGACGAGATGGCCCGTCTCTATGCGACGCATTTCACCGAGCAGGAGCTCAAGGCAATCCTGGTGTTTTACCAGTCTCCAGCGGGACAGAAGCTGCTCGAAGTGCAGCCCACGGTCATTGAGTCCAGCATGCGCTTTGCCCAGGACTGGGCGAACAAACTGTCCGATCAGGTGATCGCCAAGATGCGCGATGAACTGAAGAAAAGAGGGCACCCCATGTGAGCGCGGCGCCGGATCTTTCCGGGAGACCACGCGAAGGGGCAATAGCGGCTGATGGCGGACGTCGATCTCTTTGTCATCGGGGCGGGTTCCGGCGGCGTGCGCGCCGCGCGCGTCGCCTCGAGCCACGGCGCGCGCGTGATGATCGCCGAGGAGCATCGTGTCGGCGGTACTTGCGTCATCCGCGGCTGCGTGCCGAAAAAACTGCTGGTCTACGCCTCGCGCTTCTCCGACGAATTCGAGGACGCGGCCGGTTTCGGTTGGACCGTGCCGGAGCCGACGTTCCATTGGCCGGCGCTGATCGACAACGTCCACCGCGAGGTGGCGCGGCTCGAAGCCGCCTATACCGCAACACTCGAGCGCTTTAACGTCACGCTGGCGAAAAGCCGCGCCGTGCTCGAAGACGCCCATACCGTGCGACTGGCTGATGGCAGGCGCGTAAGCGCCGATACCATCCTGATCTCGACCGGCGCCTGGCCGCATTATGGGCCGAAGATTCCGGGGATCGAACACGCGATCTCCTCGAACGAGGCGTTTCATCTGAAAGGTCTGCCCAAGCGCATCGTCATCCAAGGCGGCGGTTACATCGCCGTAGAATTCGCCTGCATCTTCGCCGGCCTCGGCAGCGAGGTAACGCTGGTGTATCGCGGCGAGAATATCCTGCGCGGCTTCGACGACGACATCCGCGAGCACCTGCGCAACGAAATGCGTGGCCGCGGCATCGCCGTCATTTGCGGGCATACAATCGCTGCAATCGAACCTTCGAGCGATGAATTCACGACGCGGCTGTCCGACGGCAGCGCGATCGTCTCGGACAAAGTGATGTTCGCGATCGGCCGGCGGCCGAACGTCATGGGACTTGGCCTCGACAAGCTGAACGTGCGGATCCACGAGCATGGTGGCATCGACGTCGACGAGTGTTCGCGGACGTCTGTGCCGAACATCTACGCTATCGGCGACGTCACCAACCGGGTCAACTTGACGCCGGTCGCGATCCGCGAAGGTCATGCCTTCGCCGACACCCTCTACGGCGGCAAGCCGACGCCGGTCGATCATTCCAACGTCCCGACCGCGGTATTTTCAGAGCCCGAACTCGGCGTCATCGGCCTGACCGAGCGGCAGGCGTGCGAACGGCTCGCCAAGGTCGACATCTACAAGACCAGCTTCCGGCCGATGAAGGCGACGCTGTCGGGGCGTGCCACACGGGTGTTCATGAAACTGGTGGTGGATGGTGCGACCGACCGCATCGTCGGCTGCCACATCGCCGGCCTGGATGCCGGCGAACTGATCCAGGTGCTCGGCATTGCGGTGAAGATGGGCGCCACCAAGGCCGATTTCGACGCCACCATGGCGGTGCACCCGACCGCGGCCGAGGAACTCGTCACCATGCGCGAGCCGGCCATGCGTCACAGGCGGCAGGCGGCGGAGTAGATCGGTTTACGCCACGGCGAGCGTCGCCAACAAGCCGGTAAGACTGGTCAGCAGACTGGTCACGCCTTTCAAGAAATCGTTGAGCTGATTGATCGTGTCGGTCAGGTTCTTGATTTGCTGCTGGACCTGGGTGAGTTCTTGATTCGCCTGATTGATTTCGCTCGATACACCGGCCACTGCGGCGGAGTTATCAAGCCTTTCCAAGGTCATCAATTCAATGCGTTGCGCGTTGACCTGCAACGTGTTCAATGAGTCGTTGAAGATCTGCCTTTGCCTGGTTTCTGCTTCGGTCAGCGTTTCGCCCGCTGCGACCTTGTCGTCGAGCGCTTGCAGTTGATCGTCGAGATTGTCCATGTCGGTATCGATGCGGTCGATTAATTTCTGCTTTGTGGCGAGAATTTCGCGGATCGTCGCCGCTCTTTGCTGTTGTGATAAAGGCATGGCGTCGCCTCCGAATGATTAGGTCTTGGTCTTTGGATTCAGAGCGTCGTCGATCTTCTTCACGTCGGCTGCGACCGTCGCGGTGATCTGGGCGAATTCCTGCAGCTTGGCGAATACGGTCTTGAAATCCGGCTCGGGCATTTCCAGCGCCCTGACAAGAGCCGCATGCGAATCGGCCAGCGCGGTGAAAGCGGCTTGCGAGGGGTTCTTCAACCCGGCATCGAGGCCTTGCGCTGCCGTGTTGTAGCTGTTCAATGCGTTGCGAAGCGTGGATTGCAGGTCCGCCAGTTCTTTATTGTAAGCGTCTTGCTGTTGTTGCGGAGCACCGGGCTTCGGCCGTTCCTTGAGCTTATTCTTGACCGGACCGGCTGCGGCGCTGTAGGCGGCACGGGCTGCTTCATAATTCCGGAACAGCGTTCTGTTCGAAATGTTCTGGTTCGTGATAGCAACGTTCGCCATCAACAGCATGGCGTCAGGAAAGATCGCGTCCATGCGCGCCGTGGCCTCGCGTAACGCCTTCAGCTTTTCGTATTCGGCAATCTTGGTCAGGGCGATGGTAAGGATTTCACCCGCCGGCGTGCTGATGGCGGCAACCTGCGCGGATAAGTTGGTCGGACGGTGCTGCTGCGCGCTGAACGCATCGACGGCACTGGCTAGGCCGTTGACCGCTCCCGGGATCGCATCGGATGCCGTTTTGAGTTGACCGATATCGTCCGCGGATGCGATCGCCGTAAGATCGTCGGAATAGGTGACGATGGCGGTCATGATCTGACCCGTATGCACCAGATATTGCGGTTTGAGCGCCTCGCCGCGGACCAACAATACGCATCTTGCCGGCTTGACCCTGAGCTTGCAGCCGTCAACCTTCAGCAGATCGGGATCGTCGGCGACGTCGTTAACGTTCTGCTCGCCCTTGAGCTTTTCCAGGGTACCTGCATAGCCGGTGAAATCCGTTTGGGCTTTTTTCGCCGCGGTGGAGAAATCTTTAATCGGTTGGGCGAAGTCGGTCGTACTGCACGCCGCGAGCAACACCAGCGCACACGCGACAAAAACGGAACGGAACACGCAACGCATACTGGCCCCCCAAAGCGGTCCCGCGGAAATCATAGTCGCGCAAATCGGGAGAAGTCCATCGAAACAATTTTAGATAGTGGCGGCAGATGCGATTCTGTTAAAGCGGCAATCCGGCCAAATGACTGACATTCTAAAGGTTTTGTGCACTAGCGTCGCGAGGCCGCATTCGGATATAAGGCTGCAAACCGAACGGAAAAGCCCAATGCCCGAACGTTGGATGCCCGATAGCTGGCGCAAGAAGCCGATTCATCAGGTGCCGGTGTACCCCGACCTGCAGGCGCTCGATGACGTCGAAAAGCAGCTCGCAACTTTCCCGCCGCTGGTCTTTGCCGGCGAGGCGCGCAGCCTGAAGAAGCAGTTGGCGCGTGTCGCCAACGGCCAGGCTTTCCTGCTGCAGGGCGGCGACTGCGCCGAGAGCTTCGCCGAGCACGGCGCCAACAACATCCGCGACTTCTTCCGCGTTTTTTTGCAGATGGCGATCGTGCTCACTTACGCCGGTGCTTTGCCGGTGGTGAAAGTCGGCCGCATCGCCGGCCAGTTCGCCAAGCCCCGGTCCTCGCCGACCGAGAAGCACGACGGGCAGGAGCTACCGAGTTATCGCGGTGATATCATCAACGACATCGCCTTCACGCCGGAAGCACGCACCCCCGATCCGCGCCGGCAGATCGAAGCCTATCGTCAATCGGCGGCGACGTTGAACCTGCTGCGCGCTTTTGCCAAAGGCGGCTATGCCAGCGTCGAGAACGTGCATCAGTGGATGCTGCAGTCGGTATCCGGCTCGCCGCAGTCGAAGGCCTACGCCGATCTCGCCGACCGCGTCTCCGGCGCGCTCGATTTCATGCGTGCGTGCGGCCTGACCTTCGCGGTCGATTCGGCGCTCGGCACCACCGATTTTTACACCAGTCACGAAGCCCTGTTGCTCGGCTTCGAGCAGGCGATGACGCGCGTCGATTCGACCACGGGCGATTGGTACGCGACCTCAGGCCATATGCTGTGGATCGGCGACCGCACTCGGCAATATGACCATGCCCACATTGAGTATGCGCGCGGCATCAAGAATCCGCTCGGCCTCAAATGCGGGCCGTCGCTGAAGACCGACGATCTGCTGCGGCTTATCGATATTCTCAATCCGGAAAACGAGCCGGGCCGGCTTACGCTTATTGTCCGTGTCGGCGCGGACAAGGTCGCCGAACAGCTGCCGCCGCTGGTGCGGGCGGTGAAACGCGAGGGCAAAGCTGTCGTTTGGTCGTCCGACCCGATGCACGGCAACACCATCACCTCGGCCACCGGATACAAGACCCGTCCGTTCGACCTGATCCTCAAGGAGGTCCGGGGATTTTTCGAGGTGCATCAGGCTGAGGGCACCTATGCCGGCGGCGTGCATCTGGAGATGACGGGGCAGAACGTCACCGAATGTACCGGCGGCGCTCGCGCCATCACGGAAGACGATCTCAACGACCGCTATCACACGGTCTGTGATCCTCGGCTCAATGCCGAGCAGGCGATCGACATGGCGTTCCTTCTGGCCGAGCTCTTGCGTAAAGAACGTAACGGGCGCGCCAAGCCGATGCCGGCGGCCGCCGGGCTGTGACCCGACGGAGCTCTGCGTTTTGCGCCGCCCAGGCCCCTGATTGCGGTGCAATTACGCAGGCGCTAGATCATCTCCATGAATGGGCGACCTTCCGATAAGCTCGCGATCGCGGTCGCGCAGCTCAACTCGATTGTCGGCGATGTCGCCGGCAACGCCGAAAAAGTGCGCCGTGCGCAGATGACCGCCGCGGCGCAGGGCGCCGATCTGGTCGTTTTCCCCGAACTGTTCATTGCCGGCTATCCGCCCGAGGACCTGGTGCTCAAGCCGGCTTTCCAGGCCGCCTGCCGCGCCGCCATCGAAGGGCTGGCGCGGGAGACGAAATCCGGCGGTCCGGCACTCTTGGTCGGCACGCCCTGGGTCGAGGCAGGCAAGCTCCATAATGCCGTCGCCTTGCTCGACGGCGGCGCGATCGCCGCCCTGCGCTTTAAAGTCAATTTGCCGAATTACGGCGTATTCGACGAGCGCCGCGTGTTCGCCACCGGACCGGTTCCCGGGCCGGTCAATTTTCGCGGTGTGCGTCTCGGTTTACCCATTTGCGAGGATATCTGGACCGATTGGGGCGACTACGAAAATGTCGTCGAATGTCTGGCCGAGACCGGCGCCGAGATGCTGGTGGTTCCGAACGGTTCGCCCTATTGGCGCAACAAAGGCGATGTCCGGCTCAATGTCGCCGTTGCCCGCGTCACCGAGCAAGGGCTGCCGACGGTTTACGTCAATCAGGTCGGCGGACAAGACGAGCTGGTTTTCGACGGCGTCTCGTTCGGCTTGCACGCCGATTGTTCGCTCGCATTCCAGCTGGCGGCGTTTCAGGAAGTCGTCGTCACCACGCAGTGGCTGCGGCGCGGCGCGAGCTGGCGCTGCGACGATGGACCGATGGTCGCCGCCGTCGAGTCCGAGCGCGCCGACTATGCAGCCTGCGTGCTGGGCCTGCGCGACTACGTCAACAAAAACGGCTTTCCCGGCGTCGTGCTCGGCCTGTCGGGCGGCGTCGATTCGGCGCTCTGCGCGGCCATGGCGGTCGATGCGCTCGGGCCCGAGCGCGTGCGCTGCGTGATGATGCCCTACAAATTCACCGCGCAGGAATCGCTCGACGATGCTGCGGCCTGCGCAAAGGCGCTCGGCGTGAGCTATCAGATCCTGCCGATTGCGCCGGCAGTCGAAGGATTGGAAGCGGCGCTGAAGCCGGCCTTCAATGAGTTGCCGCGCGATGTCACCGAGGAAAACCTGCAGGCGCGCGCGCGGGGCACCATCCTGATGGCGATCTCAAACAAGTTTAACGTCATGGTGGTGACGACCGGCAATAAATCGGAAATGTCGGTCGGCTACGCCACGCTCTACGGCGACATGAATGGCGGATTCAACCCGATCAAGGATTTATACAAGACCGAGGTGTTCCGTCTCTCGCGCTTGCGCAACGCGTGGAAGCCTGCAGGCGCAATGGGTCCGGACGGCCCCGTCATTCCGGAGAACATCATGACGCGTCCGCCGACCGCTGAATTGCGCGAGAATCAGCGCGACGAAGATTCGCTGCCGCCTTATGCGGTGCTCGACCCGATCCTCGAGCGGCTGGTCGAGCGCGAGGAGCCGATTTCGAGCATCGTCGCGGCGGGCTTCGACCGCGACACCGTGGTGCGCATCGAGCGCATGCTCAACATCGCCGAATACAAGCGCCGCCAGGCAGCACCGGGCGTAAAAGTGACGCTGAAGAATTTCGGCCGCGATCGCCGCTATCCGATCACCAACCGCTTCCGCGATCCCGGCACACCACTGCCTGCGCCCGACGCCTAGTCGGCACCGGCAGGCCGGCCAAAAGCCAAGCGGTCTATTTTTAGTCAGCGAGCCGGCAGAAACGTCGGCCCAACGGTGCGCACGGTGCGTTTGGTGTGGTCGGTCTCCCCCGGCGCCTCTACCATCGCCGCCGGCGTCTCCGGAGCTTTCGGTTTTGCGTCGGCGCGGATTGGCTTGCCGTCGGCGCCGATGCGCGGCTGCGAAAGCTCCTTGGCGTTCTTTTCGGTGACGACGACGTCGCCGGGCACGACGGTCTGATCGGGCCCGCTGGCCTTCAGCGCTTCGGCCCAGCTTTCGCCCGGCCGGCGGCAACTGCACGCGGGATTGAGCGCCTTGCGGTAGCTGAACGCCGTCGGCAGTTCGGTGTAGAGCCGTCCGTTGAGCGAGACCGCCTGCGACACCTCTTCGCCGGGGTTGTGATAGGTGTAGAGCTGTGCTTCAGCAGCCGGACACATGCGCTGGCACGCAGCTTCGTCATCGCGGAAGTGATCCGGCGTGGTCTCGAACGAGATCGGAAAATAGAAGCCGTCGCACGTGCGCACGCAGATGGTGCGGAAGGTGCCGCCCATTTGTCCGGACGGCGCCGAAAACACGCCGCCATTGCCGCCGAACAGACGGTCGAAAAAGCCCCCTTGCTGGCCTTGGATCGCCGCGTTGCGGTATTGCGGACCGCAGCCGTTATCGCCGAGTGCGATCAGCAGCGACTGGCGCTGCGCGGCGCGTTCGGTGGTGCCGCCGCTCAGTTGCTCGAGCTGGTTCTGCAGCCGCTCGAGTGCATTGCGCTGCTGGTCGATCTGCCGGCTCAACGGACCGCATTGCGGGGGCGGGTTGTTGAAGATGGAAAAGAAGCCCGAGCTTCCGCAGCCCATGCGGCGCGATTGCGCGACCAGCCGGTCGACCTCGAATTGCTGGCGGTTGACCGCGTCCTCGGCACGGCGGATCTGGTCGGCGCGCTGCGGGTCGTTGTTGCCGCGGTCGAGCGAAGCGAGTTGCGCTTCCAGCCGCTGGCAGTTCGGATTCGGCGATTGCGCCCAGGCGCCGCTGCACGCGATCAAAGCCGTAGTGGCCACGGTAGCGAGTGTCAAAAAGCGAACCTTCATGCGCGGCACTCTATCGCGAAAATCATGGCAGTGCGAGCCTCGTCGTCAGTGCGCGCGTGCGGCTTCAGCACGCAGATTCCACAACACGCCGCCGATGATGATCATCGCGCCGAGCAGCACGAAGATATCGAGCCGCTCGCCGTAGACCGCCCAGCCGACCACCGCGATTAGCGGAATGCGCATGAAGTCTAGCGGCACCACCAGCGTGGCATCGCCGGCGCGGAACGCATTGCTGAGACAGTAGTGCGACGTCAGGCCGGCAATCCCAACCCCAATTGCGGGCAAAATATGACGCGTTTCGAGATGGAACAGCACCGCCGGGTCGCTGCCCAAAAGCGACAAGGGGAACTGGATGACCGCCATCCAGAAGATGATGCCGAAGGTGGTTTCGGTCATGGTCAGTTTCTTGGTCGTGATCATGGTGATGGCGTAGCCGAATGCCGCTGCCAGCACGAGCAACGCCGCCGGATTGAAGCCGGCGACGCCCGGCCGCAGTATCACCAGCACACCGATCAGGCCGAACACGACCACGCCGATCCGGCTCGGCGTCATTTTTTCGTGCAGCAGCCAGACCGCGAGCAGCGCGGTCCAGGCAGGCATGGTGAATTCGAGCGCGAACACCATGGCGAGCGGCAGCATGGTGATGCTCAGCGCCCACAAAAATTGTGAGGCATAGTGCACCGTGTTGCGCAGCAGGTTGAGCTTCATGCGCCGCGGCAGCGCGTAAGGCCGCAGCTGCGGCCGCAGCAGCAGCAGAAGCAGCAGCACCAGCAGCGCGACGCCGCTGCGGATGGCGAGGATCTCGAAAATGCTCAGGTTCGCGCGCGACAATTCGCGGATCGACACCGCCATGACCGAAAACGAGGTCAGGGCGCCGACCATCCAGCCAACGACGCGGACAAGCTTGGGTGCGGCCACGGGTGAATTCGCCAGGCGGTGAGGGGAAGATACCGGGGGTGTCTAGCAGGCCTTCGGCCGGCGGTCACTCCGCGTCCGGCTGGTTTTCCGGCCGCGCCTTGTCGAAGGCCGCAAGCTTCAGGCAGGCGGCATCGACGGCGACGATCTTGGGGAACTTGTCGAGCGGCGTCTGCAGCCGGCGGGCATTGGCCACCTGCGGCACCAGGCAGATGTCGGCGAGCGTCACGTGCGCGCCGCAGGCGTAGGGGCCGGGCCGGATCATCGCCTCGATCGCCTCGAAGCCGACCGTCACCCAGTGGCGATACCACGCGTCGATTTCCGGCTGCTCGTGCTTGAGCGTGCGCTTGAGGTAGCGCAGCGGCGAGGTGTTGTTGAGCGGATGGATATCGCAGGCGATGGCCTGCGCGACGGCGCGCACCTTCGCGCGCGCCAGCGCATCGGCGGGCAGGAACGGCGGCTCGGGCTGGATCTCGTCGAGATATTCGATGATCGCCAGCGATTGCGTGAGCACCTCGCCGCTGGACAGCTGCAGCGCCGGCACCCGCATCTGCGGATTGATGGCTTGGAATTCGGGCGTGAATTGCTGGCCGCCGTCCTTGATCAGATGGATCGAGACCATGTCGTAGGGCAGGCCCTTGAGATTGAGCGCGATGCGCACCCGGTAGGCGGCGGACGAGCGGAAATAGGTGTAGAGCTTCATGATCGCACCCCGGCGGGCAGAGCCCATGTCACGGGCAATTTACCTGCCATGGCGCCGGTTGGCGATATCGTCCTGGCCGTCGCACGCGAAAGGGGTGACCATGCAGGAGCAGCCGCGTCTGATCATTCCGACCCTGGGCCCGCTCTATCGCGCCTTGGCGCCGGTCACCGAGCCGCTGATCCGCGTCTTGGCGGGCGGCTCGCTGGCCATCCACGGCTATCCCATCCTGTTCGGCGACAAGGCGGCCGCGGCGAAATTCCTCGAAAGCGTCGGCTTCCAGGACGGCCTGTTCTGGTCCTATATCGTCGGCACGGTCGAATTCGTCTGCGGCCTCTGTCTCGCGCTCGGGCTTTTGACCCGCCTGGTGGCCGGGCCGATCATCGGTTTCCTGGTCATCGCCATCGCGACCTATCATTGGCGCTTTGGATTTGCATGGGAGAACCGCGGCATCGAGTATCCGCTGTTCTGGTCGATCGTGGTATTGCATTTCCTGGTGCGCGGCGGCGGGCCGTGGTCGCTGGACGCGCTGATCGGCCGCGAAATGTGATGTCATGACCGGCAAGGCCTTCGCGTCCACCGACGACACGGCGGAACGAAAAATCTCGCTCGATCAGATCGGCGCCGGGCTCTACGCCCTGACCGCCGAGGGCGATCCCAATTCCGGCATCATCGTCGGCGACGATGCCGTCATGGTGATCGACGCGCAGCCGACCCCGGCCGTGGCCGAAGAGCTGATCGCGCGCGTCGCCAAGATCACCGACAAGCCGATCAAATACGTTCTGCTCACGCACTATCATGCGGTGCGCACGCTCGGCGCATCCGCCTTCAAAGGCGCCGAGATCATCGCCTCCGACGTCACGCGCGGTCTGATCGGCGAACGCGGCCAGCAGGACATGGAAACGGAAATCGGCCGCATGCCGCGGCTGTTCCGCGCCGCGGAGAGCATCCCCGGCCTGACCTGGCCGACGGTTACCTTCCCCGATCAGATCTCGGTCTGGCTCGGCCG
>Ga0335082_10009945_pt1 | contig 10322 bp, 6 predicted proteins | sample Lox_Sample_41_FD_206718 | JGI IMG/M metagenome (GOLD analysis project Ga0335082, IMG submission 206718) | Soil microbial communities from Loxahatchee National Wildlife Refuge, Florida, United States - Lox_Sample_4.1 | ecosystem: Environmental > Terrestrial > Soil > Wetlands | place: USA: Florida...
ACGATGACCAGCTCGGGACACAGGCGCACGGCCCTCGCCATCGGGATCGCCGAGCGCACGCCGAAAGTCCGGGCCTCGTAGCTCGCCGCCGCGACGACGCCCCGGCTCTCGGGTCGGCCCCCGACCGCGACCGGCTTTCCCTTGAGCGTCGGGTCGTCCCGCTGCTCCACGGACGCGTAGAACGCGTCCATGTCCACGTGCAGGATCCGGTGCAGAGGGGAGGTCACCGGAGGCAGGTCAGTAAGCAGCCAGCAGCCGCGCCGCGCGCTCGACTTCGGCTTCCGAGGGCAGGAAGAACTCCTCGAGCGGCGGTGAGTAGGGCACCGGCGTGTCGAGGGCGCCGAGGACCCGGACCGGCGCGTCCAGCCACTCGAAGGCTTCCTCCTGGATGATCGCCGCGAGCGACTCGCCGATGCCGCCGGTGCGCGTGTCCTCGTGGACGATCAGGACCCGGCCCGTGGCCGAGGCGACGGAAAGGAGCGCCTCGCGGTCGAGCGGGGCGAGGCTCCTCAGGTCGAGCACGGCGGCCTCGATCTTGTCTTTCGCCAGTTTCTCGGCCACGCGCAGCGCCACGTGGACGTACGCTCCGTAGGACACCATCGCGAGGTGCCGTCCCGCGCGCCGGAGAGCGGCTTTCCCGAGCGGGATCGGTTTCGGCGCCGCGTCGGAGAGTGCCTGCTTGATGCGCGGGTCGCGGTAGAGCGCGATGTGCTCGTAGTAGAGGACCGGGTCCGGGTCGGCGACCGCCGAAGCCAGGAGAGCCCGGGCGTCGTGGGGCGTCGAGGGCGCGACGATCTTCAAACCCGGAGTCCTGTAGAACCAGGGCTCGGTGTTCTGGCTGTGGTACGGCCCGGCGTGCCGGAGGCCTCCCCACGGCATGCGCACGACCATCGGCACCGAGGCGCCCCAGCGGTAGCGGATCTTGGCGGCGTTGTTCACGAGCTGGTTGAAGCCCGTGGCCACGAAATCGTTGAACTGCATCTCCCCGATCGGGCGCTGGCCGGCGAGGGCCGCACCGACGCAGACGCCGAGCACCGCCCCTTCGGCCAGCGGCGAGTTGACGATCCGGTCCGAGAACTCCGGCAACAGGGGCTTCAAGAGCAGGAAGGCGTTGCCGTACTTGCCGCCCACGTCCTCGCCGTAGACGAAGACCCGCGGGTCCGACCGGAGCGCGTCGCCCACGCCGAGGCACACGGCCTCCAGAAACGTCTTTCCCTTCGGGTCGAATTCGGGGCCAGCCTCGAGGGCCGGCAGGTCTCGGGTCTTCCTGGAACGGCGTTGCGGCTCGAGCGGCTCGACGCGGCGCCGGGGCGACTCACCGGCCAGGACGCCCGCGCCGGCAGCCTCCGCCTTCGGCCAGGGGGCGTCGATCACGCTGCGAGCCTCCCGCTCGACGGTCTTCTCGGCGTCTGCCCGCAAACGGTCGAGATCGTCCGCACGGAGGATGCCCTCGGCCGCGAGGCGCCCTGCGTAAGTCTTGATGGGATCGCGCCGGGACCAGAACTCGTAGAGGGTGCGGTCGGCGTAGCCCGACTCGAAGAGGGGCGGGTAGTCCCAGGAGTTGGCCGGCTCCTTGCCGAGGTAGAGCATGTCGTCGTGGTGGGCATGGCCGCACATGCGCATCGCGACGAGCTCGAGGAGGGCGGGCCCGAGGCCCGCGCGCGCCCGCTCCGCCGCCCACGCGAAGGAGGCTGCGATCGCCTCGGGGTCCGTGCCGTCGAGCGTGATGCCCGGGATGCCGTAGCCGGCGGCTTTGTCGGCGAAAACGCGGGCGGCCGAGTTGTCGGCCACGGGCGTCGAGAGCGCCGTCTGGTTGTTCTGGACGCAGAAGATGGCCGGAAGCCGCCGCGCCGCGCAGAGGTTGATGGCCTCGTGCCACTCGCCGAGCGACGTCCCGCCCTCCCCGATGAACGAGACGGCCACGCGCCGCGAACCGTCGCGCGCGAAGGCCATGGCCAGGCCGGCCACCGTCATCGTCGAGATCGCGAGCGGAGCCGTGGCCGGCAGGATCCCCCAGCCGAAGTCGCCCACGTGGAGGTCCTTGCCTTCCATGGGCGGCCCCGCCTTGCCCATCTGGGCAGCGAGCACCATGCGCACGCTCTCGCCCTCCGGCCGCATGGAGAGCGCGGCGCCGAGGTCGCGGATCAGGGGCCCGACGACGTCGCCGCGCCACGACCCGTCGGAGGCGCGGTAGCCGGGCCCGCGGCGAAGCCGCAGGGGAGCCGCGTAGATCGCTTCCTGGCCGAGCGACCGGAACCCCTTGCCCTGGAACGACGCGCCCCCGTAGCGCACTTCGCCGCCGGAGAAGAACGCCTTCAGCCGGTTGTCGGTCGCGCGGGTCAGCATCATCCCCTTGACGAGCTCGATGCGCTCGTCCTTCGTGAGCGAGGCCGCGATCGCCTCGCGTCGCAGGAACCCGTCGCAGGCCTCGGCCAGCTCCCGCTTGGCGAGCACGAGCCGCTCGTCCACCGAGACGCCCGGCGTCGTCTCCGGGAGGTTCTCCGGCGGAGCCCCTGCCAGCAGGCGCGTCAGCTCCGCGGCGAAGGGTGCACGCAACGCGTCGAGGGCGGCGCTGTCGCGTCCGGGGTCGCGCCGGCATGCCAGGGTGAAGGCCTCGATCGCCGGGGCGAGGGCGAACGGAAACCGCTCGGCCACGAACGCCGCAAAGCGCCCGAAGAGACTCGACGCCGCACGGTCCGTCACGTCCGGTCGCCCGGCGATTTCCCGCGCCATCCCGCCGATCTTAGAACGGCTCGGCGCCCGGCGGGGCGAGGCTCAGGCGATCGGCAGGTCGCAGCGGTCGACCGGCTCGGTCCGCAGGCCGTCGGAGAAGAGGGTGCACTCCTGCGCGTGGAGGCAGAACGGCATCGCCTCCAGCGGCCGCTCGAGGACGCCGTTTCTGCCGCAGACCGGGCAGCGCACGACCGGCCCCTCGAGAGGGACCTCGAAGCCTTCGGGCAGTCCTGTGAACGTCTCCAACGACATCGTCCGCCTCCTGCTCACCAGCCTTCTTCCGGAGGCCGCCAGCTCTGCAACACCCGCATGTAGTTGGCGCGCTCGAGCGCGCCGGGGTTGGGGCTCCTGCCGTAGCTCATGTTGCCCTGCATCTGAGCGAGGGACTCGTAATCGTGCTCCGTCAGCCAGTGCTCCAGATCGTGGCGCACGCGGATCAGGGCTTCCGGGCCCCGCCTCAGGATCGCCGAGACGATCTGGACGGCGTGGGCGCCGGCCATGACGGCCTTGACGGCGTCGAGACCGCTGTGAACACCGCCGGTGACGGCGAGCGAGCCGTTGTACCGGCCCGAGAGGATCGCGATCCAGCGCAGCCGCAGCAGCAGCTCGGTGGGCCCCGAGAGGTGCAGCTTCGGCACGACGTCCAGGTTGTCCACGTCGATGTCCGGCTGGTAGAAACGGTTGAAGAGGACGAGCCCGTCGGCGCCCATCTCCTCGAAGCGGTGTGCCATGTTGGCCAGCGAGGAGTAGAACGGGGAGAGCTTCACGGCCAGGGGCAGGTGCACGGCGTCCCGGATCGACGCCACGACGTCGAGCGTGCGCCGCTCGACGTCCTCGCCGGTCTCGTCCGGGTCCGTGGCCAGATGGTAGACGTTGATCTCGAGGGCGTCGGCTCCGGCCTGCTCGATCAGCCGCGCGTATTCGATCCACGAAGCGGGTGTCGAGCCGTTCAGGGAGGCGATGACCGGGACCGAGACGGCCTGCTTCACGCGCGTCAGGTGCTCGAGGTACTCCTGCGTGCCGAACGTGAAGATCTTCAGGTCCGGCAGATAGGACCGCGCCTCGGCGTGCGCGTCGGCTGGCGCTTCGACGGCCCGGTACTGGGCCAGCTCCTCGCCGACGATCTGCTCCTCGAAGAGCGAGGGCATCACGATGGCCGCGGCGCCGGAGTCCTCCAGGCGGCGGACCATGTCGAGATCGGCGGCGAGCGGGCTCGCGCCGGGCATGATGGGGTGGGGCAGGCGGAAGCCGAGGTACGTCGTCGAGAGGTCCATCAGCTCTTCCCCTGGGGCGCAGCGGACGCTCCGGCTGCCGCCGCGTGCCACTCCGAAAGGTGGCGGTAAAGAGCGATCCGCCGCTCGGCCTCGACGCCGGCGCTCGCGAGCAGCTTCTTCGCCCTCTCGGGGCCGAGGCCTTCGAGCATCCGGAAGCGGCTCTCGTTCCTCATGTACTGCTCGACGGTCGCCTTGGGAGCCCCGGAGTCGAGCTGGAGCGGCGGCTGGCCTTGCGCCACGCGCCTCGGATCGAAGCGGTAGAGGGGCCAGACGCCCGAGTCGACCGCGAGCTTCTGCTGCTCGCAGCCGTAGGCCATGTCGTAGCCGTGGGCGATGCAGTGGCTGTAGGCGATCAGGAGCGACGGGCCCGGGTAGGCCTCGGCCTCCTGGAAGGCCTTGACGGTCTGGTGATCCTTGGAGCCGAAGGCGATGCGGGCGACGTAGGCCGAGCCGTAGGCCATCGCCATCAAGCCGAGGTCCTTCTTGCCCGTCTCCTTGCCGGCCACGGCGAACTTGGCCGCGGCCCCGAGGGGCGTGGCCTTCGACTGCTGGCCTCCCGTGTTCGAGTAGACCTCCGTGTCGAGCACGAGGATGTTGACGTCGACGTTGGTGGAGAGGACGTGGTCCAGGCCGCCGTAGCCGATGTCGTAGGCCCAGCCGTCGCCTCCCACGATCCACACGGATTTCTTGACGAGGTCGTCGGCGAGAACCAGAAGCTGCCGTGCCTCGGGCCCCTCGAGGCGCGAGAGCTGCCGGGAGAGCTCCGAGACGCGCCCGCGCTGGGCGGTGATCTCCGCGTCGGTCCTCTGCTCGGCTTCGAGAAGCGCCGTGACGAGCTCGCCCGGGAGGCTTCCCGAAAGGCGCTGGAGCAGGAGGCGGGCCTGGACGCCGCGGCTCTCGACGGCCAGGCGCATGCCGAGACCGAACTCGGCGTTGTCCTCGAAGAGCGAGTTGGCCCATGCGGGGCCGCGGCCGTCGCGGTTGACGGCATACGGCGTCGTCGGCAGGTTGCCCCCGTAGATCGAGCTGCAGCCGGTGGCGTTGGCGATCAGGGCCCGGTCGCCGAAAAGCTGGGTCAGGAGCTTGACGTACGGTGTCTCGCCGCAGCCGGCGCAGGCGCCCGAGTACTCGAAGAGAGGCTGCAGGAACTGCGATCCCTTGACATCCATCAGACGGATCCTTGCGCGGTCGGGCTCGGGCAGATCGAGGAAGAAGGCGTAGTTCTCCCGCTCGCGCTCGCGGATGGGCCGCTGCGGGGCCATGTCGATCGCCTTGTGCTTCGGGTTGGACTTGTCCTTGGCCGGGCAGAACATGACGCACAGCGAGCAGCCCGTGCAGTCCTCCGGAGCGACCTGGATCGTGTAGCGCCACCCCTTGAAGTCGTCGGCGCGGAACGTGTCGGATTGGAAGGAGGCCGGGGCCTTCTCCGAGAGCGCCGGGTCCCAGACCTTGGCGCGGATCGCCGCGTGCGGGCAGACCAGGGCGCACTTGTTGCACTGGATGCAGACGGCGGCGTCCCAGACCGGGATGTCGGCCGCCAGATTGCGCTTCTCCCAGCGCGCCGTGTTCGTCGGCCAGGTGCCGTCCACGGGAAACGCCGAGACGGGCAGGCGGTCGCCGTGACCGGCGAGCATCACCGCGGTGACCTTCTTGACGAAGTCGGGCGCCGCGTCCGGGACGACCGGAGGCCGCCCGACGGTGGCCGTGACCTTGTCCGGGATCTTGACGAGAGCGAGCCCTTCGAGGGCGGCGTCCACGGCGGCGAAGTTCTTGCGCAGGATGTCGGGCCCCTTCTTGGCGTACGTCTCCTCGATCGCCTTCTTGATGCGTTCGATGGCGTCGGCCTTGGGCAGGACGGCGCTGATCGCGAAGAAGCAGGTCTGCATGATCGTGTTGATCCGCCCCTTCATGCCGGCGTCGCGGGCGACCTTCTGGGCGTCCACCACGTAGAGCAGCAGCTGCTTCTCGAGAACCTGCTCCTGGACCTCGCGCGGGAGCTTGTCCCAGACTTCCTCGGGCCCGTAGGGCGAGTTCAGCAGGAAATCCGCTCCTTCCGATGCGCTCTCCAGGACGTCGTACCGGAACAGGAGCTCGAACTGGTGACAGGCCACGAACTGGGCCTGCTTGATCAGGTAGCTCGATCGGATCGGCCGGGGGCCGAAGCGCAGGTGAGAGGTGGTGACGGCGCCTGACTTCTTCGAGTCGTACACGAAGTAGCCCTGGGCGTAGTTTTCCGTCTCCTCGCCGAGGATCTTGATCGAGTTGCGGTTGGCGCCAACCGTGCCGTCGGAGCCGAGGCCCCAGAAGATCGCTCGGGTCACGTCCGGGGACTCGATGTCGAGCTCCTGGTCCCAGGGAAGCGACGTTTTCGTCACGTCGTCCACGATCCCGACCGTGAAGTGCCTTTTCGGCATCTCGCGGGAGAGCTCCGTGAAGACGGCCGCCACCATGCCGGGCGTGAACTCCTTCGAGGAGAGCCCGTACCGGCCGCCGATCACGGAGAGGTCCCGCCGTCCGCCGTCTCTCTCGGCGAGGGCCGTGACGACGTCCTGGTAGAGCGGCTCGCCGAGCGCTCCCGGCTCCTTCGTGCGGTCGAGCACGGCGATCGAGCGGACCGTCTTTGGAAGCGAGGCGAGGAAGGCCTCGGCCGCGAACGGACGGTACAGCCGGACTTTGACGAGGCCGACTTTCTCGCCGCGCCCGACGAGCCAGTCGACCGTCTCGTGAGCCGTTTCCGCGCCGGAGCCCATCATCACGATCACGCGCTCCGCCTTCGGGTGGCCGACGTAGTCGAAGAGGCCGTACCGGCGGCCGGTCAGGCCGGCGAACTTCTCGAAAGCCCGCGCGACCGCGTCGGGGCAGGCCAGGTAGAAGGGGTTGACGGCCTCGCGGGCCTGGAAGAAGGCGTCCGGGTTCTGGGCCGTGCCGCGGAGCACCGGCCGGTCGGGCGAAAGAGCCCGGCGGCGGTGGGCGGCGATGTCCTCGGCGTCGAGGAGGCCGGCAAGCGCGTCGTCTCCGAGCTCTTCGATCTTGGCCACCTCGTGCGACGTCCGGAAGCCGTCGAAGAAGTGCAGGAAGGGCACCCGGGAGGAGAGCGTCGCGGCCTGCGCGACCGCGGCGAAGTCCTGGGCCTCCTGGACGGAGCCCGAGCAGAGCATGGCAAAGCCCGTCTGCCGGCAGGCCATGACGTCGGAGTGGTCGCCGAAGATCGAGAGGGCGTGCGTCGCGACCGTGCGCGCCGCGACGTGCATGGCAAAGGGCGTCAGCTCGCCGGCAATCTTGTACATGTTGGGGATCATCAGGAGCAGGCCCTGGGAGGCCGTGAACGTCGTGGCGAGGGCGCCCGCCTGCAGGGCTCCGTGGACGGCGCCGGCCGCGCCCGCCTCCGACTGCATCTCGATGACCCGGGGCACCTTGCCCCAGATGTTCTTCTCTCCGGCCGCCGACCAGGCGTCGGCCACCTCTCCCATGGTCGAGGAGGGCGTGATGGGATAGATGGCGATAACCTCGTTGGTCCGGTGGGCGACGGAGGCGGCGGCTTCGTTGGCGTCGAGGGTGATCTTCTTTGTGGTCACGATGCCCTGACCCTACCGGCGCCGGGGAGCGGACAAATGATGCAAGTTACCTATAGAACGGCATGAGGGACGGCGGCGAGAAGGGCCAGCTCGGCCTGTTTGCCTCGGAAGCTGCATCGGGGACCAAGGAGGATCGCCGCCTGGCCGAGCAGCTTGCCGGGGAGCACGCCGCCGGGGCGGCGCTGGCCGCCCGGCTTCCACCGGGGGTGCGCTTCGGCACGAGCTCCTGGAGCTTTCCGGGCTGGAAGGGGCTGGTGTGGGCGCGGCGGACGACCACGGCCGTGCTCGCCCGGGAGGGCCTGGCGGAATACGCCCGCCATCCGCTCCTCAAAACCGTCGGCATCGACCGCGGGTTCTACGCCCCGATCCCGGGCGCCGACCTGGCGCGCTACAGCGAGCAGCTTCCTCCGGGCTTTCCCTGCTGCGCCAAGGCGCCCGAGGCCGTGATGGCCGCGGTGCGCACCAACCCGCGCGGCGAGCCCGAGCGGCGGGGCAACCCCGACTTCTTGAACGCCGAGCGCTTCGTGGACGAGATGGTCGGGCCCTTCCTCGAGGTCTTCCGGGATCACACCGGGCCCTTCATCCTGCAGATGCCGCCGGCGCCCCGGGAGCTCGCGCTGGAGCCCACCGCGTTTGCCGAGAAGCTCGACGCGTTCCTGTCGGCGCTTCCGAAGGGCGCGCGTTACGCCGTCGAGCTGCGTGACCCGTCGCTCGTGACGCCGGAATACGTCCGCGTGCTTTCCGCGCGCGGCGCGGCGCACGTCTACAACTACGTCACGGCGATGCCGATGCCGGAAGAGCAGGCCACGGCCGTCCCTATCGAGACGGCGCCCTTTGCCGTCATTCGCCTCCTGCTCGCTCCCGGCACCCGCTACAACGACCGGCGCGAGGAGTTCTCGCCCTTCGACAAGCTCGTGGCGCCGGACCCCGAGATGCGCCGCCAGGTCGCCGCCCTCGCGAAGAAGGGCGCCTCGCTCAACCGCGACGTCTTCGTCCTCGTCAACAACAAGGCCGAGGGCTGTTCGCCCCTGACCATCCGCGCCCTCGCGGAGCTGCTCGCCGGCGAAGCGCAGCCGCCGCGATAGGTCCCCCCTGGGTCAGGCGGAGACGCTCGCCGGGATGCGGTAGCGGCCCAGGGCGACGGTCACGTTGTCCTTGCCGCCGGCTTCGAGGGCGAGCTCGATGAGCCGGCGGCAGGCGTCGGATGACGATCCTCGGGCGGCAAGCGCCCGGGCGATCGAGTCCTCCTGGACCATCTCGGTCAGCCCGTCGGTGCAGAGCAGGACCTGGTCGCCGTCGGCCAGCCGCACGTGGCGAAGCTCGACCTGCACGAAGGCGCCCCGGGTGGCGATCGCGCCCGTCAGCACGTGCCGCGTGGCGTGGCTCGCGACCTCCTCCTGGCGGATCGCTCCGGCGTCGGCCAGGGACTGCGCCAGCGTCTGGTCGCGCGTCAACCGCTCGAGACGCCCCTCGTGGAACAGGTAGGCGCGCGAATCGCCCACGTGCGCGGCGATGAGGTCGTCCCCCAGGCTGCAGGCCAGCGTCAGCGTCGTGCCCATGCCGCGCAGCGCCGGATTGCTTTCCGTCCGCTCGACCAGGATGTCGTGGATCTTCTGAAAACGCCGCTCCATGCGCTTCAAGACCTCGGCGGCGAGCGGCTCGTCGAACCGCATGATCCAGTCCGGCGTTTCGAGCGCGAGGCCGACGAGCTCGGCGATGGCCGTCCGGCTGGCGACTTCGCCGGCGGCCGCGCCGCCGACGCCGTCGGCCACCAGCATGCCGTAGGCTGTCTCGGACGAACGGGGCGGCACCTCGCCCTCGGGCAGGTTCGTCCCGAGCGTGCGCATCGAGCGGTCGAATCGCGCGATGAAGAAGTGGTCCTCGTTGTTGGGCCGGACGCGCCCCTGGTGTGTCAGGCCGGCCAGGTCGACCTCGACGAGGGAGGACTCGCTCTCCGGCCGGCGAGGCTCGCGACCGCTTTCGACCGGCAGCCCCGCGGCGTTGTCGTCCTGCATTTTCATCGGCGGCGCCACCTCGTCACGCGGTCATCGTGAGACGGCGGCGAGGGCTGCCTCGGTTTCGGTGAGCAAAGCCTCCGGTCCCACGGGGGCCCCGGTGGCCTGCCGCATCCAGAGGTCCGGGGCGATGTTGCCGAGCTTTGCCATCCGCTCGAACTCGGGTCCGATGGCGCCGGCCTTCTCCATCTGCCGCTCGATCTGGAAGGCGATCATGTGGCCGAGCGGGTAGTCGGGCAGGTAGAGAAACGAGTCGATCATGTGGGAGTAGATGGCGAGGAGCACGACGTCCTTCACTCCGAAGACCGGGGCGTAGAAGCGGTTCCAGACGTCCCTGGCGATCTGCAGCGTGCCGTCCCTCAAGTCCGCCGGCCTGGCGTCGGGGTGGTCGTACATCCAGTGCCACACGCCCATGTCCACCAGGGCGACGCCCGCGATCTCGTACGTGCCCCAGAAGTCGGAGAGGGTCTTCAAGGCCCGGGCCTCGGCATCGGGCTTCGAGAGGCCCAGCAGTTCCAGGTCGTGCCCCTGGAAGACGAAGGCGAGCGCCTCCGTGAACGCGGTGTTCGGGACGCCGGAGAGCAGAAAATAGTCGATGGCGTTCAGGGAGAACGTCTGCTCGACGTTGTGGCCCATCTCGTGGACGGCGATGTTGAAGCCCTTGTAGTTCATGCCCTCCTTCTCGACGCGGGTGCGCAGGTAGGCCTTGAAACCCTTCTTGCCGG
>Ga0335082_10009946_pt1 | contig 10322 bp, 10 predicted proteins | sample Lox_Sample_41_FD_206718 | JGI IMG/M metagenome (GOLD analysis project Ga0335082, IMG submission 206718) | Soil microbial communities from Loxahatchee National Wildlife Refuge, Florida, United States - Lox_Sample_4.1 | ecosystem: Environmental > Terrestrial > Soil > Wetlands | place: USA...
TGACTGATTCTGCCCCCGCCACCATCAGGTTGACCCGGAGCATGAAAGGAGAATGAAGGATGAACGATACCAACGGACTCATGACCGATCCCTTACAACTTCGTGGGAAAGATCCCGCGAAGTCTGTCCGCATTGCCCGTGCGGCTCCTCACCCGGATATAGAGCGAATACACAAGCGCTTGACGAGCGGAGAATGCGCGGACGCGCATGAGGTTCGCTTGGCACTACTCGCACACCTCGTTTACTTCGCTTACCGCGACATTAAAGAGACCTGCAACCTATGAGCACCGAATCAATCCGTGTCTATGAGAAGGTCGTTGCCTTTCGCGTCTCCAACGATCTTAGTGCTCGCCTAACTCAATTCAGCCAAGCGATTGGTCGCCAGAAGAGCGATGTCATCAGGCACCTGCTTACGTCGTGTCTGAGTGCCTATGAGGCTGACGTGGGTGCAATTGCGAAGATTCGCCAAGAGATGCACTGATCCTGCGCCGGGTGCGGTACGGTCGGACGCACGCTGCGATTGGAGTGCGAGCGGAGGCCCGCCAGCGGTAAGATGGAGCCGGGCACTCGAATTCGTCCGCGAGTCCAGCCGCCTAGCGCGAGCGTTCCTTGATGCAGCCACCCGACTTGGACTGGGCGCCCTTCGATTTAGAATCAAAAAGCATGCTCAAGGAAGTTAGAGATAGAAAGGATGTTTGGAGCCTCAATGCCCTTCAGCGCCCTGTTAGAGTACCGGTTATGTATCCAGTCAGTCTTAGTGAGCAATGCCGAGCCGATGACGCCAGCTGGACGTTCTGAAGGGGGAGCATTTCGCCAATGGCGATTACCGAAGCGGAAGTTTACGTGACACTCAGTGGTCTCGGGCGTGCTGCCATCGTTCGTAGAAGCGATGGGTTCTTCTGTATATACAAGTGGGCCAAGTTGCCCCAGGGCTTCATGCCTGAGCGTTTTGCCCCGAGCAAGTCTCCAAGTTGGGACGACGATCGCACGCCGCTCGCTCTGCTCTATGAAGATAAGCAGCCGCTCATTGGCATATACGAGACGATAGATGACGCACGGCGCGAGCTACGGAGTCTGGAAGGGTTCGCCGACGCTTCCCTGATAACCGCTGCGAACCAAGGCTCATCCTAGAACACTCTTGTTCTCAAGAATGAAATCCTCGATTTCCCTTATCACCCTGTTTGCGATGTCCGGCGTGATATTCCCCCAATTCGCGCCGTGCGCCGCGTCATTGCGGTAATCAGCCCAAGAAACCACCCGTCTCTCGACCGGCAGGGAGATGAGACCCTCCATCCGCAGCGCAACCGCAAATTTGCCGATTGACCGCTGCTTTTCCGGTATGGAGACTCCTTTCAGTTCGCACCAGTTTCTCAGGAACTCCTCGACACCTGCGCATGCGACAATCACGGCGGCGGCGGGATGCACGCCCTGCGTATGCGCAAGCTTTCTCGCTTGCGAAAGGATTTCAGATACGACGACGGCTTCGACTTCTTGTCTAAGATTGACAAGATGACCCTTCGCAAGATCAAGGTGGAATGCTTGCAGGACGCCCGCGACCGCGTGGAACTGTGAGTAGGGCGATTTCAGTTTCAGTGCATTCCGCATATTCTCGGCGTACACGGACTTTGGTCCCAGCGCACTCTGGAACAAACTTGCGCCTCGCGACGCGAGATTGTTAACTTCAAACGGCGAGAATCCGGTCTTGTTTCCGGCCTTTTGCTTCGTATCCGCTTCCTGTAGCAATTCAGCCGATCTCGCAATCAGCCGATCAATGTCGGCGGTCATCACGGCCTCGCGGGCGTAGCCTTGTTCAGATTCGATTGCATTGGTACCAAAACCTCATTGCGGCGTCTGCATCGCAGGATAACCAAATCAAGGCGTTACGGAGTAGGGGAGGCCCAGCACCAAATCTCTCGTTTTAAGCACGCGACGGGTGTTGGCCTAGACGGCGTGCTTCCACTGCAAGCCCCAAGGCAGTAGGGCGGGGCCGAACGCAAAATGCAACACCCGACGCGGCACACTCCCAATGGACTTGGAGGAGGCATGCAACAGGAGTGGACGCATTGCGACTATGCCTCTACGCGCAACTGTGCAACTCGCCTCACCGAATCGGCGTCGGTGTTCGAGTGCTTCTTGCGGCGCAATTCGCCCTAGTCGATGTGTTCCTGGAACTACGCGGAGCGGACCATTCTGTTCAGTGCTGTCATCCAAATGAACGCGAATGGCGACCATATTAGATAGCAATTCGGTTGGCGGCTGGCAAAACCAAGTTCCCTCCTTCTCGGACCAACCAGCACACGGGCAGTCTGCGACTCGCCGTCGAACGGGGATGCTTAGGTCTTGATGAAGAGCTACCAGCCAGTTGCGGGATTGTGATTTGGCGAAGTAAGTGCATTGAACTGCACAATCGGCGTTGCGCAGTAGAGAACTCACCACGGGGTTCTCCCGCAACTGCTGAGCAAGGTCTTGAACCCAGCCGAAGACCAATAGCTCGCGTGTGCCCGCACCCCGCACTCCCAGAGCGGCAAGCTCCGCGTCAACGGCAGCGCACCCTGGTTCACTCAGAACGTCCGCCCGCACAAGGAAACCTCGTGCGTCGAATTCGGCTGCGACATCATCCTTAGCTATAAATGCCATCCGATACCGCCAAATTGCCTAGCTCGTAACAGCAGATCTCTTCGAGGTTCTGACGCCTTTGTATGCGTGCAAAACCAATCCCAATAACACTCCCGTGCCGAGACCGCCAATGTGCGCTGCGTTGTCGATGCCTGGCGACACCGCTCCAATGAACAGGTTCAGAGCGACGAAGATCGCTACGTTGAGCAATACGACAGACCGCACAACCGCGAGCCTGTCATCCCGGAGCAGGACTAGCGTCAACAGGAGTCCGAATAGTCCGAATATCGCTCCCGACGCACCCACAGCTACGGTCGCGGGGTGGACCGCTGCACTCGCTATGCTGCCTCCAAGGCCCGCTATCAAATAACAAGCTATGAGACCTGCGTTGCGGACCACGGGTAGCAAAAAGAGTCCAGCGAAGATCAGTCCGTAGAGATTGTTTGCCAAATGCATGAATCCACCGTGGACGAATTGGCTTGAAATGAGCCTCAGCAAGCCAAATCCGTGCAACGCTGGTCTGTAGTTCGCGCCCCAGGCCAAAAGGTCGCTGGTCTGGAAAGCTATGAACCCGAGACCCGACCAAACCATAGCTGCAAACACCAGCAGGTTAATATCGATGAGAACTGGCAGACCATAATGCGTGCGCGCCGGGATAAGAAAGAGACTGAGAATTTGTCGCTCTTTCTCCGCGTCGCGTGACTTACCCTCGCGCCATTGCCTGAGCTTTTTCGCGTCAAGGTCACGCGGCAAGACATAGGCCAGCCATCCCAAGGCCCCGAATGCAAGCGCACCGAAGGTCCAGCGCAGCTGATCTTGGATGGTTAACCGAAAGGACGTAGTTCGTTGCTCAAATGGCTCTTTGTGAGGGATCAGGACCATTGCGCCATTTAGATCAGAAGATTTTGGCTTGTCTTTGAGAGCCGCGAGAAAGTTCTTGGCGTCTTCATTCCGTCCAACCCGCTCGAAGAATCGATAGGAATGGGGGTCTTCATGCTGGAACTGCACAGTTGCTTGATAGATGAAGTCCGTATAACTCACGTTCTTGTCTGCGTCGGTGAGAGAGTTGCTGAACGAAGTCTGTGACTTCAATCCGATCCAGACCGTTCGACGCGCAGTGTCTACACTAGCTCGAAGACACAGCGGCTCCGCAGCGTACAGCCTCACGAAGAGGTTGTTGTTTCGACCAGATGTCACGACAACCGGCTTGAGTACGGCGTCCGCGTAAGCGACGCAGACGTGATCTGCTGTGTAGTATCTGGTCTCCGGCGCAGATGCTATGTCGCTGAGATCGCTGACGTGCGTGATAGCACCACTTGCAGCGCGAACGTATCCCTGTGCGAGGATAGTCGGCGCTGCGATGATGATGACCGCGAGGAAATGATCGAGTGCGGGTAGTTTCCGCCTCGCATCAGGCTTCAATAGCCCAAGCCTTCGCTGAACGAACACCAGTACCAGGACCCACGACACGCCGAGCGGCAACCAGTAATCGACAAGAGAATCGTCGAGCCGGAGAAGATTGGTGTGAGCAGCCAACGCCCAGTTTAGAAATGAATAGACGGCAAGCAGTGTCCCAGCCAGTGCTACTACCGGCACGTACACTTGTCGAATCTTGAACTCAGTTTTCTCTGCGCGCCCCGCCAATGAGTTCTCCGCTCTGGTCAGAAAGCGTTTACGAAGGGTTGCATTCTTCGGCTAATCATGCCCTAGAGTCATTTGGCTTGCTCGAACAGCTTGATCACGTCGTATGACCCATCGCGTTTCCAGCGTACCGTCTTCTGGCTCATGCGTTTGTGAAGCAATTCCGTCGTTATGTGTGAATAGGTCGTCTCGATTTCCTTAACTGAGGTTCCAGCGGCCAGTGCAACGAGGGAGATGGGTTCTTCGGCGAGCAGTTTGTCTGTGATCCACCAGTGTCTGAGGTGATAGAGATCAAACCAGTCCAAGTCGATCTCCTTCAGTCTCACCCGCAGTGACTTGTAGAGGTGATAGAACACATCTCTGGCGCTTGTATCGCCATCGTTGTAAGGGCAAAAGACGAAGTTCTGTGGGTCCTTAAATCGCTGGTAAATTCGCATCCAGCCCGAGAGCATCCGGGGAACGAAGACGTGACGACCGCGACGGACCTTTGATGTTTCGGGTCTAATGGTTACCACGCGCTCATCCTGCCCACGCGATTCCACATCCTTATTTCTGAGACCAAAGATCTCACCGCTCCGCATGCCGGTTAGTGCAACGATTCCCGTGATGTACATCAGCATTCGTCGAAGGTAGATCTCTCGCGGGCCGTTGGCCTCCTTGACCCACGCGGCGGTGATGTTAATGAAGTCGTTAAAGTGTGCCTTTGTAATTCGTGCACGCTTAGGCCCGACTTTTTCGACTGCGAAGTCCCAATTGGGGATCGATTTTGATGCACACAGATGTTCCTTCTGGGCGAAAAGGAACATCTTGCGAATCACCAACAGTTCGTCCCGAACAACATCGCGACGAATGGTTCGCTTCTTCCTGGCCACATGTTCTTGTCGCCACTTCAGATAACCTTGGAACACCTCACCGTCGATACTGCTGATCTTGGTTTCCAGCCCCGATGAGTAAATCGTCTTCAAGAACTCACAGCCCAAAGCGATTCGGTAACGCTGCGACTGCCATGTTCTGATCGCGATTTGATCTTGGTCCACCTGCTCATCCATATGGAGGGAGAATCGCCGAACGAGATCTCCCAGACCCAAGGACAAAATGCGCTGGCCACTGTCTATTTTCACCCGCAGAGCTATTAGCTCGTCTGTCCCACGCTGAATTGCCGTGTTGCGATCCCGCGTTTTCAGGGATTTGCGGTAAAACCGGTCTTCTTCTTTGAGATAGACGCGGAAGAACCAACTGCTGTGCTTAACGTCACCACGCTGGTAGATCGTGAAATGGCGACTACCGAACTGGATGATCTCGCTGTTCAGTTGTGATGGTTGTCGAGTAGAGGTAACCCGTGCGCGCAACCCGTTCCTCCATCGTTGCGGGTTAGTTCACGGGTCGAAGGTAGCTCCAACAGGTTGATTTAGCTATCGAGCGGGTCACATACGGGTCAGAGTATTATTTCTTGTGAATCAATCGGTTAGCTGTTAGTTGACTACTCCCACTCGATCGTGGCCGGGGGCTTGCCGGAGATGTCGTATACCACGCGCGAGATACCCGGCACTTCGTTGACGATGCGCCGCGAGACGTGGTCGAGGAACTCGTAGGGCAGGCGCGCCCAGTGCGCGGTCATGAAGTCGACGGTCTCGACCGCGCGCAGCGCAATCACGTAGTCGTAGCGGCGCCCGTCACCCATCACGCCCACCGAGCGCACCGGCAGGAACACTGCGAACGCCTGGCTGGTGCGGTCGTAGAGGTCATGGCGCCGCAGCTCCTCGATGTATATGGCATCGGCGCGGCGCAGCAGGTCGGCGTACTCCTTGCGGACCTCGCCGAGGATGCGCACGCCAAGACCGGGGCCGGGGAAGGGGTGCCGATAGACCATCTCGCGGGGCAGGCCGAGCTGGACCCCAATTGCGCGCACCTCATCCTTGAACAGCTCGCGCAGCGGCTCGATGAGCTTCAGGTTCATCTTCTCGGGCAGGCCGCCGACGTTGTGGTGTGACTTGATGACGTGCGCCTTGCCGGTGCGCGCCCCCGCAGACTCGATGACGTCCGGGTATATCGTGCCCTGCGCCAGGAAGCGCACGCCGGAGAGCTTGTGCGCCTCCTCGTCGAAGACCTCGACGAAGGTGCGGCCGATGATCTTGCGCTTCTGCTCCGGGTCGGTGACGCCGGCGAGCGCCTTGAGGAAGCGCGCCTCGGCATCGACCCGGATCACGCGCACGCCCAGGTGCTGCGCGAACGTGCTCATCACCTGATCGCCTTCGTTGAGCCGCAGCAGGCCGTGGTCGACGAACACGCACACCAGCTGCGCGCCGATGGCCCGGTGCAGCAGCGCCGCCACGACCGAGGAATCGACGCCGCCGGAGAGCCCGAGCAGTACCGTGCCGCCGCCGACCTCGGTGCGCACCCGCGCGATCGCGTCCTCGATGATGTTGCCGGTGCTCCAGAGCGCATCGCTGCCGGCGATCTCGCGCACGAAGCGCTCCAGGAGTCTCGCACCCTGCGTCGTGTGGGTGACCTCGGGATGGAACTGCACGCCGTAGAAGCGCCGCTCTTCATCGCTCATGGCAGCGAAGGGGATGGCGGCGGTCGTGGCCGTGGCCGTGAACCCCGGCGGCAGGACATCGACGCGGTCGCCGTGGCTCATCCACACGTCCAGCTGCGCATTACCCGCGCTGTTGCGGCGGTCGGCGAGCTCATCGAGCAGCCGCGAGCCCGCGGTGACCGTGACCTCCGCATAGCCGAACTCACGCTCGCTCGAGGGCGTGACCCGCCCGCCGAGCTGCTGCGCCATGGTCTGCATGCCGTAGCAGATCCCGAGCACCGGCACCCCGAGCTCGAAGACCGCCGCCGGCGCCTGCGGGGGATTGCTGTCGGTGACCGACTCGGGGCCGCCGGAGAGGATGATGCCGCGCGGCCGGAACGCACGCACCTCGGCATCGCTCACGTCCCAGGGGTGGATCTCGCAGTACACGCCGAGCTCGCGCACGCGCCGCGCGATCAGCTGCGTGTACTGCGCACCGAAGTCGAGGATCAGGATGCGGTGCGCGTGGATGTCAGGATGTGAGGCCGCCGCATCGCGCGCGGCTGCCCGGGGAACGCTCGCCATGGCAGTGCTGCTAGGACACCCGGTAGTTGGGTGCCTCCTTGGTGATGGAGACGTCGTGCACGTGGCTCTCGCGCACTCCGGCGGTGGTGATGCGCACGAACACCGGCTTGGTGCGCAGGTCATTGATGTTGCGGCTGCCGGTGTAGCCCATCGCCGCGCGCAGCCCGCCCGAGAGCTGATGCAGGATCGTGACGACGCTGCCCTTGTAGGGCACGCGTCCCTCGACGCCCTCGGGCACGAGCTTCTCGAGCTCCGAGGCCGCGTCCTGGAAGTAGCGGTCCGCCGAGCCGTGGCGTTCGCCCATCGCCCCGAGCGAACCCATGCCGCGGTAGGACTTGTAGGAGGCCCCCTGATAGAGCTCGACCTCGCCCGGGGACTCCTCGGTGCCGGCGAACAGGCCGCCGATCATCACCGCGTGCGCGCCGGCCGCGAGCGCCTTGGCGATGTCCCCGGAGAAGCGGATGCCGCCGTCGGAGATCACCGTCACGTCCGCCTTTTGCAGCGCCTCGGCGACGTTGGCCACCGCCGAGATCTGCGGAACGCCGACGCCGGCGACGATGCGCGTGGTGCAGATCGAGCCCGGCCCGATGCCCACCTTGACCGCGTCCGCCCCGGCGTCCACCAGCGCCCGCGCCGCTTCCGCGGTGGCGATGTTGCCGGCGATGACCTGCGCGTCCGACCAGCGCGCCTTGATGCGCCGCACGGTGTCGATGACGCCCTTGGAGTGCCCGTGGGCGGTATCGACGACGATCAGGTCGACGCCGGCATCGCGCAGCGCCGCGACCCGCTCGATGGTGTCGGGCGTGGTGCCGACCGCCGCGCCGACGCGCAGCCGGCCGCCGTCGTCCTTGGCGGCGCGCGGGAACTCGGTGGCCTTCTGAAAGTCCTTCACCGTGATCATGCCGACCAGCTCGTGGGTGCGGTTCACGACCAGCAGCTTCTCGATGCGGTGCTTGTGCAGGAGCGCCAGCACCTCTTCCTTGGGCGCGTCCTCGCGCACCGTCACCAGCCGCTCCTGCGGCGTCATCACGGAGGAGACGGGGGCTTCGAGCTTGTCCTCAAACCTGAGGTCGCGGTGCGTGACGATGCCGACGGCTTTGCGGCCGACCACGACCGGCACACCCGAGATGCCGCGCGAGCGGGTGAGGTCGATCACTTCGCGGATGCTCATGTCGGGGGAGACGGTGATCGGGTCGCGGATCACGCCGCTCTCGAACTTCTTCACCCGGTCGACCTCGCGCGCCTGGGCCTCGATGGTCATGCTCTTGTGGATGATGCCGATGCCGCCTTCCTGGGCGATGGTGATCGCCAGGCGTGCTTCGGTCACGGTGTCCATCGCCGCCGAGATCAACGGCACGTTGAGCCGGATCCGGCGCGTGACGTGGGTGGAAAGATCGACCTCGCGTGGCAGAATTTCCGAGTAGGCCGGAACCAGGAGGACGTCGTCGAAGGTGAGAGCTTCTTCGAGGATGCGCATGCGCAATTATAAGCGTCCGGCGCCCCCCGGTAAACCTCGTGCTAGGCTGCCGCATGCCCGCAACTCCTGACCTGTTCACGCCGGCCGCGCCCGCGCGCGAGGTGTACACGGTCAGCCGCCTGACCCGCGAGGTGCGCACGCTGCTCGAGCGGGGCCTGGGGGTGCTGTGGGTAGGGGGGGAGCTGTCGAACTTCTCCCAGCCGGCCTCGGGCCACTGGTATTTCTCGCTCAAGGACCGCGACACCCAGGTGCGCTGTGTGATGTTCCGCACCAAGAACGTGCTCACCGGCTTCACGCCGCGCGCGGGCACGCAGGTGCTGGTGCGCGGCCGCGTCGGTGTCTACGAGGCGCGCGGTGAGTATCAGCTCAACGTCGAGCACCTCGAGGAAGCCGGCGTCGGCGCACTCAAGCGCGAGTTCGAGCGGCTGAAGGCGCAGCTCGCCGCCGAGGGGCTGTTTGCCGCCGAGCGCAAGCGCGACCTGCCGCGTTTCCCGCGCCGCATCGGCATCATCACCTCGCGCAGCGGCGCGGCGCTGCACGACATCCTGCACGTTCTCAGGCGCCGCTATCCGCCGGCCGCCGTGCTCATCTACCCGGTGGCGGTGCAGGGCGCCGCCGCCGCCCCCGCGCTGGTGCGCGCGCTCGAGTTTGCTTCCGCGCGCGCCGAGTGCGATGTCCTGATCCTCGCCCGCGGCGGCGGCTCGCTCGAGGACCTGTGGGCTTTCAACGACGAGCGCGTGGCGCGGGCCGTGCGCGCCTGCGTGGTGCCGGTGGTGAGCGGGGTGGGGCACGAGGTCGACTTCACCATCGCCGACTTGGTCGCCGATGCGCGCGCACCGACCCCGTCGGCCGCCGCCGAGCTGGTCGTACCCGACCGCCTCGCCTGCCTCGAGGCGCTCGAACGTACCGACCAGCGCCTGCACGCGGGCCTGCGACGCGAGCTGCGCCTGGTGGGCGCGCGGCTCGGCGCCGCGCAGCATCGCCTGAGCCTCGCACACCCGGGCGTACGCCTGACGCAGCAGATGCAGCGCCTCGATGATCTGATGCTGCGTCTTGGCAGCGCCACGGCCTCGCGCGTACACCACGAGCGCTCGCGTCTCGGGGAGGCGCGCACGCGCCTCGAGCAATGCTCGCCGCGGCATGCGCTCGCGCAGTGCCGGGCCCGCCACGAGGAACTCGCCGCGCGGCTGCGGCACCTGATGCAGGCGCGCCTCGAGCGCGCCGCGCAGCGCTGTGCACTGGCGCAGCGCGCCCTGCATGCCGTGAGCCCGCTCGCCACCCTGACGCGCGGCTTTGCGATCGTGACGGGCGGCGACGGTCGCGTGCTCACTGATGCCGACGCGGTGCAGCCCGGTGAGGCGATCGAGGCGCGCCTCGCGCACGGCACACTCGCCGCGCAGGTGACGGGCAAGAAGCCGTGATGCGCTCCATCTCACGCGCGGGGCTCGCGCTCCTCTGTCTGATCGGCACGGTGCGCGCCGCACAGAC
>Ga0335082_10009947_pt1 | contig 10321 bp, 6 predicted proteins | sample Lox_Sample_41_FD_206718 | JGI IMG/M metagenome (GOLD analysis project Ga0335082, IMG submission 206718) | Soil microbial communities from Loxahatchee National Wildlife Refuge, Florida, United States - Lox_Sample_4.1 | ecosystem: Environmental > Terrestrial > Soil > Wetlands | place: USA: Florida...
CGCTCACGCGTGGCAGCCACCGTGCGGCCGCTGCCAGACAGCCGAACATGCAGAGCACCTTCGATGTAACAGGTTGCGGATACGGGCAGCGGCTGCCCGGCCCATCGGTTCATCGTCTCGATCGCCTTTGCCGGCGACATCTCCAGGCGCAGCGTCTGCTCTTCCTCCGGTCGCGGCAGAACCTTGAGCGACACATCCACGATCAAGCCAAGTGTACCGAACGACCCGGCCATCAACCGCGATACGTCGAAGCCGGCGACGTTTTTCATCACCTGTCCGCCGAAGCGCAAATCTTCGCCCGCGCCATTGATCACGCGCGTGCCGAGGACGAAATCGCGCACCGAACCGGATGCAGCGCGACGCGGGCCGGAGAATCCGCAAGCGACACACCCGCCGAGCGTTGCATTGGGACCAAAGTAGGGCGGCTCGCACGCCAGCATCTGCCCGCCTTGCGCGAGGGTGCGCTCGATCTCAGCCAGCGGTGTTCCCGCGCGAGCAGTCAGCACCAGCTCGCTCGGCTCGTAGTCGATCACGCCCCGATAGCCGGACACGTCCAGCACTTCGCCTTCCAGGCGATAGCCGTAGAAATCCTTGGCGCCGCTGCCGCGGATGCGCAGGGGCGTACGCTCGGCGGCTGCCTTGCGTACGCGGTCGTATATATCGACGAGGATCGGGTCCATTGTTTCTAAGGCCAAGAGCCAACGCTTAAGGCGCAGAGGAGCGCAGAGATCGCAGAGAAAAAACAAGACGAGAGTAGTCAAATCGTGCTGACTGTCGCGGCGCGACGTTTAAGGCACGCTCTCATATGCCGCAGCGCGCTACCAATCCGGGCCTCGTCTATACTTTTTTGTTCTTCTCTGCGTGCTCTGCGCTCCTCTGCGCCTCTGCGTTGGCTGTTGGGGTAATAGTTTCAAAACCGAGGCAACTCCGGAAACTTCTCCTGTCCACGCCGCACATGCATCGCTCCGAACTCCGCACAGCGATGTAGCGTCGGCACCGCCTTGCCGGGGTTGAGCAGCGCGTGCTCGTCGAACGCGCGCTTGACCGCGTGGAACGTCGACAGCTCGGCGGGGCGGAACTGCACGCACATCTCGTTGATCTTCTCGATCCCCACGCCATGCTCGCCGGTGATGGTGCCGCCGGCCTCGATGCACAGCTGCAAAATGCGTGCGCCGAACGCGGCGGCGCGCTCCGCCTGATCGCCTTCGTTCGCGTCGAACATGATCAGCGGATGCAGGTTGCCATCACCGGCATGAAACACATTCGGGCACGCGAGCTTGAACTCCTCCGACAGCTTGCCTATGCCCGCCAGCACTTCGCCCAGCCGCTTTTTCGGTATGGTGCCGTCCATGCAATAGTAATCCGGGAGAATGCGCCCCACCGCCGGGAACGCGGCTTTGCGGCCGGACCACAGCTTGAGCCGCTCATTCTCGTCGCGCGAGAGGCGGATCCCCGTGGCGCCGCTCGCGCGCATCACCCCGGAGACCTTTTCGATCTCGGCAGCGACTTCCTCTTCGGTGCCGTCGGATTCACACAGCAGGATCGCCTGTGCATCGAGCGGATAGTCGGCGTGCACGAACTGTTCGACAGCCGCGATCGCGAGCTTGTCCATCATCTCCAGCCCAGCCGGAATACAGCCGGCAGCGATGATGTTGGCTACCGCCTCGCCCGCCCTCACCACCGAGTCGAACGCGGCGAGCAGCACCTGTGCTTTGACCGGTTTGGGCAGGAGCTTGACGGTGACCTCGGTCACCACACCGAGCAATCCTTCGGAACCGGTGATGAGCGCCATCAGATCGTAGCCCGGCGCGTCCAGACCTTCCGAGCCGATTTCGAGGAGCTCGCCTTCGATGGTTGCGACCCTGAGCTTGAGCAGGTTGTGGACCGTGAGCCCATATTTCAAGCAATGCACGCCGCCGGAGTTCTCCGCCACGTTGCCGCCGATGCTGCACGCGATCTGGCTCGATGGATCCGGTGCGTAGTAAAGACCGAAGGGCGCCGCGGCTTCCGAGATAGCGAGATTGCGTACGCCGGGCTGCAGCCGGGCCGCGCGCGCAACCGGATCGATCTCGAGAATGCGCTTGAGCTTGGAGAGCCCCAAGGTCACGCCTTGCGCGTGTGGCATTGCGCCACCGGAAAGGCCGGTGCCGGCGCCGCGCGCAACGACGGGGACACGCGCTTCATGGCAGATGCGCAACACCTGACGCACCTGCTCCTCGTTTTCCGGCAACGCCACGGCGAGCGGCAACTGACAATGCGCAGATAGCCCGTCGCACTCGTACGGATGCAGGTCTTCGGTCCTATGCAGCAGGGACTGTGACGGCAGCACGGCCGCAAGCCGCTTCAGCAGCTCGCTCTTGTCGATGCGGGACTCGATCGGTGGCTCGATGATTTCGGGGCTGTTCATGGTGGGTGTGCGCGTCGCTCAAGCCGACCGAATCAGGATCGCGCGCAAGTCATTGACGTTGGTCAACGTCGGTCCAGTCACGATCAGATCGCCAAGAGCGCTGAAAAAGCTGTAGCCATCATTATCGGCAAGGAAGCGCTTAGCGTCCAGGTTGCGGCGGCGCGCGCGCTCCAGCGAGTCGGGGGTCATGATGGCGCCGGCGTTGTCCTCGGTGCCGTCCACACCATCCGTGTCGCCGGCCATCGCATAGATACCCGGCTCGCCATCGAGGGCCACGGCAAGCGCCAGCAGGAATTCGACATTGCGTCCTCCGCGGCCATGGCCACGGACCGTCACGGTAGTCTCGCCACCGGAGAGCAGCACACAGGGTGCAGGGCAGGGTTGCCCGTGCTTGCGCACCTGGCGCGCGATTCCGGCATGTACCTGGGCGACGTCACGCGCTTCCCCCTCCAGGCTATCGCCGAGGATGAGCGGTGTGAAACCGGCACTGCGCGCAACCGCAGCGGCTGCTTCCAGCGATTCCTGAGGAGCGGCGATCAAGTGCGTCTTTGCACCCGCCAGCCGCGGATCGCCGGGCTTGGGCGTTTCCTCACGCGCAGCGCGGATGTGATCGATTGCAGCCCGCGGCTCGTGAATGCCGTACTTCTCCAGGATCTGCAGTGCATCGGCGAAGGTGGTGCGATCGGGCACGGTCGGGCCGGAAGCGATCACTGCAGGATCGTCTCCAGGTACATCCGATATGGTCAGTGTCACGACCTGCGCAGGGTAGCAGGCTGCCGCCAGACGTCCACCTTTGATTGCCGATAGATGTTTGCGCACACAATTCATTTCCGCGATGTTGGCTCCGCTCTTGAGCAGCGCGCGGTTGATTGCCTGCTTGTCCTGCAGCGTGAGGCCCGGTGCGGGCAGGGTGAGCAGTGCCGAGCCGCCGCCGGAGATGAGGCACAGCACCAGATCATCGGGAGTCAGGCCCTGCACCATGCGCAGCATGCGTTCCGCGGCCTCGCGCCCTGCGAGGTCGGGCACCGGGTGCGCTGCTTCGACGATCTCGATGTGCTTGCAAGGCACGCGATGGCCGTAGCGCGTGACGATGAGTCCACTCAGCTCACCGCCCCGCCAGTGATCTTCAACCGCCTTGGCCATCGACGCCGACGCCTTGCCCGCGCCCACGACGAGCGTGCGGCCCTTGGGCGGGTTCGGCAGAAACGGCGGGACGCACTTATCCGGCATGGCGCGCGCAACCGCAGCGTCGAACATTTGCCTGAGCAGTTGTCTGGGATCAGTCATCTTCTAAATCCCTAAACCAGAGAAGATCAATTCGATGCTTTCCGCAAATCGCGACGAGGACCGACGCGCTAAATCTCTTATGCCTTCTCTGCGACCTCTGCGCTCCTCGGCGCCTCTGCGTTGGTGGTTCTGCTTTAGGGTCATCTCGCCACTTCGTGATTCGCCATCCCCTCGAGCGCCCGCACCATCGCCGAATGATCCCACTTCGCTCCGCCATGCGCCCGGCATGCATTGAACAGCTCCTGCGCGGTGGCGGTATTCGGCAGCGATACACCCATCGCGCGCGCGTTCGCGAGCGCCAGGTTCAAATCCTTGTGATGCAGCTCGATGCGAAAACCCGGGTCGAAGGTGCGCTTGATCATGCGCTCGCCGTGCACCTCCAGCACCCGCGAGGATGCGAATCCGCCCATCAACGCCTGGCGTACCTTGGCCGGATCGGCGCCGGCCTTGGAGGCGAACAGCAGCGCTTCGGCCACCGCTTCGATATTGAGCGCCACGATGATCTGATTGGCGACTTTGCAGGTCTGTCCCGCGCCGTTGCCGCCGACCAGCGTGATGTTCTTGCCCATCAGCTCGAACAGCGGCTTTACTTTCTCGAACGTCGCATCGGATGCGCCGACCATGATGGTGAGCGCAGCGTTCTTCGCGCCAACTTCGCCGCCCGACACCGGCGCATCGACGTATTCGCACTTGAGCTCATTGATGCGACTGGCGAACGCCTTGGTCTCGATCGGCGAGATCGAGCTCATGTCGATCACAATCTTGCCTGCGCTGAGGCCCTCGGCCACGCCGCTCGGCCCGAACAGAACCTTCTCGACGTCGGGCGTATCCGGCACCATGGTGATGATGAAATCGGCTTTCTGCGCGACTTCCTTTGCACTGGCGCAAGCTGTCGCACCGGCACCGGTCAACTCTTGCGGCACACCACTCCTGCTGGCCACGAACAGTGTGTGACCGCCCTTGATCAAGTTCGCAGCCATGGGCTTGCCCATGATGCCCAGACCGATGAAACCGACTTTGCTCATTTGACGCCTCCGGCTATGTGAAGAGGTGAAAAAGTGAAGAGGTGAACAGGTTGGGGCAAATGCCTGATCCTGGCGTGCCACGAATCGGGCACAGATGCTTGCACGACTTGGTTTTTACCAGTTCACCTTTTCACCTCTTCACCTGTTCACCTCTTCACTTGAAATAAGATTTGACCCACCCCAGTCCCGCCTCCGTATTCCCGGCAGGCCGATACTCGCAGCCGATCCAGCCCTGATACCCGACCTTGTCGATGTGCCGGAAGAGAAAGTCGTAATTGATCTCGCCCGTGCCCGGCTCGTGACGGCCGGGGGTATCGGCAAGCTGCATATGACCGATCTTGGCAAGGTGCTTCTCGATGGTAGGCGCGAGATCGCCCTCGTTGATCTGCATGTGATAGATGTCGTACTGAAACTTGAGATTCGGTACGTTCGCATAGTGCATGATGTCGAATGCCTGGCGCGAATAATTCAGGTAGAAGCCCGGGATATCGCGCGTGTTGATGGCCTCGATCAGCAAGGTGAGGCCATGCTTGGCGAGCTCCTGGCCGGCGAAGCGCAGGTTGGCGATGTACGCCTCGCGCATCTGCTCTTCGTTCACACCGCGCGGCTTGAGTCCCGCCATGCAGTGAATCTGTTTGCAGCCGAGCGCGCGCGCGTACTCGATCGCCTTACCGACATTCTCCTGGAACTCGCCGCTGCGGGCGGGATCGCAAGCCATGCCGCGGTCACCGGCATTCCAGTCGCCCGGAGGCATGTTGAACAAAACCGCCTCGAGCTTGTTCCTCTGCGTGAGCTCCGCCAGCTGATTCTTGTCGTACGCGTACGGGAACAAAAACTCGACTCCCTTGAATCCGGCCTTCGCCGCAGCGGCAAAGCGGTCCAGAAACTCTACTTCATTGAACATCATGGACAGGTTGGCATTGAACTTTGGCATATTTCCCCCTTTGCTTTCGCAAGTCTGAAATTGTACTTGCTCGCGCGCCCGGCCGTCGGAGTGCGCCCGGCCAAAGCTATAATGGCGCATTCCAGACCAGAAAAGCGCTGAACATGACCCGTTTCACCGGCACCGACACCTACGTCGCCACCGAAGACCTGATGATGGCGGTGAACGCCGCCATCACGCTGGAGCGTCCACTGCTCATCAAGGGGGAGCCCGGCACTGGTAAGACCATGCTGGCCATGGAAGTGGCAGGCGCGTTGAACCGGCCGCTCGTCCAATGGCACATCAAGTCCACCAGCAAGGCGCAACAGGGCCTGTACGAATACGACGCGGTCTCGCGGCTGCGTGACTCTCAGCTGGGCGATGGCCGCGTGCACGACATCGCCAACTACATCAAGCGCGGTCCATTATGGGAGGCGTTCGAGTCGCAAACGCCATCAGTAGTGTTGATCGACGAAGTGGACAAGGCCGACATCGAGTTTCCCAACGATCTGCTGCGCGAGCTCGATCGCATGGAGTTCTACGTGTACGAGACGCAGCAACTGGTGAGCGCGCGGCATCGCCCGACCATCATCATCACCAGCAACAACGAGAAGGAGCTGCCCGACGCGTTCCTGCGTCGCTGCTTCTTTCATTACATCAAATTCCCGGATCGCGAGACCATGGAGCGCATCGTGGCGGTGCACTATCCGGGCATCAAGAAACACCTCCTGCGCGAGGCGCTGGAGGCGTTCTTCGAGGTGCGCGACGTGCCGGGGTTGAAGAAGAAACCCTCCACGTCCGAGCTGCTGGACTGGCTGAAACTGCTGATGGCCGAGGACATCTCGCCCGAAGTACTGCGCTCGCAGGATCAGCACAAGATCATCCCGCCGCTGCACGGCGCGCTGCTGAAGAACGAGCAGGATGTGCATCTGTTCGAGCGGCTGGTGTTCATGTCTCGGCGGAGTCGCTAAGGCATCTAATTCCAAATCCAACGCAGAGACGCAGAGAGGCGCAGAGGTCGCAGAGAAAACCATGAGACCAGATGAGACTCTGTGCCGTGAGATGTGGAAGTCTCCTTTGACCGGTGACTGTCAGGCTCTGATTTTCTCTGCGTTCTCTGCTTCCTCTGCGCCTCTGCGTTGGCTGTTGAGATGTTGACCGACTTCTTCTTCAAGCTCAAAGAAGGTGGCGTCCCGGTCACCATCAAAGAATTCCTCACGCTGCTCGAAGCGCTGCGCAAGGGTGTGGTCACCAGCAGCCTCGATCAGTTCTACTACCTTGCGCGCGTCTGCCTGGTGAAGGACGAAGCCAACTTCGATCGCTACGATCGCGTGTTCGCCGCCTACTTCAAGGGCATTCTCGACCTGCCGCCGGATCTGCTTGCGCAACTGCCCGAAGACTGGTTGCGCAAGCAGGCGGAGCTGCTGCTCTCCGACGAGGACAAGGCGCTCATCGAGAGCCTGGGCGGCTGGGACAAGCTCATGGAGACGCTGCGCAAGCGATTAGAAGAGCAGCAGGGGCGTCACCAGGGCGGCTCGAAGTGGATCGGAACGGCCGGCACCTCGCCGTTTGGGGCATATGGCTACAACCCTGAGGGCGTGCGCATCGGGCAGGAGGGGTCGCGCAATCGCCGCGCGGTGAAGGTCTGGGACCAGCGCGTGTATCGCAATCTCGATGATTCGGTCGAGCTCGGGACGCGCAACATCAAAGTGGCGCTGCGCCGCCTGCGCCGTTTCGCGCGCGAGGGAGCGGCGGAAGAGCTCGACCTGGAAGATACGATTCAGTCCACGGCGCGCAATGCCGGCTATCTGGACTTGAAGATGGTGCCGGAGCGGCACAACGCGGTGAAGGTCCTGCTGTTCCTCGATGTGGGCGGCTCCATGGACGATCACGTACGGGTGTGCGAGGAGCTGTTTTCCGCAGCGCGCACCGAGTTCAAGCATCTGGAGTACTTTTACTTCCACAACTTCGTCTACGAGCGCGTGTGGAGGGACAATCGGCGTCGCCACACGGAGAAGATCGCCACCTGGGATGTGCTGCACACCTATGGCCACGACTACAAGCTGATCTTCGTGGGCGATGCGACGATGAGCCCGTACGAGATCGCCTATCCGGGCGGGTCGGTCGAGCACAACAACGACGAGCCGGGCCTGGTGTGGATGAAGCGGTTACTGGACGTGTACGGCCACGCCGTGTGGCTCAATCCTCAGCCGGAGGACCGCTGGAGCTACTACGATTCCATCGGCATGGTGCGGGAGCTGACCGGCGATCGGATGTTTCCATTGACCCTGGGTGGGTTGGAGGGGGCGATGCGGGAGCTTAGTCGCTGACTACACCCACATCTAAACACGAAACCAACAGCCAACGCAGAGGCGCAGAGAAGCGCAGAGGCCGCAGAGAAAAGCAAAATCGAGCTCGAAATGAGCGGAGGCTCTGCCAAAGTGCTGCGGTGCTGAATTCACTCGCCGAGTTTAGATTTTCTCTGCGTTCTCTGCGCTCCTCTGCGCCTCCGCATTGGCTATGGGTTTACGCCTTAGGTCCCCACCTCCCGCCGCTTCGCCACCGCCGTCTCGAAATCCAACACCCCAGGTGCCAGGAACCGCGCCGCGATTTCTATCGCCGGCAGCGGCCGGCTGAATAGATACCCCTGATACTCGTCGCACTGGAGCCGCGACAACGCTTCGAGCTGACCGCGCGTTTCCACCCCTTCTGCGGTCACTTGCAGCCCCAGCGAATGCGCCATCGCCACGATGGCCTGAATGATGGCGGCATCCTCGGGGTCGCTCTCGATATCGCGCACGAAGCTGCGATCGATCTTGAGCGTGTCGATCGGCAGCTGCCGCAGGTACTGGAGCGAGGAATAGCCGGTGCCGAAGTCGTCGACCGCGATGCGCATGCCGTCCTGACCGAGCTTGCGCAGCACGGCGATGTTCTCTTCCGCGTTCTGTATCAGCATGGACTCCGTCATTTCAAGCTCGAGGTAACGCGGCTCGAGACCAGTGGCGCTCAGCACCCGCGAGAGGCCACGTGCGAACTCGCGCGGGCGAATGAGCTGCCGCGCCGAGATGTTGACGGCGACCTTGAGCGGCGGGTAACCGGCGTCCTGCCACGCCTTGGCGCGCTGGCAGGCGGTGCGCAGCACCCATTGTCCGATCGGCTCGATCAGCCCGGATTCCTCGGCGACGGCCATGAACGTGCCCGGCGCGAGCAGGCCGCGCTGCGGATGATCCCAGCGCAGGAGCGACTCCACGCCTACCACGGTGCCCGAGCGCATATCGACCAGCGGCTGGTAGTACAGCTTGAACTGCTGCTGCTCGATCGCCTGGCGCAGCGCGGTCTCGAGCGTATGCCGCTCTACCGCGCGCGTGTTCATCTCCGGGGAGAAGAACTGGTAGTTGTTGCGGCCCTTTTCCTTCGCGTGATACATCGCAGTGTCGGCGTTCTTCATGAGCGCGCGCTCATCGTCGGCGTCCAGGGGGAAGATGCTGATGCCGATACTGCATGAGGTGTTGAGCGTATGGCCGCTGATGTCGAACTGCCGCGACAGCGTCTTGATGATCTTCGCGGCCACCTGCGCGGCGTCTTCGGCCTGCTGCAGGCCTTCCAGGGTCACCACAAACTCATCGCCGCCCAGGCGCGACAGCGTATCCCCCTTGCGAATGCATTCCAGCATGCGTGCCGCCACCTGCTTCAGCAGCTGATCGCCGACCTGGTGACCGAGCGAGTCGTTGATGTTCTTGAAGCGGTCGAGATCGATGAACAGCAACGCAAGCGACTGACCGGTGCGCCGCGCCGCGACGATACCCTGCTCGAGCCGGTCGTTGAACAGAACGCGGTTGGGCAGCTCGGTCAGGGGGTCGCGCGTGGCGAGATAGCTGATCCGCGCCTCGGCGCTCTTGCGATCGGTCACGTCGCGGCCGGTGCCGCGCCAGCCGGTCTGCTCGCCGGGCCTGCGGAAGATGCCCACGCCATTGTTGAGCAGCCAGCGCGTCTCCCCGTTGCGGGTGACGATCATATGTTCCAGATCCCGGAACGAGCGGTCCGCCGCCATGTTTTCGCGCAACCATTGCTCGACACGCTCGGGTTCGCCCGGCGGCATGAACTCGGCTGGCTTGCGGCCGATCAGCTCCTGATCGGAGTAGCCCCACACGCTTTGCACCCGGCTCGACACGTAGGTGAACCGGCCCTCGAGGTCGGTTTCCCACACGTACTCGCCGGCGGCGTGCGCGAAATCGCGAAAGCGCGTCTCGGATTCGCGCAGCGCGCTTTCGGCGTCGCGACGCGCCGCCTCGCGCTGGAAGTTGTCCAGCGCGAACGAGATATTCAAAGCCAGTTTGTCGAGCAGCCCGGTGAGCTCTTCGTCGAAGAATGCGGTTTGGGCGGCGTACAACTGCAAGGTGCCACTCACTCGTCCCTGGCGGCGCAGGAGCAGTGTCGCGAACGAGCGCATGCCTGCCGCAGTGAGCGCGTCGCGCCAGGGCTTGTTGCGCGCCTCGGCCAGGACGTCGTTGCAGATCACATTGACCCCGCTGCGCAACGCGTACTCGGCCAAGGCTTGATCGGCTGCACGAGTCTCACCGGGCTGCACGCCATGATGCGCAGACATCGCATGCGCCGCGATGCAGATCGCCCCGGACGGACCATCGGTGAGCGCGATGCTGGCGCACGCGAAATGCACGT
>Ga0335082_10009949_pt1 | contig 10321 bp, 10 predicted proteins | sample Lox_Sample_41_FD_206718 | JGI IMG/M metagenome (GOLD analysis project Ga0335082, IMG submission 206718) | Soil microbial communities from Loxahatchee National Wildlife Refuge, Florida, United States - Lox_Sample_4.1 | ecosystem: Environmental > Terrestrial > Soil > Wetlands | place: USA...
ACAGGATCACGCTGAACGGTTTGCGGCGGACCGCTTCGGTGAGCTGGCCGCCCTCCTCGTAGCCGACGTAGCCCGGAGGCGAGCCGATCAGGCGGCTGACCGTGTGCTTCTCCATGTACTCGGACATGTCGAGCTGGATCAGCGCGTCCTCGTCCCCGAACAGGAACTCGGCGAGGGCCTTCGACAGCTCGGTCTTCCCGACGCCCGAGGGGCCAAGGAAGATGAACGAACCGCTCGGCCGGCGAGGGTCCTTCAGGCCGGACCGCGTCCGCCGGATCGCGCGCGACACCGCCGAGACGGCTTCGTTCTGCGTCACGTAGCGCTTGTGAAGCTCGTCCTCCATGCGCAGCAGCTTGTCCGTCTCCTCCTCGGTGAGCTTGAAGACCGGGATGCCGGTCCAGATGGACAGCACCTCGGCGATCTCCTCCTCGTCGATCTCGGAGAGGATGTCCATCTCGCCGGCCTTCCACGACTGCTCGCGGCGGCTGCGCTCCTCCTGGAGCTGCCGCTCCTCGTCGCGCAGGTGCGCCGCCAACTCGAAGTCCTGGCCGTCGATCGCGGACTCCTTCTTCAGGCGGACCTCCGCGATCTTCTCGTCGATCTCGCGGACGTCGGGCGGCGCGGTCATGCGGCGGATCCGCATCCGCGAGCCGGCCTCGTCGATCAGGTCGATCGCCTTGTCGGGCAGGAACCGGTCCGAGATGTAGCGGTCCGCGAGGTTCGCGGCCGCGACGATCGCCTCGTCGGTGTAGGTCACGCGGTGGTGGGCCTCGTAGCGGTCCCGCAGGCCTTTCAGGATCTCGATCGTGTGCGGCACGGTCGGCTCGGCGACCTCGATCGGCTGGAAGCGCCGCTCGAGCGCCGCGTCCTTCTCGAGGTGCTTGCGGTACTCGTCCCGCGTGGTGGCGCCGATCGTCTGGAGTTCACCGCGCGCCAGCATCGGCTTCAGGATCGAGGCCGCGTCGATCGCGCCCTCGGCCGCGCCCGCGCCGACGAGCGTGTGCAGCTCGTCGATGAACAGCACGATGTCGCCCCGCGTCTTGATCTCCTTCAGGACCTTCTTCAGGCGCTCCTCGAAGTCACCGCGGTAGCGCGAGCCGGCGACGAGTGCGCCGAGGTCCAGCGTGTAGATCTGCTTGCCCTTGAGGGTCTCGGGCACCTCGCCCTTCACGATCGCCTGCGACAGGCCCTCGACGACGGCGGTCTTGCCGACGCCCGGCTCGCCGATCAGCACCGGGTTGTTCTTCGTCCGGCGCGAGAGGACCTGCATCACGCGCTCGATCTCCTTCTCGCGACCGATCACGGGGTCGAGCTTGCTCTCCCCGGCCAGCTGCGTGAGGTTCCTGCCGAACTGGTCCAGGACGGCCGAGCCCTGGCCCTGGCTCTCACCCCCGCCACCGGCGGAGACCTGCTCGCCCTTGCCGCCCGTGTAGCCCGACAAGAGCTGGATCACGGTCTGCCGGACCCGGTTCAGGTCGGCGCCCAGCTTCTGGAGGACCTGCGCCGCGACGCCTTCGCCCTCGCGGATCAGGCCGAGCAGGATGTGCTCGGTGCCGATGTAGTTGTGCCCTAGCTGCAGCGCCTCGCGCAGCGAGAGCTCCAAAACCTTCTTCGCTCGGGGGGTGAACGGGATGTGTCCGGTGGGCGCGGCCTGGCCCTGCCCGATGATCTCCTCGACCTGCTGCCGCACGGCCTCGAGCGAGATGTTCAGGGACTCGAGCGCCTTCGCCGCGACGCCTTCACCTTCGTGGATCAAGCCGAGCAGGATGTGCTCGGTCCCGATGTAGTTGTGGTTGAGCATCCTCGCCTCTTCTTGGGCGAGGACCACCACGCGCCGAGCGCGATCCGTGAACCGCTCGAACATCGCACCGTCCTTCGGGCCGGAGCCCGTCTCCTCTCCGCCGCCCCGGGGATCTGCGGACCACGTCCTCCCCCCGAGGTACATCGGGCGCCGGGTTTGCATCCCCAGCGCCCGTTACGAACCGAGTATACCCGTGCCCTCACGGACGCTCGGAACCGCGACCCGCGATCCGGACGTGGCCCCGACCTCCTACAGAAGCTTCGGTCCTTCTCATGGAGAGGATTAGCGCGGAGCGTCCGATAGCGGATGCTTCATTCGGACCACCGAGGAATCCCCCCGCAGGGCGATGCGGCGGAGGCGATGACGGCCGGAGACTGTCAACCGACCGCCGCGACGTGCCGATTCCAACCCAAGGAAGGGGGACGCGCGTGGGCGCGAACCTCACAGATACCCGAAGGGTGGAGCCCGTGCGCGTGCTGGTCGTCGACGATCATCCGGCGTTCCGCAAGGCGCTCTCGTCCGCCCTCAGCATGATCGAGGACATCGAGGTCGCCGGCGAGGCGGGCGGCGGGCTCGCCGCGTGCGAGGAGGCGGCGCAGCTCGAACCCGACGTCATCGTCATGGACCTGTCGATGCCGGATCTCTCGGGGATCGACGCGATGAAGCGGATCCATCAGGACCGACCGGACCTGCCGGTGGTGATCCTGACGGCGCACGCCGACGAGGGCGTTGAGCGCGAGGCGCTCGCGGCGGGCGCCCGCGGGTTCCTGGCGAAGGGCACCGGATTGAAGGATCTGGTCGTGGTGCTGCAGGAGGCCGCGGTCTAGGACCCGGCCGGCGGCTCGCCTCGCTCCTGCCGGGCGATCGCGCAGAGTCCGAGCAACAGCCCCTTCGTGAACTCGAGGTTGTCGAGCAGTGACTTGAAGTCCCAGCTAACGAGCGACAGCGTCTTCAGGTCCGTCACGGCGACCACCGACGCCGACCGGGCGCCGCCGTCGATCAAGCCGATCTCCCCGAAGTACCCGCCGGGACCGAGCTCACCGAGCTTGGATCCATCCTTTTCGACGTCGGCGGTTCCCTCGACGACGAGGTGGAACCCCACCCCCTGCTGTCCTTGCTCCGCGACCGCGGTCCCGGGAGCGAACCGCACTTCCTTCATCCGGGCGGCGATCCTGCTCAGGTCGGCGTCCGGCACGTTCGAGAACAACGGCACCGTCCGCAGGCGTCGCGCGACCTCGGCCTCGTCCATGGGCTGGAGCTTACTCCGGCCGATGCGCCGGGAACATGATGAGGTCGCGCAGGCTCGGGGCGTCGGTGAGGACGAGCAACAGGCGGTCGATGCCCATGCCGAGCCCGCCCGCCGGCGGCATGCCGTGCTCGAGCGCGCGAAGGAAGTCCTCGTCCATCGGATGCACCTCGTCGCCGAGGATCTCCTTCATCGTCTGCTGCAGCTCGAACTTCGCGCGCTGCTCGATCGGGTCGGTGAGCTCTGAGAACGCGGTGATCAACTCGACGCCGCCGGCGACGAGGTCGAAATGCTCGGTCAGCCGGGGATCGTCGCGGTGCGGGCGGGCCAGCGGCGAGACCTCCCTGGGGAAGTCGCACACGAACGTGGGCCGCCAGATCGCGCCCTCGACGAGCTTCTCGAAGAGCTCCTGCACGATCTTCCCGGGGCCCCACGCCGGATCGACGGCCACATCGTGGCGGGCGGCGACCGCGGGCAGGTCCGATCGGTCGAGCGTGATCTCCTCGCCGGTCGCCTCCGAGACCGAGCCGAGGATCGTGATCCGCTCGAACGGTCTGGACAGATCGAGCTCGCGGCCTCGGAACGGGACGGTCAGCGTCTGCGGGTCGCGGCCCATCACGGCATCCACCGCCCGGCAGGTCTCGACCACGAGCGTCTCCGACAGCTCCATCATCGACCCGTAGTCGCCGTAGGCCTCGTAGGCCTCGAGCATCGTGAACTCCGGATTGTGGTCGCGGTCGATGCCCTCGTTCCGGAAGGTGCGGCCCAGCTCGTACACGCGGTCGAAGCCCCCGACGAGCATCCGCTTCAGGTAGAGCTCGAGCGAGATCCGCAGCTTCATCGGGATGTCGAGCGCGTGGTGATGCGTAGCGAACGGCCGGGCGTTCGCGCCGCCGGCGACCGTCTGCAGGATCGGTCCTTCGAACTCGACGAAGCCGCGCTCCTCGAGCACCGAGCGGATCGTGCGCAGGACCGCGGCTCGCGCCAGCACCGCTCGTCGCGGCGCCTCGTCGGTGATCAGGTGGAGGTACCGGCGGCGCTGCTGCAGGTCCGGGTCCTGCAGCCCGTGCCACTTCTCGGGGAGCGGCCGGAGGGCCTTCGTGAGCATCGCCCAGCGCTCGGCGAACAGGCTGAGCTCGCCGCGTCGCGTCGTGCCCACCGGGCCCTCCACGCCGACGATGTCGCCGAGGTCCAGCTCGCGGAGCAACGCGAACGCGTCCGGCTCGAGCCGGCCGCGGTCGAACACCACCTGGAGCTCGGCGTCGCGGTCACGGATCGTCGCGAACACCAGCTTGCCCAGATCGCGCTTCAGCAGGACACGGCCGGCGAGGACGGCGCGCGCCTCCGTCATCGCGTCGGGCCCCAGATCGGCGTGCGCCGCGCGGAGGTCGGCGATCGACGCCGGTCGGTCGACGCCGAGGACCGACCGGAGGTTCAGCGCGAACGCGCGATGGGGCCCCAGGCGCTCGAGCGACGCGCGCCGGGCGGCGAGGACCTCGGCCTCCCGGCCGGTCGCCTCCTCGTGTTCGGGCCCCTCGTGGGGCTCCTCGGGCTCCTCAGCCATCGGCCGGCTCCAGGTTCCGTTCGTGGACCAGCCGGAGGCCCTCGAGCGTGAGCCAGGGTTCGTGGTGCTGGATCGTCTGGCAGTGCGGGATCACCACGGGCGCGAGGCCGCCGGTGGCGACCGTCGTCGCCTCACCGATCTCGACGCGGATGCGCCGCACGATCCCGTCCACCATGTCCGCGGTGCCGAACACGAGTGCCGACTGGATGCACGCGACGGTGTTCGTGCCGATCACCGACGGGGGCGCCACCAGCTCGACGCGGGGCAGCCGGGCGGTCCGCGACACGAGGCTCGCCGCCGAGACCTGGATGCCGGGGCCGATCACCCCGCCGACGAACTCCCCCCGCTCCGAGACGACGTCGAAGTTCGTGCTGGTCCCGAAGTCGACGACGATCGCCGGGCCGCCGAAACGCCGGAACGCGGCGAGCGTGTTCACGACGCGATCGGCGCCGACCTCGCGCGGGTTGTCGGTGAGCACCGGCACGCCGGTCTTCGTGCCGGGACCGACGAAGATGGGCTCGAACGCGAGGTACGACTCGGCCATCTCACGGAGGGCGCTCGTCAGATCCGGCACGACGCTCGCCACGCACATCCCGTCGACGTCGCGGCGCAGGTTGAGTCCCGCATGCTCCAGGAGCCCGGAGAACTGGAGCGCCAACTCGTCGGACGTGCGTTCGGACCGGGTGGACAGACGCCAGGTGTGGCGGAGTTCGTCGCCGTCGAAGACGCCCAGGACGATCTCGGTGTTGCCGACGTCGACGGTGAGCAGCATGCGTTCAGCCTCCGGACCGGTCCGCTGAGGCGGACTCTAGCCCGGCGGCGTGCCGCTCGACGGGCCTACCCCGCAACGGGCAGGAGCACGTTGTCGATGAGCCGGGCGCTCGGGAACCGGGCCGCTACGATGGCGCGCACCGGTCGCTCGATCGTCTCGACCGGCTCGAACGTGGCCTCGTCGACCACCGCCGCGTAGTCGAGCCGCGCGAGCGGCGTCGCGCCGACCTCGCGCGCGATCACCGCCACGAGCACGCGCGCGTCCCGCTCGCCCGCCCGGGCGCGTTCGGCGGCCTCGGCGAGCCCGAGGAACAGGCAGGTCGCCTCCTGCCGCTCCTGCGGTGCGAGGTAGGCGTTCCGCGAGGACACGGCCAGACCGTCGGGCTCGCGAACCGTGGGACAGCCCACGATCTCGGCCGCCAGGCCGGACCCCTCGACCATCCTCCGGACCAGGAACAGCTGTTGCGCGTCCTTCTCGCCGAAGTACGCGCGGCACGGCCCGGCGACGTCGAGCAACCGATGGACCGCCGTGAGCACGCCGGCGAAGTGACCCGGCCGTGCGGCCCCCTCGAACGTCTCGCCGACCGGCCCGGGATCCGGCTCGACGAGGGCGACGCCCGGCGGGTACATCTGCTCGGTCGTGGGCGCCCACACGACGTCGACCCCCTCGCGCTGGCCGAGGGCGAGATCGTCCGGCAAGGGCCGCGGGTATCGCTCGAAGTCCTCGGACGGGCCGAACTGGAGGGGGTTCACGAAGATCGAGACGGCGACGCGATCGTTCTGGGTCCGCGCAAGCCGGATGTTCGCCGCGTGACCCGCGTGCAGCGCTCCCATCGTCGGATGGAAGCCGACGCGCAGCCCCTGCGCCCGCCAGTCCTCCGCGACGCGCGCGAAAGCATCCGCCTCGGCGATCAGCTCCACGCGGCGAGGACCTCCTCGACGGCGGCGCGGCCCTCGGGCGCGAGCCGGCCGGCGGCGGTCGCGACGTCGAGGGCGACCCGGCACATCGCGACGTAGGCCGCGACAGCGTCCGGGGCGTCCGCGGCGAGCGCTTCGAGGTTCCGGGTCACGGTCCCGGCGTCACCCCGGACGGCGGGGCCGGTCAGCGCCGCCCGCGGTCCGATCCGCGCGATGTTCTCGACCGTGGCCGCCTGAAGCGGCTCCATCGCCGCGAGCGGATCCGGCAGACCCGCGTCGCGGAACAACCGCTCCGCGACCGCCGAGGTGGCCACGACGTGGTTCGACGCGAAGACGGCCGCGGCGTGATACAGCGGGCGACGCTCGTCGGCCAGTCGGAACGACGTCGCGCCGAGGTCGCGCGCGAGCGACCCGCCGAGCGCCCATCCCTCCTCGTCGTCGGCGGTCACGGCCACGGTCGACCCCGGGATCGACGCGATCGCCCGCTCGACGTCGGGGAGCGTCTGGAGGGGATGGAACGCCAGCCGGCGCGCATCCCCGGCCCGCGCCGGCTCCAGGACATCGAGCCCGATCGCCCCCGACGTATGGGCGATCCACGTCCCCGGCGCGAGGGCGTCGCGCTCGGCGAGCGCGAGGACGACGTCGCCGATCGCGTCGTCGGGCACGGCGAGGATCACGAGCTCGCCGAGCCGTGCCGCGTCCGCGGGATCGAGCACCGGCACCCCCGGGAGCCACGCGGCGGCCCGTGCGGGCGTCGCGTCCCGCCCGGCCACGGCCACGATCGTGTGGCCCGCGCGCGCGAACAGCACCGCGAGGGCGGTCCCCACGCGGCCGGCACCGACCATCGCGATCCTCACGGCGCGGCTCCCCCGGAGCCGCCCGAGGACGCCGCGCGCGGCAGGACGAGCGGCGGCGCCACCGGCCGCGCCGGCTGGTCGCCGAGCGCGACGTCGAGGATGCGCCGGCCGTCCGGCAGCACCGGGTCCGGATCGATGTCGAGCAGCGGCAGCACCACGAACGCACGCTCGGTCATGCGCGGGTGCGGGAGCGTGAGCGTCGGATCGTCGCTGATCACGTCGTCGTAGAGCAGGACGTCGATGTCGATCGTTCGCGGCCCCCACCGTTCGACGCGCACACGTCCGAGCGCCGCCTCGACCCGGTGCGCGGCCGCGAGCACGTCGCCGGGACGGAGGTCGCCGGCGTCCGCGCGGATCACGGCGTTCAGGTAGGCCGGTTGGCCGGGCGGGCCGCCGACGGGATCGGTCTCCCACACGCGCGAGCACCGGACCGCGCGGACGCCCTGCTCGGCCAGCAGGTCGACGGCCCGTTGGAGGGTGGCGAGCCGGTCGCCGAGGTTGGCTCCGAGGGCGAGCGTCGCCGTGTGCACGGGCGGCGCCTCAAGCCTCCGGCAGCGTGACCGCGGCCGCCGCGCCCTGGATGCCGAGCCGCTCCGCGGCGTTCGGCTTGTGCACGATCACGGAGGCTCGCAGCACGCGGTCGAACGTCAGGCACTCGCGGGCTATGGCCTCGGCCATCGATTCGATCAGATCGAACGATCCGCCCTCAACGACGGCACGGACCCGTTCGGTCACTTCGCGGTAGTCGGCGGTTCCGTCGATCCGGTCCTCGCCGACGTTCACCTCCAGATCGAGGTCGACCACGAACGGCTGCGGAGCATCCTTCTCACCGCTCCGCGCGCCGTGGTGCCCGTCGGCCGCGATCCCGGACAGGAACAGCCGTGCGCGGGTCATGCGTTCGGTCCCACCTCCTGCTGCGACGGATCGATCGGCGCCGGCTCGCCGTCGTCCTCCTCGTACGGCGCCAGGTCGATCTGGGGCGGACGCCGCTCCAGCTGGAGCATCGTGATGCCGCCGTGATCGTGCGGCGCGCGCAGGTACCGCGCGCGCAGGTACTCGACGATCATCTCGCCCACCGACGCGAACGCGTCGTCGAGCAGGAGATGCCCCGAGTCCGGCACGAGGCCGAGCGTCGAAGCGGGGATCGCGTCGTTGAGCCGCTCGGCGACGCCGACCGGCACCACGCGGTCCTCCTCACCCCACAGGAGCAGGACCGGCCGTTCCCACGCGCCCATCGCGGCGTCGAGATCCATCAACCCGTCGCCGGCGAGCGCGGCGCGGCCGCGCCGGTACGCCTCGGGATCGTTCGACCACGGCGACAGGTACGCCTCGGCGTCGGCCCGGTCGAGATCCTCGACGTGGGCTTCGTCCAGCGCGGCCGCTGGGTCGTCGGGAAGCGCCGGCCACGCGTCGAACGCGACCGAGTCCAGCAGGACCATCGCGTCGACGTCGGCGCCGCCGAACGCCAGCAGCTGCGCAACGCCGCCGCCTGTCCCGTGCGCCACGATCGCGACGCGCTCAAGGCTCAGCCGCGCGAGGAGGTCGTGGACGGCGGCGGCCTGTTCCTTCAGGCCCGTTCCGGCGAAGGGCGTCGGGTCGACGACGATCGTGCGGAACCGCGTGGCGAGCATCGGCGCCAACCACCGGAACGCGTACGCGCCGAACGGGAACCCGGGCAGGACCAGGACGGGTTCGCCCTCGCCGAGCTCCTCGAACGCGACGTCCGTCACCCGGCGCCTCCGCGCACGATCGCGTCCGCGACCCGCAACGCGCGGACCGTCTCCTTCACGTCGTGGACGCGAAGGAGGTCGGCTCCGTACGCAACGGCGAGCACGGCGGCCGCGATCGACCCCTCGAGGCGCTCCGCCGGATCCTCGGTCCCGCTCAGCGTGCCGATGAAGCGCTTCCGTGAGGCGCCGACGAGGACGGCGACACCCAGGGTGCGCAGCTCCGGGACGCCGCGAAGCAGCGCGAGGTTGTGCTCGACGTTCTTGCCGAACCCGATGCCGGGGTCGACGCAGATCCGCTCCTCGGCGATGCCCTTGAAGACCGCCGCTTCGATCCGTTCCCGCAGGTACTCGCGCACCTCGGTCACCACGTCGTCGTAGCGAGGGTCGTCCTGCATCGTCTTTGGCTCGCCGAGCATGTGCATCAGGACGATCCCGACGCCGCCGTCGCGGACGACCTCGAGCATCGCGGGATCGCGGCCGCCGGTCACGTCGTTCACCACGACCGCGCCGGCCCGGATCGAGGCGCGAGCGACCTCGTGCTTGCGCGTATCCACGCTGACCGGCGTTCCCGGCCGGGCCTTGCGGAGCCCCTCGATCACGGGCAGCACGCGACGGAGCTCCTCGTCCAGCGACACCGGATCGGAACCCGGTCGGGTGGATTCGCCACCGATGTCGAGCAGGTCGGCGCCCTCGTCCGCGAGCGTCGCCCCGCGCTGCACAGCATCCTCGGCCGTCGCGAACATGCCCCCGTCGCTGAACGAATCGGGCGTCACGTTGACGACGCCCATCACGAGCGTGCGCTCCCCGAGCGCGAACGCCTCGTCGCCGCAGATCCAGGTGCGTGCTCCGTCGGTCACGGAGCCATCGTAGATGCGGCGGCGGGCGGGTGGCCGCTCAGCCGCTCGGCGCCCACGAGGCCGCCGAGCCGAACGGCCCGACGCCCCTGGGCAGGTCAACCTGCGCCAGGCCGGACCCGTCGGCTCCGATCGTCCAGAGCCCGGGAACGTCGTGAGGCCCGGGTCGAGCGAGCAGCACGCGGGATGCATCCGCGGACCAGCCGAGCGCGGACCACGTGACGCCATCGTCAGGCGTCAGCCGCCGCAGATCGGAGCCGGTGGCATCGACCAGCCACACAGAGCCGCCATCGGTCACTGGGTCGGTATCCAACCGTTGGAGTGCGATCGTCGAGCCGTCGGGAGACAGGTAGGCGCTCCCGACGAACCATGAGGGATCGAACACGTCGTGCAGGCCGGAGCCATCGGGATGTGCGGCGCGAACGTCTCGAGCGGCGAAGTAGATCCATCGCCCGTCCGGCGACCACGACGGCGTGTTCTGGTTCGGTCCGCTCGTGCGTTGATCGAGCGCTCGTTCGTTCGTCCCGGCGACGTTCACGAGGTGGACGCCACCGTCGCGCTCCGAGTAGAACGCGAAGGT
>Ga0335082_10009950_pt1 | contig 10320 bp, 9 predicted proteins | sample Lox_Sample_41_FD_206718 | JGI IMG/M metagenome (GOLD analysis project Ga0335082, IMG submission 206718) | Soil microbial communities from Loxahatchee National Wildlife Refuge, Florida, United States - Lox_Sample_4.1 | ecosystem: Environmental > Terrestrial > Soil > Wetlands | place: USA: Florida...
CGGGCCTTCACCCAGCGGCTGGTCACCCAGATGTACTTCCCCGGCGACCCGCTGCTGCCGCTCGACCCGATCTTCAATTCGGTGCCCGACGAGAAGGCCAGGCAGCGGCTGGTCGCCAGGTTCGACATCGAACTGACCCAGCCCGAGTGGGCGCTCGGCTACGAGTGGGACATCGTGCTGCGCGGTCGCGACGGGACCGTCTTCGAGTAAAGGACGACACGACAGTGCCAGGGTTGACGCCTTCCCAGACCGTGGGCCCGTACTTCTCGATGCGGCTGCCGTGGCCCGACGGCCCGTTCGTGGTGCCCGAGGGGACCCCGGGTGCGATCACGATCGTCGGGCGGCTCTACGACGGCGCCGGGAACATCATCCCGGACGGGCTGATCGAGACGTGGCAGGCCGGTCCCGACGGGCGCTTCGCCCATCCCGACGACCCGCGCGGGCCCACCCCGGGCGGGTATCAGAGCTTCCGCGGCTTCGGCCGCTGCCCGACCGCGCCGGACGGCTCGTACCGCATCGTCACGCTCAAGCCAGGCCCGCTGCCGGCCCCCGACGGCACCATCGAGGCGCCGCACCTGGACGTGTCGGTGTTCGCGCGCGGCCTGCTCGACCGCGTGGTCACCCGCATGTACTTCCCCGACGAGCCGACCGCCAACGCCGCGGACCCGGTGCTGTGTTCCATCGGCGCGCCAGGGCGGCGGGCCACGCTCGTCGCGGCGCCCGAGCCGGAGGGCCAGCTCCGGTTCGACATCTTCCTGCAGGGTGAGCGCGAGACAGTCTTCTTCGATGCCTGAAGTCCGCCTGGTCTCCTCGATGGAGGGGCCGGACGGCGCACCCGTGCTGGTCCTGGCCAACCCGATCGGCACCACCCGGGCCATCTGGGACGCCCAGGCCCGGGTCCTGCGCACCGATCACCGGCTGCTCAGGTTCGAACTGCGCGGCCACGGGGCACCCGGCGCGCAGTCGGACGCCCCGCCCGGCCCCTACTCCATCGCCGAGCTCGGCACCGACGTGCTCAGCCTCATGCGCGAGCATGGCGTCGCCACGGCCGCCTACTGCGGCATCTCCATCGGCGGGATGACCGGGCTGTGGCTCGCCGCCAACGCGCCGGAGCGGATCTCGTCCCTGGTGGTGTGCTGCGCGGCCATCACCCCGATGCCGTCGCGGCAGTCATGGCTGGACCGGGCCGCGCTGGTGCGCTCCGGGGGGATGGCGGCGATCAGCGAGATGGTCCCGCCGCGCTGGTTCACCCCGGATTTCATCACCCGGCAGCCCGCGGCGGTCGCCTTCGTCATGGACATGCTGCACGGCACCGACCCGGTGGGCTACGCGGGCTGTGCCGCGGCCATCGCCGCCATGGACCTGCGTCCCGCGCTCGGCGCGATCAAGGCACCCACCCTGGTCATCGCCGGAGCCGAGGACCAGGCCGCACCACCCTGGCAGGGCGCGATGACCGCGTCCGGCATCGCGGACTCCCGGCTCCGGGTCATCCACGGCACCTCGCACCTGGCTCCTTATCAGACACCCGGTCCGGTCACTGCCGCTATTCTCAGTCACCTGGGGGTCTCTGAGAAGCTCCCCTGAGGAGGAGCCGTGCTGCCCTGGTCCGCGGATCTCGCCGGCCGCATCGACGAGCAGGTCATCAGCAGCGAACTGCTGCGCGGTAACCCGCTCGGTGACCCGTACGAGCGGCCTGTGCTCGTGTACCTGCCGCCGGGGTACGACGACGAGTCAGAGGACCCGGGCCGCCGGTACCCGTCGGTGTACGTCATCCAGGGCTACACCGGGCACGTGGCCATGTGGCGGAACCGGTCCGCCTTCCGGCAGCCGTTCCCCGAGACCGCCGATGCGATGTTCGCCCGCGGCGAGGCGCCGCCGGCCATCGTGGTCTACGTCGACGCGTGGACCAGTTACGGCGGCAGCCAGTTCGTCGACTCGCCGGGCACCGGGCGGTACCACTCTTATCTGTGCGACGAGGTCGTGCCCTGGGTGGACGCGCGGTACCGCACCCTGCCCGGGGCCGCGCACCGGGCCATCATGGGCAAGTCGAGCGGCGGGTTCGGCGCGATGATCACGCCGATGCTCCGGCCGGACCTGTTCGGCGCGCTGGCCACGCACGCCGGCGACACGCTGTACGAGTACTGCTACCTCCCTGAGTTCGCCGCCGCCGTCCGGCACCTGCGGGGCCATGACGGCGACATCTGGCGGTGGTGGCGGGACTTCGGGTCCCGGGTGTCCTTCACCAGGGAGGAGGACATGGCGCTGCTGTCGGTGCTCGGCGTGGCGGCCTGCTTCTCCGCGAACGAGGACGGTACCGTGGAGCTGCCGTTCGACCCGGCGACCGGAGCGATCCGGCCAGCCGTATGGCAGCGGTGGCTGGACTGGGACCCGGTGCGGATGGTGGCATTCCACCCGGATGCGCTGCGGGGGCTGCGGGCTATCTGGATCGACGCGGGCACGCGGGACGAGTACCACCTTGACCTCGGCGCCCAGGCGTTCCGTACCGCGCTCAAGGACATCGGCGTCGCCGACGACCGCGTGCATTTCGAGCTTTTCGAGGCCGGGCACATGGGCATCGACTATCGTTACCCGGTGTCCCTGGCATGGCTCTGCAGCCGGATAAACCCTTAGAACCCGAGAAAGCTAAGTAGCGGCTAAGAAGCCGCCGGCCGACCCGGCAGTCTGGTACGTTTCCGGCGTATTGGGAACGGGGTCGCATCCGAAGGATCCGATGGACCCCGGTGCACCCCAAAGAACACTGAACCTCGAATGGAGAGTCGTTATGCGCAAGAGCGGGTTTGCAGCAGCTGCCGTCCTCGGTTCGCTAGCCCTGCTGCTGACCGCGTGCGGGGGATCGTCGGGATCATCGAGCAGTCCGACCACGACGTCGACCGCCCAGCCGGGTGGCCAGGCGACCAGCGCAGCGCTGAGCAACGTGCCGCCACCAGGTTCGACCGTGCTGCATGTTCAGAAGTCCGCCATCGGCTGGGTGCTCGCCGCGGCCAACGGGCAGGTTGTCTACTCGTACGACAAGGACCCCAAGGGCGGCACGCCGGCCTGCACCGGTTCCTGCGCGCAGATCTGGCTGCCGGTGACGGGCAGCCACCCGATGGCGAGCCCGGCCGACAAGGGCCTGGGCACGTTCGGCACGGTCGCTATCTCGAACGGCGTCAAGCAGGTCACCTACAACGGCAGTCCGCTGTACACCTTCAAGGGCGCGAAGGCGCTGGCCACCAAGGGCAACGGCATGGGCGGTGTGTGGCACGTGATCAAGATGTCCGAGAGCAACATCGTCGGCGGCGCTGGCTGACCGCCGCGCGCCAGAGGTTCCAGCGTTCCCGGACCGCACATCATGACGGCCCGGCGTGTCATCCTTGCGAATTGGAGAAACGTTATGCGTAAGAGCGGGTGGGCCGCAGCTTCCGGCATCGGATCGCTGGTGCTGCTACTAGCCGCGTGCGGGGGGTCGTCGAATTCGGCGGCGGGTTCCCCGTCGAGTGCGCCGCTGGCCAGCAGCGGGTCGTCGGGTGCGCTCGCGCCGTCGTCGGCGCCCGCGTCATCGGCGACAGCGGCGGCCACGGCCACCAAGAGCGGGTCGAAGAAGAAGGCTAAGCCCCACAAGTCGGTGGCCCCGCTGCCGAGCGGCGGCGACCAGTCCATCCCGGCGGTCGGTACGACCGTCATGATCGTGCAGAAGACCTCCATCGGCTACGTGCTCGCCGAGGCCAACCGCCAGGTGGTCTACACGTACTCGAAGGACTCCAAGGGCGGCAAGCCCACCTGCACCGGCGCCTGCGCCGCGACCTGGCTACCCGCCACGGGAACGCCCCAGGCCGGCCCGGCCGACGTCTTCTCCGGCCAGTTCGGCTTGGTGACCCGCGCCGACGGTACCAAGCAGATCACCTACAACGGCCTTCCGCTCTACCTGCTCAAGGGCGCGGCGGGGATGGCCACGACCGGCAACGGCCAGGGCGGCGTCTGGCACGTGGTCAAGCTTTCCGCCAGCAATATCCGCGCCTGACCGCTTTATCCCAGCTCACCACCTGGCGATTGCCCGTCTGTAGGCGGGGGTATCACGCGTTCGTGACCAGCCAGGCCGCCGGCCAGCAGCCCGCGCAGCAGCGCGGGCTGCTGGTCATTTACGGCGCGCTGATGCTGGCCCTGCTGCTGGCCGCGCTGGACCAGACCATCGTCGCCACCGCGCTGCCTACCATCGTCAGCGACCTCGGCGGCCTCAGCCACCTGTCCTGGGTGATCACCGCCTACCTCCTGGCCAGCACGGCGACGACCCAGGTGTGGGGCAAGCTCGGCGACCAGTACGGCCGCAAGTACCTGTTCATCACCGCGATCGTGATCTTCCTGATCGGCTCGGCGCTGTCCGGGCTGTCCCAGACCATGGGTGAGCTGATCGCGTTCCGCGCGCTGCAGGGGGTCGGCGGCGGCGGCCTCATCGTGCTCACCCAGGCCATCGTGGGCGACATCGTCCCGCCTCGCGAGCGGGGCAAGTACCAGGGCGCGTTCGGCGCCGTCTTCGGCGTATCAAGCGTCATCGGCCCCCTGCTCGGCGGGTTCTTCGTGGACAACCTGTCCTGGCGGTGGGTGTTCTACATCAACCTGCCGATCGGGGTGGTCGCGCTCGCCGTGATCATCGTGGTGCTGCCGGCCAGCTCGACCCGGCGAAAGCACACCATCGACTACCTGGGCGCCATCCTGCTCGCCGGCTTCGCCACCACCGTCGTGCTCGCGACGTCATGGGGCGGCACCACCTATCCCTGGGGTTCCCCGGAGATCATCGGGCTGTTCGCCGCGTCGGTGGTGTTCATCGTGGCCTGGTGGCTGGCCGAGCGGCGGGCCGCCGAGCCGGTGCTGCCGCTCCGGCTGTTCCGCAACCCGGTGTTCCGCGTGAGCGCTGCGATCAGCCTCGCGGCTGGTTTCGCGTTGTTCGGCTCGATCTCCTTCCTGCCGCTGTTCCTGCAGGTGGTGCACGGTGTCTCGCCCACCCTGTCCGGTGTGTACCTGCTGCCGATGGTCGGCGGGCTGCTGATCACCTCGATCACCAGCGGTCAGCTGATCGCCCGCACCGGCCGGTACAAGATCTACCCGATCATCGGCACCGCGGTGCTCGTGGTGGCGCTGCTCCTGCTGTCCCGGCTGGACGAGAACACCCCGACGGCGCTCATGAGCGTCTACTTCTTCGCGCTCGGCTTCGCGCTGGGGCTGATCCTCCAGGTCCTGGTCATTGCCGTGCAGAACTCGGCCGACTACGCCGACCTCGGTGCGGCGACGTCCGGGGTCACCTTCTTCCGCAGTATCGGCGGGGCCTTCGGCGTGTCGGTGTTCGGCGCGATCTTCTCCAACCAGCTGGCCCGCGAGCTGGCCGCGGCATTGCGCGGCATCACGCTGCCGCCCGGGTTCAACGCCGCCAGCTCGCAGGCCAACCCCGCGCTGCTGAAGACACTGCCGGCCGCGCTCAGGGACGCGATCGGGCACGCGTACTCGCTGGCCCTGCATCCGGTCTTCCTGTGGGCGATTCCCTTGGCCGTGGTGGCGTTCATCCTGTCCTGGTTCCTGCGTGAGGTCCCGCTGCGCACCACCAGCTCCGTCGGCATCGGTGAGGGACTGGGGGCGACCCCGCCGGCGCGCACCTCGGTCGACGAGGTGGAACGCTCGCTGGTGCGGCTCGGCGCGGCGGATATCCGCCGGCGCGGGTACGAGCGGCTGACCGATCTAGCAGGACTTGACCTGCCCGCGGGGAGCTCGTGGATCCTCACTCGGCTGGCCAAGCAAGGCCCGGTACGTTCCGAGGATCTGGCCCGGCAGGCCAACGTGACCGTGGACTACGGCAAGCCGTTCGTGGACCGGCTCGTCGCCGAGGACATGGTGATCCGCTCGGACGGGACGCTGGTGCTCACCGACGCCGGCCGCGCGGCCGCCGAGCGGCTGTTCGCGGCCCGCCGCGAAGGGCTGCGTGAACTGCTGGCCGACTGGTCGCCCGAGGAGTACGCCGAGCTCGGCGAGCTGCTCACCAAGCTGTCCCGGGCCCTGCTCGGCGAGGACGCCGACCGCAAGCTCATCGACTCCACGGACAAGGGAAAGGTAACGAGGTCCTTAAGGCCTCCGGCCGGCCCGAACCCGCGCGCCACGCGGCGCGTACCCCATGGCTGAGGGGAGCGGCCGGGTCAGGCGAGGGAGAGCCTCATGCGATATTGGCTGGCGGCATCCGCCGTGTTCGGAATCTTCCTGGTGGCCGGCTGCGGGACAGCCGCCACGCCGGGCTCCGCGTATAGCGGCGCCACCACCACGGTAATGTCCAGCGCATCCGCGGCGGCGTCGGGCATGAGCTCGACCGCGTCCCGGTCCTCCGCGGTGCTGACGGTCAGGAAGACTCCGATCGGCTACGTGCTCGCCAACGCGAACGGCTACACCCTCTACTGGTTCGCCAAGGACCCCCGGGGCGGCTCGAACCCGGCCTGCGCCGGCTCCTGCCTGCTCGCCTGGTTCCCGGTGAAGGGCCATCCGGTGCCGGCTAGCGGCACCACGCTCGACGGCAAGCTCGACTGCATCACCCGCCCCGGTGGCGTGGTGCAGGCCACCTACAACGGCTATCCGCTGTATACGTTCGGCAGCGACAGCGCCCCCGGCATGACCAACGGCAACGGCAGCGCAGGCGCCTGGCACGTCATCAAGGCAAAGGCCCCAGCCGCCACCTCCGCCCCCGGCTACTGACCCGGCCCCAAGATGCCGTAGGCGGCGCGCAGCCGGGACGCGGCGGCGGCCGGAGCGTGCACGTGGTCCAGGCCGAGCAGGGCCGCACCGGCCACCGGCGGGACGTCGATCACGCGGACCTCGGCGGCCGGGGCGGCCGCGGCGAGCTGGCGGGTGATCCCGGACATCAGCAGCGGGTTCCGCGCGGTGACGACGCCGCCGCCCAGCACCACGGGCGTGGCCAGGGCGGTCAGGTCGAGGCGGCGCATCGCGGTGATGGCCATGACCGAGATCTCGTCGGCCAGGCGGTTCACCACCGTGCGGGCCACGGCGTCGCCCTCGTCGGAAGCGCGCAGCAGCATCGGCGCCAGGCCGGTCAGGTCGTCATGGGAGATCTTGCCCTTGTGGATGCCGATCGTGACCTCCTCGACCCGCTCTACGCCGAAGTGCCGGGTCAGGTAGCCGGCCAGCGCCGTGTCCGGGCCGCGGCCGTCCTCCGCGCGTATCGCGTGCCAGAGCACCTCGAGGCCGAGGCCGTAGCCGCCGCCCCAGTCGCCCGAGATAGTGCCGAGAGCCAGGTACCGGGTGACCCGGCCGTCCGGCGCGACGCCGACGGCGTTGATGCCCGCGCCGCAGACCACGGCCACGCCCCAGTGCGGACCGGATCCTTCGACCGCGTCCGGCAGGCCCGAACGCAGGATGGCGAAGGTGTCGTTGACCACGGTGACGCTGTCGCTCCAGCCCTGGGCCTGCACCGCCGTGGCGTGCTCCACCTCCTCTTCGGGCAGGTCGGCGTTGGCCAGGCAGGCCACCGTGTGCCGGGCCAGCGGGCCGTCCGGGCGCTGGCCCAGCTGTGCCCCCAGCTGGGCCGCGGCCTGCTTGACCACCGCGTCCAGGATCAGCACGGTCTGGTCGACGCCGACCTCGTGCGCGTTGATGCCGGGGCCGCGGGCCGAGGCGAGCAGCGTCCCGTCCTCCGCGACCAGGGCCACATCCGTCTTGCTGTTGCCCCCGTCGATGGCCAGCACGGCCGGCCTGGGCGCGTCAGCCAAGGCCAGAACCCTGATCCGCGCCCAGGGCGAACGCCAGCAGCGAGTTGGCGGTGTAGTCGTCGGCGGGTTCGACCGAGGGCCAGGAGACCACGTTGTCCTCGTAGGAGGCGGTCTTGGTGTTGAACGGCGCGAAGTGACCCGCGCTGCAGGCGCGCATGCCGTCGACCGTGCCCAGGTCGGTGAAGTTGTCCGGGCTGCTCGGCCCGTCGGTGGTCGCGCCGAGCTGGATGTCACCGCGGCCGGTGAGCGAGCCCGCCAGGTTGGCGATCTCGCTCTGCATGCAGTGCGGGAATACCGTGCCGGCGCCGACCACGAAGGAGGTGCCCCAGCCGTTCGCGCCGAGCGCGAAGTTCAGCTGCTGCTGCGCGAACGAGGTGAAGCGGTGCGAACCGCCGTACTTCTGGTACAGCGCGTCGGTGATGTACAGGCCGAACGCATGCGGCGACGCGTCCGAATCGCCGAGCTGGGAGCCAAGCGCGAACGGGTCGCCCTTGGCCTGCGCCTGCCCCGCCCGCAGCTGCGCGGCCATGTCGGCCAGCAGCGTCGCCGGCGAGACCGGGTACGCACCGGCCTGCCGCATCGCCTGGATCAGTTCGGCCTCGGCGACGGCGCCGGTGTCGTAGAGGTTGAACGTGTCGTCGTGTCCCTGGGCGATGTACGCGCGGGCCCACCGGCCCGCGGCGGCCAGGTCCGCGCGCACCCGCGCGGCCGGAGCCCCGGCGGCCTCGTCGGCCAGGGCGATCTCCGCGGCGCCCCAGAGCATGTCGCTCTTCCACTGGGTGGCCGGGTAGAAGTCGTGCGGGAACACGGTGACGAGCTGGCCCACGTTGGTCGTCTTGGCCATCGCGTAGACACTCCGGGCCAGGCTCATCAGGTGCGCCGCAGAAGCCGGATCCGATCCGGCCGCCAGCTGTGCGCCGAGGGCGAAGTCGGCGGCGAACCGGCCCGCCAGGTTCGGGCTGACCTTCTGGCCGGGCGGGGCGGCCGGGAACACCGGCCGGTACTTGACGTAGTAGGCGCTCGGGCCGGGGTTCCCGCCTGGCTTCACGTTCAACCGGTCCTCCTGCTGGGGCAGGAACCAGAAGTTGTAATCGCCCTGGATCGTGTTGCTGGCGTTGCCGGTGCCGATGCCGACCTGGGCGTAGAGCACCTTGCGGGCGGGATCCCACAGCTTGGTGACCCACTGCAGGCCGAACGCCGCCTCCTGCTGGAGCATGTCGTAGGAGTTCGGGTAGTCGCGCGCCGCGAGCAGCATGAGCGCGTCGGCGTAGCTGGCGGTGTACCCGAACTTCTCGTAGCCGCCGCCCGCGTCGAACCAGCCGCCGGACACGTCGACCGGACCGCCGGTCTTCTTCAGCGTGCCGAGCAGGTTGTCGTCGCTGTCGTAGCGCGGGTCGGCGTAGACGTAGGCCTTCTTGTCGGTCAGGTTGGCGGGCTTCCGGTCCAGGACCGAGGAAACGACGTCCGGCCCGTCCCGCTCAGAAGTGAGGTACCGAACGGAGTTGTCCACCAGCTCCCGGTACAGCTGGGGGCCGTCCCCGATGGTGAACCCCGGGGAGGACGCGCGCGCCGGAGACAGCAGCCTGACGCGGTACTGCCCCGGCAGCGTCAATCCGGAGAAACCGAGCCGGTATACCGCCTGGTAATTGGCGTTCCACGCTCCCACGTCGTCGGCGGAGGTGCCCCGGTACGCAACGCCGTACGGGGTGACCACCTCGAACCGCACGCGCGCGACCTTGCGCGGCAGCATCACGTAGGCGGCCTTCGGCCCGGACGACGGGTAACCGACCTGGTTGACCCGGATCTGCGGGGGAGGACTCGCGGATGCCCCGGCGGCGGCCGGCTGAAGCAGCGCGCCCGTCACCGCGACCGCTGCCACGGCTATAGTCGACCATGTCCGACGATTAGCTATCATGGGGGGTCCTTAGGTCCATGAAAGGAAGCCGGCGTTTTCCGCGATCAGCCGGTCGGTCAGGCACTGCGCCGTGTCCGCCTGGCCCACCAGCGGGTGCGCGAGCAGCGCGTCGTACACCCGGTCCCGGCCACCGCGCAGGGCGGCCTCGAGCGCGAGCTCCTCGTACGCGTAGACGTGCGCGATCAGCCCGCGCAGCAGGGGTTCTACCGGGTCGATCAGCACCGGGTCGGCACCGGCGGACCCGATCACGGCCGGCACCTCGATCACCGCGTCGTCGGGCAGGAACGGCAGCGTCCCGTGGTTGAGCGTATTGACCACCTGCACGTCCTGCCGGTCGCCGGTGAGCGAGACGAGCAGGTCCACCGCCGCCTCGGAATACCACGCCCCGCCCCGCTGGGCCAGCTGCGGCGGCTTAGTGCGCAGCGCCGGGTCGGCGTAGCGCTCGAGCAGCTCGGCCTCTAGCCGGGCGACCTCCTCGGCCCTGGTCACGGCGCCACGCAGCGACTCGACCACCGCGTCGTGGGCGTAGAAGTAGCGCAGGTAGTACGACGGCACCATGCCGAGGTGCCGGATGAAGTCGGCCGGCATCCCGGTGTGCGGCGCGATCTCGTCCGCGTGCTTGGCCAGCAGTTCGGGCAGCACGTCCAC
>Ga0335082_10009952_pt1 | contig 10320 bp, 10 predicted proteins | sample Lox_Sample_41_FD_206718 | JGI IMG/M metagenome (GOLD analysis project Ga0335082, IMG submission 206718) | Soil microbial communities from Loxahatchee National Wildlife Refuge, Florida, United States - Lox_Sample_4.1 | ecosystem: Environmental > Terrestrial > Soil > Wetlands | place: USA...
ACCGATGGATTCTTCGGCGACCTGCTCGCGACCAGCTTCCGCGCCCGCGGCGCGCAAGGCCTGGTGATCGACGCCGGCGTGCGCGACGTGAAGGACCTGACGGCGATGGGGTTCCCGGTGTTCTCGAAAGCGATCAGCGCAAAGGGAACGATCAAGGCCACGCTCGGCTCGGTCAACATCCCGGTCGTTTGCGCCGGCGCGCTCGTGAATCCGGGCGATGTCATCCTCGCCGACGACGATGGCGTGGTCGTGGTGCCCGCGGCCGCAGCGCGCCAGGCTGCAGATGCCGCCGAGGCGCGCGAGAGCAACGAGGCCGAGAAGCGCAGCAAGCTCGCTGCCGGCGTGCTGGGACTCGACATGTACAAGATGCGCGAAGGACTCGAGCGCGCGGGCCTGAAGTACGTGGATTGACCGCCATGACGACGAATCCGTTGCAGTGGCACATCGGCTTCGTCGGCTACGGCGAGGTCGGCCGCATCCTGTCCGAGGATCTGCGCAAGCAGGGTGTGCGGGTGAGTGCCTGCGACGTCAAGATCGGCACGAAGGCGGAAGCGCCGTTGCGCGAGCACGCTGACGTGCACGGCGTCGAACTGATCGTGGCGCACGCGGAACTCGCGCGCCGCGCGGACTTCATCGTCTCGGCGGTGACGGCAAGCCAGGCGGTCGCGGTCGCGCAGGCATGCGCGCCGGGCGTGCGCAAGGACACGTGGTTCCTCGACTTCAACTCGGCGTCGCCGGGAGCGAAGCAGCGCGCCGCCTCGTTCATCGACGGCGCGGGTGGCCGCTATGTCGAAGGTGCGGTGATGACTTCGGTGCCGCCGTACCGGATCAAGGTGCCGCTGCTGCTGGGTGGCCCGGGTGCCGCGGCCTTGCAGCCGCTGCTCGTGACGCTGGGCTTTGCCGCGAAAGTTGCAAGCGAAAAGCTCGGCGTCGCATCGGCGACCAAGATGTGCCGCAGCGTGATGATCAAGGGCATGGAAGCGATGGTGATCGAAAGCCTCACCGCGGCGCGCGCCTACGGTGTCGAAGACGCGGTGCTGGCGTCGCTGCAGGAGACGTTTCCCGGAATCGATTGGGAAAAGCAGGCTGCGTACTTCTTCCAGCGCGTCATCGAGCACGGGCGCCGGCGCAGCGAGGAGGTGCACGAAGTGGCGGAGACCGTGCGCGAGATAGGACTCACGCCGTGGTCGTCGCAAGGCACTGCCGAGCGCCAGGCTTGGGTGGCGGATCTCGCCGACAAGGGCATCTTCGGAAGCCGGGGTGCGAAGGAATTCGCGCGCAGTGCCAACTGGCGCACCGAAGCCGATCGCATCCTCGCTCACGTGAAACCCGCAACCTGAGGCTTGCGCAGATGCAATTCGAAAAGACACCGGGCTGGCTCGATTGGTACGCAAACCCTTCGAAGCCGCAATTCCGGGTGCCGGCCGGCAGTGTCGACGCGCACTGCCACGTGTTCGGGCCCGGCGCGGAATTTCCGTTCGCCCCGGAGCGCAAGTACACGCCGTGCGATGCGTCGAAGGCGCAGCTCTTCGCGCTGCGCGATCACCTCGGTTTCGCGCGCAACGTCATCGTGCAGGCGACCTGCCACGGCGCGGACAACCGCGCGCTGGTCGATGCGCTGAAGAGCGCTCGGGGCGCCGCACGTGGCGTGGCGACGGTCAAGCGCAGCGTCAGCGACACCGAGTTGCAGGCGCTGCATGCCGCGGGCGTGCGCGGCGTGCGCTTCAATTTCGTCAAGCGCCTGGTCGACTTCACGCCCAAGGACGAGCTGCTCGAAATCGCGGGCCGCATCGCCGGCCTGGGCTGGCACGTCGTCATCTACTTCGAGGCGGTCGACCTGCCCGAGCTCTGGGACTTCTTCACCGCGCTGCCGACGATGGTCGTGGTCGATCACATGGGACGCCCCGACGTGAGAAAGCCCGTCGACGGGCCGGAATTCGAACGGTTCGTGCGGTTCATGCGCGAGAACGCGAACGTGTGGTCGAAGGTGAGCTGCCCCGAGCGGCTCTCGGTCTCCGGTCCGCCCGCACTGAACGGCGAGCGCAATGCGTATCGCGACGTGGTGCCTTTCGCGAAGCGCATCGTCGCGACCTTTCCCGACCGGGTGCTATGGGGCACCGACTGGCCGCATCCGAACCTGAAGGACCACATGCCCGACGACGGGCTCCTCGTCGACTTCATCCCGCACATCGCGACCACGCCGGAACTGCAGAGAAAGCTGCTGGTGGACAACCCGATGCGCCTCTACTGGCCCGAGGAATGAGCGCGAACCGCGCAGGCGTTGCGGCGATCGTCGCGCTCGCGGCGACGCTGCTCGGCGCTTGCAGTACGAGCGCACCGACGTCGTCGTCGCCGCTGAGCCTCGGCGCCGATCCCGCTGCTGCATGCGCGGCGCTGACCGCCCCCGTGCCTCCGAGTGCGATCGGACTTCCGAGCGGCGCTGCGACCATCGAATCGGCGACGCTGATGCCTGAAACTGCACTGGCCGTGGCAGAACGCGGACCGAATCCCGCAGCGCGCATCGCGCCGCCTGCGCCGCCGTTCTGTCGCGTGCTCGGCCGCGTCGCACCGCTCGATCCGACGGCTCCGCCCATCCGTTTCCAGGTGCCCGCGCTCGTCGAGTGGGGCGAACGCGGGCGCGCACCATCCGGCCTGGAGATTGTCGAACAACCCGTGCAGGCGCCGCTTGTGGTGACACGCGCGCATCCGCTTCGCGGGTGGCCGCAGTGGCCGCGCTACAGGGGCGGCGACGCGGCGCAGGCATCCAGTTTCGAATGCACCCGGTAAGGAACGCACATGGCATTGGACAAGCCCTACAAGGATGTTCCGGGAACAACGATCTTCGATGCCGAACAGTCGCGCCTCGGATATCACCTGAATCAGTTCTGCATGTCGCTGATGAAGCCGGAGAACCGCGCGCGCTTCAAGGGGAACGAACGTGCCTACCTCGACGAGTGGCCCATGACGGAGGAGCAGAAGCAGGCGGTGCTGGCGCTCGATCTGAATCGCTGCATCGCTCTCGGCGGCAACATCTACTTCCTCTCCAAGCTCGGCGCGACGCGTGGCAAGAGCTTCCAGCAGATGGCCGGGAGCATGACGGGCCTGAGTGAAGAGGAGTACCGCAAGATGATGGTCGAAGGCGGACGACCGATCGAAGGCAACCGCTACATCGGGGAGAAACGCTAGTGGCGCGCATCACTGCCAGCATCTACACGTCGCACGTGCCGGCCATCGGCGCTGCGATCGACCACGGAAAGACCGGCGAGCCGTACTGGCAGCTCGTCTTCAAGGGCTACGACTTCTCCAAACAATGGATGCGCGAGCACAAGCCCGACGTCATCTTCCTCGTCTACAACGATCACGCGACCGCTTTCAGCCTCGAGATCATTCCGACTTTCGCGATCGGCACCGCGGCTGAGTTCAAGGTCGCCGACGAAGGATGGGGTCCGCGGCCGGTGCCGGACGTGATCGGCCATCCGGAACTCGCTGCGCACATCGCGCAGTCGGTCATCCAGGATGATTTCGACCTCACGATCGTCAACAAGATGGACGTCGATCACGGCCTGACCGTGCCGCTGAGCCTCATGTGCGGGCAGCCGCAGGCGTGGCCGTGCCCGGTGATCCCGTTCGCCGTCAATGTCGTGCAGTACCCGGTGCCTTCCGGGCGGCGCTGCTTCATGCTCGGCCAGGCGATCCGCAAGGCGATCGAATCGTTCGACCCGCCGCTCAACGTGCAGATCTGGGGCACGGGCGGAATGAGTCACCAGTTGCAAGGACCGCGCGCCGGCCTGATCAACAAGGAATTCGACAAGCGCTTCCTCGACATGCTGATCGCCGATCCGGCGCACCTCGCGAACATGCCGCATATCGAATACGTGCGCGAAGCCGGCTCGGAGGGCATCGAACTGGTGATGTGGCTGATCGCGCGCGGCGCGATGGCGGATGTGAACGGCGGCAAGCCGCCGCGCGTGGCGCATCGGTTCTATCACGTGCCCGCGTCGAATACCGCGGTGGGACATCTGATCCTGGAGAACACCTGATGAGCAAGCCAATCGGGGTCGCATTGATCGGTGCGGGTGCCTTCGGCATCAAGCACATCGATGCGATCGAGCAGATCGACGGCGTCGAGGTCGTGTCCGTGGTCGGGCGCGAACTGGACAAGACGAAGGAAGTCGCGGCCAAGTACCGGATCGGTCACGTCGCGACCGAGCTCGACGCAAGCCTCGCGCTGAAGGAGGTCGACGCGGTGATCCTGTGCACGCCGACGCAGATGCACGCGGCACAGGCGCTCGCATGCCTGAACGCGGGCAAGCATGTGCAGGTGGAGATTCCGCTCGCCGACAGCCTGAAGGGTGCCGAGGCGGTGGCGGCGCTGCAGAAGCAGACCGGCCTGGTCGCAATGTGCGGGCACACGCGCCGCTTCAATCCGAGCCACCAGTGGGTGCACAAGCGCATCAGGAAGGGCGAGCTCAGCATCCAGCAGATGGATGTGCAGACGTATTTCTTCCGCCGCACCAACATCAATGCACTCGGCCAGCCGCGTTCGTGGACCGATCACCTGCTCTGGCATCACGCGGCGCATACGGTCGATCTGTTCGCCTACCAGACGGGCGGAACGATCGTCGCAGCCAACGCGTTGCAGGGCCCGATCCATCCGACCCTCGGCATCGCGATGGACATGTCGATCCAGCTGAAGAGCAGCACGGGAGCGATCTGCACGTTGTCCCTTTCGTTCAACAACGAAGGGCCGCTCGGAACGTTCTTCCGCTACATCTGCGACAACGGCACCTACATCGCGCGCTACGACGATCTGTTCGACGGCAAGGAGGCGAAGATCGACGTGTCCAAGGTCGATGTGTCGATGAACGGCATCGAACTGCAGGATCGCGAGTTCTTCGCGGCAATCCGCGAGCGGCGCGAGCCGAATGCAAGCGTTTCGATGGTGCTTCCGTGCTATCGCACCTTGCAACAGCTGGAGCAACAACTCGCTCGCGGCGCCTGACAGGCAGGTTGCCGATGCAGCAACGCAAGATCGGCCCGTTCAGCGTCACGGCAATCGGCCTCGGTTGCATGAACCTGAGCCACGCGTACGCGGCGCCGCCGCCCGTGCCGGAACGCGAGGCGCTGCTTGCGGCGGCCGTCGACGCGGGCGTCACCTATTTCGATACGGCCGCGCTGTACGGATTCGGTGCGAACGAAGAACTGGTCGGACGCGCGCTGAAGCCGCATCGCCGGCACATCGTGCTCGCCAGCAAGTGCGGCATGACCGGCGTCGACGGCAAGCGCGTCATCGATGGCCGGCCCGACACGATCGAGCGCACCTGCGAGGAGAGCCTGTGCCGCCTGCAGACCGACGTCATCGACCTGTATTACCTGCATCGCTGGGACAAGAAGGTGCCGATCGAAGAAAGCGTCGGCGCCCTGGCGAAGCTCGTGCGTGCGGGCAAGGTGCGTACGATCGGCCTGTCCGAAGTTTCGGCGGCGACGGTGCGGCGCGCGCACGCGGTGCATCCGGTCAGCGCGCTGCAGAACGAATATTCGCTCTGGACCCGCAACCCGGAGATCGCAAGTCTTGCGGCCTGCAAGGAACTGGGCATCGCGTTCGTCGCGTTCAGCCCGCTGGCACGCCGCTTCCTCACCGGAACGCTGCGCGACGTTTCCGGTTTCGAAGAGAAGGACATCCGGCGCGCGATGCCGCGCTTTGCGCCGGAGAACTACGCCGCGAACCTGCGCCTGCTCGACGAGTACGCGTCGATCGCGCGCTCGGTCGGCCGCACGCAGGCGCAACTCGCGCTCGCGTGGCTGCTGGCCCGCGGTGACCACGTTGTCCCGATTCCAGGCACGACGCGCGTCGAACATCTGCGCGAGAACCTGGGCGCACTCTCCGTCGAACTCGACGCAGCGACGATGGCGCGCCTGGATGCGCTGATCAACCAGGACACGGTCGTGGGTCCGCGCTACAACGCGGTCACGCAGATCGAGATCGACACCGAAGAGTTTCCCGCCGCGCCGAGGTGACAGGCTGTGAGCATCGGTTCACGACACAGGGCCTCGCGCCGTCGCTTGCTGGGTGCGGTGGCGGCGGCGGCCGCGCTGCCCGCGTTTGGCGAAGACGCCTATCCGAATCGCCCAATCACGCTGATCGTTCCTTTCGCCGCGGGCGGGATTGCCGATCTCACGGCGCGCATCGTTGCCGAGGCGATGGTGGCGCAACTGCGCCAGCCGATCGTCATCGACAACCGGCCCAGCGCGGGCAACATCGTCGGTACTTCGGCGGTGGCGCAGGCGCGACGCGACGGCTACACGCTGCTCCTGATGAGCAACGGCAATGCGGTCAGCGCGAGCCTGTTTCGCAAGCTGCCGTTCGATGTCAGCAAGGATTTCACGCCGGTGAGCACGCTCGGGTTCTTCGACCTGGTCCTGCTGGTGGACGCCCAATCCCGCTTTGCATCGCTCGGACAGGTGCTGGGTGAAGCGCGTAAACGACCCGGCAAGCTGACGATCGGCACGATCGCGCCTGGCAGCACGCAGAACCTGGCTGCGGAACTCTTCAGGAGCAGCACGGCCATCGATGCCTTGATCGTTCCCTACAAGACATCGCCAGCGGTGGTGAGCGCGCTCCGGACCGGGGAGATCGACCTCGCGTTCGAAATCCTCGGGCCGATGCTTGGCCAGATCAAGTCGGGCGCGGTGCGCGCGCTGGCCGTCACCTCTCGCGACCGGCTCCCAGTCCTGAGTGACGTTCCCACGATGCGCGAGGCAGCGGGGCTGGACGACTTCGTGGTCGCGTCCTGGAATGCTCTTGCGGCGCCGGCGGGAACACCGGCGCCGACCGTCGCTCGTCTGGTGCTCGCAACGCACGCTGCGCTGGCATCGCCTGCCACGCGCGAGCGTCTCGAAGCGCTGGGCGTGCGGCCGCAAGCCGGCACGCCCGCGGAACTGCGGGCGCTGCTTGCCAGCGAGATCGATCGTTGGCGGTCGGTCATCCTCGCCGCGCACATTCCGCCGCAGTGAACCCTCGGAGAAGAGACATGGCTCAATCCAAACGTGTCCAGGTGGCGATCATCGGCGCCGGTCCGTCCGGCCTGCTGCTCGGGCAGCTCCTGCATCGAGCGGGCATCGACAACGTCATCGTCGAGCAGCGCAGCGCCGAGTACGTGCTCGGGCGGATCCGCGCCGGCGTGCTGGAGCAGACCACGGTCGACTTGCTCGACGAGGCGGGCGTCGCGGCGCGGCTGCATCGCGAGGGGCTGATCCACGACGGCACTCAGATGGCATTTGGCGGCAAGCGCTATCAGATCAGCTTCCGCAAGCTGACGGGCGGCAAGACCGTGACCGTGTACGGACAGACCGAAGTGACCCGTGACCTGATGGAAGCGCGCCAGGCGGAGGGCGCACCGACGATCTATGAAGCGAGCGAGGTCAGCATCCACGACTTCGACGACAAGCCGTTCGTCCGTTTCCGCAAGGATGGCGCCGCGCATGAGATCGCGTGCGACTTCATCGCCGGCTGCGACGGTTACCACGGCGTCACGCGTGCGAGCGTGCCGGCGAACGCGATCCGCACCTTCGAACGCGTGTATCCCTTCGGATGGATGGGCATGCTTTCGGAAACGCCGCCCGTGAGCGAGGAGCTGATCTATTGCAATCATCCGCGCGGTTTCGCGTTGTGTTCCATGCGCTCGCTCACGCGCAGCCGCTACTACCTGCAATGCTCGGTCGACGAGAAGGCGGAGAACTGGACGGACCAGATGTTCTGGGACGAGTTGCGGCGGCGTCTCGATCCGGAAGCCGCCGAGACGATCGTCACGGGACCGTCGCTCGAAAGGAGCCTGGCGCCGCTGCGCAGCTTCGTCGCCGAGCCGATGCGCTTCGGCAAGCTGTTGCTTGCCGGCGACGCCGCGCATATCGTGCCGCCGACCGGCGCAAAAGGGCTGAATCTCGCGGCCTCGGACGTGCGCGTTCTCGCGCGTGCGCTGGTCGAGTTCTACCGCGACAAGAGCGAGGCGGGCCTCGACCGCTACTCCGACCGCGCGCTGAGCCGCGTCTGGAAGGCCGAGCGCTTTTCATGGTGGATGACGTCGCTCCTGCATCGGTTCCCCGATGCCGGCGAGTTCGCCGAGCGCATCCAGCGAGCCGAGCTGGAGTATCTGTTCAGCTCGGTCGCGGCGCAGACATCGCTGGCGGAGAACTACGTCGGATTGCCGTTCGTGGATTGAACGTAGCGAAAGTCCTCGCTAGCACGGGGTGTCGAAGCAGGCGATCCCTTTGATTCGATCCGCGATCGCACGACCGACCGCCTTGGCGGTCTCGAACGACTCGGACGTGCTCATCACCACCGCGACCGCCTGCTGATTTGGCCTGCCAACACAGGTGATCGCGACATAGGCGCCATCCTTTTCGCCGGCCACTTCGCTGGCGCTCCTGTGCGCATTGCGGAAGCGTTGACTGTTCGCCACGTCCGATGCAAAGGAGAGGCAGGTCTTCTCCGAGGAAGTCTTTACGACCGACTTCTCGAAGTACAGGGCGGCGGCGTGGGCTTGCGAAAACGGCAGCGAAGCCGTCGTGGCGACAGAGAGCGCGGAAAGTGCAGCGGCAATACGCTTCATGGCTACTCCTCGGAAGAAGAACTCCGAGGCTACGCATCGTTGCGCGAAGCGCCTCCTCAGTCCGGAGGAGCGGTGTCTCAGGGTTTGCGCGTGCTCCTGGCCACAAGCACGTCTAACGTCTCATCGATACAACCTCCGCTCGTCGCCATGCCCAGCGTCACTCTGACCGTTCGAGCGTCGAAGTCGCCCGAGTTCAAGGCGGAGCTGCTCGACGCGATACAGAGCGCACTCGTCGACATCGGCGCGCATCCGGATGATCCACCTCGGACTGCCTAGCGTGGGCTAGCGGCGCGTCCTTGGTGCGCCCTCAGGTGTGCGATCGCGAACCATCACCTCGCTGGCACGCAGCTCCGTCCGCGAATCCACGCGAAGCGATACCTCCTTGATTCCCGCGATGTTGTTCAGCATGATGCCGATGAAGGCCGTCGACTATCGCTCTCGTTCGGCGTTCCCTCCGTGCTCGACAGCGGACGAGCTTTGCGCCACGGCACGCGCGACGTCAAGGCCAGGAGACGAAATGGGCATGCTGATCCGTGAATGCATGGTCTGGGATGGAACCGGAGCCCCGCCGTTCCCTGGCGAGGTTCTGATCGAGGGCAACCGCGTGCGACAAGTGGCCGCGGGGCGGAGCGGCCAGATCCGCGCCTCGGGCGTCGACGTGGTCGATGCGCGCGGACTGACTCTGATGCCTGGGCTGGTCGAAGGTCACGCCCATCTTTCCTTTTGCGGCGCCACGAAGAACACGGACCTCGGCGACATACCGCCAGAGGAACACGTGCTGCAGACGATGTACAACGCAAAGACTCTGCTCGATCACGGCTTCACAAGCGCCTACAGCGCGGCCAGCGCGAAACTGCGGCTCGATGTCGTGATCCGCAACGAGGTCAACGCCGGCCGCATTCCCGGTCCGCGCATTCGTGCAGCAGGCCCGGAGATCACGGTGACAGCCGGACTGGGCGACGAAAACCGTCTGCACATGGACCGCCAGAGTTTCGGGTTGATCGCAGACGGCCCGGACGCGATCGCTCGCGCGGCGCGCCTGTGCATTCGTGAAGGCGTAGACAACATCAAGATCAACATTTCCGGCGACGATTTCGTGCCGGCCGCGAAGGGCGGAATGACGGTGATGCGCGAAGACGAAGTCCGCGCTGCCGTCGAAGTGGCACACAGCTTCGGCAAGAAGATTGCCTCGCACTCGAGAGCCTCGGAGGCGGTCAAGCGCGCCGTAAGTGCCGGCGTCGACGTCATCTACCACTGCGAGTTTGCCGACGACGAAGCGCTGGATCTGCTCGAGGCGGCGCGCGATCGGATCTTCGTCGCGCCGGCAATCGGGCTGATCTGGAATACCCTGCACGAGGCGGGAGCCTGGGGCATCAGCCACGAGAACGCACGTGACCTGGGCATGGAGCGCGTGCTCGAGAACGCGCAGCGCACATATGCCCAGATGCGCAAGCGCGGCATCCGCGTCGCGATCGGGGGCGACTACGGCTTCGCGTGGGTTCCGCAGGGGACCAATGCGCGTGACATCGAACATTTCGTCAAGCTGTTCGGCTACAGCCCCGCCGAGGCGCTGCAATGCGCGACCAAGGTTGGCGGCGAAATGATGGGACTCGAGCTGGGTCTCGTTCAGCCCGGATACCTCGCGGACCTGCTGCTCGTCGATGGCGACCCGGTGCATGATGTTCGGGTTCTGCAGGAAGCGGATCGCCTT
>Ga0335082_10009953_pt1 | contig 10318 bp, 7 predicted proteins | sample Lox_Sample_41_FD_206718 | JGI IMG/M metagenome (GOLD analysis project Ga0335082, IMG submission 206718) | Soil microbial communities from Loxahatchee National Wildlife Refuge, Florida, United States - Lox_Sample_4.1 | ecosystem: Environmental > Terrestrial > Soil > Wetlands | place: USA: Florida...
CAAAGCCCTCGCGCTCCAGCGCCCGGCAGGTGTCGAGGACCGCGCTGTGCTCCGTCTTCGCCGTCACGATGTGGTCGCCCCTGGTCCGGTAAGCCCGCGCCGCGCCCGTGAGAGCCAGGTTGTCGGCCTCGGTCGCGCCGCTCGTGAAGACGATCTCCTTGGGCTGCGCGCCGATGGCCCCGGCGATCTGAGACCGGGCCTCCTCGACCGCGGCTTCCGCCTCCCATCCGAAGACGTGGTTGCGCGAGGCGGCGTTTCCGAAGATCCGCGTGAAGTAAGGCTCCATGGCCTCCATCACGCGCGGGTCCACCGGCGTCGTGGCGTGGTGGTCCATGTAAATCGGCAACTTCATGGCAACCGTCCACTATAGGACAACCCGCTCCCGGGACCGGCTTCCGTCATAGGCTTGGCCCCGCGACAAGGAGAGACGTCATGGGAGAGATCCTTTCCGACCAGCTCCTCAAGACCTTTCACGAACGCGCTCCCATCTACGACCGCGAGAATCGCTTCTTCACGGAGGACTTCGAAGACCTCCGCAAGACGGGCTACCTCCGGATGGCCGTGCCCAAGAAGTTCGGGGGTCTGGGGATGACGCTCGCCGAGGCCTGCCGCGAGACCCGGCGGCTGGCCTACTGGGCGCCGGCGACGGCCCTCGCCACGAACATGCACACCTACTGGTGCGGCGTCGCGCGCGAAGTCCACCACTCGGGCGACGCCTCCCTCGACTGGGCTCTCGAGGCCGCCGGAAAGGGCGAGATCTTCGCCGCCGGGCACGCCGAGACCGGCAACGACCTGCCGCTGTTTCTCTCGACCACGAAGGCCGAGAAGGTCGAGGGCGGCTACAAGTTCACCGGAAAGAAATCCTTCGGCAGCCTGTCGCCCGTCTGGACGCTGCTCGGCATCCACGGCATGGACGCGAGCGACCCGAAAGCCCCGAAGATCGTCCATGCCTTCATGACCCGCGACACGAAGGGCTACCGGATCGAACCGACCTGGGACGTCCTGGGGATGCGGGCCACGAAGAGCGACGACACCATCCTCGAAGGCGCCTTCGTGCCGCAAGCGCACATCGCGCGGATCGTCCCGGCCGGAGCGGCAGGCGTCGACGTTTTCGTCCTCTCGGTTTTCGCCTGGGGGCTGCTGGGCTTCTGCAACATCTACTACGCCCTGGGACGACGCGCGCTCGACATCACGATCGAGTCGCTGAAGAAGCGCCAGTCGCTCGCCGTGTCGCGCTCGATGGCCCACCACCCGGCGATGCAGTGGGGCGTGGCCGAGATGGCCATGGAGCTCGAGGCGATCGAGCCGCTCATCGAGAGGGTCGCCTCGGACTGGTCGAGCGGCGTGAATCACGGCGGCGCCTGGCCGGTCAAGATCGTCACCGCCAAGTACAAGACCGTGGAGAGCGTCTGGAAGGTCGTGGACACGGCCCTCGATCTCTCGGGAGGCTTCGGCATGTTCAAGAAGAGCGAGCTCGAGAGGCTCTTTCGCGATGCCCGGGCCGGCCGCTTCCATCCCGCCAACGCGGCGCTGACCCACGAGCTCGTCTCGAAGATCACCCTCGGCATCAACCCCGACGAAACGCCCCGCTGGGGATGAGACGTCGCGCAGCGCTGCGGGAGGGATCTGCGCCTGCGGGCGCACCGCCGCGCGGCTCGGCCAAAGGGCCTCGACCGCGCGGCTGATCCCTCGCTCCGCGCTGCGCTCCCGCGGCGCGCGCCTCCTCCCTCGATTACCTCGGGAGACTTCGCGCGCCGCGAGCCATTGGATCGTGTCGGCTGATTGAGGTCCGACCTAGGCGGCGACGCTCGGGCGCCGCTGGGAAGCGATGCTCGCCGCGCCGTCTTCGGGGACTCCGAGCTTCCGCAGGAGCCACATCATCGGGCAGGTCCTCGTGAAGAGGGACTGCAGGAGGTTGGCGCCTACGAAGGCGGTGAAGAGGAAGAAGCCCGGGTGCACGAAGTACCCGAGGGCGAGCGACGCCAGGATAAAGATCCCGGCGATGCCCCGCAGCCAGTCGTTGATCGTTCTCATGCGAGACTCCTTTCTGGTTCGGCATCAGCGATCTGGAGGTTGGGTGAGGCCTTCCGCTCCTCCGAGCGCTTCAAGAGGTAGTAGAGGACCGGCACGGCGGCGCGCGACAGCAGCGTCGCCGCGACCTCGCCGGCCATCATCGAGACCGCGAGGCCCTGGAAGATCGGATCGAAGAGCATGACGGACGTCCCGACGACGACGGCTGCGGCCGTCAGCAGCATCGGGCGGAACCGCACCTCGCCGGCGTCGAGCACGGCCTCGGAGAGCGTCATGCCCTCCCGGCGGCGCAGCTCGATGAAGTCCACGAGGATGATCGAGTTGCGCACGATGATCCCCGCGCCGGCGATGAAGCCGATCATCGAGGTCGCGGTGAAGAACACGCCGAACAGGCCGTGCGCCGGCAGGATCCCGACGAGGGTCAGCGGGATCGGCGCCATGATGACGAGCGGCACCGCGAAGCTCCGGAACCACCCCACGACGAGCACGTAGATCAGCACCATGACGGCGGCGAACGCCAGGCCGAGGTCGCGGAAGACTTCGTACGTCACGTGCCACTCGCCGTCCCACTTGATGCCGTAGCGGCTGGTGTCGAAGGGCGCCGTGGCGGTCTGCGTCGCGATCCCGTAGCCGCCCGGCACCCGAAGGCCGGCGATGCCCTTTTCGAGGGCCGCGATGGCGTAGACCGGGGCCTCCTTCGCGCCCCCGACGTCGGCCGTCACGTAGACGACCGGCTTCAAGTTCTTGTGGTACAGCGAGGTCTCGGCCGGCTCCCGGATGAAGCGCCCGATCTCGGAGAGGGGCACGAGGCGACCCGAGCGGCCCGGCACGGCGAGGGCGGCGAGCGCGGCGAGGTCGTTGCGGTGACCGGCGGGCACCGTGACGACGAGCGGGATGCGCTCGCGGCTGCCGGGAAGCTGCACGTCCCCGGCGGCGGCGCCGCCGAGAGCCAGGGAGAGGGCCGCGGCCGCGTCGGCCTCGCGAATGCCTGCGAGGCCGGCCTTCTCCCGGTCCAGGCGGTAGACGAGCTTCTCGCGAGGACTCTCCACGTACCAGTCCACGTCGACCACACCTTCGGTGCGGGAGAAGACGTCGCGGACCTGCCGGGCGACCTCGCGCCGGCCCGGGTCGTCCGGCCCGTAGATCTCGGCCACGAGCGTCTGGAGCACGGGCGGCCCGGGCGGGACCTCCGCGACCTTCACGCGGGCCTCGTAGCGGCGTCCGATGGCGGTGACGATGGGGCGGGCGGCCTTCGCGATCTCGTGCGAAGAGCGCCGGCGCTCGCCTTTCGTCTTCAGGGTCACCTGGACGTCGCCCTGATGCGGGCCTCCGCGCAAGAAGTAGTGCCGCACCAGGCCGTTGAAGTTGTAGGGCGCCGCCGTTCCGGCGTAGACCTCGGTCGAGACCACCTCGGGCACCGCGGCCAGGGCGTCGGCCATTTCCGCGAGCGCCCGGTTGGTGGTTTCGAGCGTCGTGCCCTCCGGGAAGTCCACGACGACCTGGAACTCGTTCTTGTTGTCGAAGGGCAGCATCTTCACGTGCACGACACCGAGAGGCAGCAGCGCCGCGGCGGCGGCAAGCAGCAGCCCGAGCGCGGCGAAGAAGAACAGCCGCGAGCGGCCATGCCCCTCGGTCACGAGCGGGGTCATGGCTCGGCGGTACAGCCGCGCCAGGGCTCCCCGCGACGCGCCTGCGCGGCCCGCGCCGCCGTCTCCCGCGCCGCGGAAAAGACGCCGCGCGGCCCACGGCGAGACGGCGAACGCGACGAGGAGCGAGAAGAGCATCGCCGCGGACGCCCCGACGGGAATGGGCCGCATGTACGGGCCCATGAGACCCCCGACGAAGCCCATCGGGACAATGGCGGCGATCACGGCGAACGTCGCCAGCACGGTCGGATTGCCGACTTCGTCGGTCGCCTCGACGGCGACGGAGGCAAGCGAGCGGCCCCGCGCCCCCGGCATCCGCAGATGCCGCACGATGTTCTCGACGACCACGATCGCGTCGTCGACCAGGATGCCGATCGAGAAGATCAGGGCGAAGAGCGTGATCCGGTTCAGGGTGTAGCCGAAGAGCTGGAAGACGAAGAGGGTCAGGGCGAGAGTGACCGGCACGGCCAGAAGCACGACGCCCGCCTCGCGCCGGCCGAGGGCAAGAGCGATCAAGAGCGTCACCGACAGGGTCGCCAGACCCATGTGCTTCAGGAGCTCGTTGGATTTCTCCGAAGACGTCTCGCCGTAGTCGCGCGTGACGACGGTCGAGACGTCGGCGGCGAAGAGCTTCGGCTCGAGATCTTTGAGCTTCCGTTCGATCGCGCGCACGACGGTGATCGCGTTGGCGCCCCGGCGCTTCGACACGGCCAGCGTCACGGCCAGAAAGCGGCCGGAGAGGCCAGGCTGCCCGTGCGTCACGTAGGCCGCGGGCTCCTCGGGCCCGTCCATCACGGCGGCCACGTCCGAGAGCCGCACCGGCCTGCCCTCGCTTCCGGCCACGACGACCGCGCCGAGCTCGGAGGCCGAGCGCACGAAGCCGCCGGCCTCGACCATGACCTCCCGGTCTCCGGTCACCAGGGGCCCCGCCTGCCGGCGGCGATTTGCGGCCTCGATCGTGGGAAGCACCGAGACGGCCGCGAGGCCGCGGGCGGACAGGCGGACGGGATCGAGCTCCACGCGGAACTGGCGGCGCAGGCCGCCGATCAGGGCGGTGTCGGAAACCTCCGGAATGGTCTTGATCTCATTCTCGACTTCCGCGGCGAGCGACCGGAGCGTCTGGGAATCCTGACTCCGGCTCCAGAAGGTCAACGCCCAGACCGGCACGTCGTCGATCGAGCGCGGCTTGACGAGGGGCGGCGGCAAATCCCGCGGCCACGCGTCGGCCAGCGCATCGAGCTTGGCACGGATACGCACGGCGGCTCGATCCGGATCCTCGCCCACGCGGAACCGGAGAATGACCAGGCCGCCTTCGGGCGAAGATGTCGAGTAGACGTATTCGACGCCGGGAATCGACCAGAACACCTTCTCGAGCGGCGCGACGAGCTGGCGCTCGACCTCGACCGCGCTCCGGCCGGGCGCCGCAGCGAATACGTCGATCATCGGCACCTTGATCTGCGGCTCCTCCTCGCGGGGTGTCACGAGCACGGCGAGCGCGCCCAGGCCCAGGGCGAACAGGACCATGAGCGGAGTCAGCTTCGAATCGACGAACGCTCCGGCCAGCCGCCCGGCGAGGCCTCGGGAGCGCCCGGGCTCCGCCTTCACGGGCGCACCCGCGTTCCGGCCTCCAGGTCCGCCGGGGGATCCAGAACCACGCGCTCGCCTTCCGCGAGGCCCGACCGGATTTCGACCTTCCCGTCCCCGGCGGCCGAGCCCGTGCGCACGTACCGCAGGGCCACGCGGCCGTCGGGTCCCACCGACCAGGCGAGCTCCAGGCCTCCGCGCGAGACGACCGCCCGCGCGGGCACGAGAAGCCGCTCGACCGAGGGCCCGGGCAGACGCAGGCGGGCAAACGAGCCGACCGGAGGCTCGACACCCGGGGGCAGCTCCACGCGCACGGTCCGGCGGCGTGTCTGTGGATCCACGGCTCCCACAATCTCGGCCACACGACCCGTGACGACGCGCCGGTCGAGAGAGACCTCGAGCGCGGAGCCCTGCGAGAGACCGGCGACCTCCTCTTCCCCGGGAGCTGCCTCCACGCGCCGTCCCGTCCGCGAAGCGAGGCGCACGAGCGGCCGGCCGGGCGCCGCCAGGTCGCCGACCGAGACCATCTTCTCAACCACGATGGCGTCGAACGGCGAGACCAGGACAGCCTGCGTCCTGTCGGTCTCTGCCCGGCGCACCGCCGCCTCCGCTCCGAATGCTGCGGCCGTGGCCGCGGCCTCCTCCTGCCGCGCTCGGTCGAGCTCGACCGGGGCGGCGGTCTCATGCGATTCGAGGGTCTCGAAGCGCTCTCGGTTCTTCCTTGCGAGCGCCAGAGCGGCCCGTGCCGCTTCGCGGGCGGCCTCGGCGGAGGCCAGCGCGCTGTCGGTCTCTCGCGGGTCGAGCCGCACGAGCACCGCGCCGGCGGCTACCGTCTGCCCCGGCACGGCCCGGACCTCGGCGACTGTGGCCGCGAGCCGGCTCGACAGCACGGCCTCCACGCGCCCGACCACGGCGCCGTCGATCTCGACCCGATCGCCCGAGGATTTCCGCTCGACCACCGCCGTCTGGAGCGAGACCTCCCCGCCGGAGGCCGGGGAGGCGTGCTTTCGCGCGCAGCCCGCGGCGGCAACGGCCAGAACCAGGGCGAACGTCACGGTCTTCATGGGCATCTTGACCATATGACTATTTAGTTATATAGTCAAGAGGTGGATTCAAGTCTCTTCTTCCGATACGCTCTGAGCATGGCGCCCGACCCCCCCCTCTCCGACCGCGCCCGGGAGCGCATGGCCCTCCGTTTCAGGGCCATGGGCGAGCCCATGAGGCTCCGAATCCTGGAGCGCCTGTTCCACTCCCCCGCCTCGGTCTCCGAGATCCTCGAGGCGACCGGAGGCACACAAGCCAACGTGAGCAAGCACCTCGCCGTCCTGCGCTCCGGAGGCCTCGTGCGTCGGAAGAAGGAGGGCAACCGGTCCGTCTACTGGATCTCGGATCCCTCGCTCGAGCGCATCTGCGCCGCCGTCTGCGAGGCCGTGGGCCGCGAGGCGCAGGAGGAGGCCAAAGCTCTCGGGCCACTCTCCTCGAGGAGAAGGGCAAGAGCCTAGGATTCCCGTTGGGGGCATAATCGCTCTCCAGGCGATGTCCTCTCTTCCCAGCCCCGACCGACTCTTTCGCTTCACCTCGCCGCCCCCTCGCGTCCGCCTCGTGCATGCCTTCGAGAGGCCGTTCGAGAACGTGGTGGCGACGGCGCGGACGTGCTACTCCTCGAAAGGCATCGTCACCGAAGACCAGGCCTCGGCGCGGCCCGAGCGCAGGGACGCGCTCGCGCGCTCGATCTACGAGGCCGGCCACCACACGACCTTCCAGCACGCCCACTTCCAGTTCGCGCTCGAGAACGTGTCGCGCCAGTTTCTGTGGACGTTCCTGCACGCCCATCCTTTCTACAACTCGGAGCAGGTTTCCCAGCGCTACGTGGAGGTCAAGGCCGGCACTTATGCCGTGCCGCCCATGGATGCGCCCTCGCGCGAGATCTACGAGGCGGCGGCCCGCCGCCAGCAGGCGGCCTACGGAGAGCTCACCCGGCTCCTGACCCCGCTCGCCGGCGAGCGGTACTTCGGCCTCTTCCCCGGCCGCACGCGCGGCGACGGCCGTCAGAAGTTCGCCGGGGCGATCCAGAAGCGCGCCCAGGAGATCGCCCGCTACGTCCTTCCGATCGCGACGTTCGCCTTCCTCTACCACACGGTTTCCGGAATCACGCTCTTCCGCTACTGGCGGCTCTGCGAGGCTTTCGATGCTCCCGAGGAGCAGCGCGAGGTCGTCAGCCAGATGGTCGAGGCCGTCCTCGCGCACGACCCGCTCTATCGCGCGGTGCTCGAGGAGCCTCTGCCGCTCGAGGACACGCCCGAGCACGCGGCCTTCCAGGCTCTCTCGGCTGCGAAGACCTCGAGTCGGGACTTCCGCCGGGAATTCGACGGCGAGCTTTCCGGCCGCGTCTCGAGGCTCGTGGACTGGAAGGCCCACAACGAAGAGATCCTGGCCTCGGCCGTCCGCGAGGTGCTGGGCTTGCCCCGCGCGGCGCTCTCGGACGATGAGGCCATCCGGCTCGCGCTCGATCCTTCGAAGAACCGGCTGCTCGGCGAAACGCTGACGCTGACCACGCACGGCAAGCTCTCGCGGGCGATGTTCCACCCTTCGTACACGTTCAAGAAAAAGCTCTCGCACACGGCCGACAGCCAGGATCAGCGCCACCGCATGACGCCCGCCTCGCGTCCCGCTCTCCCGGCCTATCTCTCGGAGGAGCCCGACTACGTCGTCCCGATGCTGGTCGACGAGGTCCCGGAGGCTTCAGCTCTTTATCGAAGGACGATGGAAGAGACCTGGGCAGCGATCAACGAGCTTCGCTCCCGCGGCGTCTCCGACGAGAGCGCGGCGTACCTGCTGCCCAACGCCGTGGCCTTGCGCTTCACAGAGTCGGCGGACCTCTTGAACCTGCACCACAAGTTCGCCATGCGCCTCTGCTACAACGCCCAGGAGGAGATCTGGAAGGCCTCGCACGAGGAAGCCCTTCAGATCCGCCAGGTCAACCCGAGGATCGGGCCGTGGCTTCTGCCCCCCTGCACGCTGCGCCACCATGCGCAGGTCCGCCCCGTCTGCCCCGAAGGCGACCGCTTCTGCGGCGTCGTGGTCTGGAAGAAGGACGTCCCGGACTTCGTCCGGACGCTCTAGCTCTTCTTCTTCACCGACAGCGTCAGCGTGAAGCGGGCGACGGGCTCCTGGCCGAAGACCGTCGGGACCGTGGCGACGACGTGGACGGGAAGATTCTCGCGCTCCCCGGAGGCCTGGGCCTTCTCGAAGAGCTGACGGATCTCGCGGCCCTGCTCGCATGCGAAGTGCACGTCGGCCTCGGGGCGCTTCAGGAACTCCGCCCGCGCGTCCTTGAAGATGAAGGAGATGTTCTCCGAAGCCTCTTGCGCGACCTTCAGGCCGGTCAGGGCGGCCGCCGCGTCCGCGCCCGTCCAGAGGGCGCCGAAATACATCGAGCCCAGGTGATTGCGCGTGCGCCACGAGAGCGGGATTCGGATCTCGCACCGCTCCTCGGTCTGCGCTTCGACGATCGGACGCACCCAGGCGATCATCGGGATCCTCGCCCTCGCCCAGAACCACAGCCGCAGGGACTCGGAGAGCACGGTCGAGTATAGGCTCACCGCGCCCGAGCGCGCAGGCCTGCAATAGACTCCGCCGCGAGGAGACCTCCATATGAAGATCACGCTCAAGGCCGCCGCGGCCTTCCTGTTTTCCGCCGCCCTCTTCGCCGCGTCCGCGCCGACGCCCTCGGAGTTCCTGAAGATGCCGATCGGCGCCGACCGCACCCTCGCCGACTACCGGCAGATGACTTCCTACTTCCGGGCGCTCGAAAAGGCTTCGCCGCGGGTCAAGATCGAGGTTCTCGGCAAGACGACCCTCGGCGAAGACATGATCCTGGCCGTCATCACATCCGAGGAGAACCAGAAGAACATCAAGGCGATCCAGGCCGCCGCGAAAAAGCTCGCCGACCCGCGCGGCCTCTCGGACGCCGACCTCGAGAAGATCCAGAAAGACGGCAAAGTCGTCCTGCTCATCACCTGCAACATCCACGCGTCGGAGATCGGCTCGACGCAGATGGCCCTCGAGTGGGCGCACGCGCTGGCCACGTCCGACGACGCCGCCACGAAGAAACGCCTCGAGAACGTCGTGCTGCTGCTCGTCCCGTCCTTAAACCCCGACGGCCAGATCATGGAAGTCGAGTGGTTCCGCAAGAACGTCGGCACCAAGTACGAGGGCAGCCGGATGCCCTGGCTCTACCACCACTACGTCGGCCACGACAACAACCGGGACTGGTTCCAGCTGACGCAGAAGGAAGCCAAAGAGATGACGCACGCCGTCTCCCACGAGTGGTTCCCGCAGGTGTGGCTCGACGAGCACCAGATGGGCTACACCGGCCCGCGGATCTTCGTGCCGCCCTTCTCCGAGCCCGTCTCGTCCGAGATCCATCCCCTCGTCTGGCGCGAGGGCAACCTGATCGGCGCCGACATGGCGCTGCGCCTCGAGCAGGCCGGCAAGACGGGCGTCATCTACGGAGCGATCTACGACGCCTACTGGCCGGGCGGCACGATGAACACGGCCTGGTGGAAGAACATCTCGGGCCTCCTGACGGAGGTCGCCTCCGCGCGCCTGGCCTCCCCGATCGAGATTGATCCGGGCGAGCTCGCGGGCGGCCGCAAGGGCATGATCGAGTACGGCCCCCAGACGAACTTTCCGAATCCCTGGCCGGGGGGAGTCTGGAGGCTTCGGGACATCATGGACTACGAGCGCCTCGCCTCCGACGCCATCCTCGAGACCTGCGCGGAGCACCGCTACGACTTCCTGAAGGACCAGGCGGCCCGGGCGAAGGCCGCGATCGCGGCGTTTAACCCGAAGGACGCCTACCGCATCCCGATGGGCGCCTCGCAGCGGGACAAGGCCGAGGCCCTCGCTCTCGCCGGGATCATGGCGGAGCAGGGCGTCGAGGTGAAGCAAGCCGAGAACGGCGACGTGTTCATCCCGCTCGCCCAGCCCTACGGCAAGTTCGTGCGCGAGATGTTCTCGGTCCAGCGCTACCCGGAGGTCAAGCTCGTGCCCGG
>Ga0335082_10009955_pt1 | contig 10317 bp, 12 predicted proteins | sample Lox_Sample_41_FD_206718 | JGI IMG/M metagenome (GOLD analysis project Ga0335082, IMG submission 206718) | Soil microbial communities from Loxahatchee National Wildlife Refuge, Florida, United States - Lox_Sample_4.1 | ecosystem: Environmental > Terrestrial > Soil > Wetlands | place: USA...
TCCTCGAACTTCTTCTTGATGGTGGCCGCCTCCTCCTTGGAGACACCCTCCTTGACCACCTTGGGGGCGCCGTCCACGAGGTCCTTCGCCTCCTTCAGGCCCAGGCTGGTGACCTCGCGCACGACCTTGATCACGTTGATTTTCTTGTCGCCCGCGCTCATGAGGTGGACCGCGAACTCCGTCTGCTCCTCGGCCGCCGCCGCGGGAGCGGCCGCGCCGCCCGCTGCCGCCACCACCATAGGGGCCGCGGCCGCCGCGGAGACTCCCCACTTCTCCTCGAGTACCTTCACGAGCTCCGCCGCCTGGAGCACGGTGAGGGAGCTGAGGTCGTTCGCGATCGCCTGAATGTCAGCCATCTCTTCCATCTTCCTCTCTCGTCAGTGACGACGTACGAAGCCTTCCCGTCCGGAAGGAATCCCTCTACTTGCCTTCGAGCTTGTCCTGGTGCGCCCTCACCACCCGGGCGAGCTGGGCCCCCGGTGCCGCGAGCACGCGGACGAGGCGGCTCGCCGGGGCCTGCAGCAGGCCCAGCAGCCGCGCCCGCAGCTCCGGCAGCCCAGGCATCGTGCTCAGGGCCTTGACCCCGTCCGCGTCGAGGACCTGGCTGCCCGAGACGACGCCCGCCTTCACGGAGAGCGCCGGGTGCTCCCGGGCGAAGTCCAGGAGCACCTTGGCCATGGCCACCGGGTCGCTGCCGGTGTAGGCGATCCCGGTGGTGCCCTCGAGCTTCGCCTCCAGGCGCTCCAGGGCGGTTCCCCGGGCCGCGCGCAGGGCCAGCGAGTTCTTGATCACGCGGTAGCGCGACCCGGAGGCCCGCATGCGCTTGCGGAACTCGGTGGCCGCGGGGACGGAGAGCCCCCGGAAGTCCACCAGCACCGCGTGGGGCGAGGACTCGAGCTCCTTGTGGAGCGTGTCGATCAGCTGCTGCTTCTCGGTGCGGTTCATGTTCTCACCCGCCTCAGGCGTTCCCCTCGACCGAGGCGAGGTCGACCCGCACCCCGGGGCCCATCGTGGACGACAGCGCGATCGAGCGTACGTAGCGGCCCTTCGCCGCCGCCGGCTTCGCCTTGATCACGGTGTCGATGAGCGTCCTCGCGTTCTCGAGCAGCTTCTCCGGCCCGAAGGAGACCTTGCCCACCGGGGCGTGCACGATCGCGGTCTTGTCGACCCTGAACTCGACCTTGCCCGCCTTGATCTCCCGCACCGCCTTGCCGACCTCGAACGTCACCGTCCCCGTCTTCGGGTTGGGCATCAGGCCGCGGGGGCCGAGCACCTTCCCGAGGCGTCCCACCACCTTCATCATCTCGGGGGTCGCCACCACCGCGTCGAAGTCCAGCCACCCTTCCTGGATCCTGGCCACCACGTCGTCCCCTCCCACGACGTCGGCCCCGGCGTCCTGCGCCTCCTTCAGCTTCTCTCCCGAGGCGATCACCAGCACCCGCTTCGACTTGCCCCCCAGCCCGTGCGGCAGCACGACCGTGCCCCGCACCATCTGGTCGGCGTGCTTGGGGTCCACCCCCAGGCGCATCGCGACCTCGACCGTCTCGTCGAACTTCGCGAACGCGGCCTTCGCCACCGCGGCCACCGCCTCCGGCAGCGGGTAGGTCGGCTTCGCCGCCACCGCCTCCCGGGCCTTTCGGTACTTCTTCCCGGCTCGACCCATCGCGCTCCTTTCGCGCCCTCGCTGGCGCTCCCACTTCCCGTTCCGGGTCGCGGCCCGTCCCCGCCGAAAGGCGGGGACGCCCCGCTCTCCGACCCCGTGTGACGCTGCCCGTGGTGCGGCAGCGGGCGGGGCTTGCGTCGCCTCTAGCCCGAGACCTCCACTCCCATGCTGCGGGCCGTCCCCAGCACGGTCTGGATCGCCGCCTTCAGGTCGCCCGCCGTCAGGTCGGGCATCTTCAGCCTGGCGATGGCCTCCACCTGCTTCATCGTGATCTTCCCGACCTTGTTCCGGTTCGGCTCCCCGCTGCCCTTCGCGATGCCCGCCTCGCGCTTGATGAGGACCGCCACCGGAGGGGTCTTGGTGATGAAGGTGTACGAGCGGTCCGCGTACACCGTGATCACCGCCGGGATGATGAGGCCCTCGTCCTTGGCGGTCTTCGCGTTGAAGGCCTTGCAGAAGTCCATGATGTTGACCCCGGCCTGGCCCAGGGCCGGCCCCACCGGGGGGGCCGGCGTCGCCTTCCCGGCCGGGATCTGCAGCTTGATCTGTCCGACGACCTTCTTCATGAAGCCTTGTCTCCTGCTCCGGCCTGCTCCGTCACAGCTTCTCGACCTGGAGGAAGTCGAGCTCGACCGGCGTCGACCGGCCGAAGATGGTGACCATCACCTTGAGGGTGTTGCGGTCGAGGTTGACCTCCTCCACCACCCCCTGGAAGTTCGAGAACGGCCCGTCGATGATGCGGACGCTCTCCCCCCGCTCGAACGTGTACTTCGGCTTGGGCTTCTCGATCGACTCCTTGACCTGGTTGAAGATCTGGTCCGCCTCCTCCTGGGAGAGGGGGACGGGACGGTTGCCGGAGCCCACGAAGCCCGTGACCTTGGGGGTGTTCTTCACCAGGTGCCAGGTCCCGTCCGGGATCTTCTTCCCGTCGGGAGAGTCCTCGGTCTCGATCTCGACCAGGATGTAGCCGGGGAAGAAGCGGGTCGCGGTCTGCACCTTCCGCCCCGCCTTCATCTCCACGACCTCCTCGGTCGGGATCTCGATGCGGCCGATCTGGTCCACGAGGTCGTAGGCCTTCGCCCGCTGCCTCAGGCTCTCCGAGACCTTCTTCTCGAAGCCCGAGTAGGTGTGGACGATGTACCACTGCTTGGTGGTCGTGCCCGTGGTCATCAGAAGGGCCTCTTGAAGACGACGGACAGTGCGCGGGAGAGCACGAGGTCCAGCCCCCACAGGTAGAAGCCGAAGAAGATCGAGGTCGCGATGACCACGAGGGTGGTGGAGTAGACCTCCCCGCGCGAGGGCCAGGTGACCTTCTTGAGCTCGCTGCGCACCTCGGTCAGGAAGGCGCGCCCCTCCCCGATCTTGCGGGACGGCCAGCCGAGGAACGAGGGAGCGCCGCCCGGAGAGGGCTTGCCTTCCTCCGGACGCGACGGCTTGTCCTTGTCTTCCTTGTCCACCTTCTCGACCTTCTCGACGTCAGCCACGGCCATGGGAATCGACTCTCCGGGGCGTCGCGCCCGCTTCGTGGAGGGCCGCCTCCGCCCGCGTGCGGCTGGCAGGCCAGGAGGGACTCGAACCCCCAACCCCCGGTTTTGGAGACCGGTGCTCCACCAATTGAGCTACTGGCCTAGCGCTCTTTCCTCCAGGGCCCGCTGCGCCGCTCACCGTGCTCGGATCGCCCGCCGCCGCCAACGCCATCCACCTCGTCTTCATCGGCCTCGCGCGATCGGCGCACGGAGCTCCTCAGCCTCCGACCCCGAAACTCCTAGTCTACTCCTACTTGGTTTCCTTGTGCGGGGTGTGCTTGCGGCAGAAGCGGCAGTACTTGCTGAGCTCCAGCCGCTCGGTGGTCTTCTTCTTGTTCTTCGTGGTGTGGTAGTTCCGGCGCTTGCACTCCGGGCACTGCAGGATGATGTTGTCGCGCATTCTCGCCTTCCGTCCCCTGCGGCTCCGCCGCTTTCCCTACTCGATGATCTCGGTGACGGTGCCGGAGCCGACGGTGCGGCCGCCTTCCCGGATCGCGAACCGCAGCCCCTTCTCCATCGCGATCGGCGTGATCAGCTCCACCCGCACCTGGGTGTTGTCACCCGGCATCACCATCTCCACTCCCTCGGGCAGCGTCGCCACCCCCGTCACGTCCGTCGTCCGGAAGTAGAACTGAGGCCTATACCCCGTGAAGAAGGGCGTGTGCCGACCCCCCTCCTCCTTCGTCAGCACGTACACCTCGCCCTTGAACTTCGTGTGCGGGGTGATCGATCCCGGCTTCGCCAGAACCATCCCTCGCTCCACGTCCTTCCTCTCCGTCCCCCGCAGCAACACCCCGATGTTGTCCCCCGCTACCCCTTCGTCCAGCAGCTTCTTGAACATCTCCACGCCCGTCACCACCTTCTTCAACGACTCCGGGCGCAGCCCCACCAGCTCCACTTCCTCCCCAACCTTCACCTTCCCACGCTCCACTCGCCCCGTCGCCACCGTCCCCCGTCCGGAGATCGTGAAGATGTCCTCGATCGGCATCAGAAAAGGCTTGTCAATCTGACGCTGCGGCAGCGGAATGTACTTGTCCACCGCCTCCACCAGCGCCAAAACCGGCTTCGACGCCTCGTCCGTCCCAGTCCCCTCCAACGCCTTCAGCGCCGACCCCCGGATCACCGGTATCTGGTCCCCCGGAAACTCGTACTGCTTCAACAGCTCCCGCACCTCCAGCTCCACCAGATCCAACAGCTCCGGGTCGTCCACCATGTCCACCTTGTTCAGGAACACCACGATGAACGGAACCCCCACCTGCCGCGCCAGCAAAATGTGCTCCCGAGTCTGCGGCATCGGCCCGTCCGCCGCCGACACCACCAGAATCGACCCGTCCATCTGCGCCGCCCCGGTGATCATGTTCTTGATGTAGTCCGCGTGCCCAGGACAGTCCACGTGCGCATAGTGCCGGTTCGCACTCTCGTACTCCACGTGCGACGCGTTGATCGTCACCCCTCGCTCCCTCTCCTCCGGAGCGTTGTCGATCTGGTCGTACGCCTTGAACTGTACCTTCGGGTTCGTCGCGGCAAGGCACTTCGTGATCGCCGCCGTCAACGTCGTCTTCCCGTGATCCACGTGGCCGATCGTCCCAATGTTCACGTGCGGCTTCGTCCGGTCGAACTTCTCCTTGGCCATCTCTATGCCTCGCGCTCCGATGAAACGCCTAGTCCTTCGCCACCTTGCCCGTGACCCGCGCCACCACTTCCTCGGCGACGTTGCGCGGGGCCTCCGCGTAGCGCTCGAAGTGCATGGAGTAGGTGGCCCGGCCCTGGGTCCGCGACCGCAGGTCCGTGGAGTATCCGAACATGTTCGAGAGGGGCACCATCGCGGTGATGATCTGCGACCCCCCCCGCGAGAGCTGCCCTTCGAGGTGCCCGCGGCGGGCGGAGAGGTCGCCCGTCACTGCCCCCGTGTAGTCGTCGGGAGTCACCACCTCCACCTTCATGATCGGCTCGAGCAGCACCGGCTGGGCCTTCCTGGCCGCCTCCTGGAAGGCCATCGAGCCCGCGATCTTGAACGCCATCTCCGAGGAGTCGACGTCGTGGTAGCTGCCGTCCCACAGGCGCACCTTGACGTCGACCATCGGATAGCCGGCGAGGACCCCGCGCTCCATCGCCTCCCGGATACCCTCGTCGATCGGCTTGATGTACTCCCTCGGGATGGTCCCGCCGGTGATGTCGTTCACGAAGACGTAGCTCTCCCCGGGCGCGGGCTCGATCTCGATCTTGCAGTGCCCGTACTGGCCGCGGCCGCCGGTCTGCTTGATGTACCGCCCCTCCGCTCCCGCGCCGCGCTTGATCGTCTCCTTGTAGGCGACCTGGGGCTTGCCCACGTTCGCCTCCACCGAGAACTCGCGCTTGAGGCGGTCCACGATGATCTCCAGGTGGAGCTCACCCATCCCCGAGATCTTGGTCTGGCCGGTGTCCTTGTCGGTCTCGACCTTGAAGGTCGGGTCCTCCTGCATGAGCTTGGCCAGGCCGTGGCTGAGCTTCTCTTGGTCGCCTTTCGTCCGGGGCTCCACGGCGAGGGCGATGACCGGGGCCGGGAACTGGATCGACTCCAGGACGACGGGGGCGCTCGCGTCGCAGATGGTGTCGCCGGTGATGACGTTCCGGAGGCCCACCGCGGCCGCGATGTCGCCGGCCCACACCTCCTTGATCTCCTCCCGCTTGTTGGCGTGCATCTTGAGGAGGCGGCCGATCCGCTCCCGCTGGCCCTTGGCGGTGTTGAGCACGCTGTCCCCCGTCTTCATCGAGCCCGAGTACACCCGGATGAAGGCGAGCTGGCCCACGAAGGGGTCGGTCATGATCTTGAAGACGAGGGCGCTGAAGGGGGCGTCGTCCCGGGCCGGCCGCTCCACGAGGTCGCCGGTCTTGGGGTCGTTGGCCATGGTGGCCGGGATGTCGAGCGGCGAGGGCAGGTAGTCGACCACCGCGTCGAGCAGCGGCTGCACGCCCTTGTTCTTGAACGCCGACCCGCATACGACGGGGAAGAGCTTCATGCGGACGGTGGCGAAGCGGATCGCGGCCTTGAGCTCGGGAACGCTCGGGGTCTCTCCGGCCACGAACTTCTCGAAGAGGGTGTCGTCGCCCGCCTCGTGGGCGGCCTCCGCCACCTTCTCGATCAGGACCTCTCGCCACCGCTGCGCGTCCTGGCGATGCTCGGCCGGGATCTCCTGGACCTCGAACTCGGCGCCGAGAGACTCGTCGAGGTAGCGGACGGCCTTCATCTCGACGAGGTCGATCACCCCCTCGTGCTTGTCCTCCTGGCCGAGCGGGAGCTGGATGGCCACCGCCGACTTCGCGGCCAGCCGGGCGTGCATGGTCTCGATCGAGTGCAGGAAGTCCGCTCCCACCCGGTCCATCTTGTTGATGAAGGCGATGCGGGGCACGCGGTACTTGTCGGCTTGGCGCCAGACGGTCTCCGACTGGGGCTGGACCCCGGCCACCGCGTCGAAGACCGCCACCGCGCCGTCGAGGACCCGGAGCGAGCGCTCCACCTCCGCGGTGAAGTCCACGTGGCCGGGGGTGTCGATGATGTTGACCCGGTGGTCCTTCCAGAAGCAGGTGGTGGCGGCGGAGGTGATGGTGATCCCCCGCTCCTGCTCCTGCTCCATCCAGTCCATCGTGGCCGTGCCCTCGTGGACCTCGCCGAGCTTGTAGTTGACCCCGGTGTAGTAGAGGATCCGCTCGGTAGTCGTGGTCTTCCCGGCGTCGATGTGCGCCGCGATCCCGATGTTCCGGGTCCGCTCGAGGGGGGTGGTCCTGGGCACCTGTCCTGCCTGGCTTACCAGCGATAGTGGGCGAAGGCCTTGTTGGCCTCCGCCATCTTGTGGGTGTCTTCCTTCTTCTTCACCGCGCCCCCGCGCAGGTTCGCGGCGTCGATGATCTCCATGGCGAGCTTCTGAACCATGGTGCGCTCCGGACGCTTGCGGGCGAAGCCGATGAGCCACCGCAGGGCGAGCGAGGTCCGGCGGGAGGTGTTCACCTCCACCGGCACCTGGTAGTTCGAGCCGCCCACGCGGCGGCTCTTGACCTCGAGGGTGGGCTTGACGTTGTCGATCGCCTTCTTGAAGACCTTGAGCGGGTCGTCCTGGGTCTTCTGCTGCACGACCCCGAGGGCGTCGTACATGATGCCCTGCGAGGTGGAGCGCTTGCCCCCGTACATCATGGTGTTGATGAACTTGGTGACGAGCGCGCTGTTGTACAGCGGGTCCGCCTGAACCTCACGACGCGCGATCAATCCACGACGCGGCATAAACCCCTCTCGCTCCCGACCCTGTCTCCACTCACCGAAAAAACAGAAGACGGCGCCTTCCGGCTACGGCGTCGTGCCGTCCCCGGCCGGCGTCCGTCTGAGGCCCTACGACCGCCCCGCCTCGAGGATCCTGGCCCGTCCCCCTGCGCCTGGCGGGCCCGATTTCCCCGACCGTGTCCTTCCGGCGATCCCGCCGGAGCGTCCCTTCTCGACTCCCTCCCCCGGGCGCCCTTCGGGCCCCGGGACCATCACCACCCGGCGAGGGCCCTCACGCCTTGGGCCGCTTCGCCCCGTACTTGCTCCGGCTCCGCTTTCGCCCCTGCACCCCGACCGCATCCAGGGTGCCGCGCACGATGTGGTAGCGCACGCCCGGCAGGTCCTTCACGCGGCCGCCCCGGATGAGGACGATCGAGTGCTCCTGCAGGTTGTGGCCCACGCCGGGGATGTACGCCGTCACCTCGATGTGGTTCGTGAGCCGGACGCGGGCCACCTTTCGGAGGGCCGAGTTCGGCTTCTTCGGCGTCGAGGTGAAGACGCGGACGCACACTCCCCGCTTCTGCGGCGATCCCTGGAGCGCCGGGCTGTCGGTCTTCGAGCGCAGTCTGCTGCGACCGACCCGGACGAGCTGGTTGACCGTGGGCACTTTGCCTCCGAATGAGAACCGACCGGCGGGAAAAGGTCTGCCTGTCGCTCAGGCACGCGATCCCCGCCCAGAGCAACCTTATGAGTTTACAGGAAATCCGACCCCTGTCAAGAGCGGACGACCGCGCGAGCGCGCGAGGCTGGGCCTTCCCGGGTCAGGGCCGGTAGCCCCGCGCCCGCTCGAAGTCCTGCAGCCGCCGCTCGAGGAGGTTCCGTTCCATCGCGAGCCCTGCTTCGAGCAGGGCCCATTCGATCTCCTCCGCCGGCCCGAGGGGCTTGCCGGTGAGACCGTTGTCCCCGTAGAGCACGAGCCCGACGCCGCCGCGTAGGACCATGGGCACCACCAGGGCCTCCGTGGGGCGCACCCCGCCGAGCAGGAGGAGGAGCCTTTCGTTCGCCGGCGCCGGGGGTATGGCCCCTCTCCAGGATTCCCGCCGCTCGACCGCCTCGGCGATCACCGACGGCTCGCCGAGCGGCAGCCGCACGCTGCGTGCGACCTCGTCGGCGTCCGGCAGCTCGTCGAGGCCGACCTGGCCGGCCCCCTGAGCCTCGTCCCCCCGCAGCAGGAGGAGGAGCCCCCGCACGACCGTGGCGGAGGCGCGGCGGAGGAGGCCCAGGGTCACCTCGCCGCGGAGGGCGGGGGCGAGCGGACCGGTGGCAATCTCGATCAGGGTGATGCGCGCGTCGGGCTCTCCGCCGGCCTCGTCTTGGCTCGCCATCGCCTCGAGGAGGATCTGGTCGGTGGCCACTCCCGTCGGCACCACCAGCTCCTCGGCGTCGACCCCGATGTCGCCGGCCGAGGCCACCGGGGCGACCTCGAAGCGGAAGTACCCCGAGCGCCAGCGGCAGAGCTCCTGGATGACGAGCCCCATTTGCTGTCGCAGCGCCTCCTGGAGCTGGGCCCCGGTGATCGCTCCCGTCTCCACGAGGATGTCGCCCAGCCTCCTTCCTTCGGGCGACGCATGCTGCCGTTCGAGGGCCTGGGCGAGGGCCTCGGGCGCGACCAGGCCCCGACAGAGGAGGATGCTGCCGAACGTCTCGCGGACCGAGCTGGATGCGGCGTAGACGATCCGACCGACCCGCACGACCACCAGCCCGTGGGCGTCGCGCCGGCCGAGGATCACCTTCCCGGTGCGGTTGTTGAGGGCCAGGAAGTGCAGCAGCTCCGCGAGCTCGACTTCCTCGAGCCGGCCGGCGAGGCTCATGGCTCCTCGGGGCCGAGCTCGACCGCCGCCCCCGGCCCGAGGCCGCGGATGCGGCGCACCGCCTCTTCGGCCTCCGGCCACGAGCCGCGGCGCAGGACCCGGGTGAGGGCGGGCAGGGCGGCGCGGGCCGGCGGCCCCACCGCCCCGAGCGCTCTCGCGGCGGACTGACGGACGCCGGTGTCGCGGTCGCTCAGGGCCTTCGACAGGGCGGGCACGGCGCCGACGGCGGCCGGGCCCATGCCTTCGAGGGCCATCGCCGCGGCCAGGCGCAGCCGGGGATCGGGATCGGAGAGGGCCACGGCGAGATCGGGAACCGCCGCCCGGGCCCGCACCCCCATGCCCCAGAGGGTGTTTGCCGCGCTCAGCCGCTCCTCGGGAGGACCGGCGCGCAGCATCTCGACGAGGGCGGGGACGGCCGCCTCCCCGAGGGTGATGAGCTGCAACCGGGCGCGGCCGCTCTTCTGAGCGTCGGGGCTTCGCAGCTCGGCGAGCAGCTCCTTCGGGTCGGGCGGCTTCTCCTTCTGGCGGCAGGCCGCCGGGGCAACGAGAAGGACCGCGAGGAGGAAGAGGAAAGCCTTGCGCATTCCGGAGGGCCTCTGTGGGCGCTAGTCTAGCCCGAAACGCGGACCGCGGCTCCGGGGAGCGCCATGGCGCCGAGGGGGAGCCGGAGACGAGACGAGGTACTCCGGGCGTACTCGCCCTCGAGGTTCGCGTCGGCCACGTGCTCAATGACCTCCCCGGGGATCTTGATCTTCCGGTAGAACTCCATCCCCGTCCCGGCCGGGATGAGCCGGCCCATGATGACGTTCTCCTTCAGCCCCCGCAGGTGGTCTACCTTGCCGCTGATCGCGGCCTCGGTGAGGACGCGCGTCGTCTCCTGGAAGCTCGCCGCCGAGATGAAGGAGTCCGTGGACAGGGAGGCATTGGTGATCCCGAGGAGGAGCGGATGGCCGCTCGCCGGCTTCTTGCCCTCCCCGGCCAGGTGGGTGTTCTCGGCCATGAACTTGACCCGGCCCACCACCTCGT
>Ga0335082_10009959_pt1 | contig 10315 bp, 13 predicted proteins | sample Lox_Sample_41_FD_206718 | JGI IMG/M metagenome (GOLD analysis project Ga0335082, IMG submission 206718) | Soil microbial communities from Loxahatchee National Wildlife Refuge, Florida, United States - Lox_Sample_4.1 | ecosystem: Environmental > Terrestrial > Soil > Wetlands | place: USA...
CACCGGGCTGAAGAAGAGCGCCCCCCCTCGTACCCACCGATGCGGTGAGCCCTCAGCCAGGTCTGGCCGGGTCAATTCGGCGGCATCCGCGGAGCGGGGTCAAGGCCTGTCGAGAGCCGGAGGCGAGGGGATCGCTCGCGAGCGCAGGCTCGATCGGGGTCAGACCAAGCCGGGAACGACGCAGAGCAGCAGGGGCGGAACGGTCCGGTACGTCGGGCAGAGCGACTGCCAACCGGCGGCGGTGGCCTCGGGCGTGACCAATCTGGTGCGGCTCGGCGGCTGGGCGATCGCCCCGGCCTTCGCCGGCCTGCTGATGCAGGGCACCTCGCTCGCCGCGCCCCTCTACGTCGGAGCGGGGATGAAGATCGCCTACGACCTGCTGCTGTTCGCCGCGTTCCGGAAGCGTCGGCCCCCCGAGGAGACTAGAGGAACGGCCCAGGGAGGTTGACCGGACATGCTCGCGATCGCGCTCCTTCTGGCGGTGACTCCGGCACGGGAGATCGACGAGCAGCTGTACCGGGGCGAGTGGGAACGCGTCCTCGGAGACCTGCGACGGCGTCAGGACGAGGCGAGCAAGGGGACGGATCACCGGGAGCAGACGCGCATCGCGGTCCTCCTCGCCCGCGCCCAGGTGACCAGCAACGCCTACCACCTGCGCGACGAGACGCTCACCGACCAGGTCACTGCCCGGAGTCTCCAGCTCGCCGAGCAGGAGAAGGATCCGGCGCTCCTCGCCGAGGCCTTGCTCGCCCGCGGGAGGCTCCTCTACTGGCGCGCCTTCCACGACCGCAGATGGGACGCCGCTCAGGCGCCCTTCGAGCGGGCCAGGCCGCTCTGCGCCCAGGCCGGCGACGCGCACTGCGAGTCGGAGGCCTGGTTCTACCTGGGGCTCATCGAGCAGCAGCAGGACCGACTGGAGGCCGGGGACGAGCGGTTCAGGAAAGGACTGGCGCTGGCCCGCGCGAGCAAGGACGCGGTACAGGAATCCTTCATCCAGCGACACCTGGCGGCGAGCGCCGAGGCGCGAGGCCTGCTGGACGAGGCGGAGAAGGGATTCGGCGAGTCGCTGCGGCTGCGCCTGGAGCAGAAGGCGTGCGTGCTCTCGCCGTTCGCCCAGCTCACCCTGGCCGAGTTCTACGAGAAGTCGCACCGCTCCCTGGACAAGGTGCGGCGGCTGGTCGAGGACGCAGCTGCCTCCGCGTCCCGGTGCGGCAGCAACCGCGCGGCGATCGATGCCCGGCTGACCCTCGCCCGAGCGACGAGCTCCTCGACCGACAGGCGAAAGCTCCTGAACGAGGCGCTCGCTCTCGCCAGACGCTTCGACGAGGAGACGCTGGTGAAGGAGGTCGAGGCGGCGCTGGAGGCGCTTCCGGGAGGCTTCGACGGCGGCGCTCCCCCCTGAGCTGGGCCGCCGGGGATCTCGATGACGAACGTCAGTAGAGGATCGACGCCCGCGGCTGCGCCGGCCCGACGTCCGCCGCACGCAGCGCCGCGCGCTCGGGCTGGCGGACCGGCGCTGCGCCCCCGGGGAGCTCGATCTTCCCGCGATTGCCGAAGATCCGCGCGCCCTCGAGGTTCCCGTTCCCACCCTGGGCGTCGGCGTCCACGCGCAGCACCCGCTCCGCGCGGCGACCGTCGTTGAAGAGCACCTGGGTCTTCACCGAGGTGGAGACCACGACGCTCCCGCAGCAGTGATCGCTCACCTCGACGCCCAGCCCCTGCGCCTCGGCGGCGGGGTTGTGCGGAATGTCGAAGCTGTTCCCGACGACGCGGGCCCGCTCCTGCCCGAGCACGAAGACGCCGGTCACCGGGAACTCGTTCAACCCATCGGGGATCTCGCCCTGGACGCGGTTGAACGCCGCGACGTTCCCCTCCGGCCGGCGGTCGAGCACCAGCCGCTGCTGGAACACGATCCCGTCCCCGCCTGCGCACCCGCCGTCGCAGGTGAGAGCGGTCAGGTGCTCGACGACGTTGAACAGGACGGTCCAGCCGCTTCCATCGGTGTTGGTGATCGCCTGGAACGTCCCGTGGAAGTGGTTGTCCACGACGCTCACCCGGTCCGCGGAGCGGGCGAGGATGGCCGCCCCGAGCGGATCGAGGTTCGCGTTGGACACGCCCCCTCCGTCGAACCGGAAGCCGCGGATGCTGGTGCCGGAGCCGCTGCGATCCGGGAGGAAGAAGCCCACCCGGTACGCCCCGACTGCCGGCGCGGGGCATCCCATGATCGTCGCTCCGGGTCGCCCCCGCAGATCGACCCGCCGGGTGATGGTGGCGCCGCAGAAGCGTCCCGGACCGACCTCGATCCGATCCCCGTCGCTCGCCGCGTCCACTGCCTCCTGGAGGGTCGCGAAGTCGTGGGGCACGCGGATGGCGCGCTCGTGCCGGCGCCGGTGCTCCTCTCCCCGCTCGGCGCGACCGCCGCCCGCGAGGCCGAGCAGCAGCGCGAATCCCCAGACGGAGACACGGTGAGTGGTCATGGCTCCACCCTCCGGGTGCGGAGATTGAGGGAGGGCTGCCCGGGGTGCAAGGCGCTCGCAGCCACGCCAGCTGACCGGCGAGTCGCGATTGACTCGGTGCGGCTTGCGGGCCGCGCGCGGGAGGAGGATAGGGCCGAGACATGCTGACCCGAGTCGCCGAGTCGGAGGCCTTCGCCCGCTTTGCCGAGCTGCTGGAGCGAGCGCAGGGCGGCGAGACCATCGTCGTCGAGCGCGACGGCGTCGCCGTGTGCCGTCTCGGCCCGGCGGGACCGGTCTGTACCCTCGACGCCTTCACCCGCTTCCTGGAGGAGCACCACGCCCAGGGAGGGATGCGCGAGGTGGCGGTCCCACCGCAGCGACTGGCGTGAAGCTGGCAAGGGGTCGTCGTTCCTGACCGATCTGGTAAGGAGCGACCCGATGACGCGCCTCCATCTCGCGGCCACCGCCGCCCTCCTCCTCGTGGGCTGCGCCACGCAGAGCTCGGGCGCGCTCCCTCCGTTGCCCGGCGCTCCCCCGAGCAAGAGCGGGGAGATCCGCAAGGACCCCAATGCCGACCAGGCCCTCTCCGCGCTCCAGGCGTCCGCGGCCAACCAGCCGAAGCGGAAGCAGGTCGAGACGTACCTGAGCTTCCGCAAGGCGTACCCGGCGACGACCGCGGGGGAGGAGGCGCTCTACCGCGCCGGCGTGCTCTCCTTCGAGCTGGGGGACTACGTGAACGCCCGGAAGAGCTTCAACGAGCTCCTCTTCGAGAACCCACTGTTCCCCGAGGCGCAGGACGCGAGGCTCAAGCTCGGCCTCTCCGCGCTCGAGCTGAAGAGCTACCGCGACGCGTACCAGACCCTGCTGCCGCTCCGGGAACGGGTCTCCGGGGATCAGCGCGGGCAGCTGGAGGAGGCGCTCCGGCGCGCCGCCGAGGGCGCACGCCTCTACGACCAGGCGATGAAGATGGCCCTGCAGAAGGTCGAGTCCGCGGCGACGCCCGAGGACCGCAACGCCGCGCTCGTCCACGTCGCCGAGCTGGTGGACACCCAGGTCGGAGCGGACGAGGTGGCGCGGGTACAGGCCGACCTCTCGCCGTCTCATCCGGCGTGGCCGCTGCTGACCTTCAAGCTGGCCCGCGTCTACCAGCACACCCGGGACATCCCCCGGCTGAAGTCCACCCTGCAGTCGCTGCTCTCCAGCGCCCCGGGCAGCCCCTACACCGCGGAGGCGCAGGAGATGCTCGCCCGCGCGGACCGGATCGGTCAGGTGCGCGGCCGGACTCTGGGGGTGCTGCTCCCGCTCACCGGCAAGTACAAGGCGTTCGGCGAAGCGGTGATGCGCGGCATCCGTCTGGCGCTGAAGGGCAGCGACGTCGACCTGGTGGTGAAGGACACGCAGGGGGATGGAACGCGCGCGGCGACCGCGGTCGAGGAGCTGGTCTTCAACGACGGAGCGGTCGCAGCCATCGGGCCCCTCTTCATCGAGGACAGCAAGCGCGCGGCGCTCGCGGCCCAGGATCTCGGGCTCCCCCTGCTCACCCTGACCCGGAGCGAGGACGTCACCGCGATCGGCCCGTTCGTCTTCCGGAACATGCTGACCTACTCCGCGCAGACCCGGGCGCTGGTGGAGTGGGCCACCGCGGTGATGGGCTACAAGTCCTTCGCCGTGCTCTACCCCAACACCGCCTACGGGGTGGAGATGACCAACGACTTCTGGGATCAGGTCGTCGCCCGCGGCGGCGCGGTCCGCGGGGCCGAGACCTACACCGCCGACCAGACCACCTTCACCTCCGAGGCCAAGAAGCTGGTGGGCCGGTACTACCTCGAGGATCGGCGCGACTACTTCGAGGAGGTCCAGGAGGCGACCAAGGACACCAAGGACAGCTACCGGCGGCGCAAGGCGGTGGAGAAGGCCAAGAGCAAGCTCGAGCCCATCGTCGACTTCGAGGCGCTCTTCATCCCCGACGAGTGGCAGCGGGTGGGGCTGGTCGCCCCGGCGCTGGCCGTGGAGGACATCATCACCAACACCTGCGATCCCCGGGAGATCGAGAACCTCAAGAAGACCACCGGGAAGAAGGAGATCCGCACCGTGACCCTCCTGGGCGGAAACGGCTGGAACTCGCCCAAGAACGGGGACGGCGTGCCGCAGCTGGTGGAGAGGGGCGGGAAGTTCGTGCTCTGCAGCGTCTTCGTCGACGGCTTCTACGCCGACAGCAGCCGCGAGGCGACCCGGCGCTTCGTGCGCGCCTACGCCGAGGCCTACAAGGACCTGACTCCGACCCTGCTCGATGCGGTGGGCTACGACTCGGCGCGGATGCTCCGCCAGCTCCTCGATCAGAGGACGGCGGCACTCGATCGGAATTCGGTCCGGGATGGTCTGGCAGCGACGAAGAACTTCGACGGGGCGACGGGGAAGACCACCTTCAACGACCAGCGCGAGGCGGAGAAGCCGCTGTTCTTCCTCACCATCGATCCCAAGGGCATCCGGGAGATCCAGCCTACCGAGCGGCTCAGCGGGTCCTGAGCCCCGCGTACCCCCGTCGCACCGATGAGCAGGCGGTCGAAGTGCCCCGACGCCTCGACGGCAGAATGCTCGCACTCATGGCGGAGCGCGGAACCCCCTCAGTCACCGATGTCCTCCCTCGCTGCCTGACCCTTCTCGCTCGGCGATCAGCCTCGCTCTCACCTGCACCTCCGGCTGCATCTTGAAGACGAGGAACGACGGCGGCGGCAGACCGAAGTCCCGCATGTCGATCGCCCGTCCACCCTCGATCTCCAGGGTGCGCTCGTCGAGCTGGCGGACCGTCACCTCCACGCCGAGCGAGCGGGTCACTCCGTGGAGGGTCAGCTCGCCGGTGAGACGGCTGGTCCCGGGCCGGCTCCCCGGCTCTGCCCGGGTGAGCTCGCCCCGGATGCGCGGAAACCTCCGTGGCTCGAGGCGCCGCTTCAGCTCGCCGTCCACCAGCCCATTGCCCGACCGCAGCCGCTCCGTCTCCACCTCGACGAAGGTGGGCACGCCCAGCCTGGCCTGGCCCTCGACGATCTCCGCCTCCACCGTCCCCTCGAGCCCGGTGGTGTGAACCAGGACCGGGTGAAGGCTCGAGCGAGCCTCGGCCCAGAGCTCCGAGCGCTGCGGGGAGAGGCGGAAGCGGGCCAAGCGCTCACGCCTCCCGGATCGTCACCGGGGCCAGGGCGAGGCCGCCTGGATCGCGCGCTCTCGCGAGCACCCTCCCTGCAGGAGCGTCGCGGCCCACGACATCGATCAGGATCCGGGGCGTGGCTCTGCCGACGGTTTCGAGCTGACTGTCGGGCGACTGCTCGCGCCCCGTGTGTCGAGCCACCGGTACCAGGCCTCGAGGCCGTCACCACGGGTGGCCGAGACGGGAAGCACTCGCGCCGATGGGTTCACCTGCCGGACGTGAGCCGTGAAGCGGTCGGCGTCGAAGCGGAGGTGCGGCAGGAGGTCCACCTTGTTGAGGACGATCAGCTCGGCTGCCCGGAACATGTGGGGGTACTTCAGCGGCTTGTCCTCGCCCTCGGTGGTCGAGGCGATCACCACCCGAGCCCCCTCGCCGAGGTCGAACAGGGCGGGGCAGACCAGGTTTCCGACGTTCTCGACGAAGAGAAGCGAACCGAGGGCTGGGGAGAGCTCCTGGAGCGCACGGCCGAGCATCTGCGCGTCGAGGTGGCAGCCGGTGCCGGTGTTGATCTGCACGACGCGCGCTCCGGTGGCTCGGATCCGCTCGGCGTCGAGCCGGGTGTCCTGGTCGCCCTCGATCACCGAGATGGCGACCCGCCCTCCCAGGTCACGGACGGTCCGTTCCAGCAGCGTGGTCTTCCCCGAGCCGGGCGAGCTCATGAGGTTGACGGCGAAGATCTCCCGGCCGGCGAGCCAGCCGCGGTTCCGCTCGGCAAGCAGACGATTCTTCTCGAGGATCTCGCGCTCGAGGGAGATCGTCCTCGCAGTCACCGCGTCGGCATGGTCGCGGTGTCCGGGCTCGTGCGCACGAGCCGGGTCGTGCGAGTGCGTGTGCCCGTGATCGTGATGGTGCTCGTGGGAATGATCGTGATCGTGCGAGTGGTCGTGCGCGTGCAGGTGGCCATGTCCGTGATCGTGCGCGTGCACGAATCCGTGATCGTGATGGTCCTCCCCGCCGTCCTCCGGACGTGGAACCGCCGCCGTGTCCGGAGCAATGGTGCCGGAGCACCCGCAGGTCGCGCACATCACGTCACCTCCACGGACTTGATTCGCAGTTCCTGGCCGCGGAGAAGCTCCAGGAACGGATTCCCGCAGGGGCATACCGCCATCAGCTCGTCCACGTCGAGTTCCCGCTGGCAACTGCCGCAGCGAGCCCGGCCGGGTACCTCGAGGATGTCGAGCGCGGCGCCCTCCAGCCGGGTCCCCTGCGCGCAGAGCGGAAAGCAGAAGCGCACCGAGTCGGGCACCACGCCCGACAGGCGGCCGATCTCCAGGGTGACCCGGAGCACCTGCCCGTCGGGCACCGCCTCGCATACGCCTTCGACGACGCCCTGGGTGATGGACAGCTCGTGCATGAACGGACGTCCGTCGATAGCTTGACACCGACCGGTGCGGCGCGCACCGCCGGGATCATCTCCCGGTCGATCCGTCGTCGAGACGCGCAAACGGTGCGGGGTCCAGCGAGACTGCACCGACCGCCCCCTCGACAGTCCAGCAGGAGGACCGAACATGAGACGAGCTCGCATCATCCGCCTCGGCCGATCTTCGCCGGCCACCGCCTTGGGGGCGCAGGCCACGGGCGCCCTCGCCGTCGGTGCGGTGGCGCTGGGAGCGCTGGCGATCGGCGCCTTGGCGATCGGCGCCCTGGCCATCCGGCGCGCGCGGATCCAGCGACTGGAGATCGGCGAGCTGCTCATCGGGGGTCGTCCCTTCCGACCCGAGGGCGCATCCGAGGTGCCCGCCTCCCGGACCTCCTGGTAGCGTCCAGAGGATGGCCACTCGACGCACCCGGAAGCCGCCGCGACGCGCGGCCCCGCCGCGGACTCCCAGGCGAAAGGCAAAGGCGCGGAGCGTCGGCGCGCGGGAGGAGCCTCCGGCGACGCTTCCCATCGACATCCAGCCGGGGAAGATCGAGGAGGCGCTCCGCAAGGTGACCGAGACGCTCAAGCAGTGGGCGAACGCCGGTCGCTATACCAAGGTGCGCTTCAAGTTCCGGGACAAGCCGCTGCTCCCCGACCTGCCGCTCGCCGCGGTCATCGCCGCGGAGGGGCTGACCTTCTACTGGACGGGTATTCTCCGCGCCATGCTGGTGAACGTCGCCGGAAAGAGCGTGCTCGACGTGGAGCTGGTGAACGACTCCGACGGTCACGTCCAGAAGGGGAAGGAGGAGCTGCTCGCCGGTGAGGTGGACCGGGCGATTGCCGAGTTCCGGACCGCGCTCGCCAAGCAGCGCGACAATCCCCGGGCGCACCTCAACCTCGGCATCGCCCTGAAGCTGAAGTGGGATCGTGCCGGCGCCCGTGCTGCCCTGGAAAAGGCCCGCGCGTTCGATCCCGACGGCCCGGTGGGCAAGGAGGCCGAACGGCTTCTCCAGGGGCTGGAAGGCGGTCCGGAAATGGGCCGGCCGGGTCAGACGTAGATCGGGACGTGGACCTCGTCCTCAACATCCTGTGGGTCATCCTCGGCGGAGGCTGGCTGATCTGCCTCGAGTACCTCGCCGCCGGCGTGGTGCTCTGCCTCACCGTGGTGGGAATCCCGTTCGGGCTTCAGTGCTTCAAGCTGGCGAAGCTGGGGCTCGTTCCGTTCGGTCACGACTTCGACGACGCCCCCGGATCCGGCGTCGGCAGCTTCGTGCTCAACGTGCTCTGGCTGCTGGTGGCGGGGATCTGGATCTTCCTGAGCCACCTGGTGCTGGGCGTGGGGCTGGCGCTGACGATCATCGGCATCCCCTTCGCCTTCCAGCATCTGAAGTTCGGGATGCTCGCCCTCGCCCCGTTCGGCAAGCAGCTGCAGCGCTAGACGTCTCCCGGCTCCTCAGCGGCAGGCCCAGAACGTCCCGGCGCCGAGGATCAGCATGGCGATCGCCCCCCACGGAGGCGCCTGCAGCGCGAACGTCCATCCCAGCGTGTAGAGCGTCGCGTACCCGATCGCGCCCAGCAGGATCCCCGAGGCCAGCGGACCGGGGGTGCCGGCGAGCTTCTTGCGCGCGACCACCGCCGAGCCGCCGACGAGGAAGACCAGGTCCGGGATCACGAACGCCATGAACGCCGGGTCCAGCCCGCCGTAGGGAAACCACCAGTGCCGGAAAGCGGGAAGCCCGAGGACCGCCACCCACCAGAGGAGGACCGCCACGGCCTGGCCGACCAGGTAACCAGCAGCGGCCCGGCGCGAGGGCCTCGGAATTGCTCCAGGACAGGTCACCGGGCGCGACTGTACCGCCCGGAGTTCCCCAAAGTCAGGCGGGCAGCGAGGCGAGGAGCTCCGCCGCGTGCCGGTCGGGCGGAAAGACCGGGTACCAGACCCGCTCGATGACTCCGTCGCGCTGCAGCCAGGTGAGACGGGCGAGCAGGACGTGCCCGCCGATGGTCAGCGTGGGGAGCCTCAGCGCATCGGTGAGGGCGCGGGAGGCATCGCTCAGAACGGGGAACGGCAGGGCCAGTCGATCGGCCAGCTCGCGCTGGTACTCCGGCTCCTGCGTGCTGAGCCCGAAGATCCGGATGCCGTGCTTGCCGAAGTCCGCGGAGAGATCGCGGAAGCCGCATGTCTCGGGGGTGCAGCCGCGCGCTCCCGGGACGAGGTCCCAGTCCGGCGTGAGGGGAGGCTGTCCCGGCCGGCCGGTGCGCGGATAGGCGAAGACCACCGCGCGACCGGCAAGCGCCCCGAGGTCGAACGTCTCGCCGGTCGTCCCCTGCAGACCGAGTCGCGGCAAGCGCGTCCCGGCCAGATGCCGGGCGCGGCCGTCGTCCACCGGCCGGGGGAGGCCTGGCGGCAGGTGGTGGATGTCGTGGAGGCTGTAGACGTCCCTGGTCGTCACGGCCGGCGATCTACTCCGGAGGATCGCCGGCAACCAGCACAGCGGCGGGCGCCAGGACCATCGCCCGGTCGATGGCTGGGCCGCCCGGCACGTTAGGCTCCCGGCCATGACCGTCAGCCCGCTCACCGCTGGCCTCCTCGTCTTCCCCGAGCTCACCCAGCTCGACCTCACCGGACCGTACGAGGTGTTCTCCCGTGCTCCGGGCGTGCGGGTGGTCCTGGTGGGAACCCGCCCCGGACCGATCCGGAGCGAGTGGGGCCTCACCCTCGGGACGGACTGCACGCTCGACGAGGCGCCCCCGCTCGATCTGCTCTGCGTCCCGGGCGGTCCCGGGGTGAACCCACTGCTCGAGGACGACGCGGTGCTGGACTCCGTCGCCCGCCGGGGCGCCGCCGCGAGCTGGGTGACCAGCGTCTGCACCGGTGCTCTGGTGCTCGGCGCCGCCGGGCTGCTCCGGGGGTACCGGGCGACCACGCACTGGCTCTCGCTCGATCTGCTCTCGTCGCTGGGGGCGACGCCGGTCGAGGCGCGTGTCGTCCGGGACCGCAACCGGATCACCGGAGGCGGCGTCACCGCCGGCATCGACTTCGCGCTCACGGTGGTCGCCGAGCTTCGCGGAGCAGACGCGGCGCAGCGGATCCAGCTGCTGATGGAGTACGCGCCCGCGCCTCCGTTCGAGAGCGGGTCGCCGGCCAGCGCTCCGCCCCGGCTCGCCTCCGCCGCCCGCCAGGAGCGCTCGGGCATCCAGGAGAAGCGACGGGTCCTCGTCGCCGAGGCGATCCGTCGCCGCGCCGGCCGGACTCCCTGAGTCGCGGGCTCCGTCAGCGAAAGAGCGACACGTCCA
>Ga0335082_10009960_pt1 | contig 10314 bp, 7 predicted proteins | sample Lox_Sample_41_FD_206718 | JGI IMG/M metagenome (GOLD analysis project Ga0335082, IMG submission 206718) | Soil microbial communities from Loxahatchee National Wildlife Refuge, Florida, United States - Lox_Sample_4.1 | ecosystem: Environmental > Terrestrial > Soil > Wetlands | place: USA: Florida...
GTACCCTACCGAACGCAGAAACTCGCGTACGATGCGCTGCGCGTGGTCGCGCACCTCGCGGAAGATCGACTCATCGGCCGTGCTGAATTCGCCCGCGAGCACGATATAGTTGTCGGCCACCAAGGTCTCGCACGCGACGCGAGCATGCGGATCGCGCATGAGGAATGCATCCACGATGGTGTCGGAGATCTGATCGGCGAGCTTGTCCGGATGGCCGGCTGCGACCGACTCGGAGGTGAACAAGTACGAATCCCGCTGCTGATGTAGGTCGACAGGCACGATGGTCAAGGGAACACGGTCTCGGTCTTAGAGGCGATCTCTCTCACCGATGTGCGCGCGATCGCCGCATTCCCTTCAAGGTCGCGTACCAAGGCTCGGTAATCGACTTTAGCATTGTGACGCCGATCGACCGGGATGCGCCTCACGATCGCGACCTCGTGCACAGGTGCCCACGGAATCTCGGCGAGCAGGGGCGCGAGCGCGCTGCGCTGGAGCCGAGATCGCGCTTCCAGCACCAGTACCCGGCGCCCGCGCCACGATACGAGAGCGGCACGCCCCAGCTCGGGATCGAAAGAAAGTGCCGCCTCGACCGAGAGCGGGTACACCACACCATCCGCATCTTCGATCCGCGCACTGCACCGGCCCAGCAGCCATAGCCGTCCTTCGGCATCCAGCATGCCTGCATCTCCCGTGCGGTGCCAGCGCTCGCCGCCAAGGTGGATCTTATTCTCGCGATCCCCTTCGCCACCGAGGTAACCGGGCGACACGTGCGTTCCGGAGACCAGTATTTCGCCCTGCCCCATAGCGGCACGCGGCGACGCAGCCGGCGATCCGTGCCGCGATGGCTCGGGCAGAATCGATACGGCAGCACCGGCGACCGGCGCGCCCAACGGCAATCCTTTTCCGGCGCGTATCTCACTGCGCACCGCCGCAGACAGCTCTTCATAACGCAAGAGCGCGATGGGCTCCGCCTCGGTCGCCCCGTACAACGAGCGGATGCTTGCGTTCGGAGCGATGCGCGCCAGCTTATCGAGCACCCGCGGGAATACCGGCGCTCCGCCGACGAATGCAAGCTGCACACTGCGCAGCTCGGTTCCCGCACCGATGCACCAATCGGCCAACCGCTCGAGAAACGCAGGCGATACCACCACGCTGCGCGGCTCGAGCCGCTGGACCTGATCCACCAGCGGCGCCAGGGGAATCGCAGCCGGCTTGCCGAGATTCGCGTCGGGCAGGAGGCTCCCCGCCCCGGCGGCCAGATTGGAGAATACGAAGAATGGAATGATGGCGAGGTTCAGCTCCCCGGGATGCCTCTGCAACTGCGCGGCCAGGATACGCTGCGTCTCCAGCAATACGCGATGGCTGCGCAATACCCCCTTGGGCCGGCCGGTGCTGCCGCTGGTGAATGTGATCAGGGCTGTGCTATCCGGTGCACACTGTTCGTATGCTTCCAGCGGCGCGCAGCGCTGTAAATCGTTTACCACCTTGACCCCTGGAAAGGCGCCACCGCTCACGAATGCGATCGGGATTGCGCGTAGAGTCGGCACGAACCAGCGCAGCAGGCATGCTGTTGGCGTGCCGACGAAACCGCGCAGCCGCAGATGACGCGCACATGCGGCGATGTCATCCTTCCAGGCAGTCGGTTCGACGAAAACCGGAACCAACCCCAGACGCAATGCAGCCGCCATGATGATGTAAAGCGGCGCCGACATCGGCACGAAAACCGCCAGCGCATCGCCCGGTTGCAATCCCGCCATGCGAAACAGCGTCGCCAGCCGTTTGGAGCGCTCAGCGAGCGCAGCGAAAGTCAGCGTGTGTTCTTCTCCACCTCGGCCGAACACGAGCGCGGGCTCTTGTGCGAAGCGGCGCGCGCTCTCGTCGAGCAGCTCGATGATGTTCAGAGCGGCCTCGCGTACAGAATGTACTGGCGGATGTCTCGCGCACCGGGGCCGCCGATGCGCCGTGACGGGTTGTCTTCGTGCATGAGCGCGAGGAGTGCTCGCCGATAGCCGAGCGCAGCAGCCGCGTTCAGCGTGCGGCGGTAGAGCAGCTTGCCAAGTCCCCGCCTGGCATGGTCAGCGCTCACCGCGAGCGTCTTGACGACGATCGTGTCGATCGGCTCGCCGCGCGCGCCCTGCAACAGATTCGGGATCGCGAAGCAGAAGCCCGCAGGTCGCCCGCCGTGCTCGGCAGTCAGCACGAGCTCGGGCCTTACATGCGGCAGCAGCTGTGTGTAGCCGGCCAGAAATTCCTCCTTCGCGAGCGGCGTGTATAGAAAGTTCTGCGCGAATGCATCGACCGCCACGGTCCAGATCGCCTCCAGTGCCGCCGGAATCCGTGCTGGATCGACCGAGTGGATCCTGTATCCCTCGCCGGACAGCCGCGCCGCCAGCGAATCATCCGGCATGTTGAGATCGTTCACCACAGCCGAGAAATAATGCGCGAGCGGGGTGAAGCCCGCGCTTTCCCAGTGTCCGGGCCAATCGTCCGGATTGTCTGGCTCGAGGAAGAAGACCGACTCGCTGCCCCGCTGCGTGAGCAGCCGGTAGCGGCGCCAGGTGCTGCCGTCCATCGGACCCACCGCCAGCGTGCAGCCTGCATCGCGCAGGCGCTCGCAGGCATGCGTGAGCACCTGTGCAGCGGTTTGCGCATTATCGGCAGCGTAGTGGCCGATCAATCCGAGCCGATGACCGGGGTAGGCCGGCGTGCGCCGCCACCAGAGCGAGCAGCGGCCCGCGCCGTCCAGCAGCAGTTTTTCGTCGGGTGCGTGGCTGAGCACAGCCTGAGGAGACAGTTCGCCCAGGCCGGGCAGCGCACAGAACTGCCGAAGATCGGACTGAGCATCGGAAATGGCACGCCACATCAGAAGAGCTCCAGAATGTCACGCAGCCGCGGCGCGTGCGCCGTCGACAACGTGCTGTAGTTGAAACCGAGCGCAATGACCGAGGTCGCAGTCACGATCAACGCCTGACGCAACCAGCGCCCGCCATCCACAGGAAAGGTCGACAGCGCCGGCTGCAGCCGATAGAACAGCGCGGTGGCGGCATACAGCGCCAGCAGAGCGAACGCCAGATCGACCGCGACCGTGAGCGCGATACCATCCAGCGCCAGCACGGTGGGCACGATGACGAGCATCCCCTTCGCCACCGTGCTCGACACAGCCTGTCGCCATCCGAGCTCCGGCCTGGCGAACTTCTCGCGGACCAGCGCAATGATCGCGAGGTCGGCGCCGAAGCACGCCGCAAACGGCAGCAGCATGCGCACCTCATCGGTCTGCCGATAGATCAGCAGCCACAGGAAGGCGCCGGCGATATTGGCAAGCACGATCGGAAAGCGGAACACTCGCAGCTTGTCATGCGGCGTCCGCGCAGTGATGGTCGCGTACACCGCGAACAGAATGATCGGCGGCACCACCCAGCGCCAACCGCCCACCGTCCACACCACGTAGCCCCACAGCGTCGTGCCGAACAGAGCGTCGTCACCGAGGCTGGTGTGATTGCGATAGAACCGCATGAACAACGCCAGCATCAGCAGGAACGCGAGGTGGGAGGCGATCGTGACCGCATCCATGCGCAGCATCGATTTGAGGAGCATGTAGCTCCACAGGGGAATGATGATGTTGTCCAGCCCCCACCACGCGGCTGCTTCGGCCATCATCACCATCACGCTCACGCCCACCGCAATCAGGAGGCTCTCCAGGCGGCCGGTTTGCTCCGACAGCAGCACCGGAACATGCACGCAGAAGAATGCGGTGAGCATGAACGCAGCGGCACCTTCGTAGCTCTTGCGATCGCCGCGCATGTGTAACGGGAGCTTGCCGTATTGCTCGCCGATCAGGGCCGCGGAAGCATCGGCGAGTGCCACCACCAGCAACGGCACGCTGTACAGCAGCTTGTTTCCGTGCGTGAGCCAGAACAGCAGGCAGATGCTCAGGATGTAACAGAACTCGCCGGCCGAGCTGCGCTTCACACCCAGCAGGACCTGGCCCACGCCACCGTGCAGGCGCCGCACCACACGCATGGCGACGAACAACGCGACGACCGCCCCGCCCATCGCCAGCACGGGTATCAGCGAATCGAACAGCCAGGGCAGCGAGAGCCCGACGATGCCACCGCCGATATGGAACATCTTGCGCACCAGCTCAGGGTCCGGCGGCGGTTTCGCATGGACTTGATACCAGCGCAGCACGTAGAGCAGCGAGCCGGTGAGCCCGAGGACGATCACGACTTTGATCGCGTCGGCGGCGCTCATGCCCGGATCTCGTCCACGAACAGGCTGCCGTAGAAGAACGTCATGGCTTGTGCGTGCAGACGCCGGCTCAACTCCTCGAGCGTGTGCAACCGCGCGGCGAGCCGCTCCGGGCGGCGCCGCGGGGCAAGCATGTTCCAGTAAGCGAGGCGTCCACCGCTACGGCCACAGCGCGCGATGTCGTCGAACACCTGAGCGGAGGCCTCTTCGGAGATGTACTCGAAGATATCCGAGAGATTGAAGCGATCGATGCTTGCGGCATCCGCCTGCGTCAGCGCCGTCTCCACCGAAGTGATCTGCAGCGTCAACCGGTCGATGTGATTGCGGATAGGGTCGAAGTTTTCCGGCCGCCAGACATGCGGCAGCGTCTCGGCAAAGCTGCCGCGCACGATCCACGACAGATAGGGATTGAGTGCGGGATCGAGATCCACCAGTGCATGTTCCGCGCGTTGCAAGATCGGCGCTGCGACGCTGCCCTGCACGTATTTGAAGAAGCTCGGATCGCGGCCTGCGTAACCCATCACGGTACGCGAGAAGAACACGTGAAACAGGAGCCGCCAACGCCAGTTATTCCAGACGTCGCGGTAGAACGCTGCCCGGGCCTCGCGGCTGCGTGGGGCGAGCAGGTCTTCGGTCTGCGCGCGCGAATGGACCAGCGGCAGCACGCGGCGGCGGAACAGCGCAAAGTAGCTTTCGAACTTTCCGGCCGAGCTGAGCCCTCGTTCGAGAACATCACGCAGGCTATCCCAGTACGCTCGCGCCGGCGCGCTCAGGGCGGGCCGCACCTTTGCATACAGCTCCAGACGGCGCGTGCCCGGGCGCACGCCGACAAGCTCCAGCAGCGCCGCGTGCTCGAGCACCCGAAAACCGGCGGCTTTGAGCTCCACGCAATAGATCTGCGCGGGCGACAGATCGACAGCGATGACCTGCGCAGGCGCGCAAGTCAGCATCGACAGCGTGTTGTCGCCACCGGAGGCGACCGAAAAGCAGCGCTCGCCGGGACGAATGGCGATCGCTTCCAGCACCACATCGGTGTCTTCCCAGCACTGCGCGTAGCGGATGATGGAAAAGTCGGCGCGCGCCGCGACTTCACTCGCCGCATCATCCCGTAGCATGCGCCGCTTCCTGCTCGACGGACGCGACCCGCGTCACGACACCGGTGGCGCCGTTCATCTCCACCCACTCGCCGTCCGATAGCCAGCGGGTAACGCCGGCGAGTGAAACCACAGTGGGCAGCCCCAACTCGCGCGCGACGATGGCCGAGTGCGACAGCAGGCTGCCGCGCTCCACCAGCAGACCGGCGGCCGAGGGAAAGATCATCACCCAGCCCGGGTCGGTGCGCTCCGCGACGACGATCTCCCCCGGGCGCACATTTGCGTTCTTCGGATCGCTCACCAGACGCACCGGACCGCGGACGATCCCGGGACAACAGCCGAGCCCGTGCAACGTCTCACCGGAAACCGGCGCCGGCACCTGCTCCACTCCGAAGCTGTGGCCTCGATAGACGATGCCGCGCGTCTCGAAGCGGTCGGCGGGCGCAGGCAGCTTGCGATAACGCTCGAACTCCGCTCTGCGCACAGCCGCAAGCCCGCGGAGATCGATCGTGGTGGCACGCGCTTCGGCAAATGCGAGCACTTCTTCGATCTCCAGATAGAACACGTCGCGCGCATCGTCCAGCACGTCGATCGCGCTCAAGCGGCGGCCGATCTCGACCAGGACCTGCCGTGCGCGTCCGAACACACGCGTGCGCTCGAAGCGCAGATTCTCGCGTGCACGGACCCGCGCGCGAGCGCCCGCAAGTGCACGCGCGAACGCCAGCCGGCGCAACGGATGCCCCGCGAGCGCGTCGCGCACTCGAGCTTCGGCCTGTTTGCGGATGTTCGCTTCGGCGGACGCCTCGCCGCGCACGGCGTGCGTCGACAGATTGCGTGCGTACTGCCCGACGGCTCGCAACAGCGGTGTGGGATCGTCGTGCAGAGTGGCGCTCTCGAGCTTAAGCTCCTCCATGCAGCGATCGCCGAACTTCTCCAGATACTCGGCGAGCTGGCACTGCAACGCCGGGACTGCACGAATATGGCTGCGCATCGCCGGCAGCGACTGCTCGCATAGCACCGCCACGAGATTTCCATCGGCTGCAGCGAGCTGAGCCATCTCGCGCACGCGGCGCGCCGGCTCTTCGCTGATCATGCCCTCGTCGCTGCACAGCAGATCGTTGGACAGCGTTCCGCGCTCGTCCCCGACCCAGGCCGTGCACAGTTTGCGCAGCAGGCCGTGAAAGATCATGCTGGCAAAGTCATTCACGATCGGCGCGTCCCAGTGCGTGAGCAGCTTGCGCTCGAGGTCGCGGTAATAGGCCGTGAGCTCATCGATGCGGGATGCCGACAGATCGGGCCGCCCCGTACCCAGCGTGTCGCGCAGCCGCCGGTAGAAGCGCGCGACGCGGCGATCGAGCGTCAGCAGGCTGGCGATGAAGGCACTCACGGTGATACCGAGTCGCAGCGCATCGCGCACGCGCGCGGCGGCGGTCACGCGCTGCTGTGCGGCCGCGATGTCCTCCGGCAGACTCTCACGCACACCCATCATCTGCTCCATGAAGCGGCGATTGAGGGCGTAGCCAGGCAGCACTGCGACCAGGCGATACCAGTTGAACAGGTTGTAGTACACACGCCCGTTGATGAGCCCAAGCATGCAGGCGAACATGTCCGCATGCGCCTCGATCACCGATTGCGGCACCCGGATCAATCGGCAGAACTCCCGATACACGTTCTCGTAGGCGCGCCGCGCGAAGGAGAACGTGAGCGGAGTGGTGACGCCGCTGTAGCTCTCGATGATGTTGGAGTTGTCCCACAGCGCGCGCACCGCATCGGGATCGGCTTTGTCGGCGAGCGTGGTGATGGGCCGGCTCTGCAACAGGAACAACTGATCTGCCGCATAGGTCCATTCGATATCCTGCGGGCGGCCGAAATGCGCCTGTGCACGCCGCGACAGCGCGGCCACGTTGCGTACCGCAGCATCGGAGAGCGTCGGCTGATTCGCCAGCGCGACAGGCACCGGTACCGCGATGACACCTTCCGGGCTCGCCGCATCGGCACGATGCATGACGCGTTTGTGCTCAATCAGCCGTTCCACGATCGCGCCGCTGCGATCGACACGCCAAGTGTCCGCCGCAGCTTCGCCGGACACCAATGCGCTGCCTAGCCTGGGTACAGCAGCAACAACCGCAATCCCGCGGCGGCCCGAAACCGGATCCGCGCTGAACGCCACGCCCGACACCTCACCATCGATCATCCGCTGGACGATCACCGCAGGCACGCCAGCTAGTGGACTCATGCCCGCCTGCTGACGATAGCGCAGGATGCGATCGCTGAAGCCCGAGCGCCAGACGCTTACGATCCTGGCGAGGACGTGGACCTCAGGTACGAACAGGAAACTGTCGAGCTGTCCTGCGAACGAGAAGCGCGCGCTGTCTTCTTCCATTGCGGACGAGCGGACGGCGAACAACACACTGGCACCGCCGATAGCATGGACCGCAGCGCCGATCTGCTCGGCGATCGGTGCGGCAAAGACAACGCCGCTCACGAGCGCCTGTGCTTCATCGGCCGTCCCCGCTCGCGACAGGCGCAGCCCGAAGTCGTCCGGAACACTGGCATTCAATGCGGACGACAGAACCACGAACCAGGGCGGCACCGGCAAATCCGCCTGTGTCATCGCCGCCAGCGCAGCGGCCTTGCCGCCCACGCGACTCTCGCGGTCGATCTCATTGGGGAACAGCAGCGCCGGCTCGCTCATAGACCAATCGAACGATGAGAGCCGGCGATGCTCAGCGCGCCCAACGCGCTATACAACAACAGCATCCAGGCTCCAGACAGCGTCAGAAAGACCTTGCCGCTTCCCGGCTTGGGATCGCGCAAGAAGCGCAGGCTCGCAATCAGCGCGACGATCAGCAGTGGCGCGACGATCGCCGCTATCCATGGCCCTCGAGCCAACGGATGGGCGCTCACCACCGCGAGCACCGCGACCGCTGCCAGCACGCTCAACCATGCGAACACCGCTCGCCGCAGCCCCCAGATGCGGCTGTACATGTCCACGCCTTCGCGCTCGTCGGCTGGCGCGCGGATCTTGCGGCCGATCTCGAAGGCGCAAAACATAAGGTACGCTGTGGCCGCGAACGGGGCCAGATTCCCGAGCGATACGGGCACATTCCCACACGCGACCACATACAACAGGATCAGCGGAATGATGATCATGTGCGAGGCCATATACACCACCGCATGCGTCCGCAGCCAGCGGGGCGCGAAGAACTCCAATCGCATGAGCCATGCATACGCCCAAACGATCGCGAGCCAGGCGAGCGGTGCAGCACCGAGCAACGCGGTGGCGAAAAGCTGAATGCATGCGGCCAGGATACCGAGCCAGCCAAGGCTCTTGAGGCTCACCAGGCCCCGCGGCACCGGACGGTAGGGGCGATAGCGTGCGTCATCGGAAAAGTCTTTGAACTCGTCGAGGATGCGCAGCTGCAGGAAAGTCAGGAATACCGTAACCAATGCAATGGCATACTGCAGCACGCCCGGCCAGGCCGGCTCGCCCTGCGTCACGCGTGAATAAGCAAGAGTGGCAAACACGAACAACGCGATCGGGATACCGTGGCCGAGGAGCGGAAAGCGCTCGCGGAAGTAGGTGAGCCATCGCGTGCGGAAGCTCGTCAGTCTGTCTGCGGTGTCCATCGCCCGGCCGCCCTGTTTTATCTAGTCTTGTGCGGCGCGCTGAACCAAAAGAGTTCCAACACCCGGCGCCTTATAGGCAGCCTATCAGGCGCGGCGAGCGGACAAATTGACGAGGATCAAACGAATGGCACGTGCCTTGGATCGTAAATCCCGGGGGCGTAGGGAAGCCCGCGCCGCGGGGTCCGGCCCCGCCGCGCGGCAAGTTGAGTTCCTGCCTCTATGGCGAGCTACGCCGCGCAGGCCTGAGTCTGCCCCGTGCGAGCAGCAAGCAAGCGATCAATCCTGCCAGCATCGACGCATACGTCGAGGGCTCGGGCACGAGCTGCAGCATCGCCTCGCTGAAAATCTCATGGCCGGCCGACGTCGGATGGATGCCATCCCAGAAAAAGAACTTGGACGGATCGCAGTTTGTGAGTGGCACCGCCGCCGCGCAGGCATCCTTCACGTTGGTGAGCCCAAATTTCCCTGGATTGGCGGTGATATCGTCGACAATGCCGAAGGTATCGAACAGCGTGACGTTGGGATCGTTCTTGATCGCCACATCCAGCGCGACGTTCATCGACAGCGCCATCACGGTTCCGAGGAATGAAGCCTGGGCCAGCGAAGGCGCCCGGCCGATGTCCGGGACGTCCCAGACGACGATATTTCGAGCCCCCGCCTTTTCTAAGCTGTGAACGATGCCACTCACATCTTCGGCATAGCCTTCGGCAGTGCTCTTGATGATTTGCGCCAGATCGTTCGGGTTCGCCGCAATGGCCATGAGTGCGTCGCGGGCGTTGTTGCCGCCGCCTTCGACCACGTAGAGTCCGTCGCCTGGGATGTTTGGGTTGGTCGCAAGAAAACTGGCTGTTTGCTGGACTAGCGTCGGCACCGGTGACGGACCGCTAGTGCGGGCGCCGCCAAACGCGAAGTCCGTGCCTCCGGCAAGCGATGGATTGGCCTGCAGGCCCAGCGCCTGGGCGAAGGTCTGGGCCCAGATCTTGTCGTTGGTATAGTGCGTCGACGCGTATGGAAAGTCGGGAACGAAGTCGTTCCCACTGATCGGAACTGGAGTTACCGCGCCAGGAGGCAGGGCCAGCGCGTTGTTGCCTGCATCCGACAGGCTGTCACCGAAAACGTAGAGATTGGAAAACGCGTGCGCGCCTGCGGACAGGATGACGCACGCAACACCGGCAGCAAATCCGAGCAGTCGTTGCTTCATTCGATCCTCCGTTGGTTGCCGTGCCGAGAGACGAGCATACCAGTGTAATTGGCGACATGACAACGACAACTCGCAGCTCCGTTTCTTTCCACGTGGAATCGGATTACGGCAATATTCCGGGCATACGCGCGGAATATGGAG